>ERZ1292625.181-Hain-H41-01um-R1-181-length-108620-cov-54_pt1 | contig 108620 bp, 94 predicted proteins | sample MGYA00564400_ERZ1292625 | MGnify/ENA primary metagenome ERZ1292625 (study PRJEB36523, sample SAMEA6512639) | groundwater metagenome | collected 2019-01-08 | study: AquaDiva: Metagenomics assemblies of 32 groundwater samples
TGACGAGTTGTTAATAATTAAATTGGTGGTAGAGGCTGTATTAAATGATGAGTATGAGGTGCTCGATGAGTATGAAGAAGTGAAAGTGCCGCCACCAGAAATATTGTTTCCGCCCATGGCAATGTTGCCGGACATGTTGAGTCCGCCGGCACCGATGGTTGAAGCTAATGTAGTGGAAGTGGCATTAAAATTTCCAAAGGTGGGAGTGCTGGTAGCGACGATGCCTCCCGTTCCGTTAGTGGAGAGAATGGAATTGATGGCAGTGCCAGAAAGAGTGATGGTGGGAGTGCTGATGGAAGAAGTGGCAATGAGATTAGCCATAGTCACCATGCCCCCATCAAAATATCCAGAGCCAGTGACAGAAAGTTTGTAGCCGGGAGTGGTTGAACCGATGCCGACGTTGCCGCCGGCTCGCCAAACATCTGTGCCATTTGTTGTCCAATTGCCAGTAGCCGCTCCACCAATGAGATTACCTGCCCAGTAGAGGTCGCCATTGTTTGTATTATAGAGACGGGAAGAAGTATTTGTTGGCACAGACCTAGAAGCAAGATAAAGTGCGCCATCTAATGTTAGAGTATCTTGCCGTGTCGTAGTACCGACTGCTAACCATTGAGTGACAGAGAGGTCAGAGACAGTAGTAGAGCCAGTAAAGGTGGCTAAACCGGAAACTGAGAGGGATGTAAGACCGGCCGAACCGGAAAAAGAAGAATTTATAATAGTGGTGCCATCTAACTTTGTTATTGGCCTGCTCAAATTATCTACTATCCTGTCGTTCTGATTTGTTATGTAGTAACGATTGACATTCGGGGCTGTAGTTGAGACGAGAGGCAGTGTCAGAAAATATTTTTTTAATTCATCAATTTTTGTGTCTATATATCCCCTATCAGAACCAGCTACAAAAACTGTTCTGGACTGAAAAATATTTGTTCCTTCTCCTTCTCTTGTAGTAAGAGAAGGTGGGGATGAGTTATCTTTTTTATTTTCCACAATAATAGTCCCCCCGTCTTTCAAAAACCAAGGTCTGACAATTTTGTAAGCAGTGTCTTTTGCCCAATCAGTTAGACGATTCCAACCGGTGGCAAAAGAAACGGAAGCAAAATTACTTTCGCCAGTGGCTATTTTAGCGACAGTATTCCCTAGTTTTTTATAATTTTCTGCAATACCCTTAACGCCAGATTTAAATACCAAAGAAGTCTCCCTGCCTATCTCCCCACTCGAAGAAATAACTTTCTTAATTTCAGCACTTTTAAAAACAAGAGTGGACATGGATAGGGTTAAAACAGCCAATATTGATGCCGTAATTACAAATTTTTCTAAGCTAGTTTTTGGTGGAATTTTCTTTACCGCTTCGTCAACACTATTCAGAGCAATAAACCTGGCGGTATCTGCGTTAAACTTTTTTTCTAGAATCGGAAATAATTCTTTATTATCCTTGTAATATAAGGGTTTTATCTCTCTGACATCTCGGGTACTCGAGATACGTGAGCTTATTTTATTTTTTTCTAAAAAAGATAAATTTTGAAGATCTAAATTGCCATCAAATTTATTAGTTTTTTCTGTCTCTTTTTTTTCTTTTTTTCTTTTACTTGAACTTTTAACTTTATACTCTGATTTTATAGTCAATTCATTTCTTTTAAGTCTACGAGTTTTGAGAGTTTTCTTGTGGGTGAGTAAATTTTTATTTTTATGTTCTATGATTTCACTCTCCAAAACATACCAACCTCTACCAACCAAACTTGCAGCGATTTTTTTACCTCTACAAAGCTGGCCAATATAATCACCGGCATAACCAGTAAGTTCAGCCGCTCTACTTGCCGAGATGTATTTTTTACCTTTTAGATAGAGAGTTTTATTCACACACTTATTATACTATCTCGGCTATCCGAGATGAATAAAAATCTGTGGATAAACTTCCAAATTTTTTATCGAAAAATTTAAGAGAATTTTCGAATTATTTAAGTTATCCCCGCACTAGATTTTGGCATCATTGCAATTGTGTTTTTAATAATTTACCTCATTTAAATCGTTTTTAACGACTAGGACCTATTTTAGTTAAAAATCTTTGTTGCAATGAAAAATACAATGCCAAAATTCAGTGATGGAGTTATCCACATTATTAAACTTTCATAATCATGAATATTTATATATACTAATGTAGCAATGTTTATATATGTTTTATAATGTATATTTTATTAAACAGTTTCTATATAATCACCATAAAAATGACTAACAATATCAACAACTACATAACAATTAAAAATGCCTCTGATATATTAGGAGTATCCAAGATCACCCTCAGAAATTGGGACAAGTCTGGTAAGCTAAAGGCCCATCGCCATCCATTTAATAACTACCGGGTATATAAACTTGAGGATATTGACAATGTTCTAGAAATGATTGAGAGTAATAAAACCGTTATACAAAGAAAAAAAGACGACATTCGCAAGTTAGCTGTCCGCCACCTAGAGGAGGAGCAGTAGCAATATATTCATAAAATTTTTGGCTAGTCACCAAGGACTGATGCCACTACATATCTCAGTCTTGTAGTTTTTATTAATAATTTTTTATGCTTATGCGTAATATTCTATAGGCATTAGTTCATATTTATTAACCTGATTATTTTATCAAATACATCATATCTAGCCTCCCGTATATTTATATTATATAGAATTGTTCGTAGTATTAATTTAATATAATACATATGTATGTAGGAAAGATGCCCCAAATAATATACAGGACACACAACTTATATATACAGAACATACAACCACCCCAAGAACCACCCTTCAAAACATTTACAAAATCACAAAAATTTACACAAAAATATCTTAAGATTAGGAAGTCTTAGTAAAAATAACCAGACTAAATTATGCGTATTAAACAATATTTATATACAAAAATCTATATTAAACGCTCAGCGTCTAATATTAGACGCTGAGCGTTTAATAGTTATCCACAGTTCAAAAATCACTCCTCGCCCGCTCAGTGTATAATTAAATATTATGAGATACGAAAATTTTGCCGAAAATGAACACTACCATATCTTTGGTAGAGGCACTAACAAAGAAAAAATATTTATTGACAAACAAGACAAGACTAGATTTATATTTTTGATTACCCACCTTCAGTCCCCTATCAAGATATACAACATCTCGTGGTACACCAACAATTTTATTAAAAGGGGGACTTTTGGTATTAAGGATGAAAAAGTTGACGAGGTGCTTAAAAAAAGAAATATCAAACTTATCGCTTTTGCCTTAATGACAAATCACTTCCATCTTTTAATTCAAAATTTAGAGGACGGGATATTGTCTGTTTATATGCACAGAATTCTGACGGCCTACAGTAAATATTTTAACGCCAAATATAAAAAGAAGGGTCACGTCTTTGAAGGTCCCTTTAGAGCAGTGCACACTAAAAATAATGAGCAGTTATTACATCTTTCTTCTTACATTCATAAAAATCCAATGGAGATCGGTGGCTGGGAGAACTCTTACGAGAAATACCCTTATTCAAGTTACCAAGATTACATAGGCTTAAATAGGTGGGGTGACTTTCTTTCTACTGAAATTGTCCTAAAGCAATTTAAGGACCAGCTCAAATATAAAGATTTTGTAACTTCTAGTACCGCCAAGGAAGGTCTAAATTACCTTTAAAAACAAGTCTTTTAAAACATTCGGGTTAGCCGAACCCTTAGTTTCCTTCATACCCTGACCAACCAGAAATTGCAAGGCTGATATCTTGCCATTCTTATATTCTAATACGGCATTTTCATTTTCTAATAGTATCTTGTTTACAACTTTTCTAAGCTCATCTTCATTACTTTTTTGAAGCAAGCCCTCTCTTTCTGATATAATTTTTGGATCTTCTCCTTTTTCAATGACAATTTTCAAAACATTTTTGGCCCCGCGGGAAGACAATTCATCAGAAACTATCATACCCACAATAGCAGAAATATACTCGGGCTTAATATTTAAGGCATCTTCTCCAAAACTTGAAATATCACTTACGATATAATTGGAGAGTAACTGAAAGTCTTTATTTTTTAAAAAGGTGGATGCTTTTTCAAATATATCACTCAACTTTATATTTGAAATATAAAAATCAATATCACTTTCTTTAAGGCCATAATCTTTTTCGAACCTTCTTCTTTTTTCATTCGGAGTCTCTTTAAGCTCTTTCCTTAAAATCTCTTCCTTAAACTCTTCAATCTCGCTTAATTTCAGTTTGGGCAAATCTGGGTCAGGAAAATATCTATAATCATGAGAATCTTCTTTTGATCTCTGTGAAAATGTCACCTGTTTTTTATCATCCCAACCCCTTGTCTCTTGGGCCACCTTGCCACCATCTTCAATTACTTCAATTTGTCTCTTTATTTCGTATTCCACAGCTCTTTCTGCAGACCGAAATGAGTTTAAATTTTTGACTTCAACTTTAGTCCCCAAAGCCAAGGACAGACCTTGGAGATTTTCTTTAAGGTCTGTCCTTGGCTTTGCCACAGAAATATTTGCCTCAAGTCTCATTTCCCCTTTTTCCATATTAGCTTCGGCCACACCCAAATACTGCAACAAAAGCTGTAATTCTTCTCCAAATTTCACAACCTCAACAGACGAATGAATTACCGGCTCCGTCACCAATTCCAAAAGTGGCACTCCTGCTCGATTAAAATCTACTAGGCTATAATCTCCAACATCGTGAGAAGATCTAGCAGTATCTTCCTCTAAATGAACACGGGTAATTTTAACACCAGCCAATTCACCACCAGAGACCAGTGGATGTTTATATTGGCTAATCTGGTACCCCTTTGGTATATCTGGGTAAAAATAATTTTTTCGATCAAATTCTGTAAAATCAGCCAATTTAGCGCCTATTGAAAGTCCAACCTTTAAAACATTTTTTACTGCTTCTTTATTAATCACCGGTAGAGTGCCAGGATGCCCCATACAAACTGGACAAATATTTATATTCGGCCTTTTTTCATCGGAGTCATTTTTACATGCACAAAACATCTTTGTTTTGGTCTTTAGTTCGGCATGTATTTCTAAACCAATTGTGGGTTTAAATTCCATATTATATTTTGGGCGGATTAAAAAATTTCATTTTTTTATCATACTCAATGACTGTACGCACAAATTCGGTGTGACTCCATGTCAATGGTGTAGCTGATATTTGTTCACCTGTATAGGGGTTAATTTGTTCAGAAAGCATACCTGATTTGGCAAATTTTGCCACCCATTCGATATCTTTAGCCACTTCTTCTAAATCAGCAAGGGAATTAGCTATCGCTATTTTGTATTGGGCAAACCAAAGAGTCGTTATAAACCAAGGATTACCGGTTGATTCTCCTTCTACATGGGAATATTTGTCTCCTTCATAGCGAGCAATACCTCCAATATTAATATTCTTACTTAGTTTATCTTTAAAGATTTTAAACGATTCTTTCATCCTCGGGTCATCAGGAGATAAAACTCCAAAACGAAATGGCCCGTAAAAACTACTAGCATCCAAATTTATATCTTTCTCCAATTTATCATCTACAAGCTTAAAAAAATATTTTTCCTGCTCATTCCACAAATAGAACATTATGGCTTTACGCATAGATTCAGCTTCCAGATGAAACCTATCAGCATCTTCTTCTTTACCTAAAGTTTTAGCAAAATTATAAGCCGAAACTAGCCCCCCATAGACAACTGAGGCCGTAAAGGGAGACACCCCATATTTCTCCTCCCATAAATCATAACTCGGCAAAGGCAAACCAGTTTTAACATCTTTATAATGAATCATAAAATCGGCCGCCCTTTTTATAAAACTATTATAAATACCTTCTATAAATTCGAGATCTTTGGCTCTTATATAATGTTCCCAAAGACCAACCAAAAGAATAGCGGTTTCGTCCTCCTGAATTGCCAACTGTCGCTTACCATCTTTAACCCATGGATGCCATGAACTCCCCAAAGAATGATCGGGCTGATATTTGTGCAAAACAAAACCTTCTTCAGTTAAAACATCATTAGCAAACGTATAAAATCTTTTAGAAACATCATAAAACCCAGCTAAATCAAAACTCCAGGCGGTAAAGCCGGCATCTCTCGGCCAAACATATCCGTAGGTATCACCACCATACTGAACATTACCCGAATCTGCCGACGCTAAAATTCCTCCCCTATCATCGCAATGAGCCTTCATCACTAATAGCGAATCATAAAAAAGGTCCTTGGCTTTGCCTGATAAACCAGAAAAAGAAACCGGCACCTGATTAAGCCAGGCTTGCCAAAAATCCTTGGTAGATTCAATAAAATGTTCTGGAGTTTTTTCAAAAATGTATTCAAGCAGTCCACACACATCCTTATATGTCTCTGCCACCGCTACCCAATAATACAAAGTGACAGAATCACCACTAGCAATGTTTCTGTTCCAGCTAATAATTGAATCAACCACTCCGTGTTCTATTGAATTTTTTGATAATACTCCATCCTCTGCGTCCCTCCAAGTACCCTCCTTGCCTTCAATGCCACAAAAACCTATGCTGTAATCGTTAAAAGGTTTGCTGTCACACATACCACCAACCAAAAATACTCTTCTGCCTTTGTAATGAATAATAGATTCAATGGTACTTGAGAAGTAAGCAGTATCGGCATGATTAGTGTCTCCTATCTTAAATTGTTGATCTAAAAATATTTTTATGTTACGTAATTTTGAATCATTATTGGTTATAGTAATTTTCCTTAAGAAAATGTTTTTTTCATTATAGACTGTATCCATTGTTTGAATAGAAACCTTAGCTTTTTCGTTTATAGCTTTTATTTGAGAAACCATAGAGTTTCTCTCAAAATTAATTTCAACATTCCATTCTCCGTTATCAATCCAGTGCATTTTACCATCAACAAAAACACCAATTTTGTGAACTTGATTTGACCCAATATGATTTTCTTGGCCAACATAAGGAAAATAAAAATCCCTCACTTGTCCAAATTTATCTAGACAAACTAAAGTATTGCCATTTCCCAAGACCATGCTACGCGCCATATAAAAAATTATATCATATCACCCCCCGCCCCCTCTTATCTTAAGAGGGGGAAAACTTCTTTCCCACTATTTTTTTGTATTTGTCTCTGCAACTTCCACCCATTCCCCCACCTTAACATCCCCAAATATGAAGTAATGGTGTTTTCTTTTTTGTCTTCTATTTTTGTTTCTATATTCCTAAACATTTTCTTTTTAGTAGCTGTTCTCAAAACTCTGTAATTGGCAAAATGCACCCAGCCCAAGAAATCAACTTCTGAAGACAGAGTTTTAACAAAAAGTTTGTCTGGATGAAGTGTTAATTTTAATTCTTCTTCCAAAAAATCAGCGATTTTGGGCACTAATTCCCATAAATAATCTTTGTCCGTATCTAAAATTACAAAATCATCTGCATAGCGTATGTAGTGCTTTATTTTCATTCTGTGTTTTATAAATTGATCAAATTTGTTCATATAAACATTGACCAAAAGTTGGGATGTTAAGTTGCCTAGTGGCAAACCCACGCCTGTTTTATCTTTCGTATTAAAACTGTCAATGATTTGGTCCAAAAGCTTTAAAACATCTGCATCAAAAACATACCCACTCAAAATATTTTTTAAAATTTTATGATCAATACTGGCAAAACATTTCTTAATATCACCTTTTAAAACCCAGCAGGTTTTTGTATCATTTTTTGAAACTTTTCTCCCAAAATCTCTGAAGCGGTCCAGAGCCTTATGAGTGCCTTTAAAATTTCGACAAGAATATGAATCGTAGATAAATAACCAATCAAAATATGGGTACAAAATCCTATAGATGGCGTGGTGTAAGAGTCGGTCTCTTACACTTGCTTTGTGTATATTTCTGGGCTTAGGATCATTTATAGAAAAAGCGATATATTTGCTGTGAATATATATCTTATTTTTCAAATCCGAATGAAGTTCAAAAATGTTATGTGCTAGATTAAGAGCAAACTCAGATACATCTTTTTTGTTTTTCTTACCAGGCAAAAACTCTTGCCATGCATCATACAAATTTTTAACTGATATAATGTCTTGGTAATCAATTTTAATTAAATCTTTCATATGAATACTAATTTTACCCCCCCCCCGAGGATTACCACAAGTAATCCTCAAAGAAAAAGAATTGTATGCTCTATGGCAAAAACTGCATAGAGATTTCCCGAGAGTGGAGCGGCTCGGTATAGGACAGAAAATTGAAAATTTATTTCTTTCTATTTTGGAATTAACTTTTTCTTCCACATATTTACCACTGGAGCCTAAAATATTTATGCTTGGTAAAACCATATCAAGGTTAGATCTTCTTAAATTTTTTATTCAGCTTGCCTGGGAGAATAAACTAATTTCAACGGAACAACACATTGCACTTTCAAATTATTTAGAAGAAATTGGCAGACAACTCGGTGGTTGGAAAAAAGGTTTAGAAACAAAACTCCCATCTAAATAGTGATGGGAGAAATACAATAGTTTCGGGAGAAGACCTGGTTGCCATCATTTCACGCATTCGGGTTAGAAACCTCGTTCGCGTTGACGTTCCAGCCATCGTCGTTCCAGTTCACGTTCACGGTGCGAAGCACGCCAGACTCTCGTACAAAAAGCCACCAGTTTCACCACCTGTTAAACCATAACAGGTTGAATATAATTTGAGACCTCTAAGTCCATTAGCTTTATGTACCAATTATTGTTATTTTTGAAAGAATATTTTTTGCACTCTTACGCAAGGCGTACCCGGCATAATTCTCACAAAAAATCTCTTGGGATTGTGACAGAAAAGCCTTAACCATTCTGTTTCGCATAATCTTATTTTTAGTATAGCAAAAATTAAATTGAATATAAAAAGATGACCCCCAGTCCGCCGAAGCAAACTGAGGGCCAAAGTGCCTGAGAGCCAGAGGGTCAAAGATCCTAAGTCTCAGAGGGCTTGCGGGAGAAGACCTGGTAGCCACCACTACACGCAAACGGGTTAGAAACCTCGTTCGCGAGGACGTTCCAGCCATCGTCGAGCCAGTACACGTTCACGGTGCGAAGCACGCCAGACTGGTCCCTGATGTAGAAGATGTTGGCGTAGCCGTTGTTCAAGAGAACACCAGCTTTACCCTTCTTCTGCTTCTCCATCAAGGAGAACATTTCCGTCAGAGTAGTTTCGGCTTTTGCTTCACCACCGAGTTCGGCGATGATGGGAGTATCTACCGAAGACTTCCGCAACTTGCCGTAGCAGAGAATCTGCTCACCAATCGGCTCTTCGGTCTTGCCGTCACCCTCCAAAAACCACGAGTTGAAGTTGCTGCCAAAATAGGAGCAGATGCCTCCGTCATGCTTTAGCAGGAAGTTGGCTCCTGCGCGGAATTTTTTGGTGGTTGCCGACACCCTGACAATGCCGACCGGTTCGAGCAGAAGCTCAGGCGCCGGTTTAGCACTCATAGCATTGGTGGCCGGCGAAAGCCAGCAAGGCTCTTTCCGATTGAACTTTTTGAGTTCTTCCTCCACAAGGTAGCCTTCTTCACCACCAAGGTTCACAATTAGCTGCTTGAGCGGTCCGGTCATGAATTCGCGGAGCGCTTTGCTGAGCATGGTATCCATGGTCAGTTTCCTTTCTCAATGAGCACGGGTTTTGTATAGGTTTTGAACCTCCCGTATTCTGCCATATATTATACACCCAAACGCAAAAAATTGCAAGTATTTTAGTGAAAAATGGCTTAAAATAAGGTTAAATTATACACTTTAAAATGAGTCTTACCAATCAAAAGGCGTCAGTGAAATTTTGATATTTTTTATTTTGTCTCTATATATTTTATTTCTGTAAGTAAATTTATACTTTTTAATATCTTCTTTTATTTCTTTTTGTTCTTTTTTAGTCTTGTATTCTGATTTTTCTACATAACAATGTCCGTTTATTAAAAGTTTACCTCTCTTTTTTGTAAAGAAAATTTCAGTAAGTCTATTATTTATGATTGCAAAACTCCACATAATTTTAAATATTTTGTCTTATTGATTTTTTCCGCTTCCCCTCACCTTCGCAAGGTGAGGGGCAATCCGATGTAAATCGGATGGGGTGGGGTCGAATTACACTTCACTAAATCGGAGGGGTTTAACACGGTGCAAAGAAACACCATGCTCTTGTTTTTTCTTAGCTTCTTCCAAACGCAGACGCATATCATGCATAACATTCATATAAGCGATGAAAGCTTCATAGGGAGATTCATAAGGAGAAAAATATTTATGAACATCACCATCATTCCACCATTTAGTACACATATAATAAAAATGATCTGAAGTCTGAAGCTTGCGCCAATCTTCAAGCAAAATCGGATCATCAATATGGACTATTTCTTGACCTAAAGCATAGATGGTCTCTAAGGCTTCTTTCTGCAAATCATTTGATATCCAAGCAGATAAATCCCTTTCGGTATCGGCCCAAGAAACATAATCAGGCACATCAAGTTCACTTTTAGCATCATAGAGGTCAACAGCCTCAGATGGAGTAATAAAATTATTATCCGGATTTTTCAAAATCTCATTTGGTAAATGACGTAAAAACTCAAATATACCGGTATCTTCCCACTGATGTTCACCAAAGGTCTCATAATCCATAAAAAGATTTATGGTATCAGCATTACCGTTGTGAGAAGAGACCCAATCAGCAAACTTCGGCGCAGTGAGTGGCCAACCTTCCCAACTTTTTTGGGAAAACCTAAAAGCCACATCATCAGAAAGACGATAATGCTTTAAGAGCAGTTTTATATTTTCGGTACCAGTTGGTTTATAAACAAATGTTGGACTTCGCCAACCCAAAACATGGTCCGCTCCTTCAGCCAAAATACCTTTGTAACCCATTTGCTCCGCCATTTTCGCTATATTATTTGAATAGATGAGTTCGGTATTACGAAAAATAGAAGGTGTGACACCAAATAAATCACGAAGTTTTTTGCGATGGAGAATAACCTGATTAACAAATTCTTCTTCAGAATAAATTGAAGCTAGGGAGTGATAGTAAGTTTCTGAAAGAAGTTCAATGTTACCGGTATCAACCAACGCTTTAAAGGAATCAATTACTTCTGGCGCGAACTTTTCAAATTGCTCCAAAGCTACTCCAGAAATAGAAAAACTCGCTTTAAAATCTGGATTATCTTTTATATTTTGGAGCAAAACCGCGTTAGCTGGCAAATAACACTTGCGAGCCACTTTTTCAATAATAGCTTTGTTGTCTAAACTAGTACCACTTTCATCATTAAAATAAGAACTGTTTTGGCCAACATCAAAAATGCGATACTTGCGTACCCGCAGAGGTTGATGAACTTGGAAATAAAAACATACTGAAGGCATTGTCTAAAGAATTATATAATGAAATCAAAGATTCTGCCGCTTTTTTCCAGTGGATTGCTTTTACTTCTTCTTTACCATTTACAGAAAGATGATTTTTTAGTTTTTTATGGCGCAAGACAGAAAGCACTTTATCTGCCATATCATCAGTATCCCAAAAGTGAGATTTGAGAACACAGCTAACCACTTCACTGACACCAGATTCTTTTGATATCAAAACTGGAGTATCAGAAATCATTACCTCAAGAGGTAACAAACCAAAGGGTTCGGAAACACTAGGCATTACATATATATCAGCATCTCTATAAATTGTTGCCAACTCTTCTCCCCGCAACCAACCGCAAAAAATAAATCTGTCAGATATGCCCAGATTAGCAACCTGCCTTATCATTAACTCTTCCATATCACCACTGCCAGAAACTACAAAGAATGTTTTCGGTTCATAGCGTAAAATTTTTTCTGCCATAGCCACAAAATAATCGGGGCCTTTTTGTAAAGTAATGCGACCGGCATATAAGACGATTTTATTGCCACCAGCTTTTATCCTGTTGAAGGTTTCCAAAACTGGATTAACACTTTTTTGAAATTCTACTCCATTATGAACAACTTTCACTTTGTGAGGCGAAATACCATATTTTTGAATTACTTTTTCTCTGGTGCGACCAGAGACAGCCACCACCATATCTGCTTTTCTGAAGCCCTCCAACTCAATATTGTAAATTTCTTTATTAATATTATCACCGCTTCTATCAAATTCAGTAGCGTGAATGTGAACAACCAAAGGTCTGCCCGAAACTTTTTTTGCTTCAATCCCAGCTGGATAAGTGAGCCAATCGTGGGCATGAATAACAGAATGTTTATTTTTTTTGGCAATCGCCCCAGCCCGAAGAGCATAAGCCCTAACTCTTTCAATCAAATCTCCAGAAACAGCATCTGGTAGGCCATTATCTTGAGTTTTAGAAGACTTGGAATGAATAGAGTGACTTTGATAACCGGAAAATAATCTTTGCATTTGATTTTCACTTATTAAATCAGTAGACTCATTAGAAAACACAAATCTACACCAAGGAACAGAAATTGGTATTTTGAATGGTAAAACAAAAGTTAAATCAACTCCACTGGAAGCTAGAGCTTTAGAAAGACCTTCACAAGCAACACCCAAACCGCCGCTATTAAACGGCGGGAACTCCCAGCCAAACATCAGCACACTTGGTAATTTAGAACTAGCCACTTTTTTATGTTTGTTGATTTCTATTAGACATTATAAAAGGATAAACCTTCATCAAAGCAATGAAGGCGCTTACCACCACCGGACCAACCAAAAATCCAATCACACCAAGTACTTCCACTCCCCCCAATATTGAAAAAAGAACAACCAGAGGATGAACTTTAATTTTATTTCTCAAAAGGATTACTGACATAAAATTATCCACTAGGCCAACCGCCAAGGTCGCCCAAATAAGAAGTCCGATCCCAGCGCCAATATGATTTGATAAAAACAAATAAGCGATAGCAGGAACCGTCACCATCGAAGTCCCCAACACTGGCACAAGTGACGCAATGCCACCCACAAAACCCCAGAGCACCGGTGAACCAACCCCAAAAATCATAAAGCCAATTCCAATAAAAACACCTTGGGCAATTGAAACCAAAATTCTGCCTCTTAAAACAGCATCTACTGAAGACTTCAGCGTCTGAACAAATTCCTCATCATATTTATCGGGTAAAGGGCTCCAAATGATTAAACCTTTTTTTATCTTGTCGCCAAAAATAAAAAGATAATAAAGAGAAATGAGCATTAAAATAAAATTCAAAATACCGCCAAAAATAGCAACCGATATAGAACCGAAATTCCCTATTATCCAATTTAAAATACCACGGGTATATAATTCAAAATTGATTTCAGTATCAATTACTCCCGGTGGAAATACTGAGCTCAATTTATTAACCAAAGCATCCGCTTGAGAAATGAGATTTTGAGAGCCACCGCCAAGAGCAATAGAGTTATATAAATCAACGGTTTCTTTCAAAAGAAGGGCGGACATAATGGCGATTGGGATAATGACAAAAACAAGAATTAGGATGGTAGTGACCAAAGAGGCCAAATTTTGTCTGCCTTTAAATTTAGCAACCAATTTTTTATACAAAGGATAAAACGAGACTGCAAAAACTCCGGCAATAAAGATTACCCCAAAATATGGTTTTAATATAAAAAACAAAAGTACCAGAAGAGCGGTAGTAAATACAATAAAAAATATTAATTGTGTTGTTTTTTGAGACATAAAAGCAGAGAGATTTTATTCTCTTGGTCTGCTTCTATATTTTAACACAATAAAAACACCAACGGCAAAAAGGGTGGATATCAAGACTGTATTTTCTATGGAAGAGATAGTTTGGGCGTATTTTTCATAGACGTTACCCACTTGCCAACCTAGAGTCCCTAAAACAATACCTCTAAAAAATACTCCTACAAAAGAAATAACAAAATATCTAAAAACATTTATTTCCAAAATACCGCAAAAAGCCGAGATGGCGACACTGGGCACAAATGGAATAATCCTTGCTATACCAATAAGAAGTTCATCCTTTTTGGTACCACTCAAACGAGTTTGCAATTTTTCTATATCTACCCAATAAAGACCCAAATATTTACCCCATTTTTCTATCAAAAATTTACCACCAAATTTAGCAGAAAAATAAATGACATAAGAACCCATGGTTACTCCTAAAGCAGCTGGTATAGCCACTTTAAAAATAAGAGCCAAAATCGCTTTAACTGATACTGGCCCAGTCACTAGCAGAAAGCCGGACATAGTCATCACTAGAGCAGAAGGAATAGGAGCGATCACTTCCTCGATCACCGACGCCAAAAAAACTCCTAGAGCTCCCCAAGGTAAAATGCTCGTCTGTAAAAAATGTACTAAATTTTCAATCATAACTACAAATTATTTACTATTTCAAAAATTTTATTTTTTATAATTCTTATATTCATATATTATTTTTACTTGCCATGACATTTTTTGAACTTTTTACCCGAACCACACCAACAATGGTCATTGCGACCCAGCTTTTCTCCGTCCTCCCCCCTCTTAATGTAAGAGGGGGGTTGGGGGGTGTTATTAGTATCAGTGACACTTGTTATTTTTAAAGCTTGATTTTCTATTTCTTTTTGAGCCGAAAGATTAACAGCTGATTCATCTACTTTAGTAATGGTACCTAAAATAGTATTTTCAATTGATTCTTCCATTTCTTTAAAAAGTTTCAAACCTTCTTTTTTATATTCCACCAACGGATCTCTTTGACCATAGGCTCGCAAATTCACACTACCCCTCAAATAATCCATCATTTCCAAATGGTCAACCCAAAACATATCAAAAGTTTGCAAACACAATTCTCTAAATGCTTTAACAAAATTATCTTCTCCCAAATCTTTTCTTTTTTTAGAAACAGCATCCCTTATTTCCGGTAAAGCATTTTCAGATATTTTATTTAAATAATCTAAAACTATATTGGTATCACCAACTAAAATATTTCTTCTTCTTTCATAAAAAGTTTTTCTTTGAAAATTTAAAACATCATCATATTCAAGGATATGCTTGCGGGCATCAAAATTTAAACCTTCTATTTTTTCCTGAGCGCTTTCCAAAGAGCGAGTAATTAGTTTATTTTGGATAGCTTCGTCCTCAGGAATACCAAGTCGGCCCATCATATTTTTGACAGTATCAGCGGCAAAAACTCTCATAATATGATCCTCCATAGAAACAAAAAATTGAGTTTCTCCAGAATCCCCCTGACGACCAGAACGACCGCGAAGTTGATTATCAATACGTCTGGCGTCATGCCTTTCAGTGCCTAATACGAAAAGCCCGCCAACACTCTTTACTTTCTCATAAGCCCGCCTTTCAAAAGGGGCCCCTCCCAATTTAATATCAACACCACGACCAGCCATGTTGGTAGCCACTGTTACAGCTCTCTCTCTTCCAGCTTGAGCGATTATTTCACCTTCCCTTTCGTGGTTTTTAGCATTCAACATTTCAAAAGAGACACCCTCCCTTTTTAAATACTCCGCTAACAATTCATTTTTTTCTATGGAGATAGTGCCAATTAAAACTGGCTGGCTATTTTTTTGAAGTTCTTTTACTTTTCTAGCGATAGCCAAAAGCTTACCGTTTTCTGTCTGGAAAATTAAATCGTCTCTATCAACACGACCCGAAGGTTTGTTAGTTGGAATGGCCACAGTATTGAGACCATAAACTTTATAAAATTCTTCGCTAGAAGTAGTAGCCGTACCAGTCATCCCAGAAAGTTTGTTGTACATTCTAAAATAATTTTGGTATGTGATTGAGGCGAAAGTCCGACTTTCTTTTTGAACGCTTACATTTTCTTTAGCCTCGATGGCTTGGTGTAATCCTTCTGACCATCTTCGACCCGGTTGCATTCTGCCTGTATAAGGGTCAACAATGATTATTTCATCATCTTTAACAACATAATCTTTATCTTTATGATAAAGGGCTTTAGCTTTTATCGCCGTCTCTAAATGATGCACTAGCTTTATACCTCCCTCGGCATAAATATTTTCCAAACCCAAAATCTCTTCTGCCTTATTTATCCCCTCATCATTTAATAGCACCGAATGAAGTTTTTCATCAATAGTATAGTGATCATTTTCTTTCAATTTGTCAGCCACGGTAGCAAATTTTTTATATAAAATATCGGAGTCTTGCGCTGGCGCTGAAATAATAAGCGGTGTCCTAGCTTCATCAATGAGTATTGAGTCAATTTCATCCACCACCGCAAAATGATGCCGTTTTTGTCTGACACTTTCATATCTATATTCCAAATTATCCCGCAAATAATCAAAACCAAACTCGCTATTGGTCCCATAAGTAATATCAGCTTCATAAGCTTCCACTCGACTACAAGGTTTCAAAAATTCATGAACAATATGGAAAGAACCTTTTTCATCTCTCTCTTTATCTCGCGCTTCGTAACTTATACTTCGTTCTTCGTTTTTAATTTGCCGATCATATACAAAAGAAGATTCGTGAGCAATTACTGCGACCTTCAAACCAAGAGCATCATAGATTTCTCCCATCCAGACAGCGTCCCGACGAGAAAGATAATCATTAACAGTCACCACATGCACTCCCTTGCCTTCCAAAGCATTCAAATAGACCGGCAATGTTGCTACCAATGTTTTTCCTTCTCCAGTACGCATCTCCGCGATACCACCTTGATGCATAACAATACCGCCCAAAAGTTGCACATCAAAATGTCTTTCACCTAAAGTTCTTTTAGCCACTTCCCTAACGCAAGCGAAGGCTTCTGACAAAATATCATCAAGAGTTTCCTGCCTACCGGCAGGCAGACTCCCTTTTAACCTTTCTTTAAATTCCAGTGTCTTGTTTTTTAAATCGACATCAGATAATTTAGAAATAGCTTCCTCAAAGCCATTTATTTTACCAGCCAAAGGCATCATCTCCTTTATATAGCGGCTACTTTGGTCGCCAAATATCTTATTCAAAAATGACATAACGTTTGTATCTTACCATAAATAACCCCCCTAGTCCCCCTTACTTTAAGGGGGAAATAAGAAAAAATAAATAGCAAAAATTCCGTCCATCATTTCACGGAGCGGAATCTTTGTTAAGTGGGAAGAGAGACTATGCTCTTTTCTTCTTTGTTGCTTTCTTTTTCTTTGCAGGCATTTTATTTGTATCCAGCCCCAATTCTAATACCAATAACTATTTTGAATATTTGTTTCTTTAGTTTCAGAATTAGAGCTGGATGAGATTATTTTTAAGCGCGCTTGTTTAAAAAAATTTTATTTAAATTTTTTTAAACTTTCGACCTGTGTTAATTATCGCTCTAAAAAAAATTTAAGTAAATATTTTTTTAATCAAATGTGTGGATAACTTTTTTTATTTTCAAAAAAAATTTCAAAATAATTTTAAGAAAAAAGTATTAAAAATTATTTTTAATACTTTTTTCTTATCTTTTTATGTCGTCGCGCGACCGGCGGAAGCTATCTCCAAAACAAATGTCTATGTGAGTGCGAACCGCCGGCCACGCCACAACACATTTATATAATAACTCACCCCACCCTCTCTTACAACAAGAAAGGTTTTTAATAAACGAAAAACCGCCATTGCTGGCGGCCTTTCGCAGACATTCATTTGTGCTGAAGGTTGCCCTTTAGCACTCACATATAGAGTATAGCATATTACAAAAATAATGCAACAAAATCTTGAGGGTGACCATTTGGGGCATGGTCTTCAAGGGTCACCCTCTGGAAAAGGTCACCTTTGGCTTTTAGGGATTTCTCCCGGCTTTTATTTCATTTATATAGTATTCCCCCTTTTCTTTGAAGTCAGGATTTAATCTTATGATTTCTTCCAAAGTCTGGATGGCTTCTTGCCTTCTCCCCGCCTGCAGATAAGCCGCCGTTAAAGTAATTCTGTGTTGCAAATTTGTTGGATCAAGTTGGATTCTTCTTTGAGCTATATTTATTACTTCTTGATATTGATTGATGGCGATGAGGATTGCGATATATCTGTCGTCAAAAATAATTTTAGATTCTGGTATGCCTTGCATAAGTTCGTTTGCCAGAGACTTGTTGCCGGAAGCCAACAAAGTTAAACTGTAAACAAATTTGGCTTCTTCATAAGACGGTTCAAGTTCATAAGCAGTTTTGGCCGCCTGCACCGCTTCTGTCACTTTGCCATCCATAAGAAAATTGCTTGTGAGTTCAAAATATATTTGTTGTTTTTTAGGAGAAAGTTTTTGAGCCTCTTTCAACTGTTCAACCGCTCGTCCATACCAACCAAATCGAGAAAGGAAAGTGCCGTAGAAAATATGATAACGAGCATCGTTGGGCACTCTGGCAATATGTTTTTTAAAAGCGTTATCTACAGTATCAAACAATTTTTGCTTTAGCTCTGGAGAAGCATTTTGATTAGTGGCTACATTTATAGCAGTCTGAGATATATGTTCCAAAGCTTCAGAAAATCCCATGCCATAACCAGAAAGAGGTTTAGTATATTCTTCAATCGTGCCTATCTTGCCTTCATTATTTAAGCTCAAAACGGCCAACAAATTTTTATTTTGTTGCCATGGCAGATAAATAATAAAATACAAAATGGCTACTAAAAATATAAAAACGAAAGCTTCAATAATTGGTTTTGTTTTTTCGCTTTCAAACATGCCTTTAAGTTTAATTGAAATTTTATCCCAAAGAGCAAACTGGGTCTCCGATGCGTGAGAATGTATGTAGGCAAGAATAGTAAAGAATAAAATGTAACTGCTTATCTGATCAAAAACAAAAAGATTGTTAAAAACGTAAGCAGAGATGAGGCCGAGCATTACCGCCTTTTCATTCTTGGTCAAATTTTCTTCTTTAGATTTGAAAATATAAAAAAGTAGAGCAAAAAAGATGGAAGCGTAAGAAAGAAAACCAAGAGCTCCCCCGGCAATGAGCCAATCAAGCGGAGTGTTGTGGGCTCGGTCAAACCATGGCTCCTGATTATACATTCGAGGATCATAATATTTATTGAAAACAAAGTTAAATCCTTCCTGACCCCAACCAAAAATTGGTTTTTCAATAAAACCTTTCATAGCCATCGGCCAAACAAAATACCTGCCTTGAGTTTTAATTTCAGAAAATGAAAGAGTGGCAAATCGGCTCAAAACCGGACTATTTTTTACATAAGAAGTATTTTTAATAGCCAAAAACAGACCCACAAAAACAACCAAAACAATGACTCCAATACCCGCAATTTTCCTTATTTTCTGACCTTTTTCAGACCTCAGAGCTAAAAAGGCAAAAGTGACCAGGGCGCCGCCGAAAAGGCCTAAAATCGCCCCCCTAGTGGCCGTAAAGTAAAGTACAGTGATATTCATCAGAGTTACCACTACAAGCAATATCCTTTGCCACAACTCCTTAAACCTAAAGAAAAGCAGACCAGCAAAGAAAATGTGGAAAACCATATATATACCAAGATATGAGGCATTGCCAAGTGTCCCGTCCACTCTCACCCCACCCTGATTGATAGCGACCTTGCCAGCAATTTGAAAGAAAGAATAGACCGCCATCATAGCCGAGGCGCCAATGCTAGTAGCCAAAAGTTTGTTCCATAGACTTTGAACATTTAGCACAGAACCCATCACTACGAAATAGGCGCCAAGGTGGAGAAGGGTGATATAGCCTTCCATTCTTTCATAGTTGCTCCAAAAAGCTTTGAAAGGATTTTGAGCAAAAATATCAGCCAACCCCATCACTATCAAAAATGTAAGCACCGCTCCTAAAATCCAAGAAAACTTAGGCCTATAAGTTTCGTCCCTCACTGCCAGTATCAAATAACAAGCCAAAATTATTTCAACAATAACTCTAAAAACAAAGGCTTTGCCTGTAATAAAAGGAAAGAAAAGCGAGGAACTAACAATAAAAGGCACAAACGGTATGGCAAAAAGGCCGGCTAGGATAATGTATTTAAGCTGGTTATTGGACATATTTTTATATTAACATAAAGAAATAAATATGCTAAGGTTGTCTTATGAAAAAAGCTTTAATAACTGGTATCACCGGCCAAGATGGTTCCTATCTAGCTGAATTGCTTATCAAAAAGGGCTATGAGGTGCACGGTATCATCCGCAGAGCTTCCACTTTTAATACTTCCAGACTCAATCATCTTTATCAAGACCCCCATCAAAAAAACAAAAAACTGATAATGCATTACGGCGATTTAGCAGATGCCGAAAATATCAGAAAAATTATTTTTTCCGTTAAACCGAATGAAATATATAATATGGGCGCTCAATCGCACGTCAGAGTATCTTTTGATATTCCGGAATACACCGCCAATATCACGGCCTTAGGGACACTTCGGGTGCTTGATGCCATAAGAGATTTTGAGCAGGAATTCAATAAAAAAATTAAATTCTATCAAGCCAGTTCCAGTGAAATGTTTGGGTCTGCCCTACCGCCCCAAAATGAAGAGACTCCTTTCCATCCGCGCAGCCCGTATGGATGCGCTAAAGTTTTTGCCTTTCATATAACCAAACTTTACCGGGAAGCTTACGGCATTTTTGCTGTTAATGGAATCTTATTCAATCACGAGAGTCCCAGACGAGGAGAAACATTTGTTACCAGAAAGATAACCCAAGGCATTGCAAGAATAAAAGCCGGTTTGGACAAAAAAATATATCTGGGAAATATTTATGCCAAGCGAGATTGGGGTTATGCTCCAGAATATATGGAGGCGGTCTATATTATGATGCAACAGAAAAAGCCAGACGATTTTGTCATTGGTACCGGCGGGAGCCATTCCATAAAAGAATTTCTGGAAATCGCTTTCAAAGAAGCTGGACTCGGTGATTATAAGAAATATATAAATATAGATAAAAGATATTATCGCCCCACTGAAGTGGACAACTTAATTGCCGATATTTCCAAAGTCAAAAAAGTCTTGCATTGGAAGCCCAAAACCACTTTCAAAGACTTGGTTAAAATTATGGTAAAGGCGGATCTAAAAAATGAACTTAAAAAATAAAAAGATTTTAGTCACTGGCGGAGCCGGTTTTCTGGGTTCTTTTGTAGTAAAAGAATTAGTGAGAAAAGGAATTTCTCCAAAAAACATCACTATTCCAAGGTCAAAAGATTGTGACCTTCGTATTTTTAAGAATTGTCAGCAAATATTAAAAAATCATGATGTTGTGATTCATTTGGCGGCCAGAGTGGGTGGCATCGGATTAAACCGAGAGAAACCCGGTGAATTATTTTATAATAATCTAATTATGGGAGCCCAACTTATGGAAGCGGCCAAGCAAGCGGGTGTTAAAAAATTTGTCGCTATTGGTACCATTTGCGCTTATCCTAAATTTACTAAAGTCCCATTCTCTGAATCCGAGCTTTGGAACGGCTATCCGGAAGAAACCAATGCTCCCTATGGTCTAGCCAAAAAAATGCTACTCGTTCAGGCCCAAGCATATCGACAGCAGTATGGATTCAACGCCATATATCTTTTACCGGTCAACCTCTACGGCCCGGGAGACAATTTTGACCCCAAGAGTTCTCATGTAATACCAGCTCTTATCAAAAAAGTTGCCGATGCCAAAGAGGCCCAAAAAGACTATATTAATGTATGGGGCAGCGGCAAAGCTTCTAGAGAATTTTTATATGTAGAAGACGCGGCTCGGGCAATCGTCTTAGCAACAGAAAAATATGACAAGCCGGACCCCATCAATCTTGGCGCCGGCAGAGAAATTACTATCAAAAATTTGATAAAAACAATATGCACCCAGATGAATTTTAAAGGCGAGGTTCGCTGGGATAAAACCAAACCGGATGGTCAGCCGCGACGAAAACTGGATGTAAGCAGAGCCAAAAAAGAATTTGGTTTTGTTGCCAAAACCTCTTTTGAAATCGGTCTTCAAAAAACCATTGATTGGTATATCAAACAATAGAAAAAATCTCTTATTTCTGCTATTATATTTCATATTATGAAAACAGCACTAGTATGCGGGGCCGGAGGATTTATAGGTAGTCATCTTGTAAAAAAACTTAAAAAAGAGAAGTTTTGGGTTAGGGGTATAGACCTGAAGATGCCCGAGTACAGCAAAAGCTCTGCCGACGAGTTCATCGTCGGCGACTTAAGAAAACCAGAAGTGTGCCAGAAAATTTTGAATAAGTCTTTTAACGAAGTGTACCAGTTGGCAGCTGATATGGGAGGTGCTGGGTATATTTTTACTGGGGAACATGATGCGTGTGTTATGCACAATTCAGCAACAATCAACCTTAACATTGCGCACTATGGACAAAAAGCGGGAATCAAGAAAATTTTTTATTCTTCATCTGCTTGTATCTATCCAGCCGAAAACCAAACTGATCCAAATAACCCAAATTGCGCTGAAAATTCTGCCTATCCAGCTAACCCAGACAGCGAGTACGGGTGGGAAAAACTTTTTAGCGAGAGGATGTATTTATCTTTTTATAGAAATTACGGATTGCAGGTAAGAATTGCGCGCTTTCATAACATTTTTGGACCAGAGGGTACATGGAAAGGTGGTAAAGAAAAAGCTCCCGCCGCGATTTGTCGAAAAGTGGCAGAGACTCCAGAGAGCGGAGAAATAGAGATTTGGGGTGACGGCAAACAAACCAGGTCATTTCTATATATTGATGAATGTCTTAATGGCATCAGACATTTGATGGATTCCAATTTTACAGGACCTGTAAATATCGGGTCAGAAGAAATGATATCCATAAACGATCTGGCGAAAATGATTATGAAAATTGCAGATAAAAAGTTAAAGATTAAACACATAAAAGGCCCTTTGGGGGTTAGGGGCAGAAATTCAGACAACAAGCTGATTTTTGAAAAACTTGGGTGGAAACCGTCAAAACCCCTTATAGAAGGAATAAAAAAAACTTACAAATGGATAGAGGAACAAATCTGTAAATAATAGTGGAAAAAAACTCTTATTTCTGCTATTATATTTCAGATTATGGAAACAACAGTCATAAGGCCTCGTAAAACTTTTAGTCTGAAAGACATTAAAGAGCTTTGGCAATATCGTGAGCTCTTATATTTCTTTGTCTGGCGAGATTTAAAAGTGCGTTATAAACAAACCTTTGTAGGAGTAGCGTGGGCGATATTTCAACCATTTATTACCATGGTGATTTTTTCCATATTTTTTGGCTCTCTCGCCAAAATGCCATCCGATGGAGTACCCTATCCTATTTTTGTTTATGTTGGTCTTTTATTTTGGCAATTTTTTTCAACCGCTCTTTCAGACACCAGCAACACTTTAATAAGCAATCAATCCATCATAACTAAAGTCTACTTTCCTAGACTGATTTTACCTATTTCAAGTGTTATGACAAAATTCGTAGATTTTTTAATTGCCACTTTAATATTGATCGGCCTCATGTTTTATTACGGATATATGCCCCACATTTCAGGACTTTTAATTTTACCATTATTGCTTCTTATTACTTTTATGGCTTCCGTTGGGCTTGGACTTTTCCTAGCTTCTATCAACGTCAAATACAGAGATGTTAGATACGCTTTGCCATTTTTTATTCAGATTATGCTATTTCTAACTCCAGTCATTTATCCCGCTTCTATTGCCGGAAAATATTCCTTCCTCTTGGCCATCAATCCAATGACCGGAGTTATCCAAAGCGCCAGAGCTGCCATCCTTGGTACCACCCCAATCAATTGGTTACTCATAGAAATCTCATTTATAAGCACTTCAATATTGATGATATTAGGTATATATGTATTTAAGAAAACTGAAAGATATTTCGCTGATATTATTTAAATTTATGCATGATTCAAAACCCATCATTGAAATAAAAGGTATAGGGAAAAAATATAACATCACTCATCAAAGAGGTGGTTATGTTTCTTTGCGTGATGTTTTGATGAATATATTGAAATCTCCATTTTCTTTTTTAAAAACTAAAGCCAAACAAGTGGTCGGCCTTGAAAAAAAAGAAGATTTTTGGGCTCTTAAAGATGTTTCTTTTAATGTCCAAAGAGGAGAAGTGATAGGCATCATAGGATCAAATGGCGCTGGCAAATCAACCCTCCTTAAAATACTTTCTCAAATCACTCCGCCAACCGAAGGAGAAATAATTTTACGAGGTCGAGTGGGTTCCCTTCTAGAAGTGGGTACAGGCTTTCATCCAGAGCTAACGGGTAGGGAAAATATATTTTTAAATGGAGCGATTTTAGGGATGAAGAAAAAAGAAATCGCAGAAAAATTTGATGAGATAGTTGCGTTTGCTGGCATAGAAAAATTTTTGGATACGCCGGTCAAATATTATTCCAGCGGTATGTATGTTCGCTTAGCTTTCTCGGTGGCCGCTCATATGGAACCAGATATTCTAATCGTAGACGAAGTCCTCGCTGTCGGCGACGCTGAATTTCAAAAAAAATGTCTCGGTAAAATGGAAGAAGTGACTCAAAAAAATGGGAGGACAATTTTATTTGTTAGCCATAATATGGGGGCTATCCGACAATTATGCGAAAAGACAATAGTTCTAAACAAAGGGTCAATAGTAGATTTTATAGAAACAGAAAAGGCCATAGATATATATCTAAGCAAGACAAAAAGTGAAAAAATTATAATCCCCCTAAAAAACACAAACCGTGAAGAATTCAGAATAAAAAAAATAGAATTTAAAAATGATACCAATAAACCCTGGATAGTAGAATGCTTTGAAAAAATCAAAATAGAGGTTATAATGGAAATCACAGAAAATATACCCAATTTTAGGTTTGGGATTGGTATTAATTCTCTTAGTGGAGAAAGGATATCCACCGTCCATAGCGACGAAAAAACTTTAGAAAAAGGAGAATACTTGGTGTCTATTGAATTGGAAAACAGACTCGTTCCCGGCCGTTATGAATTAGGTTTAGGTGTATTAAACAGATACCAACTGCCGGGATTTAGTATATTAGAAGTTGAAAATAACAAAAACAATGACCATAAATGGTTTAATCCCGGATCAATTGATATAAAATCGGATTTTGTAATCAAAAAAAAATAATATTATGAAAAACAGAGTCGCCCGATTAGTTGAAATTGGTAAAATCGAGATCTTTGAAGAAGAGCTGCCTCCTTTGCAAAAAGATGAGGTTTTGGTGGCCATAAAATCAGTTGGGATATGCGGGTCCGATATTCATTATTTTTTAGAAGGAGGGTTAGGATCATTTAAACAAAAACTTCCTATGGAGATGGGCCACGAACCTTCGGGAGTGGTTGTAGACTCTTTAGCTGACGGAGAATTTAATGAAAGAGACAGGGTTACCATTGAACCGGGAAGAGCCTGTTTTTTTTGTAGCTGGTGCGTAAAGGGTAAACACAACCTATGCGAGAACGTTAAGTTTATGGGGGCAAATGCCCCAGGAGCGCTGGCAGATTACGTCATAGTACATAGGAGCCAGCTTGCAAAAATCCCCGCCAAAATGTCTTACAAGATGGCCGCCTTACTCGAGCCTCTCGGTATAGGTTTGCATGCCGCGAACTTAATCCAACCCAAGAACACCGAGAGCGTCGTCATCTTCGGGGCGGGACCGATTGGACTCTGTCTTATGAAGATCTTGCAGAAAGCTGGTATGAGTGAGATATATATGATTGACATCCTGCCATACCGCGTAAAATTTGCCGAAAAGATGGGCGCTACCAAGGCATTTCTGTTTCGAGACGCGATAGCTGAAATAAAAAAGTTAACAAATAATCGTGGTACAACATATACTTTTGATGCTGCGGGTGCCCAAGACTCTATTACGGCATGCGGTGAACTAGTAAGTGTGGGTGGAACCATTGGTCTTATTGGAATTCCAACAGATGACTTTATAAAATACAATCCTCACCGACTGCGAACAAAAGAAATCCGGATTCAAAATGTAAGACGCTCAAATCAGACCATGCACGACTGCGTCAAACTATTTTCAAACGACTTTGAATTGGAAAAAATAATTACCCATTCATTTGATTTTAAAGATGTTCAAAAAGGATTTGATCTGGTAAGTGCATTCAAGGGGAATGTAATTAAATGTGTTATCACCAATGACTAAACCCACTTCATTTAACAAAAAACAAGCATACAAATTACTCTATCGTGCTCGTCGTAGCGATGAAATGCTTGGAGAAGCTGTAAAGCAAGGGCATGTCCCACTCCCCATCCACCTCTCAATCGGTCAAGAAGCTGTCTCAGTCGGAGCATGTCTGGCATTAAAACCAAATGACATTGTATTTGGTACTTATCGTGGTCACGCACTCTATATAGCAAAAGGAGGAAATTTAAAAAAAATGTTTGCCGAACTTTATGGAAAAGCTACAGGCAGTGCTAAAGGTAAAGGGGGGTCAATGCATTTAATCGATGTGGGCGCGGGAGTTATGGGTATGTCCGCAATCGTTGGCACAGGTATACCAAATGCGACCGGATATGCGCTCGGGATGCAATACCAAAAAAAAAGAAATGTTGTGGTTAATTTTTTCGGTGATGGAGCTACCGAGGAAGGAGCTTTTCACGAGAGCCTAAATTTTGCCGCGCTTAAAAAACTCCCTATTATTTATATTTGCGAAAACAATAAGTATGCGATTAGTACGCATCAATCTATCCGCCAGTCAGAATTAAATATAGCCGTGCGTGCAAAGTCGTATGGGATTCGAGCAAAGGTAATCCAAGGGAATGATACACTTGCGATATATCAGGAGGTGAAGAAAGCTCGAGATGAAATACTTAAAAACAATTCAGGACCCATATTCTTTGAATGTATGACTTACCGATGGAGACAACACCTTGGTCCCAATGAAGACTTCGGACCCGGTGGCAGGGATATTAGAGAGGCCGAATGTTGGATAAAGAACGATGAACTTATACGCATAGGTAAACTCCTTCCAATAAAAACCAAGCAGAAAATTGAATTGGTAGTTGAATCAGAGATAAAAAAAGCAATTCTCTTTGCAGAGAAGAGCCCCTATCCTGCTAAAAGAGATTTGTGGACTGATGTATTTGCACCATAAAAAATATGAAGCGTATTATTTCTTACACTGAAGCAATACTTGAAGCGACTGAACAAGAAATGATTCGGGATTCTTCTGTTATATTGCTTGGTCAAGGAGTCGATTATGACCGAGGACTCCTAGGTACCACGAAAGGTCTTGTAAATAAATTCGGGTTCAGACGCGTCTTTGATACCCCCCTTTCCGAAGATGGAATGACTGGTATTTCAATTGGCGCGGCGCTTGCTGGTTTACGACCAATACATACACATGTTCGCATGGATTTTCTGACTCTCACCATGAATCAGCTTATAAATATCGCCGCCAAAGCTCGGTATATGTACGGAGGTCAAGTCAATGTCCCTTTGGTAATCCGTACACTTATAGGAGATGGCTGGGGAGCTCAACATTCGCAGGGTCTTCATTCACTTTTTGTAAATATTCCAGGTCTTAAAATTGTTGTTCCATCTACCCCCCACGATGCAAAAGGACTTCTTATTCAAGCAATTCGCGACAACAATCCTGTTATTTTTGTTGAACATTTTAAATTATATGCCGAGGAAGGATATGTGCCTGAAAAGCCGTATGCAATTCCCTTTGGAAAAGCCGTTGTTCGAAAAAAAGGCACCGACATAACTTTGGTTGGAATTTCATATATGAATGTGGAGTGTCTTAACGCCGCCCATTACCTTGAAAAAGTAGGGGTAAGCGCTGAAGTTATTGACCCAGTCTCGCTCGCCCCACTGGATATTGACACAATTATCAAGTCTGTCCAAAAAACTGGGAAGCTTATAGTGGCTGACACAGCATGGACATCGTGTGGTGTTTCAGCAGAAATCGTGGCTCGGGTTGCTGAATATTTTGGAGCAAGAAAACAGATATCGCTAGAGCGCATTGGTTTTGCCCCCGTTCCCTCGCCGAATACTCCGGCCCTTGAAAAATATTTTTATCCGAACGCCGAAAGTATTGCTCGTACGGCGTTAAAAATGACGCACGGAAAGGGAGCAAAGATTACTTTTGCTACTCATAAACTAGACAAGAAGTCCGGAATGACAGAGAAGGTATGAGTATGCTAGTATAAAACCTCATGAAGCTTGCAATTATTTCTACAACCATATATGGCGAAAAAGGGTATCTTCTCTATGACCGCTTAGCGAAGAAGAGTAAATTTGACAAAATTAGTTTTTTTATTGCAGGTGATAAAAAGTCGCCACCTTTTGATACTTCAGCCTTTACTTGCGACATCGAATATTTAACCCCCAAAGCGCAGGGACGCTTTGCCTCGAGCGAAGCAATCGGATGGAATAAGCCTGCACGACGCAATATCGCCCTCTTGCGTGCCATGGAGACAAACCCGGATTTTATACTCACAATCGATGATGACAACATCCCAAGTGAGAATTATTTTGATCAGTGGCATAAAGTAATTACTACTCCAGCAAAAAAACATGTAATAGGAGTCAAGGATATCGAACACGCGCACTGGCATAACTACCTAAAAGCCACAGACTCTGAGATTGAACTGTATACTCGAGGGTTCCCTATCCCATTTCGATACAAGGACTCAACCAAGGTTGTAAAAGCGCCACACTCTATATCTCCAGAAAAAATCGGAGTCTTCCAGGGTATTTCTCTTGGCGATCCAGATATTGATGCAAAAACGCGCATCGTCTATCCCAAACAAACACCTCTCTCTGTCGTCCATGAAAAAAATTATGTTCTCCAACATATATGGTCTCCCTATAACTCACAAAACACGATGTTCGCAAAAAAACTCTTCCCGCTCGTCTTTATGTGGTCAACCGCAGGCAGATCTGAAGACATTTATGCGTCCTATGTGTGGCAAAAGTTCCTGTTCAATAACAATATGTATGCGCATATTGGCGATGCAGTAAATTTTCAAGAGCGTGGTAAAAGAAACGATTTGCGTGACCTAACTCTTGAAATAGAGACCTATCTAAAATCGCACGAGGTATGGGAAGAAATTAACAAGATTGAAGAAAAAGACCCGCTTGAATTCATAGGTGCGCTAATCCGTTCGGAGCACGAGATTATTGTTCGTGAAAGGGCTTTTATGCATGCTTTTCATAATGATTTAGAGCGTATCCTCTTTAAACCTGTTGCTTTGAGGGAACGGCATAACGAGCTACACCCTCAAGTATCGAGTCGAGGTCGTCGCGCAGTTCCCAGCCGAGCAACTCTTTCGAATCAGAAGAGTCGGTAGTTAAGGAGAATGTCTGGACTGTTTTTGGCACATAGACTATCTTCCCCCCAAATTTCTTCACTACTTTCTCTGCCAAATCTTGCATTGAAATACGGTTTCCGGTAAGAAAAAATGGGTGGTACCCTCTCTCCGCCGTGGCACTCCACTCGACTGCTCTCCAAATACCGCGAGCCACATCAGCCACCGAGACATATTCGCGTTCGTGGAGCCCGTCCCCGAAAAGCTGAATTTCTTTACCTGATAAAATGTCTTGAACAAACTTAATTGGAGGGGTGGGTATTTTAGTGCCCTCCCCGACTACTATTGGAGGCCGGAGTACCACAATAGACATGTCTGTTTCTTGTTTAGCAAATTGCTGGAGTGCATATTCTGCCGCGGCCTTCGAAGCGCTGTATGGATGCTTCGGGGCAAATACAGAGAAGCGTCCATGGTGCTCGCCTTTTTTGTTTTCACCGTGGACAACGGTGGAACTTGTGAAAATGTAGCTCTTAGCCCCCGCCTCATGTGCCGCATATGCAACATTCAAGCTCCCCATGGTATTCGTTTTAAACATTTCTCGTACCGGAAGAGATAAAAGAAGCGTTCCTAACAAGGCCGAGAGATTGACGACCATATCCGGTTTAATTTCTTTAAGCTTCTCCGTGAACGATTCGGGTTTCCGAACATCTGCGTCGGGACGATTAAATAAAAAAATCTCATGTCCTCTAGGAGCAATTCGCACGAATGTTTTGCCGATGAATCCTCTGGCTCCGAATACTGCCACGCGCACATTTTTAGACATTCTTGAATTATACCACAAAAAGAGATGGGACAGTTTTTGCTCAAAATGTTAAGATGCAGATTATGAATTATATATCTGAATGGGCAACAGCACGTCCAGGGGACCCAACAAGGTTTTTTCATTTTGAAAGATTTAATGATTTATACGGGGATTTTATTTTTATTGCCGGTATTTTTGACTTCGCCAAATTGGATACAATACCAAACTATAAAAAAGTTGTTTACTTTGATTTGGAAGAGCCAAATAGATTCTGTACTGCCATGAAAGAATTTAATAGGATACATCTTGAAAAAAGATTTTATAAAATATTATCAATATGTCCCTATACTACAAAATGGATTAATGAAAGAAATAATAATGATTCCCAAAAATTTGTATTTATCCCATTCAACGAAGAATTAATACCGGTGGTATTAGATAACAAAATATATGATATAAATTATTCTGGTCACATTCTCTCCAATGACATATCCAAACAAATTAGTTCTATCTTAAAATATAATTATAGATTCATATCACGTAGTAATGACCCGAGAGTTACAGATAGGAACGTATCTTACCGAGAAAAACTTGATATTATATCCAAAAGCAAAATAACTCTCGTTCATAATTTGCTGTTTTTAAGAAAAGACCACATAAAAAATCTAAAGAAAATAAATTCTATAGACAAAAACCTTGCCTTTAAAAATGTTTTTAATAAACCTTTTTGGTCATTCTTTGGAAAATTAATACCGGCTCCTCAAATAAAAATGCGAACGTTTGAAGCGGCTTTCTGCAAATCATTAATACTATGCCGTAAGGACGATTTCAATGTGATAGAAAATTTTTTTGAAAAAGATAAGGAATTTATATATTACAAGGACAAAAAAGAACTGGAAATTATAATAAAAGATGTCTTATCTAATTACGATAAATATATACCGATTATAGAAAATGCTTTTAATAAAGCTATGAATAATTACACGACTAAAAAATTTGCCGAGAAATACTTATCACAAATATAAAAAGTGGGTAAATATATGAAAATAAAAAAATTCTTTATTTTAAAAAATTACATAGATTTTTTAAAAAGTAAATTTAATAAAAGACCAAATATTAGTTATTCCCAATGTGGAGAGGATATAATAATTAGTTATATATTTCACTGTCTAAACATAGAAAAACCGACCTATCTTGATATAGGAGCCCATCATCCTTTTCATACAAGCAATACCGCCCTTCTTTATAAAAATGGGAGCAGTGGGGTTTGCATAGAACCACACCCAATTCTATTTAAATATATTCAAAAAAAAAGAAAGGCGGATATATGCTTGAATGTTGGTGTTGGCACAAATTCTGAAAAAAAAATATCTGATTTTTATATAATGTCTTCAAGCGGTTTAAGCACTTTTTCAAAAAGTGAGGCAGAAAGATTTTCTAAAAATGAAGGGCAAAAAATTGAATCGGTTATTAAAGTGCCCATTTTGCCTATAAATAAAATAATTTCCGAAAATTTTAAAGAAAGACCAAATTTTATATCAATAGATATAGAGGGTCTGGATTTTGAAGTTTTAAATAATTTTGATTTTAACAAATATCGTCCAGAAGTATTTTGTGTAGAAACATTAACATACACAAAATATACAAAAGAACAAAAATTAAATAACATAATAGAATTTATGAAAGAGAAAAATTATTTTGTTTATGCGGATACGTATATAAACACCATTTTTGTTGATAATAATTCATGGGAAAGAAAAAAATAGTAATTTATTATAAAAACATATGTATATAAAAATTCAATCTCTGGTTAAGAAACATTGTATAAAAATAAACGGCGTGGTGCATTTGGGCGCACATCAAGCAGAAGAGGCACCCGACTATCAGGAAGTGGGCGTCCCAAAAGTGATTTGGGTTGAAGGTAATCCGGAATTAATTCCAACTCTAGAAAAAAAATTAAAAGAATATCCTAATCAATTTGTTTATAACATATTGGTTTCAGACAGTGATAATCAAAAAATAAATTTTAATATTATGAATAATCTTCAATCTTCTTCAATCCTAGAATTAGGTACGCACAAAAAACATCACCCCAGCGTGAAAGTTCATCATACACTTCCACTAAAAACGCACCGCCTAGATACTTTTTTTACAAATAATAATATAGACATTTCTGATTGTAATTTTCTAAACATTGATATTCAGGGGGCTGAATTATTGGCAATAAAAGGTTTAGGAGATTATTTGCAGCACTTTGATTATATTTATACAGAAATAAATATAGGCAAAGTTTATAAAAATTGCCCGGTATTGTTTGAATTAGATACCTACTTGCATCAGCATGGCTTTATACGAGCAGAAACTTATCTGACACCGTGGCAGTGGGGTGATGCTTTTTATATAAAACAAAATTCAACTTTTCTACAAAAAAAATGGAATCTGTTTTATGCATTATGCCTCCAATATTTATATCCATTTAAAAAAAATATCATTATTAAACTATATAGATTTTGTAGAAAAATATTGGGAAAAATTAAACGTTTATTTTTTAAAAAAAATATAATAATAAAAATTAGAGGAGGATTGGGCAATCAAATGTTTCAATATGCTTTTGGCAAGTCTATAGCCACACAAAGCAATAGTTCTCTTATTCTTGATTTAAGCAATTATAAGAGCTCTGTGAGAACTTTCTTAATAGATAAGTTTAATATTAATTATGATTTTACTTTTTCAAGCACATCCTTATCTAGAATAATATTTTCTATCTTCAAATCTAGAGTATACACGGACAACAGTTCATGGGGAGAGGTATCTGAAATAATAGAGAGAAAAAACATTTTTTCTGGAAATTGGGAGTCTCCAAAACATTTTGCAAATATTGATGAATTAATAAAAAAAGAGTTTACTCTCAAAAATTCTTCCAATCAATTCAAAAAAATGAGCGGGCAAATTCAAAAAAATTCCATCTCCGTCCATGTACGCAGAGGCGATTATCTAATTCCTCACGGAAAATATCTAAATGGTATTGAATACTATGATTCAGCAGTAAAAAAAATACTTGAAATAAAAAATATTGAAAGTCCACAAATTACTATATTTTCGGATGACAAAGATTGGTGCAGAAGAGAAATGAGTGTTTTATCCGGCATAAAAACAGAAATATTTGATGTCCCAGAAATCGATGATGTCGAGGAACTTATGCTTATGTCCCAATACAATCACAATGTTATATCCAATAGTACTTTCTCTTGGTGGTCCACCCATTTGAATAAAAACAGAGATAAAATTATAGTGGGCCCCAAAAATTGGTTTACCGATAAAGAAAGGAACAGAAAACAAATAGAAGATATTATGCTAGAATCCTGGGTACTAATATAAAAATTAAAATAATATGCAAAAAACAGCATTAGTTTGCGGAGCGGGAGGTTTTATAGGAAGTCATCTGGTTAAAAAACTTAAAAAAGAGAATTTTTGGGTTAGAGGTGTGGATCTCAAAAAGCCAGAGTATAGCGAAAGTGTGGCGGACGAATTTTTAGTCGGCGATTTGCGAGATCAAGAGGTGTGTAAAAAAATACTAGATAAGGCATATGACGAAGTCTACCAGCTAGCCGCTGATATGGGAGGAGCTGGTTATATCTTTACGGGAGAACACGATGCTGATGTGATGCATAACTCCGCTACTATAAATCTCAATATTGCTTGTTACGGACAAAAGGCCAATATAAAGAAGATATTTTATTCTTCTTCTGCTTGCATATACCCCGCCCGCAACCAGACTGACCCAGAGAATCCAAACTGTAGCGAAGAATCCGCCTACCCCGCTGACCCTGACAGCGAATACGGCTGGGAAAAATTGTTTAGTGAAAGATTATACCTTTCTTTTCATAGAAATTATAAAATGAATGTAAGAATTGCGAGATTTCATAATATTTTTGGTCCAGAAGGTACATGGCGCGGAGGCAAAGAGAAGGCACCCGCCGCCATTTGCAGGAAAGTAGCAGAAGCGAAAGAAGGAGGAGAAATAGAGATATGGGGAGATGGCGAACAAACACGTTCATTCCTCTATGTAGATGAGTGTCTTGAGGGAATACGCAGACTAATGGATTCAGATTTTACGGGACCAGTAAACATAGGGTCAGAAGAGAGTATATCTATAAACAATTTAGCAAAAATGGCTATGGACATAGCAGGCAAAAAATTAAACATCAAACATATTCTGGGACCCTTGGGAGTACGGGGAAGGAATTCTGACAACAGGCTTATAAAGGAGAAACTTGACTGGACTCCAGAGAAGTCACTCAAAGAAGGTATGACAAAAACTTATAAATGGATTGGGACACAAGTGATTAGTTCTAGATAAAAATGAAAACTCCCCTACTATTTATAATATTCAATCGACCAGAACCGACCAGACGGGTTTTTGAAGAAATCAGAAAAGTTAAACCAGAAAAATTCTTTGTAGCGGCCGATGGCCCTAGGGCCGATCGACCAGAAGATGTAGAGAAGTGCAGACGAGCAAGAGAAGTTATAAAAAATATTGACTGGGCATGTGAAGTCAAAACTCTTTTCCAAGAAAAAAATCTGGGGTGCAAAATTGGCGCCACAACCGGAATAACCTGGTTTTTTGATAATGTGGAAGAAGGAATCATACTTGAAGACGATTGCCTCCCCAGCCCATCATTTTTTAGATTTTGTGAAGAAATGCTCAATAAATACAGAAATGAAGAAAAAGTGGTAATGGTGAGCGGATATAATATAGCTGGGGTTTATCAATCAAAATTTTCTTACATATTTTCAAAATACGGAGGATTGTGGGGTTGGGCTTCGTGGTGCAGGTCATGGAAACAATATGATGTATCAATGAAAGTTTGGGAGAGCAAGGAAAATCAAAATAAAATAAAAGACACCATAGGAGACCGTCTGCAATGGAATTACAAGCAGAGACTTTACGAAGACACATTCCAAGGCAAAAAAGATACCTGGGACTATCAGTGGGAAACCCATAGACTGCTTCACGGGCAGCTTTCGGTTCTTCCTTCAAAAAATTTAATTGAAAACTTGGGGTTTGGAGCAGATGCAACCCACACCACAGAGATAGAATCGCCACTAATAATCCCAACAGAACAGCTGGTTTTCCCTCTTGTTCATAACCCCGGACCGCTTGTGCCGGATGAGAAATATGACGCTCTCCTGCGCCCCAAATTCAAAGCCAGAAGCATACGGGCGAGCATGATTAAAAATCATATAGTAAATATTGCAAAAAAAATAACCCCACCGTTTATTTATGAGTTAAGCAAAAACATCATAAAGGGCAAAAAAATATACAGGCCGGTATGGAATACTATCTCTTATAAACCCATGAATGGTGTGAAAATATTTTTTGACCCGACCGGCTCTTGGCAAAGAAAGATGATGAACGGCGCTTATGATGCTTTTATTTTTGATACTCTCAAAACTATGGGGCCGGCCGGCAAAATAATTTTTGACATAGGTGCTCATATTGGTTTTCATTCTTTATATTTTGCCAAACTGGTCGGGGAAAGAGGAAAAGTGTATTCTTTTGAACCAAACCCCGCAAACTTTGAAAGGTTTAACCTGATATTGGATAAAAATAAGGATTTGAAAGAAAGAGTTAAAGTTTTCAATGTCGCCGTTTCAGACAAGACCAGTACGGAAAAATTTATGATTAATATGCAGGTCGAAAGTGGCAGAAGCATGGGTAATTTCATAGAAAATGCGGACACTTTTTCTAATAGAGATGTATACACAGAAAAAGGATTTGTTGAGTCAAAAATAAAGACAATCCCAATAGATTCTTTTAAAGAAGAACTGGGAATAGAAGATTCTCCTGATATTATAAAAATAGATGTTGAGGGGGCGGAACATCTTCTTCTCCTCGGTGCAAAAAATACCCTTCTCACCAAAAAACCGGTTTTGTTTATAGAAATACACTCAATAATAAATATGTTCAATGTCATCTCTCTCTTGTATTCATTAAAATATGATTTGAAAATCTTGAAAAAAGAATCGACTGGCATTTGTTTTTTACAAGCCATCCCAATAAAATAAAATGCGTATTCTTTTTGATAACCAAATATTCTCTCACCAATCTTATGGCGGAGTTATTAAATATTTTGAAGAACTACTAAGCAACCTGAGAAAGCGCAATAACCTTACAGTAAAAATCCCTAAGATATACCTGAGGAATGAAGCGAGTTTTTATATGAAAAATAAAAAGAATAATACCTTCCTTATATTTTATGCAAATAAAATTATAAATAAAATAAAGAGAGAAATAAAATTTATATTGGACAAAACAAGCAATGCGAGCCAGCTTAAAAAACAAGAATTTGATATATTCCACCCGACATACTACGACCCGTATTTTTTACCTTACCTGAAAGATAAGCCGTTTGTACTGACAATTTACGATATGATTCAGGAGAGGTTTCCTGAATATTTCGGGCAAAAAAATCAGACCGGTATGCAAAAGGCTCTGCTCGCAGAAAAAGCCTCTAAAATAATAGCTATCTCCCAAAACACAAAAAAGGATATTGTTAATATCCTTGGCGTTAAACCTGAGAAAATAGAAGTTATTTATCTGGCCACCACTCCGGAAAAAAATATGGAGCCAGTACCTGTACCCAATTTTTATATATTGTTTGTCGGAGGAAGGGGCAGATATAAAAATTTTTCCACCATGGCAAAAGCTTTTTCAAACTTATCCCAAAATTACCCCGACCTTTTTTTGGTCTGTACCGGCCACGACTTTAGCGAAGAGGAAAACAATATGCTGGCAGACCTCGGCATATCGTCAAAAAGCATCTCTATTACCGCAAATCCTCAACAATTGGCTTTTTTGTACTTCAATGCAAAAGTTTTTGTCTTTCCATCAAAATACGAGGGTTTTGGACTGCCTATTTTAGAAGCTTTTTCTTACAATTGCCCGGTTATATTAAGCAGGGCCAGTTGCTTTCCGGAAATTGCGGGAGAGGCGGCACTATATTTTGAAACCGAGAATTCTTTATCCTTAGAAAAAACAATAGAAATATTATTGAACGATAAAGAAATGCGAAAACAGTTAATACAAAAGGGGTTAGAAAGATTAAAATTTTTTTCTTGGAACACAACCACAAACAAGACACTATCTCTATACCAACGATGCTTAATAGCGAATTAGTTCCTTCTCAAACCTTGAAATAAAATGATTTTTTATGTAATATACTCATAATATGGCAAAAAAAGCTTTAATAACTGGTGTAACTGGTCAAGATGGTGCTTACTTGGCCCAATTTTTATTAAATAAAGGATATGAAGTTTTCGGGCTGGTAAGAAGGGCAGTAAATAGAAATTTTGAAAATTTAGAGTATTTAGGTATAGAGAATAAAATAGATTTAGTTGATGGAGATTTGACAGATGAAGCTTCGTTGATTAATGCGGTAAAAAGAATCTATCCGGATGAAATTTATAATTTAGCCGCCCAATCGTTTGTTGGCACTTCTTGGGATCAGCCAGTGGTAACTTGCGAAATAAATGGCATGGGTGTGTTGAAGTTGCTTAACGCAATAAAAATCTGTTGTCCTACGACAAAATTTTATCAGGCTTCAACTAGTGAAATGTTCGGTAATGTCAATACAAACGACACTCAAGGTGAAGAGACGCCTTTTCATCCTAGGAGCCCTTATGCTATCTCAAAACTTTTTGCCTATTGGATAACTATTAATTACAGGGAGAGTAACAATATGTTTTGTTCTAACGGCATACTTTTTAATCACGAATCACCAATTAGGGGAAAAGAGTTTGTCTCTAGAAAAATTACCGATGGTGTGGCTCGCATAAAACTTGGTTTAGCCAAAGAAATAAGATTGGGTAATTTAGATAGTCGCAGAGATTGGGGTTTTGCTGGAGACTATGTTGAAGCTATGTGGTTGATGTTGCAGCAAAAAAATCCAAATGATTTTATTATTTCCACAGGAAAAACGAATAGTATTAGGGATTTCCTGAATTTAGCTTTTAAGTGTGTTGGTATAAATGATTGGCAACCATATGTAAAAATAGACCCGCGATATAAAAGGCCGGCTGAATTGTTCACCTTGCAAGGAAAAAACAACAAAGCTAAAAAGATTTTGAACTGGAAACCGAAAGTATCTTTTGAGGAATTAGTTAAAATGATGGTTGTGGCCGATTTAAAAAGATTGAGCAAGAATTAAGATATTATGTCATATATATATTTTATGTTTTCCAAATTTATTATTTTTTAATCTCTTTTGTTTCAAAAAAAGCACCCCTACTTGGTAGCAGGGATGCGAACGCTTACGCGCAGAATGTTAGAAGGCAAGGGTCCCATCTGGCCCATTGAATGCTCATAGCGAGTAGACGGAGCACCAACATCGTACGGGATAGCAAGTCTATCCCGAACTTCCCGTTCCACCGCTCCGCGAATTGACACCAAGTCCTCTCTAGAGAGACCTTCTGTGAAAACGTAGGATTGGTAACCTCCATCCGGATCACCCTTATAGTAGTCAGCGACTTCGGTAAAGTCGACTTCTACCTGAAATAGGGTGTCTCCCGTCTTTTGGTAAGTGTAGACCCAAATCCCAGGCCATTTCTGATGCGGAACAGCCAAATCGTAGTACGGTGTTCCCGGATAGCAAGTGATTATGGTCAGATCAAATGCTTCCGGCTTAACTTCAAGGAGCCAGTCTTTTGTCTCACCTACAGTCACCATGCTTTCTCCGGGGTGGCCGATAGACATCAAAGCTTTCACTTTGAGACCATACTTTTTGGCGATTTCTACACAGCGAGTATTGTCTTCCCGCGTTGCTTTCTTGTTGATGGCTCTGAGAATACTCGGTGAACCTGACTCAAACCCCGTTAGGATCCATCGGAACCCCGCCTCATACATGGCCTCAGCCTGACTCTCGGTAAAGAGTTCAGCTTTGATGAAGCCTCGCAGACGCCATTCCACCCCCAAATCCTTTTGAGTTTTAGAGATAAGCTCCATGAGCTCGAGCATCTTCGGATTAACATTAAGCTCGTCGTCATAAAACATAAAGCCGGAGCAGTCCATGGTCCTATGCATGTGCAACATCTCAGCAACAATGCTCTCTGAAGTACGTGTGCGGACCCGGCGGAGCATAGGTGATTCCCTCCCACCACAGAACCCACAGTCAAATGGACAGCCGAGTTGGGCTATGAGCGAGTATGCTCGTCTACCGTCGATTGAGTAGTGGTAACTTCCCACATCAACGAGTTCACGGGCGGGAAACGGTAGAGCAGTGAGTTTGTGGCTGGTTAGGAAAAGTGACGATTTTGGATCATCCGCATCCACTATCTTCGGAGCACCTGTTTTGTAGGCCTCAAAAATTGCTTCCTCACCATCTCCTGCCACTAAACAGTCAAATAATTTTTCGAGTGAACTCATGGCATCTACAGCCCGGCCGATTCTGCCTTCCTTGCGCTCACGCTTGAAGGCGGCATTCACAAGAGTTATGTGCGGACCACCCAGAATGATGCGAGCACCTGAACGTACAGCACGTATAGCCCTTGCAATTTTGGTTGCAGATGGAAGTTGAGGTGTTGTAGCAGTGATGCCAAAACACTTCGCCGTAGAAGATTGTGTATGATCTGCCACGGCTTCCGTGAAATTACTGATGCCAGAGAGGTCCAGTACTTCTACCGGCACCCTCGCTTGTTCAAGTACAGCGGCAATGCGTAGGACTCCAAGTGTCATAAACACTCGCTCATCCATAAGAAAAACTGACGGAGGGATGATGAGACAAACCGGTCCCATCTTCCATTCGTGTTGAAGTAGAGACGGTAATACAATTTGTGTCAATCCCATAAAAACCTTCCTTTCATTCCATAACATGTCGAAGAACTATCTTCTTTATTAATAATACACGAAATATGCAGATATGGTCTATTGATTTATTTGGAAAAGTATTTTTTAAAACGGTAATTGCATATGCCAAATAATATCTGAAATATTTTGAATACTGGGGTAGTGATGAAATCAAACTTATTTTTACCAAAAAACCGCACTATTTTTTTTAGAAATAGGGCACTCTACCGACAGATCCAGATTTAAGAAGCTTCGTGGGATGTTCCGAAGCTTCTTTTTTTGCTAGTATAATTAAATGAGAGTAAATATAATTCGAAAAATTATCCAAAAAACAGGTTTTGACTTGCATCGTTATCGGTCAGCACCAGATAGGAATAAGTTTTGGCAGAGTTTTAATATCAAGACAATTTTAGACATTGGAGCAAATATTGGGCAATTTGCAAGAGAGATAAGAGAAGTACTACCAAAAGCTCAAATATACTCCTTTGAACCCTTAAAAGAGGCTTTTGGGACCCTAGAGGGTAACTTCTATAAGGACCCAAAATTTAAGGCATTTAACTATGCTTTAGGGGATAAAGAGGAAGAAGTAGAGATGCATAAAAGCGCTTATACCCCAAGCTCTTCTATATTAAAAATGGCAGAAGTCCATAAAACGCTTTTTCCTCATACCAAAAACAGCCAACCCGAAAAAATAATCGTCAAAAAACTAGATGATGTGGCCAAAGATTTAAATCTAGATACGAATGGATCAATTTTAATAAAAGTAGATGTGCAAGGGTTTGAAGACAAAGTTATAGCGGGTGGGATAGAAACTTTCAAAAAAGCCAGTGTAGTTATAATTGAAAATTCTTTTGTAGAGTTATATAAAAATCAACCTCTTTTTGATGATATTTATCAAAAATTAAAAACCTTAGGTTTCGTTTACAAAGGTGGATTGCAAGAAAAATTAAATAAAAAAACCGGTCAAATCATATCTGAAGATTCTCTTTTTATTAAGTCTCTATGACATTTATAGCTTGAGCCGGGCAACCGACGCTCGCCTCTTTTGCTTTAGTCAATTGTTCAGCTGTTAATTCAACTGAAACTGCCTCAACCAAATTGCCATCAGATTTTAGCTTACCTTTAAAATTTTCCTCATCATATTTAAATAGTTCTGGAAAACAATTCATACAAAAACTGCAACCGATACATTCTTTTTGATTAATAGTTATTTTAGGCATGAATTGATTTTAATTTATTTTTTAACCAAACAATAGTATAAATTTCAATCGGCCAACGCCAAAAATTATTTTTAAACCTAATAATAATAAAAAACCTAAAAAATTTGATGGCCAAATGCCGAATCACACTCCTGAAAGATTTGTGGTTTAAATCTTTCAATTTTTTACTATACCAAGCAAAAGGACTGAGTTCGTGAATAATTTCATATTCACTCTGATTTTTAAGCCAAGGCAAATATGCTTTACCCCAAAAATAACTGCCCCATGCTCCTAAACTCTGCGGTGGATTGAAACCTAAAGTTAAAGCTTTTATAAATAAAGCAGTGCCCGGATAAGGAATATAAATCCACAAAGGATAGACCGAGGCTTGGCTATAAATTTTTTGAATTTTCAATATTAAATCTATAGTTTTCTGTCTTTCTAGTATGGTCTCCGTCGGCCAACCAATCACAAATGAAAGCATCAATTTTAGATCCAAAGATTTAGCCACCTCAACCGCTTTGATGGTTTGTTCCACCGTAATACCTTTTTGGATAACTTCTTTCAAAACTCTGTTAGAGCCACTCTCACAACCCACCCGCAATTCACAAAGTCCACTGGTTTTTAAACTTTGTAAAAATTTAAAATCAAAATAATCTACTCTAGCATCAACCGAATATTTGATTTTCAAATTTTGATTATTTATTAATCTAGCAAACTCTAAGGCTCGCGCACGATCTACCACAAAATTGTCGTCATGAATAATAAAATAATTTATATTATAATTTTTATGCAAAAATTCTAATTCCGCAAAAGCTTTTTCGGCCGTTTTGGCTCGCCATTTCTTTTTATTAAAGTTCAAATTGTAACAAAAACTACAAGGGAAAGGACAACCTTTGCTAGTATAAAAATTGATAACTCGTTCGTCCGAATTAGGTGACAAAACCTTAACATACCGCTCTACTTCAATTAAATCCCAAGCTGGCATAGGTAATTCGTTCATATCCAAAAAATCATCAGTAATTTTATTGGTTCTTAATTTCCCATTTTCTTTCCAACCCAAATTATCTATTTCTTTTAGGGAAGTATTGTTTTCTAAAGCTAAGAGCAGAGATTTGAGAGGTTTTTCCCCTTCACTTACTATCACAAAATCAATCAAGGGATTTGCTAAAGTTTGTTCAGGGAAAAAGGTAGGGTGGATACCACCAGTTATTATATTTATACTTGGGTCGATAGTTTTTATTTTTTGACTAACCGCAATTACTTGCAAAATACAACTACCAGTTAGCATACTAAACCCAACAGCTAAAGGTTTCTCTTTTTTAATCAGGTTATAAAGTTCGTTTTCTGAAGTCAAACGTAAATCCACAATCTTCACATCAAAATCAGCCCAAATATAAGCAGCCAAACTCATTAAACCTAACGGGGCATAAGTGGTAGAATTTAAACCATTTTCAGGTTGTACTAAAATAATTTTTTTCATTTCATTAAATCTTCAAAAGATTTTTTATACCACGCTAAATTTTGTTCCAAATTTGGTAATGCTAATACTAGTTTTTTAGCATCAGTTACTATTTTTGAATTAAAATCTTGATCAAGAATTATTCTGAGCATGGCGGATGTCAAAGCCTCTTTGTCGCCAATTTTTATAACTGCCCCGCTCTCTTCATTCTTTATAATTTCTCCCGCACAACCAACATCGGTCATAATAATCGGCAAATCGAAACTAACGGCTTCAATCACCACCACTCCCCAACCTTCATAATTTGAAGTCAACAAAAAAGCATCTGCTCCTCCATAAAACTTTTCCAAATCATCTTGCCAGCCCCAAAATTTAATATTATCAGATATTTTTAATTGCTGACTTAATTTTTTTAACTTATTTTTTTCTGGACCATCACCTACAATCCAAAGTTCAGTTTGGGGATTAGTTTTTAAAATTTCAGCCATAGCCTCAATTTGCAAAGCTATATTTTTAACATTAACCAACCGGCCGACAGTTAAAAAAATGAACTTGCCTTCGGTTTTAATTTTTTTAATCTCCAAACTTTTATCACTAATTTGAGCATAAACCGGTATAACCACTATTTTTGAGGCCGATAAGCCTAGTTTAATAAGACTTTCTTTAGTTCTTTGACTAACCACTCGGACTCCATCGGCCTTTTTGATTAAAAATTTACCCAGATAAAATTTTAGTCTATTAAAAAAATGTTCTTCCAACCAATAGCGAGAACCAAAATAATCTCCATGCATTTGAACCTGTAATTTTAATCCGTATCTTTTGGCTAAAAGCCAAGCCAAAAATCCCAATTCAAAAGGGTCTTGAGAACTAATCACATCATATTTATATTTTTCAATTAGCTTTTTACCCAAAAAATAAGCATCTACTAAATAATTTAATTTACTAAATGAATTGGTCGGAACAATTTGCATATTGCCAGACTGGATAGTTTGCTTACTTTTTTTAGTCAAAACAATGAGGTCATATCTTTCAAATAAAGGAGCGTAGTTTACAACTCTTTCTCGAGACTTAGAATTTTCTTCAAATAATTTTTTTTCTAAACTGATATTTAAAATTTTCATAAAATTATATTTAAAATATCTTTAGCTAGTATTTTGGGAGTAAATTTTTCTTGGTAGAGCTTATAGCCATTCTCCCCTATTTTATTTCTTAATTCTGCATTTTCTTTTAATAAGAGTATTTTATTTTTTAAATCTTGTGGATCTGCCGAATTTACAAACAAAAGACTTTCTCCGTCTTTTAAAATTTCGGTAATCGGTGCTGTGCGAGCTGTGATATAAGGTAGTCCTAAAGCAAGTGACTCAAAACATTTGTGGGGAATAGTGCGCTTTAGCCTCTCATGATATTCAAACTGCCCTAAAGAAACATGGCATTCTAGCATTTTTGTTCTCAACTCATTATATGATAAATTTCCTGAAATAAATTCTAAATTTTTTAATTTAAAATTTTGTATTTGTTTTTTTATATTTTTCTCTAACCATCCATTACCTACAATCAAAAAATCTACATTTTGATCTTCAAGTAGTTTGACAGTTTCTATTATATATTTTACTCCGGCTTCAGGCAAAAACTTGCCTCTAAATAGTACAGTAAATATCTCTCTTTTTTTAATACTGGGATTAGGGTAAAACACCGAATTATCCGCTCCAGTATAAACAACTTTGTATTTAGAATTTTTACCAAATTTATTTTCAAAATATTTTCTTTGTTCTTCGCTTTCAACTAGCACAATATCAGCACATTTCACTGCCAGCCAATCTATAAATTTTATATAATAATACTTAATACTTAATACATTATACTGTTGTCTGGAGATCATCACTCCCTCTTCCATAGTGCAAAGCGCGTCAAAAATAACCTTTTTATTTGATAAGAGTTTTGCAAACCAGACGACCGCATGACCGGGATAACCAACTATTAAAAAATCATAGAAATTTTTGGTTTTAGAGTGTTCTTTAAACAACTTCCAATATTTTAAAAAGCCTTTTGAATCATCTCTACATTCTAATATTTCTACTCCATTTTTTTTGAGTCCTTTTATATATATTCTGCTTCTTCCCCATTCAGAGTTATATGTACCAAAATAACAAATTTTCATTTTATTTTTGCATTATTACAGTCTAGTACTTGAGCTGTTATGTATCCATCTTTTCTTTCATATATATTTTTGCAGGAATTTAGATAATTATAATAAAAATTATTATCCCCTATTTTTGGTATATTTATGTAAAGAATTTGGCCTGAAAAAGTTTTGAAAAAATCTTTATACGTATCTTCAAACTGGGGTGCTGCGTATAATCTTCTTTCATACTTTCCCAGTTTTTGAATTTCATAACCTCCTATATCGTTATAAACTAACACCAATTTTATATTTTGATCTTTAATAATAAATTCTTTCGCATCTCGAAAGAGATCATAAGGACTACCATTAATTTTACCGAACAAATATTCTTCGATAAATACAGCATTGTATAAAATTCCTAAAACTAAAATACCAAGCAATAATTTTTTTCTGACTAAAATTAAAGAAGTTACCCAGATAAGAGCAATAAACAAAAAAGAAATATAAAATCCAGTTGGCCCAGAACCACCGGTAAAGGGGAACAAGAAGTCCCATTTTAATGACACCAATCTTGCTAGCCACTCTGTCTTTGGATAAAGAGGCGGTACAAAGTGATTTAAAAATTGGAGAGAAAATATTATTATAGTAATAACTCCAATGGCAATCCCCTCTCTTGTAATAAGAGAGGGGCCAAGCGGAGCGAGAGAGGGTGAGTTATTTGATTTAGAGAAATTTTGCGAGAAAATAGATCCAGCAATAATACAAAGTGGAATAATGAGAAATTGAAAATATCTATCCAAAGCTCCGATAGAAAAATCAAACAAAACCAAATAAAACAATAAACCTAAACCGATAAAAATAAAAAAGACTCTCATTTTTTTAAATATCTCTTTATCTACAAAAATAATTGATAAAACAAGGAGGGGTGAAGTATACATCATAGATTTGGCAAACTGAATAAATGTCTGGAGCCAGCCCCTGCCACCCAATTTAAAAAAATGTTCCCAATATTTTACTGATGCTTCTAGGTTAAAAAATGGGAATATCAATTTTGCTAACAGGAGTAACAGTCCAAGAGCAATAGCCCCACCAATCATAAAAAGTAAGTATTTTAAAATTTTCTTTCTGTCACTAAAAACATTTTTCTCAAAGGCAAAATCCAGCGCCAGCGCCCCTATTGCTATTACAAAACTGGCCTTTACAAAAAACCCCCCAATAGCCCCGATAATTAATAGACCTATCCAAATTAAATTTTGAAAATTGAAAATTCTAAATTGAAAATTCATTTTTCTTAATCTAAAATATCCTATCAACATAATTAAGAAAAATGACGGCATCACTGCTCCATCAATATCAACCATTAAACTCGCGAGGACAGAATAAAAAGAAATAGCAAAAAGTCCCACGCTCCAGAGAGCAGTTTTTGTGTTAAAAATTATCTTTACTAAATAAAACAAAAGAAAAAGATTTATAAAAGAAAATAGAAGTGGAATCAATCTAAAATTATCTGGCCCAAAAACTTGACCTAGATTTTTGTATATAAACTGCCCTACTGGAGGATGTGGTATATAACCATTGTCACTCAAAACAATATTCGGCCACTTATACTCATCTTGATGATAAAGGTGGTTGATAGCGGGCAAACGCAGTGCAAGAAAAAGAACTACTATTCCAGCAAAAATAAAAATTTCTTTTTTATTCATAATTTTATTTTTTCTCCCCCACAAAAAGCATCTGACCAGCGAAAGGTTTAAATGGGGAATAAATGTAAGTGCGAACAACGTATGGTAAGAGAAAATTGGGAATAAGAGAAGAATTAGAACGCATTGAAAATGGCAAGAAACGCGACATTTTCAATAAAATTTTAAAATTATAAGAAAGAAGAAAACTTTCCAAAGCAAAATCGCTAAAAACTTTTTTATGAGTTGGGTCATCAAAATAATTTTTATATGATAACCTATAATTCGGTTGCATTAGTATCAATTTGCCATCCTTTTTTAATACTCTATTTATTTCCTTCATAACCTTTCCAAGCTCTTCATCAGTAAAATGCTCAAATAAATTACTGGCGTGCATTACATCTACCGAATCATTTTTGATTTCAAAAAGATTCCAAGCCGGTTGATTTATCTGGATTGTATCTTTATTTGCAAACTTTGAAAGTTCTGGCGAAATATCTACCGCATACTTTTTATCGGCTTTAATATTGTTTATAAAATCACAATAACCTGCGCCCAAATCAATAATCACTCCGTTTTCTGGGATATATTTTTTTAAGAATTTTACTATTTCTTTCCACACAATAGAACGTGATGGATTGAATGTAAATCTGGATTCGTAATATTTATCTTTCATATTTTTTTAAATCTATATTTAATAATTACCGGCAACATTTTTAATCCCAGTTTGGCCGCTCTCCAGACACTACCAGTATATCCAGATTTACCAATTCTCTCTTGGTATATTACTGGTATTTCTATAATCTTCTTATCATGCTTCAGAAGCCATATCATAAGCTCAGGACTAAAAGTACCATCTCCGCGGGAATAATCAAAATATTTTTTAATTTCTTCCAAAAGCTTTCTATTTATAAGTTTATAAGTACAACCCACATCTGTGAGTACTGGCCCGTTAAAAAGAATTTCCACCGCCTTAGCCCACAGCCAATTACCGAAACGCACCGGGAACGGCATAAAAGCTCCCGAGTAAATCGCTGCTCGAGAAGTACGCGTACCCAGTACCGCTTCAAAATCAAAACTATAAGCGAGAAATTTTTCTATATCTCTCGGTCTAAAAGTGCCGTCTGCTTCAGTCATTACTATCAAATCGCCTTCTGCTTCTTTCAACCCTTTCATAATTGCGTTGCCGTATCCTTGTTTGGACTCATAGATTAAGCGAGCTTTCGTCTTCTTCACTTCCTCATCAGTATTTTCTAATGCATTATTATTAACCACTACCACCTCATCCACCAAACCAGTTTCAAAAAATCCGTCAATAACAGATCTGATACTTTGGGCTTCATTATACGTTGGTATAACTACACTGACTTTTTTGCCTTTATACATAGGTTAACATTATTAGAATATTCAAATAATTACAAGGCTGTTTTTATGCTATTATTCTGGAATGCCAGAAAAATTTAAAAAGATTTCAATCATTATCCCCGCTTATAATGAGGAGAGAACTCTCGCCCAAATTATAGAAAACGTTAAGAAAGTAGATTTATTTCCCCTTGAAGTAGAGGTCATAGTGGTTGATAATAATTCAACAGATAAAACTCTTGAAATTGCCAAAAATCTCCGAAAAAATAATCCAAGTATCAAAGTTTTTGTAGAAAAAGAAAAAGGTAAAGGATCCGCCGTTAAAAAAGGTTTAAGTGAAGCGACTGGAGATCTTATCTTAATTCAAGATGCAGACCTAGAATATAATCCAGCTGATATTCCAAAATTATTAGAGAAAGCTACTTCAGAAAAAGTAATCGTCTATGGTTCACGAAATTTAAATCCAGAACAAAAACGAAAAGGAGGTCTCTTAGCCCACCTAGGAGTATGGTTTTTAACCAAAGAATTTAATCTTTTATTTGATACAAATCTTACCGATTTATGGACTTGTTATAAGTTATTCCCAAAAGAAGCTTCTGTTTATTTTAAAAATGGCGGATTTGAATCAGAACTTGTCTTTGCTACAGAAATTGTAAAAAATGGCTTCCAAATAGTTGAAGTTCCGATTTCTTACAATAATCCGCGCACAAAAAAAGAAGGCAAAAAGATTACATACAGCGATGGAATTGCGGGTATATTTATTTTACTTCGCGAGAAATTTAGGAAATAAATCAAATTGGCAGATTAACAAAATCCAGTATGTAAGCATTCATGAGATAGCTTGATACAAAATATAAAATAAAAATTGGGATAATTATATAAAGAAATCTATCTTTCTTTATTCTTTGAACAAAAAGGCTTGAGACTATTACTGCCGCTGGCATAGTGATAAACAACACTCTTGTAACGACAGGCCAAAGAAGTACGGAAAATGAGGAAAGGATGACAAGCCAAATAAACACAATATTATTTTTTAGATCTTTATCTAAAATCTTATTTTGCAATATTTCTTTTGTTTGTTTTAGTAATATATAAAAGCCCGGAACAAATAAAAACCAACCAAAATTATATATTGATCCAAATGACTTTATAAATTCTATAGTCCTATTTTGATAAGAATAGCCTGTCTGATTAGAGAGAAACCAATCCAAATAAGTATAACCATTGAAAGCGTAGTAAGTATAAACATTCATAAATAAAAACGGCATAAAAGCTAAACACCCCGTAATAAATACTTTCCAAAATATCTTTGACCATCTATCAGTTTGCAGACTCCAATTTTTATATAGTATTATTCCAAAAATAATAACATAGGCCACGAAAGCATATTCTTTGTATAATCCACCAATGCCAATAAATGCTGCTGAAATATAAAGCCATTTATTTTCTTTGTTTTCTCCTTTATCTTCATTTTCTAAATAACGATAAGCAAAGTATAAAGAAGCTATGTATGCAGTCCAACCTCCTATATCCATGAGATAGCCAAGCCCAAAAGAAACAGCGGCATAATTTGTAACTAAAAAAAGAGTGCCTAAAAAAGCCAGCTTGTCATCTTTTATAATTTTTTTAAATAGGGAATAAGAAAATAGACCCATTGCAATATACAATATACTATCTAATAAGAGCCAAGAGACTTCAATATTCCCAGTAAAAAGATTAAAAAACATGATGAGCCTCAATCCCAAATAAGTACTGACGATCATCATCGGTATAAAACCTGATGGCTCTATACCAGTCTTCAGCACTTCAATACTATTAATATAAATGTAACTATCCCCTGCTATTTGAGGTTTAAGAGCATAAATAGAGAAAATCACTAAAAATATAAGTAGCACAAACAAGTATATTTTATATTTATCTTTCATAATTCTATCTATTTTACTTCTTTCTACCCAAAATATAAAGGTGAGCGGCGACAGCTTCTGCCCCGGGCATTTTCATAAAAAAATAATCTAAATATTTTAAAGGTCCGAGTATAAGCATAAAAACATGAGCGAGAAATGGCGCCAATTTTTTTGAACCCAAAGCAAAAATAACTCCTAACCAATAAGCAAGGAACATCAAAAATGCACTCCACGGCCCCGAACGAACTCCAGATTTCACTATTTCAAGATCTGGGAATAAATGTTTTAGTCCAGATATTGTCCAACGATTAAAGTCATCAGGCGATGCGTGATATGGGTGTATAAAAGGCACACTAATATAAATATACCCACCCGATTTGACCACGCGTATCATCTCATGAGCAACTTTGTATGCATCAGCCACATGTTCAAAAACAGATTCAGATACTGCTCCATCTATAGAATTATCGCGAAAAGGTAACTCTGTTGCGCTAGCTACAATATCTACTTCAGGAAATGGGAAAATATCAATATTGATAAATTCTTTACCGAGTCTTTCGGGACCCGAACCGATATCTATAACTACTGCGTTTTCTTTAGTGTATTTCAAAATCATCCGAGGACCATTTACCAGCATCATCACCGGACAAAAAACATGCCAGATAGAATAATAAAGTTTAGGAAATTGCTTTAAAAATGATTTAAGCCAGTTAATACCAGATTCATGCTCGGTAGTATTCTTTGCAAGAATTTTTTCTTCAACCAATAATGGCCTATTGGAATTGTCTGTTTTAAATATGCCATGAGTAATACAAAAGTAGTCTCTGCCCCTCCTTTGAAAACTAGATTTACAAAACGGACAACATATAATACGAGAGTGATCGCCCATCTGGTGTGTTTGTGGTTTCCTTAATTTAAGTAATTTATTTGTCATTTTTATTAAAAATAATTACCAATTTGTCTATTAAAACATCCAGACTATGATTTTCCGAAACATATTTTTGAAGTCTTTTTTTTACCTTTTCAATCTTTTCTAAGTCAGCATTCAACCAAAATTCTATTTTAGTCGATAAATCACTTGGACTTTCTGATACTATCATCTCTGGTTCAAAAATATCTTTAAAATAATCGTTGACAACTATGGGTATACATCCACTAGAAGCTGCTTCCAATATGGTTTTATCCATACTACCAGACGGAGTTAAATTTACAAAAATATCATGCTCACTATATATTTTCGGAGTCTCATAATTTGGTACCGCTCCATAAAATTTCACATTATTCTGTAAATCATATTCTTTTACTTTATTTTTCAAATTTTCAAAATATTCTTTATCTTTTGGTAGTGCCTCACCATAAAAATCGCAAATAAAATTTATATTTTTATCTTTCAAATTGTTGAGAGCTTCTATTAACAAATCAGATCTTTTAATAGGAGAAATTCTACTTAAAAACAAAATTTTATTTTTCTTTTCTTGGTTTGAAAATTGAAATTTGAAAATTGAAAATTTATCCGTATCTATCCCCACTGGCATTAAAATAGTTTTGGCAAATCTTTTAGTAAAGGCCTTATCGGAAGTACAAAATACTTTGCTTGATAATAAAACCGCAACCCTTGTTAAGATATTACCATAATGATGGTTCCTCCACATAAAAACTTTCTTGTTCAAAATCTTCCAAAACAACCCTCCAAGCAAAACATACTCTTGATTCATGTGGACAAAGACAGCGTCATATTTAAAAGAAGAAAAGAAGCAAAGATGGAAAAATTTAAATATATATTTCAACTTACTTCTACCTTCCTCTTTTCCTAGAGAAAACACCTTCACATTTGAAGGTAAATCATATTCTCCCTTCTGTAAACAAACAACAATAATACTTTCAAATTTTTCGGAAAGTTTTAAAACCCAATTATGGAAAAAACCTAAAATCGGATCACTTTTGTTTATTTTTTGAGTAAGTATTAGTAGTCTCATTATTTATTATTAAATATAAAAAATTTATAGAGAATAAAATTTTGAATCATTACAAAGAAGCCGGCGATAATTTGGGAAAATACATACCAAATGCCCAATATTTCTACACAAAATAATATAAGCACAGTATTGGTGACTACTCCCAAAATCGCGACTATAAAAAATTTGGAAAATTGATAACTTATTTTATTAGTTTGTACATCTTTAAAAACAACAAATTTTTGCAACCCAAAACTTACAAGTAAAGATATGAAGAAAGCTAAAATAGAGGAGTATAAATACCAAATACCAACAACATCTGTAAATATATATATTGCAACTATATTAGTTGCCGCGGCCGTAATTCCACAAACAAAATAACGCAGTAAAATATTATTTATAAAAATACCAGGTTTCCAATTTTGAGTTAAAGAAATAATAATCTCGGAAGTTTTGGTCATAGTTTTTTCTATGGAGAATAAGGAGGCTTTATTTTTAGCCTGAGTTATTATTTTGGCTCTTAAAGCAGAATCTGCTAATTTTTTTACAGCTCCCAAAATTGCCTCTTTATTATTTGGTTCTACCAACAAACCTTCTGCTCCATCATCTATAATCTCACTTATATTACCTATGTTGGTTGAAATCACTGGCACTCCGGCAAACATCGCCTCTACAATTTGGAATGAAAAACTTTCAAAAGTGGTATTGAGTACGAAAATTTCACATTTTTGCATTTTATTTATCAAATCTTTTCTATCCATTTTTCCTAAAAGAAAAACTTTATCTTCCAGACTTTTATCATTTATAAGTTTTGAGAGTTTGTCTTTATCAGACCCATCACCCGCAATAAAAAGTTTCCAATCCGGCAAATCTCGCATAATCTCTATCAGACAATCAAAACCTTTCCACGGTACCAACCGGCCAGCAGAGATAATAGTTTTGGATTCAAAATCACCATCATTATTTGCTATGTCAGAAAAATCTATACCATTGTAAATAGCTTGTGATTTTATTTTTTCTGGCCACCAACCCGATACTAATTTAGCAAAATACTGGCTAGGACTTATAACCGCGTCTGCCATACCAGCCGTAGTCTTTTGCAACAATCGCATTAATTCAGTTTGAAAACCATATTTTTTATTTTGAAAATCATCAATACTATCGGTTATGCCAAATCTCTGAGTAGCTTGCTCCCAGGCATAATCACCAGCGATACGTACCAAAAAAGGTTTACCTAAAAATAATTTAGCAGAGAGCATTGTAGGAAAACCGACACTCAAAGGATCTTGGGAATATAAAAGATCTACTTTCCGGCCCCGATTCAATACTTTAAACAAAAAAACCAAATGCCTGATCCATCTCGGTAAATGTCTAACTGTACTAAAAGGCAAAACTTCTACTTCAATGCCAAATTTGGGAAGCTCTTTTTGAAGCAAAGCACTATAGGTAGCTGGTCCGCCGATTTCAGGTGGGAAAATACCAGTCGTCAAAAGTATTTTTTTATTTTTAACGGGATTCATTTTTTATAAAATATGCTCGGCCAAATGGATAAGTGATGATAGCTGGAGCGATACCTTGAGTTTGAAAAAAATCATACAAGGCTTGTCGACAACCTTTGAAATCGTAAAAATCGTCTACTACCACTACTCCTCCGATAACTACATTATCATAAAGTGCTTCTAAAGCCTCCAAGGTAGAACTATAAGTGTCCCCATCCAAACGCAATATGGCAATTGGTCCTATTTTTTCTTTATTTTTTATTAATGTCTCATTGAACCAACCTTTAATGATACGAGGTTTGGTGCCCAATTTGAAAGCAATTTGCTTGGCATTTTCTTCGGAAACGGCGATATAACCGGTTTTTTGATGCAAAGCCAAACCCTTGGGAACAGCTATTTCCTCATCTTTTTCTGTCATTTCTGGTAAACCTTCAAAGGAATCAAAAAGCCAAGTTTCCAAACCAAAAGAAGCCATATAAGCCCCCAGACCCCCTTTCCAACAGCCGGTTTCTACAATTGCTCCTTTTATATTATTTTTTTTAATTTCTTGAATATGATCTTGCATTTGATAAACCCCAGCGATAGTTTGCATGGTATAGCCTCTGATGCGACGAATATTAAATATCTCAAAAATAGCTCGTGGTTTGAGTATAAAAAACTGTACTAAATTAATAAATCTTTTTACCATTTTGTCTGTTAAATAATATTATTAAACACCACCCGCATTTGTTGGGCGACCAAATCCCAATCATATTTTTCTTTGACCATATTAAAGGCGTTATTTATTATTTGATTTTTATTGGGATCGGTAATAACTTTTTGGATAGTCTTGGCGATACTCTGTGGATTTTGGGGCTCACAAAAATAACCTGTCTTTTCATCTATTAGAAAATCAACAATGCCACCAACTGAGGTTGCTATAACAGGGATTTTACAAGCCATTGCTTCTATAAAAGAATTACCAAACCCTTCCGAAAGCGAGGCTCTAATAAAGATATCACAAGCTTCTAAATATTTTGGCATATCCTCGTGCGAAACAAAACCTTTGAAAACAACTTTCTCTGAAACATTAAGATTTTTAGCGAGCTCTTGTAATTCTTGTTTCAATTCACCCTCTCCAAATATTACAAATATAATATTTTGATTTAACTTAGGTAAAGCTTTTATAACATCCCCTACTCCGTTTTTTAAAACAAGTCTTGAAGTAGTTATAAGCGCAGTATCTCCTTCTTTTACTCCCAATTCTTCTCTTATTTTATTTTTTTCTTCTTGATTTATTTCCTTTTCAAATTTGGACATATCCACTCCGTTTGGAATTATTTTTATTTCGCTAAGATAGCCAAATCTTTTAGCCCGTTCGGCTAAATATGAACTTAAAACTGTCAAAATGCTTGTATTTTTCAGCGCTAACCACCAAGATAAATTTATGAGTCCAAATCGACTATTTTTAAAATGTTCTTCTGAATCTCCTTCTTGCAAGGTTAAAATTATTGGTACTGGTTTCCAAAATCTTAAAATATTAGCTATAAAACCTGCGCCACTTGCATAAGTCACCATCATGCACCAATAAAAATTATAATTATTTTTATTATTTAATTTTATCGCCTTCAACGCTCCCCAAAAAGGTAGAAGTAGTTTGTCTAAAATAGGTACACCAAATCCTAATCTGTAAACATTTACATTGCCGACTCTCTCTGGCATGTCAAAGGGCATCTTTGACACTTTACTATTCAGTCTGGCGGTGATTAAATCAAATTCAATATCAGGAATTCTGTCAGTAATTTCTTTAATAGCCACTTCCGCCCCGCCCACCAACGGATAATACGCTGTTGAAAATATGAGTATTTTTTTAGTTTTCATCCTCAAAATATAGCAAAAAACAAGCCTTTAAGCCACTATTCTCCTTTTAGAATTTTCCTTAGCGTTTCCTCAGGCACTTCCTTTGTTTTTTCTGTTTTTTTAACTTCTTCCTTTTTTTCTTCTTTTTTGCTCTCAGCTTTTAGTTCTAAGCTTTTGGCTTTTTGTATCGCCTCCCTCAACGCGCTTACATTTTCTATAGTAGGTTCTTTGTTTTTATTTTTCTCCCCATACCTCAATTCTTGTAACGACACTGTCTCTTTTTTTTGCTCTGATTTTATCTCATCCCTTTTTTCTTCCCTTGCTACTGGCTGCTTGCTACTGGCTGCTGGTTTTTGTTTTACCGCTTCTTCTATCGCTTTTGCCAAAAAATTATTTTCTTTTTTGGGTTCTGCTTTTATTTCTTTTGGTTTATTTTGTTCATATCTTATCTCTTTTTTTGTCTCTGTGGGTTTTTCTTCTCTTCGTATTTCATGCTTCATATTTCTCCCTTCGATTTTTTCTGGTTCACCCACCCGCAATGGCTTCGCTATAAGCGAGTCGGGCAGGTGCCATTCCTTAATAACCCTTTCTACTTCTGCTTTTGGAGAAGTATAATTTTTCCTAGACATTTCTAGAGCCTTATCTCTAAAAGAAATTTCTGGTTTTGGAAAAGGAGGTAAAGTGGTCGCTGAAAACGGCTGCGAAGCCACTCCATTTATCATTAGTTTTAAATAAACCTGAACAAATCCTAAATTAACGATATCTTCCATAGTAAAAGTCGGAGCAAATTCTTTTTCCAAAACTTCAGCATCATAGGAACCAACCCTAAAAGTAATCATAGTGCCAACGTTGCCAAACACGGCAGCTCTCACCTCTTCAGCCATCTGTTCAATATATTGATGAGTAATATTTAAACTTAATTTGTATTTTCGAGCCTCAGATAAAATATCAGCAAAACTTTTGTTAGCAAAAGATTGAAACTCATCTACATACAAATAAAAATTAGGCAATTTTTTAAGCTCTTTTGGGTCAGCATCCGCTCTAGACATCGCCGCTAAATATATTTTAGTGACAAGCATTGCTCCCAAAAGATTGGCATTGCCTTCTCCCACTAGCCCTTTAGATAGATTCACTATTAATATCTTCTTCTCATCCATTATTTTCCTGACATCAAAAGAAGATTTGGGTTGACCAATAATATTTCTAATAAGCGGATTAGATACAAATTGACCGACTTTGTTTTGGATAGCCGGAGTAGCCTCGGCCGCATATTTGTCCGTATATTTAGCAAATTCTTCTGTCCAAAAAGCCTTGGTGGTTGGGTCTTTGACATTGTCCACCACTTTATTACGATAAGCTTTGTCAGTAAGCATCCTATTTATACTAAGCATTGTTGCTCCCGGATATTCAAGGAGTGCTGCCAGAGTATTTTGTAAAATGTAAGCCATTCTGGATGACCATTGATCCTCCCAAATCTTTTCAAAAGCGCTCATCAATCCTGAAACCACCAAGTGTCTTCTTTCCGGTCCAACATCCTCCATCACATTAAACGAGATAGGAAATTCAGTATCAAAAGGAGCAAAATAAATAACATCTTTGATGCGATGTTCTGGAATATAATCAAGCAAGAGATCAGCAGTTTTGCCGTGCGGGTCTAAAAAGGCCACCCCCTCACCATTTTGAATATCTTGGATAGCCATATTTTCCAGCATCGTAGATTTACCCATACCAGTTTTGCCGATGGAATAAATATGGCGAAGACGATCTTCAGCTTTAATACCAAACTTCACTCGCTTGTTGCGTGAGTCAGTCTCGGCAAAATAAGTTATCTTATCTTTCTCGTCCATTTTGTTTATTATAACTCATCCCCTCTCGCTTTGCTCGGCCCTTCTCTTATTACAAGAGAAGGGTTGCCTTCGTTCAAGCCTAGATTACCTCTCTTGTTGTAAGAGAGGTCGAGACGTAGTCCGTGTGAGTTATTTCCCAAGAATGGCTTCTCTCGTATAAACATTACTCGGATCCCAGAGCATCCAGGAAGTTAAACCCACATCATAAGTGGCTTGGATTTGTTTGCGAACCATATCGGCTGTGTAATGCACGGGGTAATCATTGTCTTGAAGCCAAGGACGGAGTTGCAGCTGGTTTATCCTTTTCAAGACCGGAGCATTAGGGGTGCTCGAAGCAATTTCATTATGCAAGAAATTTGCTCTAGCCACCGCCGCATCCATACTAAACTTAACAATCTCATAAGGCACTTTATTTGGATCAGGCCAACCATTAAATGTTGGTGGATAATGTGATGGATAAACCATCGGGGAAACATAATCAAAATTTAGAAGCGCATATTCCAAAACTTGTCCGATATTCATATCGTCAGTGTTAGTAGTTGTCATACCAAACAAATCAGCTGAGGTAACAATGCCCGAGGAAGCAAGTTTAGAGTCAAGATATTCAAAAAATTGCCTGAGCATCTCTTTTTTAGTAGTAGTGCCAGTATGCGCAAAATAAATATCTTTCATATCGCCATCCGATGGGAAACGGATATAATCATAATTAATTTCATCAAAACCAACAGCATATGAAGAAGTAGAAATAGAAATTATATAATCCCAAAACGGTTTTGCCCCAACATCAATAAAAGAAATACCTTTCCTATCTTTCCAAACACCACCATCACTTTTTCTTTTAACGGCCAATTCCGGATGAGCTTTAGCATAAAGCGGATCTTGAAAGACGGTTACTCGGCCAATTACATAAATATTTTTATTATGCAATTTTTCCACAAAATCCTGCATATCAGAAACTTTGCAACCAGTCCCGCTCAACTTATCAATCTCATCATTACCAGTCAAAAAAGAAACTGTGCCAGTATAATCTTTAATATCTATAACTACAGCATTGATTTCCGTTTCTTCTATAAGTTTTACAACTTTGTTCCTAAATGAAGGTGTGCCAGCCACACATTGAGTCATATAAATACCCTTAAGTGGCTCTGGGGTCCCCAGATGCTTTACTACTTTTAGTTCAGGTGTGCTAGAAGCCACCTCAGCCGAACGACTATTATAAGAAACTTCTGAAGAAAAAGTAAAAGAAGAAATAAAAAAAAGAACGATAATAACTATGATTCCTCCCAGTAAATAATTTTTTAATTTCATTTTTTTCCAGAGGATGACCCTTGAACTGCCCCTGCCCCAAAGGGTCATCCTCAAATTCCGACCTCACCCCCAACCCCCTCTCCTTGCGAAGGAGAGGGGGCTTCAGAAAATTTTAGTTCTTCTCTCTCCTCTATCTTCTCTTTTATTTCCCCCTTAAGATAAGGGGGATTAGGGGGGTTATTTTTTTTAGTTTTAACTTTTGGTTTTGATTGCAGCTTTCTTAAAATGGCTGGACCAAAAGAAACAAGTAATAAAAATAAGCCAGAAAGAAAAACTAAAGCATCTCGCCAAACGATTGGCACTCCAAGTAAAGGAATAATAACGAGCCAAACACCAAATGAAATATAGAAATTATTTTTATTCATATGAATATACTAGCACAAGAATCGCGAATCAAGAAAAAACCAAAGGGAACCCTTAAAGAATTTGCCCCAAAGGGTTCCCTTTGGTTTTAAAAGTGAAAGCCCCCGTCGCTTGCGCGCGGGGGCTTGATTTGGACCGTTTGGTCCGAAGAACTAGTTGACCGTCACAGTAGGGGCTTCAGTCATTTCCTGGAGCTGATCCAGCTTGTGGTCAACCGAAGACGGTGCCTTCATGGCCGCAACCTTCTGGACCAGCCAATGGTCGGGTTCAATGAACCCCATCTGTTTCATCCGGTTAACTGCATGTTTGCAGTTGTCCAAAAGATTCTTTGCCTCCTTTCCAACCACACCGCATGCGTCAATGACGAATGCAACATGGAAGGGAGAGCTCTGGTTGGCCTCCCTTTCAATCCTGATGTCTTCAATGAGAGCCCACAAGCCGTCATCGGCCAAAAGCAGGTCCGCGACCCCTTCCTTGGGACATTGGGCAAGAAACGCCCCGCCATTTTTGCCGCCAAAGAAGAGATTCTTCTTGGCCTTAGCGACCAGGAGCTTCCAGTCGGAAACTTCCTGAATCGCCTTTTTCTGAAGAACGACTTCGAGAAGACCCCGGAGTTCGGCCCAGTACGAGCCAACCTGACGCCCCTCCATTTTGAGAAGTTGGCGGAACCTGGCTAAAGGGGTGTGGTCCTCAAGACCAATCCCTTTGGCCGCCCCATTCAACTTATCAGCGAAGTCGCTAGTTCCCGCCACTGCCGGCTGAACCCTGAGTGTCCGCGCTTGGGCCGTGGCCGCGACGAGCTTGGCCGGTGTAGGTCGCGCCACCATCGAAACGGGCGCTTTCTGAACCACAACCACATTGGTGGCTGTGATCGGTTCAGCCTTCGCCTGAACAACATCGGCCTTGGTAGCCTTCTTGCTGTGCTTGGAGGCCAAGGCCCTTCTGGCGATCTCCTCCCAGAATTTCGGCTCATGACCGAGAATAGTAGAGAGGACCTTCCCCTTCTCTTCCTGAGAAGCGATGGGGTTGTCCCACACCGCGATCATCGAGCGGATACTTTCGATTTTCTCCGCAACCAGCTTCTTGATACTCATGTGAATCTCCTTGTGATTCGTTTCAAAGTTCGTAAACGCAACGCTTTTGTTTGCTTTCAAAAACACCGCAATTTCCTGTTGTATAGTATATCAAACTCTGTATAAAAAGTCAAGAGCCCACCTGCGCAACGCGCGGATGGGCTCATTTGTAGCTCTGTTGAGCCGTTTTTCGTTTCTGACCAAACACCTTGCTAGCAAGGTATCTGGCCACCATCCGAGCGAATTCTCTCCTGTGTTCGTGGGTACCAATGTTTGTCGGCGTCAGAACAAAGTGATTTTCTGGACGACCATAAGCCGTGTAATTCCGAAAATCTGCTGGTAGGGGAAGAATCACTTTCTCTGCCAGAAGCATTTTGGCATCTTTTTTCCATCTTGCGAATCCGACCTTATACCTAAATAGATCGGACTGAAAATCTGAAATTGTATAGATAGTTTCCTCAAAACTATCAATCCAAGAATCTCTCAAGAATAAAAGTTCTTTCCAGTCAATATTGAACGCATCAACTGTGATTGGAAATGTTGGGATTGATGGAAGGAAGAAAACACCATCGGCGAAATGTCGCAGGTCAACTTTGGTATCGATCGCCGATAAAAAGACTAATCCCTTAGGATTTACACCAATCAGACTTAACCACTTCTCAACCAACAAAAACAGAGATCTCCCAATTGGGGTATCAGGATGTCTATCAAATCCTTCCATAATTAGACGCTTCACGTCTTTGTCAAAATCAGGCCTTTGGCCCCAAAATTTTGCAATCAGTTCTTCACCACTAGAGTGGCGACCGAAGATTGCATCTTCGAGGTCATGACCACTCCGATATGTTTTCATATGTACTCTCCTTTTTATAGAGTACCAAATGTATGTTTAGAAGTCAAGAGAACCAAGGGTAACCCTTAGAAAATTTTCAAGGGTTACCCTTGGTTATTTTTCCAGTTATTTATAGTCACCAAAAGAGTTGAACCAATAAATATTGATGAATACGTCCCGATGAAAATACCTATGAGGAGGGCGAGTGTAAAATTCTTGATTGTCTCCGGCCCAAATATATAAAGTACAAAAACTGCGAGCAAAACTGTTAGGGATGTGTTGATGGAACGGACAAATGTTTCGTTGATACTCTCCCCCACTATTGTCATAAAATCTTTTTTACTACCATAATCCTCATTTTTGTGCAAATTTTCCCTAACTCTATCAAAAACAACAATAGTATCGTGAACGGAAAATCCGAGTATGACCAGAAGCGCAGTTACAAACAAAGTGTCAACCTCAAATCCATAAAAATGCCCGAGGATGGCAAAGATGCCAGTCGGCACCAAAACATCATGGAGCAAAGCCAAGACTGTGACAATACCATAAACCCAAGATGATATTGGCCGCGAAACCTTTCTGAAAGCAAAAGCGATAAACAAAACAATTGCTAATAAAACTAAAAATATAGACACCAAAGATTTTTGCAAAGCTTCTTTACCCAAAACTGGCCCAATGGTGCTAAATGTTTTTTCTGTCGGAGTGTACTCTCCACCCAAAGAAAGCCCCCCAATTATAGAATCTTTTTCAGTTTGTGATATTTCTTTTAATCTGATTATATAGCCCTCGCCAGAAGATCTAATAGAGGCGTCTTTAAAATTTAAATCATTTAAAACTTTGCCTACTTCTTCACTGGTTGGTTTGCTACCAACAAAAGAAACATCAAGTAAACTACCGCCCGTAAAATCAATACTTGGGTTTAAGCCCCAAAAAAATATTGAAAAAATGGAAGCCAAAATCAAAACGGCCGAGAAAGTATAAAATATTTTTCTGTATTTGACTATAAACATATCTATTCTTTTTCAGAACTTAAAGCGAATAATATAGTACGGGAAGCGGTAATGGCAGAAAACATTGAAACCAACACGCCGATTAAGAACACTAGTGCGAAACCTTTGATAACCGGGGTGGAGGCAAAGTAATACAAAATAACAGCGGTTATAATACTGGATGAATTGGAATCACGAATAGAGCTCCAGGCTCGGTGGAAACCTTCCTTCAGAGCATCATATTTATTTTTACCTCTCTTTAATTCCTCCTTAGTTCTCTCAAAAATCAAAATGTTGGCATCTACAGCCATACCAATGGAAAGAATAAAACCAGCGATGCCAGTAGCAGTAAGTGTAACCGGTATGAGTTTAAATAAAACCAAATTTATAATTGTATAAATAGCCAAGGCCAAAACCGCTACCAATCCTTGGAAACGGTACCAACCAATCAAGAAAAGAGCGACTACAATAAAGGCGTAAATTCCTGCTTTAACGCTATCATTAACGGCTTTATCTCCCAAAGTAGCACCAATAGTTTCAGTACTGACCAAATTAATAGGCATTGGCAAAGCGCCATAATTTAGATCACGCACTACTTGTTTGGCTTGTTCTGGTGTAAAATCACCTGTGATAACCGCTTCTCCGCCACTTATTTCTTCTCTGATGTAAGGCGCTTCTACTAAATTTCCATCCAAGAAAATGCCCAGCACACTACCAACATTTTCCCGAGTAATTTTAGCGAAAAGTTGCGAACCTTCCTCATTAAATTTCAAACCAATGATAGGTTTGTTAGCAAAATTTTGGTCAAACTGAATACTGGCTTTTTGAAGCATTCTACCAGTGAGTCCGGTTTCCAAAAACATTCCTGAGGAATCCGTTACATCGGTGGTAGCTTCGCCGGTTTTTACTTTTACTTTTCCTTCTTTAGATAAAAGTTTGAATTCCAAAATGGGGGTTTCGCCTATTTTTTTTATTGCCTCATTTACATCTGTCACTCCAGGTAATTCAACAATCAATCGCTGTTCTGTACTGTCACCACCAAAAACACCACCTTGTTCAACTTGTATAATTGGTTCTGATACCCCAAAAAGATTTATACGTCTTTCTATGATATCTCGTAATGATTGCATTGCTGAAGAAATATCTCCGCTTTGAATCTGAGAAATATCAGCTTTGTAAACCAAATGAGTGCCACCTGAGAGGTCAAGTCCCAATTTGAATTTGCGCACAGAATCAGCCTTTTGGGTGTTCCAGACAAAAAAACCAAAGGCTATCGCCATTGCTACAATTATAATTGCCCAGAACCTGTATTTGGCCATATTAGCTATAGGATATATGAAGTTAACCAAAAAAACAACTAAACCCCATTTCTCGACAAAAGGGCTTTGATAGTTTTAAGAGCGATTTTGAGGTCGAGCATAAAAGAACGATTTTTGATGTAATAAAGGTCATAAGAAAGTTTGCGACGAGTCTTTTCACTATCAGCATTTACTTTTGGGGGGTCATTATGATAAAGCTGGGCCCAACCCGAAAGCCCCGGTTTTATTAAATGACGAATATTATAATATGGTATTTTTTCTTCATAATGTTTAACTAATGTTGGAATTTCTGGGCGAGGGCCAATCATTGACATATCACCTTTAAAAACGCTCCACAGTTGAGGCAACTCATCTATTCTTAATTTTCTTAGCCATTTCCCTATCTTGGTTATTTTTTTACTAGACATGTCAGCGGAAATATCTTCCATCGTTCTAAACTTTTTTACTTTTATTATTTTATTATTCTTGCCAATTCGCTCTTGTTCAAAAAAGATGCTACCCCCATCATCTAATTTTATTAAAACGTAGGCAAAAGGATAAAAAATTAAAGAAACTATCCCAACAACAAAAGATAACATTATATCGGTTATTCTTTTAATAACATCATAAGTAATCCTACTTTCAGTAGAAATATTTTCCAAAAACCAATTATAACGAACTAAAGAAAGAGGAATACGGTCAAAAAGATCCTCATAAATCTTATACATATCTATAAATTTCACTCGTGAAAAAATAAGATTGTAGAGATGGGGCAAGATTGGTTCCACTTTTTCACTTTTTAGATCAATGGCGATAATCTGCACTTCTTCAGAATAAACCCGGGAAAGTATTTCGTCTTGAAAATTCATTCCAGCAATGCGATTAAGATCTACCGAGGAGATAAATTCCAATCCGTATCTGGGATTATGATTCACTTCTTCTAAAAGTTCTTTCATTTCTTCCCCGCTGCCGACAATAATACCTTTTTGTTTTGAGAGCGGATGTAAAAACCGATCACCATATATTCTCCAAAGAAGAATGAGGCCAAAAGAAATTACTAAATAAATAAAAAGGTTGGTTTTGGGAGTAATGCCAAAATAAGAAATAAAATAAAAAAATAAAACGGCAATAAAACTATTAGCAATTTGGGTATTAAAAACAGTAGAGGGTAAGCGACTTTTTAAAATTAAGGTGTGTTTTTCGTAAAGTCCCGAAATAAAAAAGACCAAAACCCAAACACCAATAATTATGGTAAACGGCCAAAAGTGCAGATCCCAATAATCACTTGAAGGGATTCCCCATTCTCGGAGAGCTAGGGCAGACCAAAGAGAAAGATACAGGAGCGCAATATCGCCTAAAAACAAAGCCAAAGTTTCCTTTTTACCAGATATAGTCATATTAAACTAAGATGATACAACAACTGGTAATTTATATCAATTTATGCAAGAATTTTATATCGTATGCAGGAAAAGAAAAAAATTTTATATGTCATAACCAAAGGCAATTTTGGCGGAGCCCAGAGATATGTTTATGATTTGGCTACTTCCCTGCCCAAAGACAAATTTGAGACAGTAGTGGCTTGTGGAATAAAAGAAGGGAGAATTTTAATAGAAAAATTAAAAGAAAAAGAAATAAAAACGATAGAACTTGAAAGCTCAGAAAGAGAAATAAATCTAAAAAAAGATTTTAAAACTTTTAAGGAATTAATAAAAATAATAAAAAATGAAAAACCAAATATTGTCCATCTCAACTCTTCTAAAATCGGCCTTATCGGATCTCTCGCAATTTTGTATTTTGGAATTTTAAATTCTTTTTCTTTCATAACTCGTACCTCGGACCTCGGACCTCGTTGTATTTTCACCTCTCATGGCTGGGCATTTAATGAACCGAGCCGCTCGGCTTTTTCGAAAATAATCTTTTATTTAGGCCATTATTTGACAATACTTTTTTGCGATATTACTATCGCTGTATCAGAAAAAGCCAAAAAAGATGTTTCTTGGTTTCCCTTTGTACAAAATAAAATAAAAGTGATTTACAACGGTATTGCAATTTTTGATTTACTACTAAAAGAAGAATCGAGATTAATTTTAGCCAGTAAAGATTCAAAAAAAATAATTATTTTTTCTATTTCAGAACTTCATAAAAATAAAGGGGTTGATGTTGCTTTAAAAGCATTGTCTCTTTTACCAGAAGAAACAAAGGAAAAAATAATTTACTGTGTGGCTTCTCCCGGCGAAGAAAGAGAAAATCTGGAAAGATTAGCTGAGGAATTAAATATTAGTAACATCATAAGATTTTTGGGTTTTATACCAGATGCTAAAAAACTTCTCTCTGGAGCTGATATTTTCCTGCTTCCCTCTCGCACCGAAGCCTTTCCGTATTCTATTCTAGAAGCCGGTGTGGCGGGACTTCCTGTTATAGCGACGAATGTAGGCGGCGTACCCGAAGTTATACACGATATGCAAAACGGAATTTTAGTTCATCCTCAAAATCCAAAAGAAACAGCCGAGGCTATTTTATATCTTTTAGACCATAAAGAAAAACAAAAAGAATTTGGCGAAGAAATTAAAAAGACTATCACGAACTTCTTTTCATTAGAGAAGATGTTGGGTGAGACGATAAATTTGTATAATAAATTGACCTAATTGTTCTAATTATTCTAAGTACCCTAAAAAATGATTAACGAAGAAAATCCCAAAAAGAAAATCTATGATTTGGAAGAGAGAACTGCTAAGTTTGGAGAAGAAGCCATTAAGTTTTGTAGAAGTTTGCCCAAGAGTGAGCTGACAAGAAGAATAATAGATCAATTAGTTGGTTGTTCAACTTCAGTCGGAGCAAATTATTGCGAAGCTGATGATGCTGAAAGCCCAAAAGATTTTAGGCACAAAATCGGCATTTGCAAAAAAGAATCTCGCGAATCAAAACACTTTTTGCGAATGTCTGCTGTCGCTGTTCCCGAAAAAGCAGACGACGCCAGAAAATTGTGGATTGAAGCAAAAGAATTAAATCTGATATTCAATTCAATTTACAAAAAGGTAAAATAGAATGAGATTATCTACTAAACAAAAAATAATAAAATTTTTGACTCCTATATTGTTACCAATTGTTAAATTGTATTGGAAAACTTTCAAACCAGAAACCTTTGGTGTTAAAGTTATTATAGAAAATGATGGAAAATTTCTATATGTAAGAAATGATTACGGACACAGAAGTATAACTTTTCCGGGTGGCAGCATAGAAAAAGGAGAAAATGCAGAACAAGCTGCAATTAGAGAAGTTAAAGAAGAAGTTGGAATTATACTGACCAATATAAAAATAGTGGGGTCATTTACTTCTACAGAAGAAGGTAAAAAAGACAATATCACGATATTTTATGGGCAGAGTAATACAGGTAATTTTATTTTGGATCACTTTGAAATTGCTGAGGCTGCTTGGTTTACTAAGGATAATTTACCAAAATTTAGCAACTTGTCCAAAAAAATTTGGGACATTTTTGTTGAATGTAATTTTTAAACCGGAAATTGGGATTTGTTTAGAATAATTAGGGTAATTAGAACAATTAGAATAATTTCCTTAACTTATACCAATAATTTCGTTTTTGGCTTCCTCTTTATTTATAGCTCTAGCATAGGAATATTGCCCCATTAAAATACCAATACCCAAAAACTCGGCTAACATATGAGAACCCCCATAACTCATAAAAGGCATCGTAATACCGGTGACTGGTAGGAGCCCCACGTTCATGCCAACGTGAATAATAAAGTGGGTAAAAAACATAGCACAAAGTCCTAAACCATAAAGAGTTTCAAAATTGGTTGCTCCCCTTTTAGAAATATGAATAATCCTCCAAAAAACAAGCCCGTATAGACCAAACATAACTACCACCCCAACAAACCCCCATTCCTCACTAAAAGCGGCAAAAATAAAATCAGTCTCATACTCTGGTAAAAATTTTAATTTTGATTGGCTACCCAACCCCACTCCTTTGCCCCAAATTTCTCCCGAGCCAACAGCGATGGTAGATTGATAAGCATTATAGCCAGCTCCACGAATATCAGTGAGAGGATTAATAAATGATATGATTCTCTGTTTTTGGTAATCCTTAAAAACAAAAAACCACAGACCTCCAAAAGCAAGGAGGCCTGAAAGAAACACCACCAATAAATGTTTTTTTGATATACCCGAAAACAAGACCATGGCCAACCAAATAAAGAAAATGATAATGGCTGAACCAAAATCAGGTTGCAAAAAAACTAAAATAAAAATTATAAAAGTATAGAATCCGGAGGTTAAAATATGTCGAACATTGGCAATTTCAATATGTCTTCTTGAAAAATATTTAGAAAGAAGCAGTATCAATACTATTTTTGCAAAGTCTACCGGCTGAAAGGCAAAGGCCCCAAGATCAAACCAACTTTGTGCCCCCTTAAAAATGGAACCGGCAATAAATAAAAATAAAAGAACGGCACAAGACACTACAAATAAAAAAACAACTGAGCTACTGCGTCTTAAAAACCTCCAATCAACCAGACTGGCAACAAATAAGGCGACCACTGAAACAGAAAACCAAATTGTTTGTTTAAGAAATAAACCACTTTCCTCGGTAAAGGAATTCATAGTTAAAATACCAGCCACTGATATAAAAAATAAAGCCCCAAAAAGAAGCCAGTCAAAAGAATAGCTGAATCTTTTAATAAAGTTAGAAATCATAATTTATATTGAATCACCAAATATTTTGTAAGTTATTTCAATTCTAGCTGGTACTTCCTCACAGATATCAGATGATATATTTTTATAGATAGTTTCTAGATTGGCGGTCGTTGGCGCGAAGAAATAATTATTTGTCTCTGAGGCAATATCTTTTAGAAAAGATTCATTTATTTTATTTCCGAGACCAATCACATATATAACCAAACCATCATTTTTAATATCTACAGCTTCTTTTGTGGCTAAGCCCTCGGCGTATTTTATATCATCGGCCTCAGTGCGACCTTGCGGATCTCTAGGATTATTGGCCACCCCATCAGTCAGCAAAATTACTATTTTTGAGGATTCATTTTGGCCTCTAGCCGAAATCAACTCTTGCCAGGCCGAGTGTAGTGCTTCAAATATGTTGGTATATTGAGTACTACCGGTTTCAATACTGACCCCTTCAATTGTCTGCTTGGCCAAATTTAAATCAGAAGACAAAGTTAGATCTATTGGGTCTTTTACTTTAGAAGCAAAGGAAGCAAAACCAATTTTATCTTTAACCCCCAATTGTTCTGCAAAAGAGATCGCCGCTTTTTTGGCGCCACTCAATGGTTCTGGAGGATTATCCCCCAGAGAGGCCATGGAGCCAGATCTGTCTAACAGGAGCATTACATCAGATGACTTTTCACAAGCTTTAGAGCCCAACTCAAAAGGTTTGGGCCAAGTGAAAAAAACATTTGTATTTTCATCCTTTTTTATTTTTTCTACAAACGTTCTTGAAGCCGCAATAACATTATCTGCCCCATCAAAAATAGCGACTATTAATTCAATATTTTTTATTTCTTTAATGCTATTATTTTTTATACTTACCTCAACTCTCGGAGCGCTGTCTAATTTAAAAAGTGGACTGTGAGTTATTTTTAATTTTTCTACCGCTTCTTCATTTTTCTTCCAAACGATATTGCTGCCAAGTTCAAAAACCGCTCTCCTTGGTCTTACTCCATTTTCTATTGAAATTGAGCCTTCAAAAACACCTACTATTTTATTTTTTGGTAGAATAGTAGCTCCTTTTCTCTCTACTAAAATTTCGTTGTTTTCATCATACAAAGTAAAAGTATAAGGAACATAAATCGCATCAGCACTTGTGTTTTGATTTTCCACATAAACAATCGCGCTCCAAACTCCGGGCATCACTTCAAACAACCTCGGGTCCCATCTGACAATTGGTTTGATAACTCCACTACTACAAATAAGTGAACATGAACCGCCACAGTCAACACCGCCCTCGTCTCCATTTTTTACATTATCAAAACAAGTTGGCGTTCTATACCAATATTTCCAAAATATGGCAAAAGAAACGCTAGATAGTACCAAAACTATCACTACTAAATAAATTGTTTTTCTGCGAGATGCCCACGGGCTCATTTCGTTCATACGATAATTATAACGCAATTTAAAAATAACTCACCTTCTTTCCCAGAAGATGACCTTTGAAGATTCTGCCCCAAAAGGTCATCTTCGAATTCCTAATCCGACCCCACCCCACTTTCCTTCGGAAAGTCGCCCCTCACCTTGCGAAGGTGAGGGGAAAAATGAAAAATTATGCGTGACCGGATGTGACCAATTTGATTAAATTTTTTGTGCTGGCGACTAGCTACTTCCCTTACAGGGACTGTCCACTCATTGGACTTTTTGTTTCGTTGCACTCACAAAAACCCTCAATGAGTCTTGCGCTTGGGGCCCCTACCCCAAGCTCACCCCCAAAAGAGTATCATCGGAATTAAAATAGAAATTTAAAAAGTTGAGAACTCTGTGCTGGCGGCTACCTACTTTCCCCCAAAGGAGTATCATCGGCACTACCGGGCTTAACTTCCGTGTTCGGAATGAGAACGGGTGTGACCCCAGCGTTAAACCACCAACACATAACCCTCAACTTTTTACTTTTTAAATTTCACAGAACTTAACTTCCGTGTTCGGAATGAGCTGAAATGCGAATACTTGGAGCATTTCAGAGCCGGAGCACGACGGTGCGAGGTGGGGTCGCGCAAATTTTCAGCAGAAAATTATGCGTGACCGGGTGTGACCTCTGCGACAAATCACCAGAACTAAATTTTTAATAAACAAAATTAGAAACCATCAATCAAGATAGTCCCATAAGGCAGGATGAAAAATTACTAGAAAAAAATAAGTGAATTTTCAAATTTCCTAATAGAATCGGAAAATTAGTACGCCTTGGCTTAATACATTACTGTACTTACACCTAGCGCCTATCAACGTGATCATCTCTCACGATCCTTAACGATTCCTAATCTTGGGGCCGGCTTCCCTCTTATATGCTTTCAGAGGTTATCCAAACCCGACTTAGCTACCCTGCGATGCTCTTGGCAGAACAGCAGGTACACCAGAGGTCAGTTCAACTCGGTCCTCTCGTCGCTTAATTATTTCTGAATCAATTTTCAGAAAAAATCTTTTCCCCTGTCACCAGGAGCGCAGACTATATCTTCACCCTTCGACAAGCTCAGGACAAGCCCATCAAATAGGGTGTCGGCATATTATAAGTATAAGCCGTCGTTTTCAGAGAAACGATTCGCCATTATACAAATCTCTCCTTCTCCCTCGCATAAGCTCGGGATTAGGATCAGTCGTTACGGGGTTAATTCAGTACTAATTTTTGGAGATTAATAAACCTTATTTTTAGGCATATTTTGTATGCTTGACAAATAATTTATAATCTGATATACTATCCTCCAGAGGAGTTTTCTATGATTTGCTACGAGCGTGTGAACAATTATATCCACGGCGTGATGAACGTCTTGGATAAGGCCTGTTCAATTCAGGCTGATATTTCCAAACCCGAAGCCCTGCGATCAATGGCAAGTCGTGTTGAACGCCATTGTGAACGCAAGCTCGACAACATCACAGTTGATGACATTCTGGCATGGGAACGAGCGCAGTTCCGTGTCCTGCCAGCTTAGTTTCATCGAACCACACTTTCATTGGGGCCTACTTCTGTAGGCCCTTATCATTTTCCCAAAAATTAGTACTGAACAACTTCCCACGGTATTAACTTCAATTCATTTTTTCCAAAATCATGGACCGCACGATTTTAGTAAATCAAAGCCTTCACCGTTATTAGCCAAATTGTCATCATGCATTACGGCATGAAGTAGCAATTTCTTACTAGAGTCAAATCCCCTCAAGAATCAACGCCTGCAGTAGATAGGAGACCAACCTGTCTCACGCAACAGTAGCTGAGAGCTTAAAGCTAAAAGCTTAGAGCTTTCAACGCCGCTATTACTAGCGGGATCGGACTATGCGTTCACTTTTTCAAGCGGCATGGCTGTAGTCTCTACGGACCTGATTTCTCAAATCCTCGACATTGTCCCATTAGGATTCTGTCGATATCGCCACGCTTCTTTTGCATTTCATTGCAAACCGCCGTGATTTGATTGTTCTTATTCCGCCTCTTCGGCGGATCTGCCGATGAGGCAAACTACTTTATCTCTTACGTAAACGAAAAAACTTATAACATTAAATTTTATTTTCCTCTGAGGATTCAGATTGCCCAAGACCTAACTCCCCTTTCCCCTCTTAATTTAAGAGGGGAATCAAAGGGGGTGTTATTTTCCTGAACGGTCTGAACCCAGCTCGCGTATCTTTTTAAATGGCGAACAGCCATACCCTTGGAAGCTTCTCCACCTCCGGGATAAGATGAGCCGACATCGCTAAATTATTCAATAATTTTCTTGACTCGTCAAGTATATATTGTTTGGACTATATCTTCATCCCCTCGTAAAATACTAAGGGAGGTGGCGTGTTAGCACTCGCTTCCTAAGCGAATACTCCGACCAGTTAAGGTCAAGTCTCTACGGGGTTATCCTCAAATTTTATATTGTAATGATGGAACAATATGTTCTTGAACTAAATTTATAAAGATTGGAATACTAGACATTATCATTCTTATTCTCTTATATTTTTTATCTTTGTTTAATCTTGATTCAATACCAAGTTTTTGTAAGTACTTGATTAGTTTATTTTGATCTCTCAAATTAAACTGTTGGGTATTCAAATAATAACTTGATGTACCACATTTGCTTCCATCATCCATATACCATACTGCAAGAGAAATTGGATCTAATTTGAAATCAGGAATTACTTTCTTACCATTTTTATAAAATAGTTTGAATAATTCTGTAATTTCTGGATGTTGCTTAGTAAAAAATCTATAAGCAACTCTGTGTCCATTTCCTTTTCGCATTTTTGGAGGAGAAATTACTATATCTTTCAACATTTCATACTTCCAATCGACATATTCTTTCATCGAAAAAGCATGATTAATTTCAAGAAAAGCATTTTTTCTTCCTTTCATAATCCGAACATAACCATCTCCCAAAAGAGAGCCGATTATTAAGGATCGTTGAATTTGAGTTAAACTTCCCACGGTATTGTCCATATTATAACACATGGAGTCCACCGTTATAAGCCACGATTCTGTCTTAATTTTAAGCCGCGAAACTCAAAATAAGATTGCTGTATGCAATTACTTGCATAGCACCCCGATTCGTTAAGGTGCCGAACTCCACCGTCGCTCTGGACGCTTAGGTGGAACCAGCCTGTTATCCCCGGAGTAGCTTTTGTCCGATAATCTTTCGCCGCGTCTAACGCGAACGATCGGTTCACTTAGCTCTGCTTTCGCATCTGCTTGACATGTACGTCTTGCAGTTAAGCCAGCTTGTGCCTATACACTATCGCCATGGTTTCCATTCACGGCTAGCTGACCTTAATAGGCTCCTCCGTTACTCTTTAGGAGGATAGCGCCCCACTAAAACTGCCCGCCAGGCACTGTTTCTTACACGTTTTGCGTGTGAGGTTAGAAAATATGTCATCACAGAGTGGTATTTCACTGACGGATCAACGCCTCCCGAGAGAGACATCTCAAATCCTCCCACCTATGCTACGCAGTAAAAACATATCCTCAATGCCAAGTTGCAGTAAAGCTTCCGGGGTCTTTTCGTCTAACTGCAGGTAACCGGCATCTTCACCGGTACTGTATTTTCACCGAGCGAGTCCCCGAGACAGTTCCCCAGTCGTTACACCATTCGTGCGCGTCTGAACTTCATGTGTCTCTTCATCACCATATGTATCAAATCATATAGCGATTACGATTGGTCCTTTATTTCTAAAGGCATAGACTATATCTTCTTCTTAAGAGAACCTATAAATTTTATCTTAAGAGTCGGCGTGTTATAGCAATGTTTTCTCAAATTTAATTGAGGCATTTGCTATCCGTTCATTTCTGAACAAGTCGTTACGGGTCTAAAAGATTTCTCTAATAGTTCCCACGGTATTATCTTTCCTTCAACGCTCTTATCCTTGAATAAGAACTCCAGTTAAGACTTCACCGTTTTTAGCCGAATTTTTCAATGGCGTTACCGCCAGAGCTGGCAATTCAATTACCAGACAAGGAATTTCGCTAATCGCTTTACATAACAAAATATAATATTTGTCAATGCTCACTTTCGTGACTATATATCGCTATATAGATAGAACTCTATCTTCATCTACTTTTTTGTAGAGTCCGGCGTTTGGTTTCTGAGGATACTAATTAATTCTGATCTTGATTTTTGATGATTCATTTTTTCACACATAAGAGCAATTTTTATTGCCCCATCGCATAACAAATGTTTATTTTTTTTCATAAGAAATACACATTTCTTAAACAAATCAAAATCATTTCTCTTGGCTGTCTTGAGTTTGTATTTTTCAAAAAAAGGAATGACAATATTTATCAAATCTTCCCTTTTTCCGATTGAATAGCGATACAAATCTTCTTTATGATTATCATGCCTCCGATTTATATGAATAGTCCCAACTCCAAAAAAATCTTTCAGTCTTTCTAGACTTGCGAGACTTTTTGCTCCTTGCACTACAATAAAATCATGAGCGATTTGATAACCAGTCTTATATCCTTTTCGTGTCCTATTCTTTTCGACTCTATCTGGTTGTTTTACAAAATGAATTGAGAAACAACCTTCACCGTCAACAAACCCAACAACCCACCCAATATTAATTAGTCTTTCCTGCTGATTTTCTGCATGAGATACTTTTTTACTCATAAATTTTAGACAAGGAATAATATTACATTGTCTAAATTATATCACGAGTAGTACTCAATACTACAGTGTTATTAACACACAGATTTTCCAGCATATAGCCGAATTTGGACTAAATTGCAAATCACTTTGCAATAAGGCAGCTTTTTCTTTTTTTGACGTAGGAAATTGTCCCAGTCCTCGAGCACACTTTACTTAAAAATGTGTTCGACCTTAGGACAATTTGCCTTTGTTATTCTGTTCGCTATTGGTAGCTACGAACAACTCTCTTTGTCGCCAAAGAGGCCGGACTATATCATCTCGTTGTTCTCAATTAAGAGAGTCGAGTCTAGCGTGTAGTCTCTGAGGATTCTTACAAATAAATTTGCAAGTCTTTCCTGCTGATTGACCGCACCGGATAGATTTTCACTCTTTCGAGTACTACCGGATACACGGTGTTTCCAGCATATAGCTAGATTTTTTAACTACAATTGTGCTTATAGTTATTGCCGACATTCACCAGGGCTTACAACAGTCACCATGAAAATCTTGCGATCCTCACAACGCCGTTGTTTGACCTTCTGGCATTGGTCAGGTGTCACCCCCTATACATCCTCTTACGAGTTCGCAGGGAGCTGTGTTTTTGATAAACAGTCGCCAGGGATACTTTAGCTGCGGCCGTGTACTACATTTTATTTACAAATTTCCTTTTTCTTTTTTTGGATTCATTAAAACATTCCATCTTTCATTAGCTTCTTGTAGCTCTTCCTGAGTTGAATATTCTTGTCCATCTTTTCCCTTATACATTAAAGGAACTTGATTAATTTTAGATGGATTTTTAATAATCTCTCCATCAACTTTTTCTTTTCTAAAGTTTTCCATATAATTATTCTTTGATTATTTTAATAATAACTAAATCATAATATATGTTAACTTATTTGTAAACAAAATGTAGTACACGGCAGGCCTTATACCGAAGGTACGGCCGCTTTTTTGCCGAGTTCCTTGGGGACATCTCACTCGTTCGCCTTGGGCTACTCGCCCCGACTACCTGTGTCGGTTTACGGTACGGTTTTCATATGTTTATGCTTAGAAGTTTTTCTTGGAAGCGTGCTTTGCGAGCTCTCCTTTGCCGAAGCTCCAGATTGTAATATCGCTTGAATTTCAAATTTAATTGAGTGCGCGGATTTACCTACGCAACATTCTTACGATACAAACGTCAAATCCAATAATGCGCCTCGCATACTACCCTTCGTCCATCCATCGCAACATACAAAAGTGCAGGAATATTAACCTACTGTCCATCGGGTGCGGCTTTCGCCATTCCCTTAGGCCCGACTAACCCTTGGCTGATTGACATCGCCAAGGAAACCTTAGTCTTTCGGCGCGCGCAGTTTTCATGCGCGTTGTGGTTACTTGTGCCAACATTCTTACTTCGCAACGCTCCAGCATGGGTCACCCCTTTGCCTTCACAGCGGATGCGAATACTCTCCTACCGCTTGTAAACTTCATCAAGGAGGGGTGATAAAAACCACCCCCAGAAAGAACTGGTGGAAGGGTGAAGCTCCTGTGCTTCATTGCTTGTCATGTCGTTTCAGCCACCAGCATCGCAACACAACAGACAACTTTACCCCTCCAAACTTTTCCTTGATGAAGCTTACAAACCCTCAGTTTCGGTACATAGCTTAACCCCGATTATCTTCGGCGCAAAATCTCTGAATGAGTGAGCTGTTACGCTTTCTTTAAAGGGTGGCTGCTTCTAAGCCAACCTCCTCATTGTCACAGAAATTTCACCGCCTTAAGTGTACTTAGCTATAATTTAGGGACCTTAAATAGAGATCTAGGCTGTTTCCTTTTTGACGAACGGAGCTTAGCCCCCGCCGTCTAACTGCCGCGCTATGACTGTCGGTATTCGGAGTTTGATAGGTCTAGCGAGCTTTCGCCCTGTCCAGACCTTCCAGTGCTCTACCCCCAACAGGAACACGCGACGCGAACCCAAAAGCTCTTTCGGAGAGAACCAGCTATTACCAGGTTCGATTAGCTTTTCACTCCTTACCACAGGTCATCCGAAGGAATCGCACGACCAACCGGTTCGGGCCTCCATCAGTCTTTCGACTGACTTCACCCTGCCCATGGCAAGCTCACCTGGCTTCGGGTCTAATATATACGACATAATCTTAGATTGCTCTAGGACTTTGCGCGCTATTCACGCTCGCTTTCACTACGCCTCGGTGGGTCTACCACTTAGGCAAGCCGCATAAATTAACTCGTTGGCTCATTCTTCAATAGGCACGCCATGACGGACGCAAGCGCCCGCTCTGACTCCTTGTAGGCATATGGTTTCAGGTCTATTTCACCGCCCTCACCGGGCTGCTTTTCACCTTTCCCTCACGGTACTAGTTCACTATCGGTCTAGAAATATATTTAGCCTTGCCGGTTAGTTCCGGCAGATTCCCCCGAGCTTTTCGTGTCTCGAGGTACTCAAGAACATAAGCAAGAAAGATTATTCGTTTTCAAATACGGGACTATTACCCTCTGGGGTGCTTCTTTCCAGAAGCTTCTTCTAACGAATAATTTTGTAACTTTCCTTATGTAAACATAACGCTTACGTCTTACAACCCCCTAATTTACTTGCGTAAATTAAGGTTTGGGCTTCTCCGCTTTCGCTCGCCGCTACTTACGGAATGCTTATTAGTTTATATTCCTCCTGGTACTGAAATGTTTTACTTCCCAGGGTTTGCTTCCCAACTTACGTCGGGATCTCGTGCAAGCACGAGGGGTTTCCCCATTCGGAAATCTCCGGATCAAAGGTTGCTAGGCACCTCCCCGAAGCGTATCGCCGCCACGCCACGTCCTTCATCGCTATTTCTAGCCAAGGCATCCACCATACGCCCTTGAATTTCCCATTAGGAAATCCAAAAACCACTTACTTAATTTTTTCATTTTCATCCTGCCTTATGAGACTCTCCATCCCACTTAGCAGTTTCTGTTTCGTCCACTTCCAACAAACAAAGACCCCTCGACTCCGCTCAAAATAAACCCCTCTCAGGGAAAACTCCAAACCTCATCGTGGTAATTCGTCAGAGTGGTATTAAATTGTCAAAGTTCATCCATATGTTTTAATGTTTTAACAAAAAAACCGCTTCTCTCGAAGCGGGCTCATAACAAGCCAGAGGGTATTTTACCCTCTCTTACGCTTCGTGGTTAAACAACTTAAAAACATATGTATCCACAAGTATACACGCCCATAAAAACCTGTCAAATCCCTATTTATTTGGTATGTGGAAAGACTGTGAATAACAAAAAACTGCTCCAATTTTGTTGGAACAGTTTTTCTTTCAAACTTTATGAACTTTATGAACTTTTTATTTCTTTGAAGATATTTCTTTACCAACTCTTTCAACTACTCTGCCTGCAGCTTCTTGGCCACCAAGACCAAAAGCCAAACCTAAGCCCAAGGAAAGTGCGACTACCAATCCAGTAAAGATGGTTTGGATAAATCCAGCCGCAATACCGAGTTGAGAAAGAGCCACTAAAACGGCAAAAACCCAAATAACCCATTTGGTTACAGTGGCCAAAAAACCAGCTGAAGCAAGTTCGGCTGTCATAGCAGAAGAAAGAACTACCTTTTTCATAGCATCAGCTACAAAACCAGCTGCAATAAGAATGAGTACAGCTACGATTACTTGAGGCAAATAATTTAGAATATCTTTCAAGAATAAGGTCACTTGAGAAAGATTTAGTACATCAAAAGCGGCTACTAAAAAGACCAAAATTACAAACCAGCGGACCAAACCGCCCAAAAAATTACCGGCATTAAGATTTAGACCCCCCTTATTTAGGAAATCCTCTACTCCAGCTCGGCGCAAGGCTTCGTCAACTTTTATGGCCTTTACGACCTGAGAAACTACTCTACCAAGCAAAACTCCAATACCCCAGCCCAAAAGAACTATGATGATGGCTACTACCAGGTTTGGCACAAAGCCAATCACCCCAAGCCACAAATTTTTGAACGATAATGAGAGAACATCGCTCCAAGTTGCTATTGTCATATATTTATAAATTATTAATATTAAAAACTAGTAATTACAACATAAAATATACACCCTTTGAACCCATCTGCAATATCTGTTGGGGATATCTATCTCATCAGCAGACAGATCCAATTATTTACAAATCAAGTTTGTTTATGATTTTTTCGTGGGGGTAATCCAAAATATCGCGAATAAGTTTATCAAACATTGAGTGCCGATAATTAAATTCCGAGGTCTCAAAAACTGCATAACGAATTTCCTTGCCAATTTCTGATTCAATAGTCTTGATAATGTTGTCCAATTGACCAAGTTTTAAATTATCACCAACCACCAGCAAATCGGCCCGGCTATCGGGATCTTTTATAAAAATTCCAGAAACAATTAGAAGTTGGATTTTGCCCGCTTTAGATATTTTGTTAATTATATCTTTGTGTTTGAAGGGATTAATGTTTGAGACAAAAGATTTTATAGCTTCAATATAAGGAAATTTTTGGTCTAAGGTCCAACCGTTGGTCCTCTTGCGAAAAGTGCCAATGGTTCTGTTTTTTTGCCTTCTAACTTCTTTGATGTAAGATTTTGGTCTTATAAATCCTATTTTAAACAGATTAGCTATTTCCCTTCTGGCTATCGACTTGGATACTTTAGCTCTTTCCGATACTTGGGAACTATCAAAAGATGTTTCTGGATTAAATAAATACAGATTTATAATTTTAACCTTTGCTGACCCCCCAAATAATTTCTCAAGTATGTCCATATTAGTCGCATTCTACCTCACCCTGCCATTATTTCCAAATAGTTGACTTTATAAGTATTCGTTATATAAAACAAATGGCTCAACGAGAGATCTCACTGAGCCGTTTGTTTTTTAATTACTAGATATTAGTTATTTAAGTACCACTTTTCCTCCGGCCGCCTCAACAGCTTTTTTCAAGGCTTCAGCATCTTCTTTCTTCATATTTTCAGCAAGCACGGTTGGGGCGGCATCCACTTTGTCTTTAGCGTCTTTAAGCCCGAGAGCTAAAACTTCTTTAACTGCTTTTATAACAGCAATCTTGGTAGCACCACTATCAGTAAGCTCAACAGTAAAGGTTGATTTCTCTTCCTTCGCCTCGCCGGAGCCTGTGGCGGAGGCGGGAGCGGCCACGGCAGTAGCCAATACACTAAACTTTTCTTCAAAAACTTTAACCAATTCGTTTAATTCCAAGACCGACATTTTTTCAATTTCTTCTACTATTTTTACAAACTTAGCAGGAACTTTAACTTCGGCAGATTCTTCTTTCTTTTCTTCTGCTGTTTCAGTTTTCTCGTCTTTTTTTGTTTCGTTCATATTTTTAATTAATTTTAATTTTTCTAATTTCCCCATTAAAGTAAGGGGGATTAAGGGAGTTATTTTAATTTCATAACTCCCCCTACCCCCTCTTACCTTAAGAGGGAGAAGAAACATTACTGTTTCTTCTCAGCAACTTGTCTAAGAGCAATGACTAATCTCTGGATTGGTGAGTTTATAACGTTCACAAACATACCACGCAAAACATCTAGAGATGGAATAGAAGCAATACTGAGCATATCTTTTTGAGATTTATACTCCCCATCAAATATACCCCCAATGATTGAGACTTTACCGTCGAGCCTTTTTTGGAAGTCATAGATACTTCTGGCTGGCGCGATGATATCTTGGCCATACACCACGGCCAATTCCCCATCCAAAGCCGGAAGTTCTCCTTTGATACCGGCGCTATTTAAAACTCTTTTGAAAAGAGATTTTTTGGCGACAACGTATCCAACATCTTCACTTTTTAAAGACCTTCTTATTAAAGAAGCATCTTTCACTAATAGCTTATTGAATTGCACAAAAACCATAGATTTAGAATCTTTTACTATTTTTTCTAAACCTGTAATTATTTCTTTTTTCTTTTCTTTTGTAATAGCCATATTTTTATTCTTAATTATTTTTTCTTCTCCCTCCTCTTGTTGTAAGAGGAGGGCTGGGGAGGAGTTATAAAATTAAATAACTCACCCCTAACCCCTCTCTTATATTAAGAGAGGGGAAAAAAATTTCGACCCAGCTTAGAGCAATTTAGAATTGCTTTTGCACAGGTCTTATAATATGCCTGTGGTCTCTAAAGCCTTAGTTAGAGAATACTCTTTTTATGAAATTTGTCAACTTAGCTACAAAACTTTCTGATTTTGGTGCCTCATAAACTATATTTTCTGTGTCAGTGGCTACCTGATTTTCTTCTTTTTCATTTAATGAAATAGTTGAAAACCCATTTGCTTGCTGAAGTTTTGCCTGGGGAACAAAACCCAAGCTTTTTGCTTTTTCTTGTATAACAAGGGCTTCTTTTTTTATTACTTCAAAATTTTTAGAAATTTCTTCTAAATTTACTTCTTTAATTGGAGCAATATAAAAAACCTTTTCTCCTAAGGAATTTTTTAGAGAAGTACCAAGACTATTATCTAAACCCTTCATTTTTAAAAGACTTTTGTCTAACTTAATAGTAGATTTTGGTAAAATTATGGTGTTAGGTTGAAAAATAAAACCCTTGCCCTCATCTTCTAATTTCCAATTAAATAAATTTATTTCTGTATTACCATTATTTGAAATTTCTAAATATTCTCCCCCATCCGAAACCAAAATATCCGGTGTCCCCACCTTTACTTTCAAACGGCTAACCGAAAACATATCTCCAGCTTTAGCGCTAAGCACCACCACATAATCCCCCGAATATTTGTAGGTGTGACTGACCAAAGGCCCGACACCCACATTGCCATCTCCAAAGGACCAACTTAAATCTAGGTTGGATCCAGTAGTATTCTTTTTAACAGTTGCTTGAAACCAAATTGGACTGCCAGGGGAAGTAGTCCGGTCACTGCCAGCTAAAACTTCCAACTGGACACTTGGTGAAGAGATACGTGATACTGTACTACCGCCAGAGGATTGAGTATTTGATGATGATTCCGTATTTGCCGACAATACCTCGCCAGAAGTATTATCATTGGGTGGGTTTTGAGTCGCACCAGAAGAAATAATAATTTGCTGATTAGCATTCCATTCTTGAGCCGTATCTTTGCCTTTAGCATTTATAGTGATTGTGAAATTACCTTCGGTTGAATCTTTATATGAAAAATTTCTGTTGGTAGTATCAGCTCCTATATATTTATAACTATCAAGACTATTTCCTGTAGCAGTAAAAAATTGTCCCGTCGGAGAGGATGATTCAAATGTTAAATTTATTCTTTCGATTGTCTTTATGGGTCCACTTTCATCTTGGCTTTGGACAGTCATTTGTTTGGAAAAAGTATTTGGCAAGATAGTTAGAGGATCAATTGGAAGAATAACTATTTTAGAAGTGCCAGCAGCATAAGCAGAAGCGGCGTACATTATAAGAAGACTTATAGCCACAATCACTAAAAATCCTAAAGTAAATTTAAAAAATGTTTTATCAAAATATCTCATAAATTTATTTTATCACCATTGGTGAATTTGGGTGTTTAAGTTTAAGGATAATTATGTTTATAAGTTTGGCAAGAATAAAACCAAATACCGAAGCCAGCATTGGAATGTAAAACAAAGTAACACCATCGTATAAATAAAATAGCACGCCAGGAAGTAGTGCCCACGCAATCCACTTTCTCCTGTTTTCTGTACCAAATAGCTCAAACACAAAAGGAATTAGAAACATATAGGAAAAAGGAACCCCCGCTACAAATACAACTGCCTCTTTTGAAAGACCTAAAAATGAATTATCATATTGAGGAATAATATTGTTATAGAAAGCACCAAAATATGAGGCGGTCACTAAACATAATGTTAAAGCTAAAATAAAAAACAAAATATTTCTTCTCATAATTTTAATTATTTAATATTAACCAATTTAAATCTTCTTTTATAATATTATACGCTTGTTCGTTTATTTTTTCCTTCCTGTACAGTTTTAAATCTGTCAATAAGGCTTTTACTAAATCTTTATTTGTTTTTTTATTATCTTTATATATTTTTTCAATTTTTTGTGTAAGCTCTGTCTTTATTCCTATATTCTTTATCCACCCCAAATCGTAGGCACCGTTTATATCATTCATTAAAACTTCCAGAGTAATTTTTCTTTCTGTCTCCAATTTCTCTGGATTAGTATTATCTACAACAGTATTTAATTCTGTAATTTGATTCGACTTTGTGATGCCGGTAGTTTCTGTGGTGGTAGCAAAAGTATCAGAAATATAACTTGTTAACACCCCATATTCTCCCCCATTTCCTGTTCCCTGTACCTCTATTTTATAATTTCCATCTAGTGGATTTGAAACGGTTATATACTCATCATCTCCATTATTAAACCCTGAATAAAATGCATCTGGTATTTCATTGTATTCTCCCCCTGTTTGAAAATTTTTACCCATTTTCTTGCCATTTGGATCTGTAATAACAAAATCTATTGGAGATTGAAGTTGAATTGATAATATTTTTTCAATAAAGGCGAAATAAACCACATTCTCTGCATTTTTTCCGGTAAGAATATTAAATATTCTGGCCGATGTTTCTCTTGGTAATTGATTATGAGATGCGCCACTCCATTCTTCATTTTGAACTGAACCACCTAATGTTGACCCAAAAGTTGTTACGGTTCCATCTCCACTCCCCCTTTCTAACCCACGATCAACTGTTTCTCCGTCAAAGCCATCTGGCTTACCACTTACCCAAATAGAATCTGAACCAGCGACTACCCTTATTTTTTCAATAGTATTATTGCCACTATTCCCAATAATGTTTGTTATTTTAACCCCAGAATTTAATAGTTTATAAATATCGTTATTTAAATATTCAAGAAATGTATTTTTAGGGTAATTGTTTGGATATATTCTTAAAATTCCTGCATCTTTATCTTTTAAATAATTAAAAGTTGGTAACAATTCCTGAACTGATTGTATTGGGTGATTGTGAATATAGTCAAAAATACTTAGATGCCCATTTTGGTATGCTTGAGTCTGGAAAAACAACTTTATAAGCTTATCCGTTGTTCCTCCTGGCGGAAATTCTCCCCCTTCCCACTGCAAATATGCTTTTGGCGAACCTTTATGCGGTGTGCCTAAGAAAATAACTTGATCTACATCGTTTTGATATTGTCCTGATTGAATGTATTCTCTGGCGACCAAGCCGCCCATACTATGAGCGACCAAATCGACTTTATTGCAATTTATATCTGGCAAATTTAATACAAGGCAAGTTTGTTTGACCTGATTTATTTTGTCTTTAAGCAAATTGGCGGTCAAAATATTAGAATCTCGCCATTCGTAAGGAAAAGTAAAAAGGTCTTTGCCCTCCACATAACCATTTGCGATTAAGGTAGCAATCAAATCATCATAAGTATGCAAAATTGGGTCAATCAAAAGCTGACCGTTCTTTTTGGCGCTCCCCATAATCCCCGGGATAATAACAACTGGATTGGTGGTTTGAATTACTGGCTCATCACTTGGTGGCTCAGTCAGAAATGGTTTATAAATAACATTTTCACTTACAAGACTTCCGTTACCAGTTGGAGTAGAAGTTGATATATCTTTTGGACCATCAGCGCTCCCCCACCAATTATTGCGAGCGTCGATTATCTGTAATGGTTTAGTTTGCCACCACCAACCCAAATCAAGCCCACTTTGATTATTAATTCCAAAACCGACATTATCAAAATTACACTGCGATATGCTTATAGAACCACCCCTGGACCAAACACCAAAGCCATCACCAGCAAATTCTGTTTTTGAAATAATCGCGATACCCGCATCTTTGTAAATTCCAGCACCATTATTATGCCCGATAAATGAATTAAATATTGAGAGATTTGCCCCTCTGTCGTATATGACAGCCGCCACTCCAGGTAAATATTCACCATTATAATTATAACCACCATAACTGACAATTACATTATCAAAATCTGCTTTTGACGTACCCTCTAAATAAATCGCATTCCAATTTTTGGGAGCAGGTATTGAGGTATTATCATCTCCATTTGTATCACCCCCAACACTATCATCTTTAAGGGAGGTAATATAAATTTTATTTTCTGGTGTACCTTTGGCAATTAAATTTCCACCTTGGACATATATGGCCCCCGAAGAATAATAGTCACTCATTTTTAATATTGTCCCCGGTTCCAAAGTTAAAGTTTTGCCGTTGTTTATGGTCAAACTTTGTATAATATATGGCAAATCCTCACCGGTAAAAGTTGTGTCTTCTGAAATGACTCCGCTCATTTCAAATCCTTTGTTAGTTTGGTCTTCGCTTACATTACCACTATGTATAAAATTTTTTGAGACGGAAATGTACGCGGTCCTTCTGTTATTAGAAAAAGTGTTGTTTGTTAGAGTAAGCGACTCTGAGCCTGAAGCGTAAATTCCATATCCGGCACCATACCCATTATTATTTTTTATAATATTATTAGAAATTTTCGCTGATCCTGATTCAATATTTATTCCATTAGCACTGTTATCAATAACGGAATCGCCCACAGAGAGCGTTCCGCTTTTGTTATAAACCGCATAACCTCCTCTATAAGGACCAATCACCCAATCAAATAAGTCCTTATAATTATTTATAATATTTGAATGCTGAATATCAACAATTCCACCGTCATTTTCAATTCCTACAAGATGCCCATAATCATAAGCATAGGGCCCACCATTCCCGGCATATGAAAGATTAATATAATCAAAACTTCCCGTAGACCCTGATTTAAAATACAAACCTTGCCAACTGCCCGGTGTTCCGGTACTTTCCCCATCACTATTTGTATCACCGCCCACACTATCATCACTCCAAGAGGTGAAGTAAATTGGTGCTTCACTTGTACCATGAGCCACAATATTTCCTAAAATACCAAGCCCCAACATGCCAGTAATTTTAGATTTTACTATGGTACCCGGTTCAATAGTTAAAGTTGCCCCCGCAGACACAGAAAAACTACTGTCAATTATGTAAACACCGCCAGATGGCGACCATGTTGTATCAGAGGAAATTGAGCCAGAAACAATAGTGTCAGCCAAAGCAAAACTCGGTAAACTAAAAAAAACAAACAACAAAATCAGAAAAATCTCTCGCCTCATTTTAATAAAAAATTTATAACCCCATATTATCACGCCAACCACAAACTCCTTGTGGATAACTTTTCCCAAACAAAAAATCCCCGAAAGGGGATTTTTTGCGAGTATCACAAGTGCTCTTAAGTCTTTAGGATTAAGGGAAGCTTACATCAGCTGTTCTCCAATCGGTTTCGCCAGACATAAAGGTTGAGTAGGAAGCGGCGCCACTTGCGGCGTAAGTCCAATTCAATTTAGCTATATCAAGTGAGTAAAGTCCAGTTGTAAGCACACCACCTGTGCTGTCGCGGCCTTCAATTCTGAAGACTACAGGCACTGTAACTTCACTTCCTTCAGCCAACTGACAACCATTGGTATAACCAGTAGCGGTACAAGTAGATGGGAAAGTAATTGAAGTTGATGTAGAAACACTTCCTACATTGGTTACAGCCACTCCGTTTCTGTAAATACCAAATCCTGTGGTGCTTGATACAAGCGGACTGGTAGTTGACTGGTTAGTACCAAACTCCAATGCGCCTCCCAACGCTTTAATCTTGATATTAAAGGTTGCTGTAAGGGTAGAGGTTGATACGTTTGTAGTTGTACCAGCCTTCTGAGGAGCATCATTTGTAACTATACTCTTGGATACAAGAGTAAATTCAGGACCAATATTCAAGACACCGATTGCATTACCGGTAGCCGTACCGCTGTCTGTCACTGAATCACCTTTTGAGTTTTCATCGGTAATACCAGTTGAAGAAGCGGCGCCTGTGAAGTTGGCAATAGTGGTGTTAGCGTCTCGGATGTTGACCTTCATTGTAAAGGTCTTGGTAACATCCTTAGCAATAATGTAGTTAAGGTCGCTGAACACTACGCCACCCAAAGCATTTGCGGTTGCATTGGCAATCTCTGTTGAACCGTCATAGAGGTATACAGTAGTTGAAGCAGTAGCTGCTCCTGAACCTGTCTTGGTAACACCAAGGGTCCAATCAGTAATCTTGACACTGTCTTTCTCTGCTTTTACGTCAAAGACTAAAACAGAAAGTTTGTCACATTCGTTTTCACCTGAGCCTCCAGTACAAACAACATTAGCTTTCTTAGGGGTTGAAGTGTTTAGAGACAAAGTCAATGTAGCTGATTCTGCCAGAGTAGCGGAAACAGTTGGAGTAGCGGCGATAGCAGTAGTACCAGAGTATATATCAATACCAGCTCCGTCAACCGCGCGAACACCACTTGCGGCCACTGCGATTGTGTAGGTCTTGGTTGTGGTGTTGTAGTCACTAGAATCAATAGCTGAATGAAGATCGGCTTTGATTAAGTAAGTCTTGGACTCGCCTTTTGGAATAACCGAGTTGAAACCAGAAATGGTTACAAAGTAATCACTGCCATCCTTGATAACGTTTGAGGAATTAAGGTCAATTGAAGCGAGAACATTTCCCCCTTCGGTCACATACAATTTCTTGTATATGGCATTGTAGAACTTGGTGTCAGAGTTTCCTGTGACCTGGTCCAAGTCAAACTTCATTCTTTGAACAGCCACATCAGAACCAGAAGATGTTATCTTGATTCCCAAAAGAGGAGCCTTCTCATCTCCTTCGTAAACTGTTGATACAGTGCCCGCGCTTGATTCAACGGCGGCAATGGTGCCTTCAGCTCCAGGAGTAGTGATACCGGTTGAGCCTGGAACGGTTGTGCCAGGAGTTACCGGAACGACTGCCACGGCGTTTACTTTAGCTCTGGTGATAGGACCGAAGTAACCAACGGCTGGAGTAATTCCAACTGAAGTTTGGTATACAGCTACAGCGGCTTTGGTCAAGTTACCAAAGTAACCATAAGCAACACCGGCAGGCATAGTAAGGAGTCCCTTACCTACGAGCCACTGTTGTAAAGCAGTAACTCCTGGACCTTTTGAACCAACTGTTAAGTCAGTAGAAAAAGTTGTGGAAGCACCTTCAGTAGTTGCACCACCGGCGATTTGCGCTTGAAGCTGAGCGATCATAGCAAGTAAGCTATTGATCTGAGCTGTAAGTTCAGCAGTAGTTTGAGCGGAGACAGGAACTGCCACCAAACTCAAAACCATTGTGAAGGCCACAGCACTTGCGAACAATTTTGATTTTAATTTCATAAATTTGAATCTATCTAAAACTTCACTTTTATTTTAATTTTTTATGAAGTGTTTAAATAGTTATTAAGCAAACTTTTTAATCTTGTGAATAAAAAACTTACTTAAACTAATAAATAATACTAATAAATAATAAATTTCAACTAACTCCATAGCTTCTGTAATCGACAAGAAACCACGGATTTAGCAACAAAGGAATTTTACCGCCTAAATCCAACAGATGCAAAAGCAATATGTGGATAAAGGTGTTGATATCAAGTATTGCATATTTGGTAAATGAAGGCAAGGGAAATCAAGGATGACCCCGTTAAAAAGCCAAGGGGAACCCTTTGGGGCATTTTTTTAAGGGTTCCCCTTGGCTTTTTTTCCTTACTATATAATAGAATATCTGCTCCACCTTCTCTCCCCTATTTTTCTTATTTTATTCTCATTTATAAGTTGAATAAGCTCTCTTTGGACTGTTTTCTCACTACAGCCAGTGATATTTGGCACTATGTCTTTTATACTAACATCATTATGTCCTTTAATAAAATCAAGAATTGTGTTTTTTCTAGTGTCCTTTCTCTTGTGTCCGTTTCCATTTTTGGCTCCTGAAATACTTCTAAAAGAATTAGTATCGGGTGCTTTTTCTGAAGAATATAATTTTTTAAAATCATCTTCAATACCTACAACATTTGATTCCGTAAATATGTTTTTTACAGAGGTGTTTTTGTCCTCATTAAATCTATCGGAAAACATAACGAGTTCAGAAATAAAGGATTTAAATTCTTCTTTAATAACCCGCCCATTCATTTCAGATATAAGACCAGAGATAGCTGCTATATCAAGCATAGAAATAAGTTCCAGAGAATTCTTTTCAATGTCTTTTAATAAATTTTTTGCTTGATTAAAATTTATGTCTTTTAAATTAACAGACATAGAAACAAGGTCAAGAGACAATTTTTTCATTTTTGTCCTCAATTCATCATTTTGGTCAATAACATTAGAAATCAAAAAAACAGCTGCAGCTAAGCGGTATGATTTGTTGTAGATATCCATAAAACTATTATTTTGAGATGTTATTTCATTCATATGAGACATATTATTTAAATGTTATTGTCTTATATATTTTATATGTCTTTTATATTATATACTATAGGACTTTAAAAGTCAATAGGCGACTTTTATGACCTTTTTATAAAGGTATTATGTCCTTTATGGGAAGTCAAGGAAGGAAAATTTGAGGATGACCCTTTGGGGCAGAATCTTCAAGGGTCATCCTCTGGAAAAAATCTATGGTTCCCCTCTCCTCATACAAGGAGAGGAGTGAGGGGTGAGGTAGATATTTTTTTATGTTATTATTTAGGTATGACAAGAAGGAAAAATAAGAAAGAAAACAAGGACCTAGAACCAAAATTAAGAAGATTAAAAAATGAAACTGTCTCCTGGATTTTTGCAGTATCGTTTTTTGTTTTGTTTATTATTTTTATACTGGCACCTTTTAATATGGCCGGAAATGTAGGCAATAAAATATACGGGAGTTTAAAAGTTTTGTTTGGATTAGGATATTTTCTACTACCATTACTGTCCTTCCTTCTTTCAATCTCCTTCGCCAAATCGGTTAAGCATTCTTTTGGCGCTACTCGAGCCTTCGGGTCTGGTCTTTTCTTTTTGTCTTCCCTCGCCCTCCTAGATTTAACTTTTTTAAACAAAGGAGGACTAGTTGGAAATTTATTACACAAACCCTTAGTAAAATTATTTGATGCCTACGCCACCTCTGTCATTTTGGCTGCTCTTATTATTATTAGCATTTTAATAATATTTGATGCCGCCATAAATTTTTCTTCAATATTAAATATATTCAGAAAAAATAAAGGGGGAGAAGAAGAAACAGGAAAAGAAGCAAAAATATTGAATAGCAATGAACTAACCAAAGACTACCAAGAGAAAGCCCCTATCATAGCGCCCCAAGTGGTAAGCAGGCCAAGTGTCTTTCAATCAGAAGAAGGGGGTGATTTCAGAATTCAAAAAAATATTGCTTTCAAACCTTTTATTCCTCCCCCACTTTCACTTTTAGAGAGAGACAAGGGCAAGCCTGAAGTTGGCGACATTAAAGCAAATTCAAATATTATAAAAAGAACTTTACAAAACTTCGGCATTATTGTTGATATGGACGAAATATCTATTGGCCCATCGGTAACCAGGTACGCTTTAAAACCAGCTGAAGGAGTCAAACTTTCTAGAATATTAGGACTGCAAAATAATTTGGAGTTAGCTTTAGCCGCTCATCCAGTCCGTATTGAAGCCCCCATTCCCGGCAAATCTTTGGTGGGTATTGAAATCCCAAATTCAACTAAAACTTTAGTAGGACTCGGCTCTCTTTTGTCTCAAAATGAATATGTCGATTCTACAAAATCTTTAATGGTGGCTTTAGGTAAAAGTATTTCTGGGGCTTCCATTTTTGCCAATTTAGGAAAAATGCCTCACCTTCTTATCGCTGGGGCTACCGGTAGCGGAAAATCAGTGACTATTCATGTCATTATAAATTCTTTATTATTTCGCAATTCACCCGAAAATTTGAAATTTATAATGATTGACCCCAAAAGAGTGGAGCTCACCCAATATAATAAGATACCTCATCTTTTGACTCCAGTTATTACCGACGCCAAAAAAGTTATTATGTCGTTGAAATGGGCCGCTAAAGAAATGGACCGCCGCTATGACATATTGGAGACAAACAAAGTTAGAGATGTTGAGTCATATCATAAAAACATTCTTTCACCGGCCCTTGAGAAATTTAGAAAGGACCTGCCTGCGCAAGCAGGCAAAACAGGAGAGGTGCCTGAGCTTATGCCTTACATTGTGATTGTCATAGATGAACTGGCGGACATTATGCAAGCTTACCCAAGAGAGTTGGAATCGGCTGTTATTCGTCTAGCCCAAATGAGCCGAGCAGTAGGTATTCATCTTATTCTATCAACCCAAAGACCGAGCGTTAATGTTATTACCGGATTAATCAAGGCCAACATCCCCGCTCGTATCGCTTTGCAAGTGGCTTCTCAATTTGATTCCAGGACCATCCTTGATTCAGCTGGAGCGGAAAAATTGTTGGGTGCTGGTGATATGCTTTATATTTCGGGAGAAATGTCTAAACCAATAAGACTCCAATCCCCTTTCATATCTGAAACAGAAGTTAAAAAAGTCGTTGAATATTTAGTCAAAAATTCTGAAGATGACATACCAACAGATATCAATATGGAAGCAAACCAAACTAAAAATGTCCTCTTTGAATCTCTAAGTAGAGGCGGTGGTGAGGAAGATGACCTTTATGAGGAAGCAAGAGAAGTAGTTATTCAGGCCGGCAAGGCTTCCACTTCTTATTTGCAAAGAAAATTGCGAGTTGGTTATGCCAGAGCGGCTAGACTGATGGATATATTAGAAGAAAATGGGGTTATTGGTCCGGGTGATGGGGCCAAACCAAGAGATGTTCTTATAAAACCGGAAGGTGGCTTCATAACAGATTCAGAATCAGAAAATGAACCAATATAAATTTGAAAGCGGTTTTAATATAAAATTTTTTGTGATCACTGTCTCTGTTTTGTTGCTTATATCTTATGGTATTTTTAATGCCCGTAATTTGATAATCGGCCCGACCATAGAAATATTTAGTCCGGCAGATAATTTAGAAACATCTGAAAACATCTTGACCATTAAAGGTAAAGCCACAAACATATCTTTTTTGAGTTTAAACGAGCGACCGATATTTGTTAACACCGAAGGCTTATTTGAAGAAAAATTGCTGCTTTCCCCGGGGTCTAATATAATAGAAATTAAAGCTAAAGACCGTTTTAAAAAAGAGATTTTAAAAACCCTTAAAATATATTACAAGCAAAATTAAAAATATGGCAAAAAAAGAAAAAAAAGAAGCGAGAAGCACTGATTCCGGAATCCAAGATGCACTCAGAGAAATCAAAACTAAGTTTGGAGACGACTCCATAATGATGCTCGGTGATAAACCCCACGTAGATGTCAACACTATTCCTACCGGTTCTATTGGGCTAGATGCCGCTCTTGGTGTCGGCGGAGTCCCCCGAGGCAGAATCATAGAAATATTCGGCCCAGAATCGTCTGGCAAAACAACTTTGGCTTTGCATATTATTGCCGAAGCTCAAAAATTAAATGGCATTTGCGCTTTTATAGATGCCGAACACGCCATGGATCCAGAATATTCTCAAAGATTGGGAGTCAAAATAGACCAGTTACTTATTTCCCAACCAGATAACGGTGAGCAAGCCCTTGATATAGTAGACTCCTTGGTGCGTTCTGGCAAAATTGATGTCATCGTTATCGACTCAGTAGCAGCCCTGACTCCTAAAGACGAGATTGAGGGTGACATGGGAGCGTACCATGTCGGCAAACAAGCCCGTTTGATGTCTCAGGCTTTACGCAAACTCACTGCTATTGTAGCCAAATCCAAAACCGTAGTAATTTTTATAAACCAAATCAGAATGCAAATCGGTGTTATGTTTGGCAATCCAGAAACTACTCCGGGAGGCAAAGCTTTAAAATTTTATACCTCGGTTCGTTTGGATATCCGTCGCATCGCCCAAATAAAAAAGGGTGATGAAATAATGGGTGGCCGCGTCAGAGTGAAGGTGGTTAAAAACAAAGTAGCTGCTCCTTTCAGACAAACAGAATTTGATCTGATGTATAACGAAGGCATATCCAAAGAGGGGGAAATTATTGCTCTCGGCGAAAAATTTGGAATCATCTCAAAATCAGGAGCTTCCTATAAATATGGAGATACCTCCCTCGCCCGCGGTTATGATGCTACTCGGCAAGTATTAAAAGAAGACAAAAAACTGTCAGAAGAAATACTGAAAAAAATTCGCGAACAACTCAAAAACAACAGTGCCCCAGTGATTGTCAAAAGCAGTAGCGACGACACCGAAAGCGAATAAGAATTGATTTATAATCTATTTTTATATATAATTTTGGTTATGAAAAAAATAACTTTACAAAATATTGTTTGGAAAGAAGGTAGAAACTTCGTGGCTCAGTGTATATCTCCAGATGTATCTAGTTTTGGCAAAACCAAAAAAGAAGCATTGAATAATTTAAAAGAGGCACTTGAACTTTATTTTGAAGATGCTTCCAAAAGTTCTTTCACTCCTGTAAAATTTGCACAAATAGAAAAACAGACTTTTTGTTATGCCTAGGTTATATTCTTCTCGTAATATTATTTCAGTTTTAGAAAAGAATGATTTCTATTTTGTATCTCAAAGAGGCAGTCATGTAAAAATGCGAAAAGGAAAATGGACTGTTATTGTCCCAGCAAATAGACGTGTAATACCATTTGGTACTTTTAATTCAATCTTGAGACAATCTGGACTCAATTCAGATAATTTTTTATAATTAAGTCAAGTAGATTTTGGAGCTTAAATAGGCTATATTTTGACTAATGTTTGAATACAACGAGATAACACTTGGAAAAGTAATCATATTTGATAATGAACCTTGGGAAGTAATTGCTTCTCATGTTTTTCGTAAACAACAAAGAAAGCCTGTTAACGCTACCAAACTTCGCAATTTAATTTCTGGCCGAGTGACTGAATATTCTTTTCACCAATCTGAAAAAGCTGAGGAAGCGGAAATAGAATATAAGGATATAAAATTTATTTACGCCCAAAAAGGTGAATACTGGTTCCATGAAGATGGCAACCCTGCCAAAAGATTTACTTTAAAAGAAGAGCAAATCGGATACGGCTACAAATTTTTGAAAAAAGACGCTATCGCCAAAGCCATGGTTTTTGATGAAAAAATTATTGGTATGAAATTACCTATCAAAGTAGAGCTCAAAGTAGTGGAGGCGCCACCAAATATGAAAGGCAACACCGCTCAGGGTGGCAACAAGGTAGTCAAAGTAGAAACTGGGGTCTCCGTCAACGCTCCCCTTTTCATAAATGTCGGCGATACTATCGTCATCAACACCGAAAACGGAGAATATGTATCTAGAGTTTAAAAAACAAAACAGTTCTTGAGAGAGATTCCGGAAGCTGTGAAAAGCTGAGGACAAAGAAATTTTTAGCAAAAAATTTCTGTATCGAATGAAAGAAGCTGTTTTGTTTTTTAATAGTAGTTATCTAGAGAGATAAGGCAAAAGTGCCATAAAACGAGCGCGTTTGATGGCCATAGAAAGTTTCTTTTGAAATTCTGTAGAAACTCCAGTTTTCTTTTTAGAAAGAATTCTAGCGTGTGGATTAATAAACTTTTTTAAGAGTTCTGTATCCTTGTAGTCAACATGTTTAATGCCATTTTGTTTAAAGTAGCAAGTTTGTTTATTTGTCATAAATTTTAGAATAATTAGGTTAATTAGAAATTAGAATAATTTAAAACGGAATATCTTCAGAATTGATTTCCTCTTCAGGGTATTCAATAGCTGGAGCCTCTTCTTTTTCTTTAGATTTATCTGGAGAACTCTGCTCATAAGAGCCGCCGGTAGAAGCGCCACTTTTTGGCCCAAATTGAATTCTATCTGCCACAATTTCTGTCCTGTATCTTTTAGTGCCATCTTGCGCATCCCAGCTCCTAGTTTGGATTCTGCCTTCTAGGAAAACCCCGCTGCCCTTGTGAAGATATTGCTTTATCAATTCCGCTTGCCTACCGAAGACAACAATGTTGTGATAATCAACAGACTCTTGTTTGGCTCCATTTTTATCTTTCCAAACTCTATTGGTTGCCACGCTAAATTCACACACCTGAGATCCTGAAGGTAAGGATTTTAACTCGGGGTCCCGAGTTAGATTTCCATAAATGAACGCTTTGTTTATATACATGATATTTAATTTTCAATTTATAATTTTCAATTTTCAATAACAAGTTTATCAATACTTTTATCTATTTCTTCTTCAGAAAGTTCCACCTTTTTTACTTCCTCGGTCTGAACGGGAAAATCTTTAGGAGTTACCATACTTCCTTCCTTATTATTTTCTCTTCTAAACATTGGAATTTTGGGAGTATGAATAGTATTTTCCTTAACAGTTTTAATAACCAAAAGTCTTAAAACTTCAGACAGACTTTCAATCTTGTTTTTTAAATCCAAAACTTGAGCGGGGTCCATTTCAAATTTTACCCAACCAAAATAAGCTTTGTTAAATTTTTGTCTCTTAGTATTTACACTTTTAGAAATTTCATAAGCAAGCGCCATTGATTTCGGCATTTCTTCCGAAATAATAACCCCGCCCTTTTCCTCAATTAATGATTTGATTTTTGATGAGTGAACCAAAACATCCGACTCATCAATTGTTGGCACCAAGTGATAGCCAACTTCATAAACTAAAACTTCAATTTCGTCCTTGTTTTCATTCATATTTTAACCCCAGACGGCTCCTCGCAGAGCGAGGTAGAGATGTTTTATAATAATGGTCATCTCGGACCTGAGAAGAGCAATTTAACATAATACTAATAAAAAAACAAGAAAGTACTATTTCAAGAGCCTTATCCTTATGACCTAACGCAGAAATAGTACTTTCTTGTTTTTTTATTCTCTATTAAGAAAGACTCTTTCAAAATTTTTAATAATCGCCTTATTTAAAACATTAAAATCTTCTCCTCTTATTTCAGCCATTTTTTTAATAACTTCAATCACATAAATCGGTTCATTTCTTTTCCCACGAAATGGCACCGGAGCAACCCACGGCGCATCAGTTTCAGACATTATAAAATTTTGGGGAATATATTTTATTATTTTATCGTAGTCATGAGTGAAGGTAACAACTCCCGTAAAAGACATAGTAAAACCTAAATCTAAAAATCTTTTAGCTTGTTCTATACCGCCAGCAAAAAAGTGAGAGTTGCCCCGCAATTTGCCTCTATAAACTTTGTGATAACTTTCTAAAATATCTAAGGCGTCAGTATAAGCGTCGCGAATATGAAGCATTAGTGGTTTGTCATATTTTAAAGCAAATTGAATTTGTGATTCAAAAAGTTTTTTTTGCTTGGTTTTGTCTAAAAAACCCACTTCGCTTTTCGCTTCGCTCGAGCTTCGCGGGGTAAAGTAATCTAACCCACATTCCCCTATGCCAACCACTTTGGGGCTTTTGATCAAGTTTTCAAATTCCGAAGTGTCAAAGGGCACCTTTGAAATGCCCCCGTCCCAAAAGGTGCCCTTTGACACTTCTTCCGGATGCACCCCAATACACGCCCACACATTTTCATTTTGTTCTGCAATTTCTACCGCTTTTTTTGAACTCTCTAAATCCGCTCCGATAGTTATTGCCCCCACGCCACTCTCTTTCATCCGCGCCAAAACCGCCTCTCTATCAGAATCAAAATCTTTTGAATCCAAATGACAATGTATATCTACGTATTTCATTTGATTTAGCGAAATTACCAAGTTTCGAATCTATTGATTCGCATGCCGTGTGATGCGTCCATTGGAGCACGGATAATCCTTTCTAACAAAAAGTGGAGTTTCTGGAGTATTATTTTGTTTTATGAGCTCTTTTATTTTTTCTGAAGTTTCTGGAAGTATTGGGCTGAGCATTTGTGCGACAGAATATAATCTGACAACCAAGTCATTAATCATTTTTTGTCCTTTTTCTTTATCGATTTTCACAACTTTAAAAGGCTCCGTTTCTTGTATAAATTTATCCATCGAAGTTATCTCTGACCAAATAAAATCACAAGCTTTATTTATTTCAAATTTTTCTAAGTAAGCAAAAAATTCTGGTGAAATACTTTTCTCTTGAATTTCTGGGGCTTCTGCTAAATTGTCCTGAGCCATTTTCATTACCCGACTAGTAAGGTTGCCTAAACCATTGGCCAGCTTGGCATTGTATGATTGTTTTATAAGTTCTATGGAAACAGGACTATCTTCAAACATTGAGACTTCAGCGCAAACAAAATATCTCAGAGCTTCTGCTCCATATTTTTCCACAACCTCATAAGGGTCTACCGTATTACCAATTGATTTAGACATTTTAATACCCCCCTCGCCAGTAAAAAATCCATTTATTACAATTTGATGAGAGTGAGGTAGTCCTGCTGCTAAAAGCATCGCCTGCCACATTGCTGATTGCATTCTTAGGTTATCCTTGCCACAGTATTGAGTCGGTGTTCCATTTATCCAAAATTTATTAAATAACTCACCCCCTTCCCCCCATCTTACTTTAAGAGGGGGGTTCTCTTCGATTTCCCCCTTAATGTAAGGGGGATTAAGGGGGTTATTCCCCCATCCCAAAGTCGAAATATAATTTGTTAAGGCATCAAACCAAACATACATTACTTGCTCGGAGTCATCCGGCACTGGTATACCCCATGGCATTTTGGTTTTTAACCTGGAGATAGAAAAATCTTCCAACCCTCTCTCCACAAACAATTTAATCTCATTCTGGCGGAAATCTGGTACCACAAAATCCGGCCTATTTTTATATAAATTTAAAAGCTGTTTTTGAAAAGCAGAGAATTTAAAAAAATAATTTTCCTCGTCTCTAAATTCTATTTTATTGTTTGGATGGATTGGACATTTACCGTCAACCAATTCCGAGTCGGTCTTTTCCAATTCGCAACCAACACAATATTTAATTTGGTAGGATTTTTTGTAAATAAAACCGTTATTATCACAAATTTTCCAAAACTCCTGAGCAGCTTTGATGTGATTTTTGTCTGTGGTTCGAATGAAATGCGCATCTTCTGAAATTTGAAGTAAATTTATTAATCCATGAAATTTTTTGGCCCACTCATCAACATATTCTTGCGGACTTTTATTTGCCTCCAGCGCTTTTTGATAAATCTTTTGGCCATGCTCGTCAGTACCAGTATTAAAAAACACTTCAAAACCTTGGAGTTTTTTTGTTCGTGCAATAACATCGGCCCTGACAATTTCCATAGCAAAACCAATGTGAGGATCGGAGTTTACGTAAGGTAAAGTAGTTGTTATATAAAAAGTCTTCATTCTGTTTTTTTGGACAGGCGTTCGGATTCAGCAATTTTGTTTTTTTCTACATCATTAAGAAATTCTATAAGCATAGTAGCCAGTGGTACTGAAATTAAAAGCCCCACAAAACCGGCCAATTTATAACCAATGATGAGCGCCAAAATAGATACAAGTGGTGGCACTCCAACAATTTTTCTTACCACCATTGGATAAATGAGTTGGTTTTCAAACTGTTGAATAATTATATATAAGCCAATCACTAAAACAGCACTGGTCATACCATTAGTAACTAACGCCAATGTTACCGCTGGAATAGCCGCAAGGATTGGACCGAAAATCGGTATAATTTCAAACATCCCAGCCAATACCGCGAGGAGTAATGCATTTTCTACTCTGAGCAAGGTTAATCCCAAAAACACCAACATCGCGACAATGATGGCCAAAACTATCTGCCCCTGCATCCAGAGACCTATTTTGTGTTGTGATCTTTTCCATAAACCCAAAACGTATTTCTCATTTTTGGCTGGCGTAACAATTCTTAAGAAATTGGAAACCCCGTCTGATTCAACTGACAAATAAAATGACAAAACTATCACCAAAAGAAAACTTAATACGCCACCAAAAATGGTACTGGCAGTAGAGAAAAAACCGTTAGATAAACTAGATATAGTAGTGCTAATTTGTTCCACTATTTGAGCCAGTGAAAAGTTTTTAGAAAAACCCTCAACGGCAGAATTGGGAGATAAAAACTTAGCATCTTGCAAAGGATTCCAAACCTGAAGTTCTCCTAAATACCCCGGTAAACTAGAAAGTAAATCAGCCGATTGATTTAAAAGGGGCAAAAATAGAAAATAAAATGTCCCAACCAAAACCATAACTGCTGCTGAATACATAAAAAGAACTGAGAGAATTCTTGGCACTCGATGGCGTAAAAACCATTGGGTTCCTGGCTCTATTGCCGAAGCGATAATAATAGCCAACAAAACTACCAACAATATATCGCGCAAATAATAAAAAGAAGCCGCAATCAATACAATCAATATTGCTTTTATGATTGTCCCCGAACTCACTTGAATTATTTTGTTACTTCTACCAATTATCATAATTTATATTATACCATTTTTTTATAAACTACATTAAATCTTTCAGAGATATTAATCTTTTATATTTTCCTTTTGCGAATTCTCTTTTGCTTTGAATAATTGATTTGTAGAGTTTTTCGTCTTCCCATACCCTTAAAGCGTCGCGAAATAATTCACTGGCGGAAGCGTAATTATTTTCCTTCATTAATTTAAGAAATTTTTTCTTTAAGATACTCAACTAAATCTTTTTCTGAGACTCTTTCTTGTTTACCAGTATCACGACCACGAACCGTCACCCCAGCATCCTTCTCTAAAGTATCAAAATCAACAGTGACACAATATGGAGTACCGATTTCATCTTGTCTTCGATATCTCTTACCAATATTACCATTGTCGTCAAATTCAACAGCTCCAAATTCTTTTTTAAGAGTTTTATAAATCCCCCTAGCCTTCTCTACCAATTGTGGTTTGTTTTTGAGAAGAGGAAAGACCGCCACTTTAACGGGTGCCAACTGTGGTTTGAGAGATAAAAATACTCTCTTTTCTCCTCCCAATTCGTCCTCCATATAAGCGTTATCTAAAACCGCAACAAACAATCTCCCAAGCCCCATTGAAGTTTCTAGAATCCAAGGAATGTATTTTTCTCCCGTTTCTTGATCAATATAATTAAGATCTGTTCCAGAAAACTTCATGTGCTGTGTTAGATCATAATCAGTCCTGTCATGAATTCCTTCAAGTTCATCAAAGCCCCATGGGAATTTATATTCAACATCCCATGCATCTTTAGCATAAAAAACTAGGTTTTCATGTTGTTTAAATTTTAGGTTTTCCTCTCTTATGCCAAGCGACAAAAACCAATTCCAGCGATCTTTTTTGATGTTTTCATAAGCTTCTTTGTTTTCATTTGGCCTTATGAAAAGTTGTGTATCAGCCTGCTCAAATTCGCGAACTCTAAAAAGAAAGTTGCGAGGAGATATTTCGTTACGAAAAGCCTTACCTATCTGTGCGACGCCAAAAGGAATTTTGGGATGCATTGAATCAACAATGTTTTTGTAATCAAGATAAATCCCTTGGCAAGCCTCACCGGGCAAATATACCGGATCAGAACCCTCCGAAGTAAAATCGCCTAAATTACTTTTTACCAAAAGGTTAAACTTTCTAACCTTAGAAAAATCTTTGGCACCACATTTCTCACAAGCTATTTTGTCTCGATTCTCATCAAAAATTTCATTGAGCTCACCTTCGCCCATCTTTTCATCAGCATTAACACCAATCGTATTTAAAATTTTATCGACTCGAATACGCGTATTACATTTTTTACATTCCGCCAATGGATCAGAGAACCCCGTCGTGTGACCACTTGCTTCCCACACTTTCGGATGCTTAAACATCCCCACATCAAGTCCATAGTAATTGTCTTTTTGATAAACATTGGCGTTCCACCACGCACGCTTCAGATTATTAAGAAGTTCCACACCCCGTGGACCAAAATCAAAAATACCAGCCAAACCACCATAGATCTCAGAACCTTGAAATACAAATCCCCTTCTTTTACAAAGAGAGACAATTTTATCCATTTTGTTTTCTTCTTTTGCCATAAGACTATAATAACTCATTTGGATTCCCTTTTCCAGAGGATGACCCTTGAAGAATTTTGCTCCAAAGGGTTATCCTCTGAGAAGAAAACTATGGCACCACCCTATCATCCCCCATTTTAAAACTAGTATCGCTTGAAAAATTGGTAGTGACCGCCCCTGCCTTAGCCCCTATTTTCAAACCAGTTATTTTATCAACACCCGAGAGAGAGGTTTCGCCAAGTATTATTGGTGCCTGACCAATTTGACTAGAACTTGGCAGAAATTCCAATTGAAAGTAAACTTCTTTTTTAGAAGAATTAAAACCTGTATTGGGCAATAAAGAACCCACATTCCAGACAACTTCGTTAGTTATTTGATTAAATGAGAAAATTTCACTCTGAGGACTTTTTAGGTTAGTCCATTTTACATATGGTGGCAAAGTCGCCCTCACTTCCACATTACTGACTTGGTTAAATGAATTGCTAACACTCCAAATAACTGTGTAGGTAGTTGGCACATTAACTTTGGGCGGTATTAAACCAGAATTTTCAATGTTCCCCACCGCTCTCACTGTCCTTGAAGAAAGAGTAATATCAGTAGCCAAAACAATTTTTCTTGTCTCCATCATAGAAACTTGTTCCACCGAACCAGATTCTAATATTCTTTCGCCTCTAACTGTTATAGTAATTTCCACCTCTGGTTTTGCTCCTTTGGCTATATTTGTATATAAAAGTGGCGACAAACGAAAAGATAGTTCTTTTTGGGAACCTGGATCCATATCGGAAAATTCTGAAACAGATCTTTTGTCCCATAAAATAGTATTGTTGAATGATTGGAAGAAACCGCCATTACCGGCAACAACACTAGCTTGATTAAAAGCTCCACCTTTAAAAGAAGCCTCGGCGGAAACATTAAATAATCTGGAGGGCAAATTATTTCTAACAACAAATTCTGCATTGACTTGTGAACCACCTTGACTAACAAAATCTTTATTACTTCCTTCTATATAAACATCCAGACCAATAAAAGATTTCTTTACCAAAATTGATTCTGTGAGTTCCGAAAATGGCACGGCAATAATCCTTTCATCATTTTCACTGGCCGTTCCTACACTTATCTTAAAAACTTTTTCTTCATTATCTTGACCAATGATACTTCCTTTTATTGAAATGTTTTTCTTTTCTCCGGGATCTAGACTAGAAAATTTCCAAACATTATCTTCATAAAAAGCGTCTGGAGAAGCGCTTTTAAAAACAAACCCAAACGGATATTCTACCCTAACTAAAAAATTGCTGATCTTGTCTTTAGAATTTGAGGCCACCTCCATATTAAACGATATGTCCTGATTTGAATTAACTTCTTTGGGGTAAGTCGGGGTAATTATTACCGGCGCAGAACTGATGGATACCTCGTAAGTCTTCTCTTTGTAAAAAAGAGCGCTCGAATTTTCCACTCTGTATTCTAATGATATTTTTATTTCTTTAATACTTTCTTTTTCGCCAAAAAATATTACTTTAATATTTTGATTGAAATTTTCACCAGATTTAATTTTACCCAGAGCAAATCTGTCATTGTTAATTTCTTTTGAAATATCAACGGAAGATCTAGTCCCTTTTGGATATTCCACCAGCATTGATGCGTAATCAAGGTCTATATTGTTGTTATTAATTACATTTATATCAAGAGAAACCTCTTGCCCCCCGCCGACAGACACTGGTCCGACAATTTTTATATCAACATTTTTTGAGGAAACAATATTTACTCCACCTAAAAAAACAAAGGCGGCTATTCCTGAAGCCAAGATAAAAAATAAAAGAGAGAAAATAAAAACTTTCTTAACAAAAGTGTGTTTATTTCTAGCCATTTTGGATACATTAGCGGCTAATTCATCAAACCTGCCTGTTTTGGCACTTTGCCAACCTTCTTTGGTTTCGCCTATTATTGGATTTTCTTCTGGCTCATCAACTGATGGTTTAAAATCTGACCGACCAGTATCAATAATATCTGGAGCATTTCTAGAATACAGCTTTTTTTCAAGCCGATTCAACTTTTCCCTTTTTTCATCACCATATTGCATCACCCTACATTATACCACGAATTGATTTGAGAGAATAAGGACTAATCATAGATATCATGATTGCCAATTGAATAAAACTCAACAATATCTTTTTGGGCAAAAGCAAAAATGATTCTATATTTTTGCGAAACTGAGAACGCCAAAAAACCATCTAATGGGCCACTTAATTTATGGGTTTTTAATCTTTGGTCAAATGGATTTTTGCGTAAAATAATCTCTTTTTTCTCGGCAACATCTTTAATAACGGTTGATAATTTTTTATACTCTTTTATAAATCTGTTTCGATACCTTATCTCCATAAAATTATTTAAGATTTTTAAGAGAGTGTAAAACTTTATAATTTCCTTTCCTGAATTCTCTTTGTTCCCTTTTTAATTCCTCCGCTAATTTTTGTGTATTCCACATACGTAAAAGGTGTCTAAAAAATTCGCTTTTGGATGCAAAGTTCCCTTTTTTTATTTCCATATTTACATCTTTTACCATTTCAGCAGGCATTGATATATTTATTATATCTCTCATGTTTTATTTTATATTTATTATTTTAATTACAGGCCATGACAGCCTGTAACACAAAATGTTACACTATCTCAATCTGTTTTGCAAGCTTATACCCATTCCCCCACTTAAGCATCCCTAGATACGAAGCTATCGTTTTTTCTCTTTTGTCTTCTGTCTTTGCATCAATATTCCTAAACATTTTCTTTTTAGTGGCTGTTCTCAAAACTCTATGATTAGCAAAGTGCACCCAACCTAAGAAATCTACCCCCCCCCCGAGGATTACCACAAGTAATCCTCAAAGAAAAAGAATTGTATGCTCTATGGCAAAAACTGCATAGAGATTTCCCGAGAGTGGAGCGGCTCGGTATAGGACAGAAAATTGAAAATTTATTTCTTTCTATTTTGGAATTAACTTTTTCTTCCACATATTTACCACTGGAGCCTAAAATATTTATGCTTGGTAAAACCATATCAAGGTTAGATCTTCTTAAATTTTTTATTCAGCTTGCCTGGGAGAATAAACTAATTTCAACGGAACAACACATTGCACTTTCAAATTATTTAGAAGAAATTGGCAGACAACTCGGTGGTTGGAAAAAAGGTTTAGAAACAAAACTCCCATCTAAATAGTGATGGGAGAAATACAATAGTTTCGGGACGACAATCCGATGACGGTTGTCGCCATTCCACACGTTGTCGTTCGAGAAGCGATTGACGTTGGCGTTAGGCCTCTCGTCGGAATCCAGGTTCACGTTAGCAACGAAGAACTTGTGCAACAAATCTTCCATTACACCACTCATCAAGCCATGATGAGTTGAATATTATTCGGGACATAAAAGTCCGCTAATTTATCGCACCAACTAATTATTTTTTATTTATAAAAATACACCCACTCTTTTGTAAGACCTATCCAACAAAATTCTCAAATATATTTTTATACAACTATGGTGTCAAAGCCGTGACCGTGGCACTTTGCATATATTGCAAATTTAGTATAACAGAAATCCCTCAGACCCACCCACAATTGGGAAAGAGTCTGAGGGATTAAGAATCAAAGGGTCAAAGGGTCAAGAGCTAAGACTCGAGGGCCTGCGGGACGACAATCCGAGGACGGTTGACGCCATCCCACACGAAGCCGCGCGAGAAGCGAATGACGAAGGCGACAGGCCTCTCGCCGGAATCCAGGCCCACGCTAGCAACGAAGAACTTTCCGCCCACCTTGAGCAGGAAGAAAGTGGCAAAACCTTCCTTGCGGAGCCAGTCTTTGCGGTCTTCCACAAAAGCGATGACTTGTTCCTGAGTGAGGCAGAGCCCATCTAGTTCGTGGCCGAGACTTCCGAAGATGGTCCTGAAATCGCCATCCTTAACCATCTCGTGAACCTCGACAGGAGTTTCCGGTTTCGCTTCTCCAGGGACATCCAGACCCCAGCCTGTGAAGTCTGGGTCAATGCCCCAGGTGAAGACATCAGTTGCTTGGGCGATCGTCCTCGTGCCAGTCGTGGCGCGAATGGCGACATTCCTTCCGCCGGAGATGAGCCGGATGATTGATGTGGCCACATCGGCCGTCTTCACCCAACATGGCTCTTTCCGAAGAAATTTCTTGAACTCCGCAATCCAACTGGTCCCGTCAGGACCAGCCAACTTTTCAAAAAAATCCGTAACCGCTCCGGCCACTTCAGCCAGAGCATTGGTACCGAGCACGCTAGGCATGGTCAGTTTCCTTTCTCAATGAGCACGGGTTTTGTATAGGTTTTGAACCTCCCGTATTCTGCCATATATTATACACCCAAACGCAAAAAATTGCAAGTATTTTAGTGAAAAATGGCTTAAAATAACGTTTTTGTTCTCTCACCTCTCTTGTTGTAAGAGAGAGGCCACACGATAGTGAGGGAGTGAGTTATTTATGCCGTTTTGAGAGATTCGTTGATAAGTTCAATTATTTTTAACCTTCTTGGGGCAATTATTTCTAAGTCCGTAGTTGCTATCTCGGTAGAAGACATTGGTATCATAAATTCCGGATCATGCCTCATAAACCCAAGTGAATGCAAAATACGAAGAAGGGTTAGGCATTCAGCCAGTGCGATATCATGTTCTTTGGCTGTAATTAGAAAATTAAAGAAATTTAGAACGATAGAAAAGAGAGAAGAATGCGCTTCTTCTTCGGACACCAGTTTTTTTATCAAACCTAAAACATTACCAACAATTTTTAATTTAGAGGGATTTGTTCTAAAAGTTTCAAATAAATTCTTTTCAGCTCTAACACTGACCACTTTCCAACCAGTTTTGCCGTGCACCAAAGAAAATTCTCCAAAAGAAAAATCTTGAGAGCCGCCCCGTAATTTTGAATGAAGATTTCTGGCCCCTTGCACACGAGCGCTTATCAAACCGAAACTTTCGGTAAATATGTTCACTCGTCTATTACTATCTCCCTCAATTTTACTGCCGACAACAATACCTCTGGTGTGATGTTTTTGGTACATAATTAAAAGTAGTTAGTAGCAAGTAGATAGCATCTAGATAATTTTAATTTTATATTTTACTTTATCTATTTCTATTTCTTCACCTTCATTTTCAGCAAAATTAATTTTACTTACATTTGTTGGTTTTTTTATTTCTTCGGCAAAAGAATTTATAAACTCTTTTCCCGCATCATTTGTTTCTACCAAAAGCTCTATGGCGTCAGAAGGTGTCAGGTTTTTCTGTTTTCTTAATTCTTGAATAGCTCTTATCAAACCTCTGACGTTCCCCTCTTTTTGCAACTCATCTGTTATTTCAGTATCCAACTCTACTTTGTTTTCATATTTCTTGTTTTCAGAAAAAATAACCTCTTTTACATTTATCTCATCTTTAATTAAATCAACATACCCTTCTTTTTTTGAAAATTGAAAATTGAAAATTGTTAATTTCTGCAAGGGTTGTCTTACTTTTATATTAGCCGTCATTCTTTTCTCTAGCGCCAATGAAACGATTATTCTTACCCCTTCCATATTATTCAAAATCTCCTCATTTATTTTATCTACATCTGACCCTTCGACTTCGCTCAGGACAGGCCAATCGCAAAGATGCACACTCTCTGAGTCATTTTCTGCTTTTAATTTTAAATATAAGTGTTCAGCGAAAAATGGCATAAATGGCGCCATATGCTTTGCTAATTCCACGAGAACGTAGCGAGTTGTTGCCAAAGCATTATTTCTGTCTTCAGTATCTTCTGATTTAAATCTGTCTCGAGAACGTCTGATATACCAAGTGGAAAGATCATCAATAAAATCTAAAATCGGTCTAGTGGCACTATCTATTTTGTAAGAATCAAGAGAAAGAGTAATATCTTTATTCAATTCAGCAAGTCGCAACAAAATCCATCTGTCCAAAATATGACTGCTTTTAAAATTGGCAACTTCGGTAGCGGGACGATACATTTCATAAAATGAAAGCACATTTTCAAGTTTCAAAATCACTTTTTTAGAAACTTCATCTACTCCTTTTTCAGAAAAATTCAAATCCTCCGCTTTTACTGCCGAACTAGACATCAAATAATAACGCAAACTATCAGCCCCATATTTATCAATAATATACATCGGGTCTGGATAATTATTTAGACTTTTGGACATTTTGCGACCATCTTCTGCTAAAATCATACCGTTCACAATCACACTGTTATATGGACTTTTTTCAAAAAGCCCAGTACCCAAAACTAGTAAGGTATAAAACCAGCCACGAGTCTGATCCAAGCCCTCAGCAATAAAATCAGCCGGAAAAAGAAGACTATTTTTTTTCTCAAATTCTTCCTTGTTTTCAAAAGGATAGTGATGCTGGGCAAAAGACATTGACCCAGATTCAAACCAGCAGTCAAAAACTTCCGGCACTCTTTTTAGGAGAGAATTATTTTCATCTACCAATTCAACTTCATCAATAAAAGGCTGGTGCAAATCCAGCTCATAATTTTCATTATGAGGTAACGGTACAAAATCTAATTTTTTGAATTCGCTATTTTCCAAAAATGATTCACTCATACCACTTAATTTAACACAACCTTCCACATCTAAACCTTCAGCAACTGAAAACATTAACCAAGCCGGGCTTTCGTGAGTAATAATTAAAATATTTTTATTAGAAAACTTTTTTTCCAAACCATAAATAAATTCTCCAGCTCTGGCTCTGGTGTTATTATAGTTTTCGCCATTAGGCAACGGTTTCACGAAAGCCTCTTCAAGAGAAGAATAATAATTATGGTAATTTGCTATCAGCCCCAAATCAAGATCGCCATAATTATGTTCGCCAATTCTTTTGTCATATTGAATTTCTTTTTTATCCAAACCAACAACTTCAGCCACAATCTCCGCCGTTTCTCTAGTTCTGATAAACGGTGAGGAAATAATGACATCAATTTTTTCTTTTTTAAATCCTTCTGCAATTTTTTTTGTATTGGAAATACCTTTTTCTGTAAGATGGTGGGGGTGTTCGGCTTTTGAGCTTAAAATTTTATTAACATTACTATCTGCTTCTCCATGTCTCATAATAAAATATTTATTACCGGATTTTTTAATGTGTTTTTTTAATTCGTCAATGCTACCTAAAACAAAAAGTTCTTTTTTGTCATTTTCCCAGACCGGAAGAGGCGCGCCCCAATACCGCGAACGAGAAATGGCCCAATCTCTAGCCCCCTCCAACCATTTGCCAAATCGCCCTTCCCCAATTTCTTTTGGATTCCAAGCAATATTTTTGTTAATCTCAACCATTTTATCCTTAATCTCAGACACTTTAACAAACCAAGAAGTGGTCGCATAATTAAGAAGTGGTGTCTCACAACGCCAACAATGAGGATATGAGTGAATTATTTTTTCTTTTTCAAAAAGAGTGCCCGCCTTTGCTAAAAATTTTATAACTTCCACATCAGCTTTTTGGTGATCATCTTTTGGTTTAACTTTTTGTGGAGCAAAGTTAATTACTTCTTTTTTAAAAGTCCCATCAATATTTACGTGCTGAACGAAAGGTAAATTTTCAGACTTGCCTAAATTCATATCATCCTCACCAAAAGCCGGCGCGATGTGCACAATGCCGGTACCGTCAGTCGTTGTTACAAAATCACCATGATAAACCTTAAATCCATTCTGTCTATTTTCTAATTTATCATTATCATAATACGAGAATAATGGAGTATATGATTTACCCAAAAGTTTATCTCCTGAAAACTCCTCAATTATTTTATAATTTTCTTTTATAACTTTTTCTATTAAATCCTTAGCTAAAATATAAATCTGCTTTTCTTTTTCGGCTTTAACATAAATTGTATTTTTATTTATAGCCAAAGCCACATTGCCCGGAAGTGTCCAAGGAGTAGTTGTCCAAGCTAAAAAATAAGTATCTTTCTCGCCAACTACCGGAAATTTTATATAGACCGAAATATCGGTAATATCTTTGTAACCTTGATTGATTTCAAAATTGGAAAGAGTGGTTTCGCAATGCGGGCAAATGTGCATAGACTTAAAACTTTTATAAACCAATCCCTTGTCATACAAATTTTTAAAAGCCCACCAGACCGATTCGGTATAAGAAGTATCCATTGTCTTATAATCATCTTCCATATCAATCCATCGACCAGACCGGGGAATAATTTTTTTCCACTCATTCGCATAACGCATCACCGCCCTTCTCGCCGCCATATTAAATCTGCCAACCCCAAAAGTTTCTATATCTTTTTTTGATGAAAGACCCAACTCCTTTTCTACCAAATTTTCTATTGGTAGCCCGTGGCAATCCCAACCCCATTTTCTAACCACTCTCTTGCCTTTCATTGTCTGGTAACGAGGAATTACGTCTTTAATTGTTCCCGGTAAAATATGGCCATAGTGAGGCAGGCCGGTGGCAAAAGGTGGTCCATCAAAAAAAACGAAATTACCGTTTGGCGCTTCTTTTTCCAGTGATTTTTCAAAAATTTTGTTTTCTTGCCAAAATTTTAGTATTTCCTCTTCACGTTCTGCTATTTTAGACTTATTTTCTTCTGCCATAAGCTTATCTTATCAGTTTTCAGCTTTTTTTAAAAGATTTGCCACTTTTTTGTCTATATTCTGCTTCAGTGCAAACTGATTTTCATGTTTCAAAAGTCCGCTATATGAAATTAGAGAATTTGTATTTTCGCTTTCGTTCAAAGCCTTCAATACCCTTCTTTTGATGCTTGTTCTCAAAACTCTGTGGTTTGGAAAATGAACCCAGCCGAGAAAATCCAATCCCGATGCAAAAGTTTTAATAAATAATTTGTCCGGGTGCAATTGCAGTTTTAGATTTTCTTCCAAAAAGTCTGCAATTTTTGGGGTCAGCTCAAGCAAAAAATCCTTGTCCGTATTTAAAATCATGAAGTCGTCGGCATATCTTATATAATAACGAGCTTTCATAATATGCTTCATCCACTGGTCAAAGGGGTTCATATAAATATTAACTAGAAGCTGCGATGTTAGGTTGCCGAGAGGCAGACCAACTCCAACTTTGGTTGAATAAAAACTAAAAATAACTTCGGATAAAAGCCTGCTAACATTTTGATCTGGAATATATTCCGTTAATATTTCCAAAAGCATTTTTTGATTGATGGAGGCAAAAAATTTTCTTATATCACACTTCAATACCCACAATGTCTTGAAATGATTTTTTGATTCTTTATACGCAAAACTCCTAAATTTGTTTACTGCCCGATGAGTACCTTTGTCTACTCTGCATGAATATGATTCGGAAATGAAAGTTTTATCAAAAAATGGGTACAATTTTCTGTACAAAGCGTGATGCAAAAGCCTATCTCTAACACTTGCTTTGTGAATATTGCGCGGTTTGGGATCTGAAATATTAAATGCTTTGTACCCGCCATGTTTGTAAGATTTATTAGTCAAGTCATTATGAAGATCCAAAATATTTTCCATCAAATTTTTGGAAAACTCGCATACGTCTTCCCTGTTTTTCTTGCCTGGTAAAAATTCCTCCCAGGCCTTGAGTAAATTTTCAACAGAAATGATATCATGACAGGTACCCCTTTTCTTAGACATTTAATATCTTTGTATTTGTATTATATTTG
>ERZ1292625.146-Hain-H41-01um-R1-146-length-117311-cov-130_pt2 | contig 107442 bp, 133 predicted proteins | sample MGYA00564400_ERZ1292625 | MGnify/ENA primary metagenome ERZ1292625 (study PRJEB36523, sample SAMEA6512639) | groundwater metagenome | collected 2019-01-08 | study: AquaDiva: Metagenomics assemblies of 32 groundwater samples
AGAATACCAAGAACAACAGGAGGCATATGATGTTGACCACAGTCTCCATGATTACCGTACCGCCTCCCGACCCATGCGGGCCGGGATCTTGATGGTCTGCTTCTTCTGTGCACCATAGGCCTTCATAGGCTTACACATCGTCACGTTTCCGCCGCGATTCAAAAACTCTTGTACTGACTCGTTCATCGTCTCCTCCGTTGTTCTGTATGCCGCAATCATCATAGTAAGAGTATAACAAACGGGTGCCCTTATGTCAAGCACTATTTTCATAGGTAAGTGCTTGACATTACAGGGTACCTGCAGGTCCCCTATCTCTTCCGTCTACGTGCCTTCGTTCGGCCATGGCGCGCCAGGTACGCGAGCACCTTCGCGAGATTCTCAGCCATGATGGCTTCAGCACCTGGTGCCTCCGGAGGCGCCTGGGGCTCCTGGAGGACCTGGGGAGGTTCAACCTGCATGGAGATATCAGAAGTCTTCATCGTCTACCTTTCTCCTTTAGGAAGGTTTCCAGTATGGGATATCCTGGGGTCCCCTGTCTGACATCATGGCGCCCCAGGTGTCTCGACGGACCGGCGGTCACCATCTTCCATAGTTCCTTGGCCAATAGACCTGAAAGGTCTTCAGCAAGCACCTGGCAGTAACTAGCATCAGACATCGATGGTCTATGAGTGATGGTCTCAGATATGCGAATACTGGCCCGAGCCTCAATGACCTGGTCCGGGCCATTGAAATCCCTGTGGACGTGCAATGACACCTGAGGTGAGTCATACCAGGACCTGGTAATACCACCGTTACTAACGGTCCGTAAGGCCTCCAGCTCCGTCCTAAGCCTGAGGCGTTCTTCCCTGGCGGCCTTCAGTTCCTTGGAGGCGACGTTGTACTGTTCTTGCCAGGAGTCACCGGTCGGACGACTGGGACTCCGACCCTGGGTAACTTGGGCTAATTTATTGGCCAGGATGTCATCAAGGAGACTCATATCACCAGGCCCTTCTCGCGGCAATCCTCGGTTTTTTCTGGACTACTGGTTCTCAGGAGCACCGTCTCGTTCTCCAGGAGGTATATCTGGACTCCCCCCACGACCTGACGTATCTCATTGATTTCCGCTTGGGTAAAGGTGTGCTCGCCCCCCAGGCGGAAGACCAGGAGTCCTATGAACAATCTCAGGAGACTTTCGGTGTCTGTGTTCATAGGTCACCATACCACGGACGCACCACGGAGACCCTATGTTGACCTCTTCTCATACGCATGGCTCCTTTCTGTGTCTATCCTGTGTAGAACTATCCATATCGGCAATCATCATATGTAGGCGTTCAGGTGTCACGCCAAAGACGTAGGCCACGCACAGGTCATTATGGCAATGATTCAATGTTCTCTACGGTATTCATGGACACCGAGAGCAAGGTGCCATACCTAAACGTCCTCCAGGCCTGGAGGTCCAGATCCCAGACCCTGAACAGGTCCAGATCTTTTTCCTTGGCCTGCACTGGGAGCCCCGTCACGCCATCAATGACTGCCGATTTGTTCTGAGGCCTTGAGGCAAGGGGAATCCCGGAGGCATTCGTGGTGCACCGCATCAGACGGATCACCCCATTCTTTTTCGTGAAGGTCACCGTGACCACATGGTCGAGGAGGTCCAGGTGCAGACTCGTCCGATCCATCAGGATCAGCACGTCTTCTGGTAGTATGCGCATAGACTGTATCATGATGATGTCTCCATAAGAGAGTTGGTCCCAGGGACGATGATCGAATATGATGACCGTGCCCTGTGGCCGAAATGAGTGTCCGAAGTGAAACACAGCATCAGGAGCTCCGAGGTGTATAATAGGTAGTGGACCATTCATCCAGGATAGGCGCATCGCCTGGGTGCATATGGGTTTCCACATTGAACTTCTCGCCACACTCGTCGCAGACTTCCCAGGATTCCAGGACCGTGTTGAATCGATCAAAATAGATCAGGCGACTCGGATGGGTACACATTCAGTCATTCCTTGTTCAGGAGCCACACCACCAACACGACCCATAGGCCTATTCCGAGAGACGCGAGCACAACAGGTACCGTACATCTGAGATAGCAGACATGACCGAATAACAGAGCAAACGGACTGATCGCCAGAATGATTCCGGCCCAGTTATACCATCGTAATGTCCCCGGGCCCCTCTTCAATCCTGCTCCGGTGGAATGATACCAGTTCACCAGTCATGTCCTTTCTGGGTACCGATACGGTTCGGGTCGGGTACGTACCCGGCCTGCGGATCGGATACCTTTGGAGTCGTCGTTTTTCTATTTTTTGTATGACGAGAAATAGACTGTGGCTTCCCTGGTCTCACAGACCTTTTAGTGTTTCTAGGCTGCATATAGGCAAACGGATTGGCGACCATCGGCATCAATGCTGCGGTCTGATAGGTGATCGTATCCCTATCCTTATCGTCTTCCACATCACGAACGAGCGTGTAGAGCTGTTCAAGTACCCGCCGTTTCATTCCTGGTGAGAGTATGTATGTGGTCATGATCGGGCCAGCCTTTCTCGAATCTCCGTGAGGGTCTGGGTGCGGCCCGGAATCCCGTCACGGAAAATCGTGTCCAGGGCGCCCTCAGAACATTCTTGAAGGACGCTCACATCTTCCCGCAAGGCAAATCCTGTCACACCATGAGCCCCGCGCACATGATCGACACAGAGCAAGCCTTTGGCCGACTTCTTGAGTCCATTGTCGGTCTTGGGATTCTTGGAAATCGTCACCCGTTTGCCGTGAATGACTCCGCTGGTCGCCTTCATGGCCATACCAAACGTATCTCGTGTATTGTATTGATAGGTGAAGCTTCCAATCCCAAAGACGATATTGGTTGACGCAAAACCTTTGCGCCTCAGCCCTTCAAGGATCTGCTGGGCACGATCATAGGTAATCGAATCACCATAGATGGCACCGATATGAGGATCGAGTTGCTTATAGCCTTTGCTGTTCACGGTGCCTCCGAAGATATCCCAGAGGATCTGAATGGTGCCATGACCTTCTGGCGAATCGAACAAGGCATCAGGATCGCCACAGATAATCTTGACGGGATCACCTGAATCGGGACGGATCACCACCTTGCCGTCTCGTGCCATGATCTCGTCCTTCAGTGTCACCAAGGTATCGGTGAGAATCTTCCAATAGTCCCAGGTGTCAGAGACAATACTCACAATGCCTTTCGGGTAGACTTCAGTCATCAAGCGTCGGAAGGTGTCGAGTTCGGACGCTTCTCCACCCATACACTGAACAGAGTGTTCTGTGGCGGGGACTGAACCCCCAATCAATTCTGTGGTGGCATCGGCACGATAATACTCTTCCAAGAAATCAATCGCCGGAATCGTATCAGTTCCAGTGAAACTCAAGAGATGGGCAGCCCCAGACACACAGGCCGATTCGAGGCTCGACATACCACGCATACTAAAATCATGCCCTTGGAATGTGACAAACTCAGGGATATCTGAGGTCTTAACCGCATACTGCTCCAGGAGTTGCCGATACTGATGGGCAATGGTGGCCGAAGTAATCGGCTGCCAAATCACATTGGACAGAATGGACTCCACCCAATTGGTCACCCAAGCAAAATCGGGATGGGTGTTCTTGATCGTCAGGAACGGCACCCGCATGGGGCAGCGCGAGCCTTCAGGCAAGGCCTTGATGGTCAGAGGGAGATAGCCCAGGTCATGTAAGGCTCCGATATGATCGGTATTCACCGCACCAGGACCCATCATCATATCCACTCGGCGTTGATAGGCGGCCACCACTCGATCCTTGGGTTTGTTGAAAAACTCTGCATTAAATCGATTGACCAGATATTCCTGCACAAAGTATTGAATCCCAAAGACTACCACTTTATCGATCTCTGGAATCCGTGAACCACGGGCCGTCATGTTGGAATAGACTTCGGTCGTGCCCTTGGGGTATTGGAAAATGTGGCCAGTCTTATAGGCATCACTCATGTTAATTGCTGGAATCATGCTCGCTCCTTTTCAATATAATTAGCCGCTGTCCTCAACACTAATGGATCATCCTTGAACAACCCTATTGCTCTATTACAGGTGGAACATAAAAGTCCCCTGACCTGTCTTGTTGTATGATCGTGGTCTATACACAGGCGTGGTGATTCTTTCGTCCCGTTGCCTCCAGGACACCGACAAATCCCACATTTATTATCTTGTTCTGTCAACAAGGTAGTATATTCTTCTGAGGTAATACCATACTTATATTTGAGTCTGGAAGAATGATAGTTAGGAGACTGGTGGTATTTCTTTTTACTATCCTTTCCCTTTTCTGATTTCTTATATCTCAGCCTTACGGCCTTCCCTCCTGGAGTATGCGAATATCTTTGTTGATCGGTCATCGTTCTCCATCACGGGTTGACTGACTGAGTTTCTCACACTCATACACCACGGCATTCGCGGATTTGCTCCACGCCTTATAACAGCGTTTGGGTTCAGGCACGGTGTTGGACAATCCACAACCAGTCAGGAGCGCAAGTATGAGTATCCAGATCATGATGAGTATCCAGATCATGACTTGAACCTCTCGTTGATTGAATGCACCTCATCAATGATGCCATCAAACACTTGCTTCCCTTTCGTGAAGAATCCATGTGTCACATAGAGGTGCACCTTTTCGGCGCCCATGCCACGCAATTCTTTCGCCAATTCAATGAAGGTCCGGCCGCCGTCACAAATATCGTCGGCAATCACATAGGTAATAGGAATGTCTTGATCCCCTTGTGTGACCGCACGAATCAATCCAGAGGCATGAACCACGGTTCCGGTAATCTCTCCTGTAGAAGTATTGCGAATCTTAGAGGACTCAATGACCCCCAGGAACTTCGGATTGTCTGAAAATTGTGCTAATTTGCCACGGGGCGAGGCGGTCAACGTCTGGGAGAGGCACTGTGCCAGTTTATGAGTTTTCTTGAGGGCTCCGGCATCAGGTGCCACAAGGTAGAATGGGGTCTTCACAAATCCGCGAATAAGCGGGGCGAGCAACTCCCATTGATTCTGAACCACACAGTTATTCAAGAGCGCGGGAGTCACATCCGAATGGGGGTCCTGAATCAACACAGTATTAAAATTCAATCCGTTGATAAGGTCACAAAACACTTTGAGACTGAAGGCTTCGCCAGGATTATTGCAACGATCCTGCCGACTAAATGGGACATAGCGCATCGTCAAACGATCCAGCCGGTAGCCTTCTCGCTTGGCCGCGTCACAGAATAATAAAAGTTCAAAAATATCATCATTCTTTGTGAATGTGAAATGAACGGTGACCATTGTGGTGGTGATGGACTCCACCGTGACTTGCATTTCCCCACAAGGGAAGTAAAACATTTTATGGGAAAGATTGGAGGTTATCATAGGGTTATTATAACACAACGAGGACCGTGTGTCAAGCACTATTTTAGCGGATATCTCGTTGATTCTTATAGGCTATATGGTAAGTGACTGAATGGGGTGTGATCTGTGTTGTGGCAGTGTCTATAACAAAACCGATGGGCAATATCATAATGGCAATCAACCATATCAGTGCGATATTCTCCATGTACTCTCCTTTGTTATGGTGGAGGTATTTATAGGAGAGTAGATGAAAAATGCTCTAGGAAGTGTTACTTTTTTGTAAACTCTTCATGGACATCATAGATCACATGCTCAACTTTGCACCTGAGAACATGAAACCCCTTGGACCTGAGGAAGTAGGCGGCCGCATCGGTAAATTTGATGGCCACCTCACGTTGATGGTAGAGTTGGGTGGCATAACATCGTGTCCCTTTGCCTAACTGTGGATCCCCCTCAATCCTTGAAAACCTCCAATGAATCAATTCCACCCAGGTTTGTACATCATCAGGTTCCGTTGAATCAATGGTAATGTGGCATTCATAATCTTCCGAGCCGTTCATGTTTTCTTGACCTTTGATTTCAGACCAGGAAAGGTGACCTTGCGCCCATCTTCATGGGTGTACACGAATCCTGTCTCCTTTATATACGTGGACGTCATGACTTCAATAATATCAGCGAGGAGTTGATCGGCATATTTGGCGGCGCGCACCATGACACCTGAGAACCCTCGGCGAGCAATACCCTCGGCATAGATTAAGGCGTCGGCGAATGTAGACTGAAATGGCGCCTCCATATGGATTTCTCCATCATGGACGGTCGTGAGCATGACCAGGTATGGTTCACGATTATCATGAGTCGGTGGCGCCGGCATCACATCACCATATCGACCAATCATATCCACAAGGAACTGAATAATCATCGCCTTGTTGTTCTTATCATAGATGAATGTGAAGCCGTCATAGTGGGCAGGCTTTTCGGTGACTATCATGATTCTGTATACCATCTATAGATGAACTTGAAGGGCCAGGAGAGTATTTCCCAGAGTATAAAACAGAGGAATATCACCAAGGCGCCGAGTGCAATCACCGTCATGAGGACGATGGCGACTATAACAGGAAGTAGGAATATCACAGGGACCAAGAGTATGGCCACAGCAATGATAAGTAGGATGATCGTCAATGGGTCCATAGATGACTCCTTAGAGAGGCTTTGGGTCTATAATGAGTATATCACAGGTGGGAGAGAATGTCAAACAGAAAACAAAGGGGCAGAGTTTCCCCTGCCCCTTGGTACGGATTAGTTCTCGATCTCATTGTGGTGGTTCTTGTCCCCCACAATACTGTTATGATTACCACTGTTGGATACATCACCACTATACTCGGTGCCCGAACCACCTTGGCCGCCTGAGGCAGAGTTGGTGTTCGTCGTGCTGTTGGACGACCTAGATCCTGATTGGCTGATACCGTTACCAATTAGCGCAGCACCACCGACAATTGCGCCACCTTGAATGATTGGTGTGGCCAGTCCTGTGACATAAGGAGAGAAGGAGACAAAATGGGTCCCTGTGATATTCACGACCTCGCAGGGTTCAACATACGTGGTGGATGCACCGAATGCTCCCTTGACCACTTTGCGTGTACATGTTTCCATCCATGTTGTCTGTGCGCCTGGTGCGAATCCCATGGGATTCGACACGGTACGCTGACCTAGTGTGGTGCCATTATCATAGTTATGCACAGGCACAAATGACGTGCCGGCGCAGCCCACGATCAACAATACCATAAGACTGAAGAGTGCCGATAAACCTTTGAACATAGAACCTCCTTGTGAGTTGAGTAAAACTGTTATTTATAGTATAGCACAGTTTTGTATTTTGTCAAGCAGTATCAAGCATGATCTTCGGGATCGAGGCGGATAAGTAAATTGGTAGAGGTCAGGTGAGCTTTGCGTATCTTCACGGAGGCCCATTCATTATAATAGGAGGGCCTAAGGAGGGCGTGGTGCTGAAAAATTAATAATGTTTCAATATAACTACATTCGGCTTTGGTGTTCCCCAGGTATAGAATTGTTCTGGTCCAACCTTCGGTACCGCGTTCCTTGATATCCTCAAGCAATCGGGCATTGCTGCCCCAATAGTTCTTCCAGTCAGAGGATTTTCTGTACTTTTTGATCTTTCCTTTGACCTGGCGCCTGGCCGCCTTGGTAAAGAATTTTTTTCCAAGGTATCGCATACCAGTAGTGGTGTCTTCAATGCAGTAGATAAACCCGAAGGAATTTCCAGACTCAGTAAATGGTTGCCCTTGATAGATCCAATTAGAGGTGGTACCCATCATTCTCGTCCTCTCCCCATTCACTCGGTGGCAATGATTCTAGGACCTCTCCGTTCTCATCATATTCCTCGCCACAAAAGGCACAGAAGGCCAAGGTGCCGTCCTGTTCATCATATTCTATGTGGTAGACTCTATTACAGTCACCACAGGTCGTTGAGATTTTCATAGGACTCCTTATTCGCTAATCGTATCAGGGTTTCGGCGTGGCAGCGTTTCGGGGCACACCAACAGGCCACATTCTTTCCATGCAAAGGATCGAGCCAGTGGGGTTCAACGGTGAGTCTCCAACGGGCATATTGCTCATACAAATCACAGACGCGATTCCGTTCAGACTCGGTCGCACTCTGTATGACAAATGGGTTACCCCAATCCGTTCCTCGATCTACGCGAACATAGGACACTCCACCAATGGCCTGGTGTAAATTTAACACTCTCATGGTGTGGTGACCACACCTTTCTCCATGCCTTTGGTAGCGGCAGACCCGGCAAACCATCGAACGGCATAATATATGTATCCTGCACGGAGGGGCCACATTCCATCTTCGATACAGATTTCCTTGAGTACACGATCTGCCAAAGGCCTGTAGGTAGTCTTTTTAAGATACGCCAGGCGCATGAGTTGATAGAGGGCATCGTGTACTAATGATCCCCGCATAAACGCGGGGGTATCCCATGTAGGTCCTGAAGGGCCATCCCATGCGTAACCTTTCTTGACCACGAGAACTCTATCGGGACAGATCCAGAGGTAGTCCGTTTCTATTTCCTTGGGTACCCTGGGGAAATAATCAGGAAGGGTATGTTCATAATCAAAACTGACTTGATACTTATACCTGTTTTTATAGGAGAGCTGCATCACCCGACCGCCTTGGCGAGTTCAATAAGTCCCATGACGGCTCGATGCAGCATAATATCCACGCGGGCATTATCAGACTCGGCAATCACTTCCTGAAGGCGCTCAATATCAAACAACAAGCTATGAAATTCCTCCTTAGTAATAGTGCGTTCCGTTAGGGCCTTCTCAACGTCCAAGATCAACTGGGCGACCTCTCTGACCTTGGGAGAGCCGTCGATCAATAACGAGGTGATAAGTTCTGACATAGGGTTATTCCTTTTGTTTATGGTTTGCTTCCTGAGGCCGCGGCCAGTGAGGTTGCCATGGCATGAATGATTCTGAGTTTGAAGGTACAATAGACGCGACCAATAGGTTGAGGTAGCGCATAGAGTTCCTGAATCATCTTGTCTAGCTTCACCGCTCCTGTATTCAACTTTGTATTATGAGGAAGATATTCTGTATACAGTACCAGATGGGTCGAAAGGTCCAGAAGTTTCTGGGTCTGTTGAACCGAACAGGTGCCTCGGGTACTCTCGGCCGCAATCTCAATGAGGTCATTATACTCCCGTTCTTGCCATGTGGGAACGAACAAGACTTGGCATCCACATAACAGTAGGGTGGCTGTAAATAGTAGAATGGGTATGATCTTCATGCGATCACCGGTACTGGATTCCTACGTGCCCGCCAGGTATTACAATCACTCCCCGCGTTCGGACGAAAGGCGTTCTTATCAATGATCCAATCAGGCACTTCATCAGAGTTCCGCGCGGTCACCACAGTAGGATGGCTGCATCGGACCTCCGTGACCTCACCCTGGGACATTTCCATGACATCGGAATACGCACAGTTTCCGCATGAGTTCATAATTTTCCTCTACAATTATCAAAATGCCAACGGAACATGACAATCATTCCACCAATAGATGGTGAACATCAGATACCACATACTCCCGATGGACAATCTAAGACTTGTTCTGATCCAATTTTATGCTCTGTTTTGAATAGTTTTTTTGCTTCTTCAAGAGGTATTGGTGTGAGTGGTGGGTCTTGCACTTCCCCCGTCTTCGGGTCCACATACCCACGGGTTTTCTCTCGGTAGAAAGTCGTACCCTTGAGATACGGTAAATACTCAAGCCATAGAGCTTCTAAATCATGAATTGGATAATCGTGCGGAATGTTTATAGTCTTTGATACCGCATTATCCACATGCTTCTGGATGATCCGCTGAACCTCTAAATGATCGCGGACTGTCAAGTCATGTGAACCAACAAAATGCTCCACACTTTTCTTCTCAGACATAAATTTCTCAAACAACGGATGGAATACAAGTTCAGTTTTTCGTGAGTCCCCATCCCAATACTTACGGTAATAAGAACTGGCAAACATCGGTTCAATCCCTGAACTACAATTGTCGGACAGAATGCTCACGGTGCCTGTCGGGGCTTGCGTCAAGATGGCACAGTTACGAATCCCATGTTCCAGGACCAATGAGCGTGTCTTCGCCGGCATCCGTTTCATAAACCCAGACTCTATATGCTTCAGTGGATTACAGAGCGGGAAGGCGCCTTTCTCAACGGCCAACAATATCGAGGCTTCGTAGGCGGCCTTGGAGATAAATCGATACAACTTATCCACAAACTTATTGCCTTCTTCTGAACCATATCGATACCCTAGCAAGGCGAGGGTATCGGCCAGGGCGGTGGTGCCCAATCCAATGCGTCGGAGTTCACTGGATTTGATTTTCATTTCATTGAGCGGGAAGTGATTCACCGAGAGGGCATCATCAAGGAAACGCACGGCCAGACGGATCGTATCACCCAAGGCTGGATAATCGATATCATCCTCGACCACAAAACGCGACAAGACAATATGCCCCAGGCAACACGGTTCCATGCTGGCTAATGCTAACTCACCACAGGGGTTTGTGGTGACCAATTCTTCAATGTAATAGATGTTGGATTCATGCTCAACCAGTTCCCAATTGAGGAACCCAGGTTCGGCGGAATTATACGCATTCGTGACAATGGTATCCCACAAGGTACGCGCCTTGATAAATCGTTTGTACTTCCCCTTCCAGTGAAGTTCTATTTCACCATCATCCTTGACGGCTTTGATAAACGCTTTGGTATGCCTGGAGCGCACCGAGACATTCGCATGGGTCAGTTCCCCTTTGACCAGCTTGGCACTGAGGAATTCTTCTATGTCGGGATGAGACAGGTCGAGGGAGAACATAAGTGCGACACGCCGTTGACCACCATTTCTGATTGGTTCGGCACAGTTGTCCAACATTCTCATCAATTCTACCGCACCTGGGGCAAGACCTCGTTGTCCTGAAATAGAGGCCCCTCTAGGCCGAACATCCGAGAAATCATCCCCACAACCACCCCCAGTCATTGACGTGACCACCATATCATAGGCAGATTTCCCCCATCCTTCTTTGCTGTCTTTATTGGGGTCCAAGACAAAACAATTAAGGAGTTGAGGATTAGTTCTACCTGAGTTATACCAGATTCTTCCGCCGGGGACAAACGCATTGGTCACCAACACCTTATAGAACTTTTCCATATAGATTTTTTGCTTCTCAGGTGACTCGGCCGTTGCCATCTGATGGGCCACCCGACTACAGGCCTCTTCCCAGGTCTCGGTGTCAGTAAACGAGTAACGATCACGGAAAATCTTCAGGGAGAACCCTGTCGGGCTAAAATCGGGGATGTTCATAATTGTTCCTATTTCTTCTGAGGAGATTTTGTATGACACATGCGACCAGGTTTCCGGTTGCACCAGCAACCTTGGGGGCATGGACAGGTATGTGGGCATTCGTTGGCATGTTCACAAAAGACCGGAGAATCGGTGTTCTTCTTCATGGTTTAACCTTTCGGTAGATGCAGTTCTTCCCATGCGGTGACCGCAATAGGACAAATAGGACGTATCAACTCCAACATCGCCACAGCATAGACCCGTATTTCCCATTGAGCATGTGAATGACACCGGAGTCCCAGAAAATGAAAAAGGTTGTGAAGGCTAACGGTTCCGAACATCTTACTATATGTAGCAAGCGGCAACACGGTCCGTGCTAGTTCACGAGGACACCCCAATTCAAGTAACTGTATATATGCTCTAAATGATGAAGCATTCTGTTCTTTCATAATATCTTGTATCTGTTGTGCATTGGGGTTCTGCACATCCGTTCGCATCTGCTTATTACTGGTGGATTGCTCCGTGATGATATCGAGAGCAGGAATATAATATTCTTCGGGGAGTTCTGTGTACCTGGCAGAGACCTCATTGTACGCCCATGTGCGGTGGCGGTGCCACTGTCTAAAAACAAAGATGGGAGATTTTACCTCAAAGGTAAAGGTCACAGACTCAAAAGGAGTCGTGTGTCGATTCTTCACCAAGTAATTTATCAGCTTGGCATCTTTACCTTCATCCTCACCTGTGCGCCATTCAGCATTATAGCTCACTCGGGCCGAACGGACAATCGATAAATCCGAACCCATATGATCCACCAAGCGCACATGTCCATGATCTAACACTTTTATTTCACTCATACTAAAACTCCTTTGTTTGAATCACATTTCTTCCACATCACTAGGTGCGCACGGGCCGAGAGACCTTGGGCGGCATGACTGTGTAGTAGCGCCATGATCGTTGAAGGAGAATGTCCTGCGCACACCATGGAATTGATATCTTTCTCCCCTATCCACTCAGGCCATATCATGACAGTATACCCTGCTTTGATCGCCCTGGTCATCTGCTTAATAATTTCAGGCGACCTTGGTTCATTATCATAGATCAAGGTAATCTTCCCAGCCGAAAGTTGTTTGGCGGCACCAATCAAATCAGCATTACCCGCAGCTACACAGTTCTCAATGAACATAGAATCAATGGGGCCTTCCGTTATATATGTGGGGTTGTTTTGATCCACACGGTCCAATCCGTAGATCAATTTGGTATCATCGCGGTTGGTGCGCACGGTCACATAACGGATACCTTTATCATTGAAGGCTCTACCTGAAACGGCAATGACCCCCCCATACGCATCATAAAATGGAATAATCAAACGGGCATCGTTGTCTACCTTCTTGCCATGCTCAGGAGCTGCCTCATCCAGGAAATCCTTGTAACAATGGGTAAAGAATAGTTTGGACCACATGACTTTGGGGATCTGTCGGGACTTGACATAGGCCACCGCATAATGTGAAGTGGGTAGATCGGAAATTCTCTCGGCATGGAGATAGGACGCCTGGTCCACGGCACCAAAGCGCATGGAGGCAGTAGACTCAAGTTGTTTGGTAGGTGTATATCGGGCAGGTCGTCCTTCCTTGAGGCATTCTAGGGCAAACTCTCTGGCAAGATTGGGAGCTATTTCCTTGAGGAGTTTACTAATACCCATTGAAGCCATGCAGTTATGGCAATAGTAAAACCATCGGTTCTTTCTTGTATAGATATACCCACGGCACTTTCTCTTATGGGCCTGGGAATCTCCGCAGAATATACACCTGAATGTGGCTGAATTATCCCCCTTCCAGTGAAACAGGGGTAAGTGGCATGAAATCAAATTAACATATTTTTTCTCTATCCAACCATACATAAGGAATTCCCCAATGGAACTCTATTCTAACACAATCCAGACCAAAACTCAAGTTATTTATGTAGGAGATGTCATAGGAAAATGGACCGTTATGGCTATGTTATCCTTTACAACCCATCTGATGTACCAGGAGGTCCTTATAAGACCATTGCTGAACATAGGGTAGTAATGAGCCATGTATTAGGCAGGAAACTAATGAAGCATTAGAATGTTCACCATAAGAATGGGCAGAGGCATGACAACCGTCCAGAAAACCTTGAACTTTGGTCTAAGTCTCAACCGGCCGGTCAGAGGGTCGAAGATAAAATCACATGGTGCCAAGAATTCCTTCGGGAATATGGATTATTTTACTAAGGGATTGTGCTCAATCTTGATCCAGTGACTATTATCAGACTTGGTGCCTCCATAGGAGGAGTGGAATTTCAGCACATGATCCCCCTTGCGATAATGGGAACCGCCACCCATCACACTCCCATCAGGATTGCCAGTACTCACACTCTCTACCTTCTTCCATTTGGCTTTAGGAAGGGAATCGATCAATTTTTTCTTGACAGAATCCACATATCCGCCGTGCTTATGCCAATCATAGGTGCCGTGTTCGTGGTCATGACGTGCATCTTTGCCGCCTGGTAAACTCAACCCCGCGAAAATAGGGTGCTTGGGGATCTTGGCTTCTGTGAGGAATTGAGTAAAGGTGCGCATGATTCTCCTTATTTCAAGAATACATTAAATGCTAGTGTAATTAGGGCGCCGGCGACCATTGACCCACCGACGATCATCCACATCCAGTGTTCAAGTTTTCTGAGGCGTTCTTCTGTGGTTTCTGCTTGCAGCTTGGCACCCGGGTTCTTGGCCATGTACCAGGGATTTTCGGGGTCCAAGAATACTTTATCGATTCGTTGTTCGATCTCTTTCAAGTCATTATCGAATGCCTCATGGATCTTTTCAGCCTGGGTATGACGTTGGTCATGTAATTTTATCATGGCACAGAGATTGGCCGACATTTCTTGGATTTTATCCACGGCCTCGGACAGTTTATCTGTGACCTTGGTGTGGGACAGCATATCCTTCTCCAACGCGCTTACTGCAATCCGCATGTCTATGTACCCATCCTGGCGGTCTTGAGAAGAGGATTTCACATCACTCATACTAAACCTTATTTCTTGGTGATATCATCCACCAGGGTTGAAATTTGTTCTGTCTTGCTGCTTGAACCAAGTGAAGAACCAAAGTAATACGCAAGGACCAATCCTAGTGACGCATCCAATGTACCCAGGCTACGCAGTGCCATATCTCTCATACCATCATCGAGGACATGACCAGAGAAGATAAAGTAATTGATGGCGATGTACAGTCCCAGAACAAGGCCTGCAAGGATTCGTGGGGTGTAGTCCTGCACAACAATTTCACGCTGCCTGGCACCCTCAGTGTTCTTCTGTTCAATTGAGATAATATCCACATCTAATTTTTTCATTTGGACAAGAAAATCTTGTTCGGCGGCCTTGATCGCCAGGAGTTGTTCAGGTGTGGCAACCGAGACGGCCTTCAACACATCAGCGTGGGTAGAGTCCCCAGGCAATCCAAGAACACCAATCAACGCATTCACGGCCGTGCCCGCCAAAGGACCACCTAATGCACTGGCGACTGTTGGGGCAATCGAGGCGAGGATGCTTCCTGCATTCTTAAGAAAATCTGACATAAGAGACTCCTTTATTTCTTTTGGGCTTTACCAAAGATGGCGCGAGCTTGTGCCAGGCGCTTTTTTGCATCGGTATCATTGACCGTTCTGGCCTTATCATTATATTCCATCAACTTACGGCGAAACATCTTCAGGGTCTTTTTCTTTTTGGGTAGGATGCCAGGTTCACCTTGGATCCCCACACCGATACCAGCAACATCTCCGGCGCCGGCACTCATCTCTTCTGTCATCTCAATAGGTCCAGAGGGTCTCGTGGTATCAGGTGCCATGGCACCTAAGGATTCACCTTCTTGGTCGAGTTGGTCGTCAGGAAGCGCCGAAAGCACCCCATACCATTCAGGGTGTTCCTTGTTGGCATCCCGAAGCAACAACCCCGCTATGGCATTAGCCTCAAATTCTAGTTGTAGTAGGGGGGTGGAATCAATAATACCTTCTTCCATCTGTCTGGCATGAACTATCTCATGGGCAACCGTGCGAAAAATGTCGCACATATGGCGTCCTTCAGTGGCGACCACTATGGTACCAGTGGAGGGGCTATAATTTCCAAATGATGCCTGTCCCGTTCGTTCGACAAAGGTCAATGAAGGTGGGACCACGATGCCCAATTTATCATAGACAAACTGACAAAATTCTTCTATATGATCTTCTAATTGGGGGTCGCTGGTTTCCACAAGAAAAGTTATCATAGTTGCACCTTATGACCGCGCCTTATATCCCCACCCTGAACGGCGGGGTTTTACGGCGCATCAGATAAATCGAATACATTAGTGTGTCCTTTTTGTCTCAAGGGTTCTCAAGCGTTCAGAGAGAATTTTATTCCAATTCGTCAAAGCTTCATTCTTTTCTTGTAAGGCATAGGCTTTTTCTTGTAGGGTCGCCACGTCAACGGCCAATTCTTTGAGTTGTTCTTCTTGTGGTTTATGTGTATCACGATCATCGGCGACCATGGTTTTCAGTTGCTCTTTAATCTCACCCACTTCTTTATTAGTAAAGCCCACTTGGGCAACAATTCCTGTGATTTGCTCATCCCGATCATGTTTGGCCGTTGACAGGTCACCTGAGGCGCCAGCATAGACTCCATAAATCAAGAGGATCAACACCGAAAACTCTAATATCTTGTAGAGATGGGTATTTTCAATACCTGGAAATACTTTTCTGAGAACTTCTAAAATTGGTCCCATCATGCTGTATTCCTTATGGTTCGTAGTACAATTCCCACTGGTGCATCGATGTGCAAATCAGACGACAGGATATCTTTTCCGTTGATCCCGTATACCACGTCAGGTTGACGGTCCAAAAACACCAAAAACGTCTTGAGGATATTATAATCCTCAGTGCGTACATAGAAGTATAGTAAACGACCGGCGGCAGGTATACCAAAAAGGTTATAGAGAATAATCAAATGATTCAGTATCAGGCGTTCTCGCAACTCACCATATTGACGATAACGCCGTAGCAGCCGCCTCACATAGGAAAAATGCCTCATGTCATCAAGGAATTCACTCTGTACCATCGAAGGTTTATCATACGCCTTCACAGCATAAATCAACACATTATCTCTCGTCAAATTCTCAAACATACTAAAGTAATTCCTTATCCTCGTGGTCCTCTTGGGCCGGGAGCATCAAAATATCCCTCGCGGCCACGATCCCATCCTGAACTTGACCTATCTGAAGCTCTATCGTGAGCATAGATCGCTTCCCGGGTATGAACATCTAAGTGTTTTTTGAGATTGGATGTTCTGTGATAGACCTTATGTTCAAATGCCCCAGTCTTCGGATGCAAATGAATCTCATGACCCACATGCTCTGGGTGTGTATACACATGATGCTCACCAGATTGCCCTGTTTTCTTCCAACCTTCGGCGCGTAAGTCTTTGTGAGGAGTGGATTTCTTTTCTGAGGATTCTCTAAACAGGTCCAGCATCGGGGTTCTCATACAGAATCTCCTCTAATTCTTCTTGGGTGACTATTTCAGCCAGGATCTCATAGTTCTCTGTCTCGTCCTCGCTCGCATAAGCAAAATAAAGAAACGCTGGTTCCTGAGACGTATGAACCAGGGGAATCACCGCTTCCCCATAGCCCTCAAGAAACATCTCGGCATAACTAGAGGCTGGAGGAATCAAATACCCAATATCATGAAGTATCCCTCGCACCCGCTCATAGGCGTGATCCGGATTAGGTTCTTGATCGGTAATATCACTCAAGACAAAATTAACCGCGTCCCGATCCTCAGTGTGCTGAAAGTCCATGGCATCGGAGTCCCCGGTGATAGCAGGGACCCCGTCCATACATTCCCTGAGGTAGTCGCGGAAGTCGATCATTATGCGCCCATCACCTGGTCATCAGTATTGGCTGTTCCATCGAAGCCCATGGAGCCTGAGGCGACCAAGGTTTCATAGGAGCGACGACCGATACGACCGCCAGTGGTCACCACGAATACGGCTGGTGTAGTGTAGGCTACGGTGGCGTTGGCTGTTGGTGCGGCATTATAATTGGCCCCACCACCTGAAAGTGTCGCGGTCGCATTGATGGTGACGTTGGCCACAGAACCCGCGGCATTGACCTGGAAAAGGGCATTGGCGCTGGTGTTACTGGTTCCACCGCCTGAAAAGGTAATCCATCCTGGACCTGGTGTATATCCTGTACCACCGTTGGTCACCGCGACAGAGACCACATAGCCTGTGCCCACGGTGCGCTTGACCCAACCTGCATGGGTGGTATTGGCCCCTTCAAATTGAGTGTTGGTGGCTTCACGGGCATCGACCCCAAATACCCCAATACCGATACCGGACTTGAAGGCGCCTGTTTGGACGTTATCGAACAGGACGCCGCCGTTGGCTGAAATGCCTAGGCCTGATGCAACCTGAAACTTAGGAGCATTGTTTGCGAAATCGGTCATTCCCCAGAGTGGCATAGTAATTCTCCTTGTTGTTAGTGAAACCCTAAACTTTTCAACATGATAATGGTGCTCTTGGCACTGTGATGAAGGACTCCTATACCTCCTTGGGACTGAAACTCGGTGATATTCCTGGGGTGATCGTCGATCAACAGGTTCCTTATCTCATATTTCATGGCATACCGTTGTTTATCTTCTCGATATACACAATGAAATCGACTTCTTGGTAAGAAGGGTATATGTCGTTGGACCCAGGCCCACTTCCCCTCCTCTACTTCTGAGAAATTATGATCCCATGATGGTACGGCCGTCAACAAATGGGGTTTATATTTTTCAATATATCCCCAAAGAACATGAAAATCAGGAGTAGGAGGCATCTCACTCCAAAAACCTTCATGCTTGTTGAGTATCAACCCTTGCTCGGCCTTCTGTGGATGATCCAGGTGTTTGGCATCCCAAGGATGACCCAGTACGTGTTGAGCCATGGCGTAGAAATCACTCAGGCACCCATCCATATCTTGGTATATTATGGATCGATGATCCCTCATACTATTTCCACAGCCTGATACCCCTTATGTTTCGTATTGACTCTTCCGCTGTTTGCTAAATGTCCTCGATTCAACCCATTTTCTCTGGCATATTGCGCCAAATTGAAAGGCTGGATTACTTCCCCATTGGGGGTTGTCACTTGCCATCGTTTTATTGTGCAGGTAGGAATGAGTCCCCTTTTTGCTTTTGATATATTGGCACAATGTTCGGGTGTTCGTTTGTGTTCCCTGAGTTTGAGGTTTGGAACCCCTTTACTAGAACGACTCATTTTCCCCTTTGATTCTTCCGTATGTCGTCCTTTATGATAAAATGGTCCTTGAGCCACGGCCTTATTATAAAATCCAGGGTCCTTATCCACCTTAACGGCTTTCAAAATTGACTGTTCAAACATAAACATTTCAGAATAATCACCAAAGGCAATAATCTCCCTGGAGAAGTCCTGCCGCCTGGTCTTGTATTCCTCTAGCATAGGTTTACTAGAACAGACGTAACCATCGTTAGGGGTTCCTTTGTGGACTCCCACATAGAGTTTATTCGTTCCAAAATCTGTCCAGCAATATACAAAGGCTTCTTCGTTATTCATCTTCTATTTATGCTTTATGCTTACCTCACACCTTGGCTTCCCGAGTTACCCTGATTTCCGGTGTTAGTCATACTAGTTACGGCTGTGACTATGGGGTCAGCCTGAAAACGGTCTAGGATTCCAGGACCTTTCACGACCAATTTACTTCCGCGGTGTTCTGGCTTAGGGATATTGCTCTTGGGCTTCTGTTCTGGTGCATCCTGAGGGGTTTCCTGGTCCTTGCTACCGAACTGGGGTGGCTTGGCCTGGACTTCTGCTTGCTTGGGATCTTGATCCCCCTTGGACTTCAGGTCCTTTTCCTTATCAAAGTCCCCAGGCTTGACCTTGGAATCTTTGTCGGGGGCTTTGCCGTTCTTCTTGTCCTTCGCGGCTTGAAAGATTTCCTGAATCGTCTTGCGATTGATCCCGGTGTTGGGTGCCGGGAGTCTCTTGGTATTTCTTTTGCGCTCTTTCCACCATTCTGTGGGTGTCTGAGTCATCAATCGTTCGGCATCACTTCTAATTCCTGTTACCCCATGTTGGTTGGTCCTGGCTTCTTCCAGGTGCCGTGTGACATCCTTTGGGTCTGCCTTCGCGGCACCTAAGTGATACTTGTTGCGACCGCGATGCACGTCAGGCTTGATATTCAGGTGCCCAGTTGGGTGCACATGGATCACCGTATGCACCGTGCCTTTGTGAGGTCCGATCTGTGCCACTACTTTGTCACCGACCTTATATCCTACATCACTCACAGATTCCGTTAAGCGTAAGTCATTCTTTTGCCGTATCGTGAGGTGTTTATAGTGCTTATTCATTTCTTGCTCATGGTAGTTTCGTTTGGTCAGATGGGTCCTATCGGTATCACTTAAGTTATTATGCAACTTGAACTGGGCCCAATGATGGGAAAACTGTGAAAGGTGATCTCCAGTACCACTAGTACCACTTTCATTGAATGTTACGTTGTAGGCTTCATTCATCCCATAGTTTCGTAGGTTTCTCTTCCTCGACTTGAGAATTTCTCTTGCTGCGTGTGCGTGTTGAATATGCTGATAGGCAGCATGGGATTTTCTATCAAATCTGCGTAACTCGGTAGCAGAATCCGCATGGTGTTTAATCGCGGCATCCAATTCATCATTGGTATACTTGTGGAACGGAAGGTCTGATCCTTCTTTCAACCCTTTAGGGGCGTTAATTTTTTTTGCAAGTCGGGCGGTTCTCTCTAATTCTTTGGTTTTGGATACATATTCCTGTTTTTCACGCTCAAATCTTTTTTGATTGTCCTCTTTTGGAGCAAGACGTTCTGCGCCTGACAATTTTTCACGCGGGGTTAAGGCTTCTTCCAGCTTGGCGGTATCAAGTTTGGTGTAATACTCAGGATTTTCTCCCAGATGATCTAAGGCAATTTCTCTTGCCACGGACAGGTTGGAGGTATGTTCTCGCTCAACGTCGATCCCCCGTTTGAGCTGAGATCCAATCTGATCCACAGAGACGCCATGCTTCTTGGCAATGGCTTCTGGTGACGATGTGGGTACGTCCAGCATTGATTCTGTGAGAGCCTCGGCACGATAAGATTGCCAGGTGGATTCCTTTAGTTTATCAGGCTCGTGATAGACCGGTACCTTGCGGCTCAGTCCTTCTGTGAGTTCCTTAAATCGTTTCATATTAACCTTTCGTATAGACTGTACCTGCGGCGGCATGGAACCGTGCATGGTCAAACCGTGGATTCTGGTGCGCAAACACCTGGGCGTGATGGTTCGCCAGTTCCTGTCTTTTTTGTGTATCGGGGTTGGCCTTGATGAGGCTGGCAACCAATTGGAAATCTTTACGGGACACTGCCTCTTCGAGTTTATTCTTCTTATCCAGTTTATCTACAATCTTTTCGGCTGGAGATTGCTCTCCCTTCTTATAGGCATCGGCCAACTTATCAAGACTCTGAGGGAGACCCAACAGGTTCTTGGCAGCCCGTCCACGCTTGGCATACTTATCAATATCACTCTGAGAGCGAAGGTTTACACGAAGGGCCTCACGAATCACAGACTTAACAGTGTTGAAGGTATCGCTACCTTCTTTAACTCCAAGTTTCTTTCTTTTCATATATTCTGCTTGGTGTTTCCGAAAAGTCTCATCCCCCTTCTTGCCCCCCACAAAATGCCCTCGGTTGGGTATATAGGTGTACTGAGTCAATGGCTTAAGTCCCTCTTCAACTTCTTCCTTCATTGCCTTGCTTTTTTTGACAGCCGCAGCCCATTGTTCTCGCGTCTTGGGGGACACCCCAGCAATACTTTTCTTGAAATCTGCCCGCCATTGTTCTCGGTTAGGGGTTGTGTCTTCCTTGATCTTTTCTTGGCGTTTCTTCACTATAATGCCTGGATGGTAGCCATCATGGTTCACCAAGGATCTCTTGACGGATTCTGGTTCCTCATGGTGCCCGTAGAATATCGTATCAATATTTTTACCTTTATGGTATACGTCATACACATGGCTGGAACCGGATTCGGCCAATCGCTTTGCTTGCTTGGTGGCTGTGGCATACATCACACTCTTGGCATCTTTACCATAGCGCTCCTTGAATCCTTGTAGTTTCTTCTTCATGCTTTTGACGACCTCCTCTTTCTTTGCGTTTTCAGGTTTCGTGAGGGTGCGTTCGTTGAGAGGTTTCACATCATGGTGTGAAATGAACGTGTTATTTCGCAAACGAGTCTGCTTATACGGATCATTCACTGAGACATCTGTAATCTTATAGGAGTGGGGGTACTTTGGGTGTTCCTGGCTGTGGTGCACATGACTAATTTCTCCCGGTTTCCCATCAACTGTGACTTTCAACCCCGCACGATAAGAACCATCAGGGTTCAAGCGTTTCTCTTTTCCAGAATGCTCCTGTATCATGGTATCCTCTTGTGTAAATTGTGTATGATCTTTTATGATTTTTCCAAAACTGTTATAGGTGACAGGCTTGGTGTTGGCAATCTTATTAAACTTCAGGGAGCCTGTACCGATGGTTCGTTCCTTGATGATGCCATGCTTCCTGGCAAAGGCCAGGGTGGCAGCTTGTCGTGACGCCGCAAGGTCAGCATGGCGTGTCGCCAGGGCCACATCGCGGTACTTCACATGATCGGCCTCTTTTTCCTCTGCTGATTTAGTGGACACAGGCCTATTGACTTTAGGTACTTCTTTTGCAGGTTCTTTTTTATCCGATTTGGACATCCCTAGATGCAAGGCCAGTTGGCGTTCTTCATCGAGTTTACCTGGTTCTTGCCCGCCGTGTATGTCCTTGATATGCTGGTTCACTCTGGCAATCTCCTCTGGTGATAATCCTGGATTATTATGGGCCACGTGGCCTGGGTTCACGACAATGGAATGACGCATCGCCTTGATACTTCCATGGTCGTCAAACGAATGAGGGACGACCCAAGTGCGACCGTTGATCTTCCCTGTGTACAAGAGGTCAGTTTTGTGGGATCTTTCAAACTTGGGATCTTCCATTACCTGATATCATCCTTCAATTTCTTCAGGGTTTTCTTAGGTAATGAAGTGACTTTTCCCCCATTGGTGGTATCTGGAGATTCGGCTGGAGGTCCTCCAAGGATCGGTCCCCCCGACCCTGCCATATCATCCACCACAGGCTCTCCTTCGTTTAGCGTTTCTTTTTCTTGGGGATCTCTTGGAATGCCCAATCGTTTCCTAAAAACACCGAAGGAGACTTTTTCTTGGCTTTCTTTTTCTTCTTCGATGGTGCTTTGATGAACAGCGTCTCCGAGGAATCCCGCGTCCCTGCCACCGTGGTCACCTCTGGCACTCTCGGTGCATTCTTCCCCACTTTCACGAACATCTGCGGCCGATAAGGAGTCTGTGAGGTGTTGTAGAGGTAGAACCAATCCTGTATCCTCTGCAACCAAACTAGGAAAATCCACGTTATCTCGTAGTCGTATATGCTCATCGGGTTCCTCCAGTAAAAATGTTTCAAACTCCTCATTCAGTGATTTTTTCTTTTTGGGTGCGGCTTTCTCTTTTTCTTTGTCCTTCAGTGACTTAGGTAATGTCAAGGCCTTTGCCTTTTCAATCAACTTGCCATTGACGGAGAAGTGGGAGACCCGACCACTCTTTCCGTAACGCCCCTTACCGTAGTAGGTGAGTCCCATCTTCTGGGCATCGGTACCTGCTTGATTATCCGAAGAAGAAGGAACCTGCGCGGCCTGTTGCTTCTTGTTGCCAATGGGGGTCTTGGCAAGCTTGCTGATATTCTTATAGACCCATTCCTGCGCCACCGGATGCTTCGGGGGTGTCTGGGTAAACTTCTTGATCGTCTTATGTAGGTCCTCTAGTTCAGAAGTTTTCTGCCCCTGTACCTCAGGGTCAGCATTATGCCTAAGGTCCTCATCGTTGTTGAATTCGTGATAATGTTCACCGCCGAACATCTTGGAGAGGGCCACCCGAGCGTCTTGGGCCTTGCGCCACTTTTCGGCTCGTTGCTTCTCAGGGATCATACGACCGCCTGACTGCCCCCGCTCAACATTGCGATTGCGGGAGACATTATCTGCGGCATCCACAAAGACCATCTTATTTTCATACCCCAGTTCATCTAACATATCCTTGATCTTCTTGGTCTGTGAGGCATTGGCACTATTATGATTGATAATCAAACCATTGCGTCCATGTAGAGCGAGGCGTTGGCGAAGTTCTCGTATCGACTTGGCTTTATGTGTGGGAGCACCTTTGGAACTTTGGTGATCCACTAGGTGCTTCAATGCCGTATCAGCATCGACTTCTGTCAGACCATGCCCATCAAGTGCCTTCTTAAGAACAAAATCTTTACCTGATCCTGGGGTGCCTGCTAAATGGATCGCTTTGAAGATTCCGGCGTCATGGACATGCTCGGTGAGATACTCCACTTCTTCTTTCATCGTTTGACCCTTTCGGACATCATCATAGAGTTCCTTGGCGTGGGCATGGGAGACGGCGGAGGCCACTCCCTTCTTGAATTCAGAGAAGTGCCCCGCTTTGGCATGTTCGCGCATTTTGCTGGCCGACATTCCTTCTACTCCTTTGGCATCGGGGTCCCTATGACCTGCTGAATGGACCGTGATGCTCTTGAACTTGTAGCCGTGGCCTTCTTTATCGAAGTGTCCGTTGTATTTATGAAGATTCGTATGGAAATCCTTGACACGATCCGAACCCACGACCACATGGAGATGCTTGGTGCCTGCTTTATGAAGCAAAGCGGCATGATGGAATATCGTGGGGTGTGCTTTGGACGAGAGAGAAAGGTGTGTTCCTGGAAACGCATGTCTGGCGTGCTTCAGTTTGTCGGCAGGACCCAAGGGATTCTTTTCGGCATCCTGGGAATGACTCAGCACCACATGATGATCGGCATGGTGTTCCTGGGCGACTTCGTGGACCCTGTGAACGAGTTTGGCATGACCCGCCGTAGGAGGGTTCATACGACCGAAGGTTAATACACTATGTTTTTCAGTGGCTTCTGTGATAGCACGAAAGGATTCGACCACAGACTTGGTAAAGGACTTGGGGTACTCTTTGGTCGCTTTCAGTAAGTCTGGAAAATTCACACTCATTTTATACACAGGTATTGTGTCAAATGGTTCCATGTTCAACAAGGCCAGAACCCTATGATTACCGTCAAGGATGAAGTTGTCTTCGGATACTATAACAGGGTCTCTCAATTTAACCCGGTCCTGGGACAATAACGATTGGACCTTTACAGGATTATAGTCCTTTTGAGCAAATTTTAATCGGTTAACTGGAAGATCCATACGAATAGAGGTGATATGTCTATGTTGGTGCATCCAATTGAGATAATTAGGTATATCTTCCTTCTTCACTTGAGGCATAGATTCTCTCTTTATACCCAAGGTGGAACTCGGTATAAAAAGTTCGGTCAGTGACTCTAAGTTATCCACAGTTCACCTTACAATTATAAAAACGGATAGCAGCGTGAAATGCGGTGTGGGTGTGTGATTGATTGAGATTGAAGGCCTGCTGGACGTGCTCTTTTTGCCGATTAGGCCATTTAGAGTCAAATCCTATGTAGGATCTACCATTGTAAGTATTTGTGGCCTTATAAATGACAGATAACATGAATCCCCGCTATAGAGATGGATTGTATTATCTATTTATGCGTTTTGGAATTCTGACAGTTCCCCCACATAATCCGAGCACACCCCCACAACACGCTCGGTGAGAAGGTACCCAGGTATTGACTCTCTCCTCATGACTGTTTCAGGCAGCACCGCAATAGACCTGGGGGTTGGGGGTGTTTTACCAGGGTAACACCAGACAAAACCATCAGAGGTCAAGGTATAATCGTCCGCATGATGAAAGAAGAATCGAACACCTGGAGTCAATTCCAAGATCATCTGGATCGCCATAGCATTCTTACAATGCACCCAGAGATGGGCTTCGCGCTCCTTGAGGAATTCGGTGGAGACAGGGATAGACTCATGGATGTCATGCCCCATCCATAGGCGTCCATCGGCCCCCCGTATGTCAAGTTCCACATCATACCCCAAGGCCAGAGCGATATCAATGTACCCTGGGGTGTTCTCGCGTACTGGTTGTCGACCATCGATATTGCCTCGGTGTGCAATGTAGATCATGCGTCCTTCCTAATCATCCAAAACCGACGATGGCCGTGAATATATCCCTCGCCTGATTCTTCCCATGAATAATTATGGACAGCCTCATTCAATTCGGGGGAATCATACCGAGTATAGGAGCAACCTAATTCTGTCACATAATTCTCTAGATGTTGACTACTCAGAATTGTTCCCACTCCATTAAACGCATGGTCCTGTCCTGTACTTGTAGGCTCTAGAGGTTTTTCTTCATATGTTGGATTTGATGAAGATGCAATCGTACACTCCAAACAAATAAGAGGAAATCGTGCTATCGCATGTCTCAAATCTGATTTCCAATTATCTAAATGATAGAGTAGTCCCCAATGAACAATTAAGTCAAATGGTCCATCGACGGTCCATTCTTTATCATTATCCATAATTCTTGCATCACAGCCGTCAGCTAGCAATTGTTCTATATATTGCGCTCTCGCATCGGTAAACACCACCTGAGATCCCAATGATTGAAGAAATTTCCCATTATTTCCATGCCCACAGCCCACATCAAGAACGCGCTTTCCAGGGAACCACTCAGGCCCTAGAATATTAGTAAGTTTCCTCGTTCGTTTCTCAGTCCAATTGGTATAGGTCGATCCCCAATTCATAGGTCTACCAAAGGCTTTCTTGCTCGGCACCATATCCATTGTGGGTGCAGGTCATGACATGGTTCTGTGAAAATATGGTCAAATCCAACAAATCCCGCGCCTTCGATATCTTTACGAAGATCCTCTACATTCTCTACCCGCACATCTGGATTGTCTGTAGGATCATACTCATGAAAATAATCAACTGAATGATTATGGCCTGGTCCATATCCCATTTGGAAACAGAAAAACCCCCCTGGTTGCAGGACACGCATGAATTCTTTATACAAGTCAAGGCGCCATTGGCGCGCGGAGATATGTTGCATACAGATCAACGAAAAGACCACATCATAGGTCTCGTTCTGCACCTGTGGAAGTGAATGCCCGTCCGTCAAAAATAATTGAGGTATAGGGACACCCGAGGCGCCTAAATTCAACGGCACCTTGGCAAGAATCCCAGGTGAGCGGTCGGCGCCGTCAATCTGTCGAAAATAATTACGAAACTTGATAAGGTTACGGCCAGGGCCGCAGCCATACTCAAGTGCCAACTTTCCCTGCATGATGGGCACACCACGGAACAAGAGTTCCTCATTCTTGTCAGCATTATGCTCATTATACCAACCTACCACAGGCTCTTTGTTCTCTAGGGACCACATAGCCGCTTCTCGTTCAAGAAGTTGTTGAAAATATTCTGCGGTTGGGTCGCCGGGCATAGGCAACTCTGAGGTCTGTTTGAGTGGTTGACCGGATGTACTATAGATAAATGATGCTCCCATAATTAGTCCCTCCAATACACAATGTCAATTTCCGAGTTGTCTTGGTGCACATAATCGACTCGTTGTTTAAACCCCTTACTTTCAAGGAATGCTTTCATCGATTCGTAGCTATTGTCTACATCAGTTATATAGACAGGCACTTGATAGGTCGTTTCACAGCGACCTCCCTTGAGGTGCTGAATACGATCACCTAGACTCTTCAAGGCCAAGAGGTCATTCCCTTGGCAATCCGACCACATATAATCAATATGATCGATGTTGTACAGATCCAACAGTGTGCAAAAATTGATCGTATGGACGGTGATTTGCCCGGTCATTCCCTTTTGATATTGCCAATGTTTGGCTAATGGGGTTGACAGTAGATCGGGATGCAAGGGATAGAGACTATTGATCCCGCGCTCATGCTCCATAATATTGAAGGTCTTGATGGCATCAGTGGTATCAATGGCAAAGGGCCAAAGGACGACCCTCATGTCATGCTTGAAACGATTGACAAGATGGGCGAACAGCACAGGATCTGGTTCAGCCGCATAGAGTCTATCAGGGTTATGTGCGGCCAGGAGTTTCGCGGTATCATCACCGTTGTTAGCACCCAATTCTACCACAATCTTCATAATCACTCCTTTTTAATTTCTAAAGAAACGAATGTCTGGCTCCGTGAAATGCCCTGTGGTACTATCTACCGCTATATCAAACCCATGGTCGAGAAGCCATGTAGGTACAACAGAACGGTGTCCGTAACGGCGAATGCGCCCCCCTTTGACCCGGTCGACATGATTTCCCAAACTCTCTAGAATCATCTCTTCACGGAATGGGGCATCTACATGGAGGTAATCAATTTCAAAGACTGAGTATAAATACATGAATGTATCCAGCCGGATCGTCCAGGTCATGGAAAATTTCGCCCCGGTCGTCCCAAACATCGGAGGATCCAGAGTGCTCTGCCCATCAGACTTATGAAACAAAGGTTCCTGGTTATCTCCTATATCGACTGCGAATGGGAGCACAGTCAACCTAGGAAACGATGCCGCCTTCTGGTGCAACTCTCTGAACTGTTGGGGCTCGGGTTCAAAGGAGAAAACTTGAGCATCAGAATCCAAAAGAAACTTGAATGTCTCGGCCCCTGTGTACGCCCCCACATCCACTATGGTAGTCATGTTTACCTCTTGATAATCCAATATCGTCGTTGACCCTGACGAAAATGGCCACTATTCGTCTCTAACCAATCATAGTAATGTGTACCACGATCTGAACCAGGAGGGACATTCAAGTCTCTCACATCATAGCGATCCCATGTGGCACCTAATGTAGTGACATGTTCTTGAAAGTTATTGGCCGACATAACTGTACCGATTCTGTTCACAGCATGATCGTATTGATCCATTTCATTTTTCTTCTGCTCGTAGGTTGGATCCACCAGATCGATGATTTCTGTTTCAAGACAGAGGAGAGGAGCCACCTTCAAACAACAGGTCACATCTTGCTTCCAGTTGTCCAAATGATACAACAACCCCCAATGCACAATCAGATCGAAACGGCCAGGGACTGTCCATTCGGTATCATGGTCGACCAAGTAGGCCTCAAACCCATCTTCTTTGAGAAAGTCCACAAAGAATTGACGGCCATCAGTGAAGGCCACTTCGGCACCCAATTGTCGGATCAGGCGACCATTGTTTCCATGCCCGCAGCCAACATCAAGGACACGCTTTCCAGGAAACCAATCGACCCCCAACATCTGGGTCAGCACATTGACGCGAGCCCTATTCCATTCATCACATGTTGGATGTTGAAAATACTCTTCTCTTCCCATTATTATACTCCTTCATATGCCGTTATGCCGTATTTTGTTGTTGACCATGGATACCAGTCGATTTCTGGGAAACTTGGGGTGTAGGTGGCAACTTGAGGTCCGTTCCCATTCAACACATGCCCCCACTTCTTTTGATAATAGGCTTGCGCTCGGATCAAGGTCTTATTCCTATCTCGTCCGTCCTCGGGTTGAATCCTTTCCATATGCCAATGCACATTCTCATAGTCGGGGTCAATAGACTTGCTCTGTAGTTCCGTACGAATCGCCTGCTGTATCCCGATGGAGTTATGCACGAACCCCCAATCATGGGTGTCCTCGATGCTCATTCGATTCTTATCATACCCTGAGTGGTAGACACGCTTCATGAAGTCGGCATCACCACAATACGGTGAACAGAATCGTTCATCCCAATATCCTGACTTTCTCAGGACATCCAGTGTTATATAGTAGAACTGATCGCCCGCTGGTCCCCAAATAAAATCATACTGCTTACGCCACTCTCTCAACCATGTGGCAAACTCAGGGTGAATAAACGTGTCATCCTGTATACAGGCAATGCCTGTGGTATGCTGCAAGGCTTTCAGAAACACACTGTTCCAGCTTCGCGCATTCCAGAGATTTGATTCGTCCGTATTCAGGCTGTTAATCACCACCTGATCGGTGTAACTCTTGGATTCATCGGTGAGTTGTACCATCGAATGGTTCGACATGATGTTCGAACGAATACCCTGGCGACCCAATTCGGTGATAATCCGAGTGAGCGCGACAGGTCTATTGAATGTTAAAATCCACAATGACAGATTATCCATGAATTACCCCCCATGTCCAAATGGCTTTCTGATACTGCTCTCCATATGTATGATCGATGGCTTCGCGCATCGCCTGACAGCCCGCGAGCGTTCCCCCTGGGTGTCCATGTAGGGCACCCCCGACATTCGCCATGTAATCATTACCGACATGCCTTGTGACATGATTGACATTTCCTGGGTGCATTCCGCAGGATAACGCCGGCACCACATTGCATCGTGTTAATAACGACATGACCCGCTCCAACAGCACCGTATCTTCATTCATGTACCCACCATACATGCCTGCATGGATCGAATCCACGCCGCAGAGCGCCGCGAGTTGGCACATGGCATACCAGGACAACCCGAAGGCATTGTCTTTGTGTGTGAGGACACGATCCCCACTCTTCTGATAATGAAGGACCAACGGAAGATCCAAGCGACGGATGGTATGATATGCACCCAATCCGCTCCAGAAATTGATATGCACCCCGTTCGCCCCTTCGGCAGCGAGATACTTGGTGCGACTCTCGATCACATGAGGATCACCATTGATTGCAAAGCAATAAATCACCTTGAGACCACAGTTTTGAATGTAGTTCGCAATCAATGGCACACGATCTGTAAGTTTGCAAAACACAGGGTTAGACAGAATTTCATCTTCCTTGATAAAATCAACTCCACCGTCAACGAGTTCCTTGACCATATCGAGAAGTTGGTGAGGCTTCAATCCTGTCTTGGGTTTAATGATACCACCGAACAGGGGCTTATTATATTGCCCCGTGAAGTCACGCAGTCCCGACATGCCGTATTTGGGCCTCAGAAATTGGGTGGTGACAGAAGATGGAATTCCAAGTTCCAAGAGTCGGCAGCGCACAATATGCCCAATATCCATTTGTCCACCCAAGACCTGGCACAACAGGTGCGCGATACCATCACCCTCCCAATCGGTATTGCTAACAGGGAATGCGATCTGGACGATGGCTCTACCTGGCAAGTCTGACAGATCGGCGTGAAGCACCAAACAGGCATGTCGTTCAAACAATTCGTCTGTTTCCCAGCGATTGCGTACATTGGGATTGCCCACACTTTGTCCAATCGCCAGATCCCATGCTGCTTTCTTGATACTCTCGGTACTCTCAAGGTCATAGGTGGCCACAACATAGCGTTCTAAGTCAATAGAATGGGCCGCATGAAAAATGTTAAACATTATACTTATCTCCTATGATGGAGGGCACTTTCACAACCACAATGGTACTCTTTTCATGCACGATGCAATCACTCACTTCATCCTTTTCAAAAATGAAGATATCCCCTGGAACTAACACGCAACCATTACAGGTCATTGACCCACTAACAAACACGTTCATTTCCTCGACCAGGTGATGATAGTGTAATGGTATATAGGCGCCTTTTTCGTGCGTCATCAGAGAGATTTCAAACTCTTTCGTCCGAATCAACGACGGCTCAAAGTCCCCGATAAACCATCCGTTTTTGAATCGCTCGATTCTATCCATCCTCATGTATGATGCTCCCGAAGGTAATAGGTCAAGTCCTCTGGTGTACCCAATGACCACATCTTCTCAACTCGCTTTACCCGAATTTTCTTTCCATCCTGGATTGCTTCATTATATACGGGACAGCAATAAAATTCGTTATTGACACGAATGTTCTTCATAATCATTCGTTCTGCATACTTCACAAAATCGGCTCCGTGACTCCAATAATAGAGTCCTACCGTAGCGTCATCAGAAATAACTTTCTTCTCGGCTACTTCACTCACAAATCCTTCCTCATTGACCTTGGCAAACGAATACTGTGGATGCACAGATTTGAAGGTGATGATGCCACCGGCAATTCCATCGGCCGAAAATGCGTACAGACACTCATTGGAGTTCCAGTCAATTTGTTGATCTGAATTTGCAATTAACATCGGGTTCTCGTTATTGATAAACTCTTTTGCGAGCAACACGGTACATGCGGCGCCTTCCGTCACACCATCCGCCTGAACAATATCGCAACCTGGGGCGATCATGTTGAGCATGTACCGCAACTGGTATTTCTCATAGTGTTCGCGCTGTACTATGAATATATAGTGGGCTTCGATGTTCAGACTTTCCTTGACCACCTGGATCATCGGTCGACCATTGACCTCGATCAATGGCTTGGGGAAGGTATATCCCGCGACCGCGAATCGGGAACCGTGTCCTGCCATTGGTACGATCACATTCAATTTCTTATCTCTCCAAGGAATCGTGGTATGTACGATACCATTAAAATAATCAATGATCGATGCTCCTAAGGCAGAGGTGACTTCGCTGGGATTACACACAGGAATCAGATGGGCACCAGACGCAATGGCACCTTCACGACCAATATGGGAATCCTCCACCACCACGGTGTTTTTGACATCCGTTTTCAGGGCAATCATAGACTTCCAATACATTTCAGGAAAAGGTTTAGGGTGTTTCACATCTTCATTGGAAACAAAAAAGTCTACCTGCTCGATGACCCCCAGGCGACTCAGTGCCATGACCATGGTCTGTCTAACGCTATTGGAGGCCACCGCAATCTGTATGCCGTTCATCTTGATACTATCAAAGATGCCTTGGAGTTCATGATTGGGTTGAATATCTTGGTAGTACTCAACGGTGTATCGCTGCTTGGCTTTCCATACTTGGTCGTAGCATGTGGCTGGCAGACCCTTTTCTGAGGAGAGTAACAAGAGTTTCTTGGACGTGGGTAGCCCATCATACTTGGAGAGGTGTTCTTCCCAGGAGATAGTAAAGCGTTCGCTCACATCCCGCAACGCGGCATTCAGAGCCTTGAAGTGAATCTCCCGTGACTCAATCAGCACACCATCCAAATCCCAAATCACAAGTTTATTTTTCATTATACACCTTACATTTAGGCATGTGCCACTTTCGGTTTATTGTGTTGACAATCCTATAGATGTGGTACATTTGAGTATAATGGGAAGGTTTTGTTTCCTACATCGCGGTGGATTTTATTGTGCCGCACAAAAGCATTGGGGTTACACTTCATTACACACTTATCCATTATTCGTAAACTCCACTCGACATCTTCCGGTGAACCTGGGGGCATAGCTTCGTTGATGGGGTTGGCTCTAAGAAAATCACGCTTCACGAGAAAATAACCACCTGAGCAATACTGATATTTAGTGTGGCTCCAATCCTCATAAGGAAGAGACCAGTAGCGAGGGTATATCGGTGACGACCAGACGACCCAATCGGTTGCGTGTCTCGATCCATCAATGAGAAATTGTGGATTACTGCATACATCCCAGTCATCTCCGAAATCCACATATGCCTTATACCACCGAGGATCAAAGACATAATAATCATGCAGCAAACAGAGTGTGTCGTTGTTCGCATTTCTTGCAACCAGATTCTTCTTCTTTGGCAACCATCCATCGCTCAGGATATGTCGGCAATCAAGATCAGGCACTATGTTCGGGTCAAATTTATTATAGGACCCCGCAATGAGGATTTCATAGTGTGGTATCTTCAGTGCGTGAATAGAATCGACCACTTCTGTCAATCGAGGAATATTATCGTAGGTCGTCATGATACCAAAGGTCAAGGTCATGCCAAAATCCCCAAAATATCTTCCACGGTGTGTTGAATCAGATGGGTGGCCTGCACATAATATTGACCAGCGATACGATCTGAACTTGGCACCCCCACAAATGTCTTCAGGTACTCTTCCAGTTCATAGGGTGTCGTATAGGTCTTTCCATAGTCCTGCATAGTCTCAGCCCCAGCGATCTTGCGGGCGACCCAAGGGGTCATGTTCAACATCGATTCCAAGAGCACCAGTCCAAACCCCTCGGTTGTGCTATTCAGTATATAGAGGTCAGAATCCTTGAGGGCCGACAACATATCGTCGCGGTTCTCAAGGAGATAGGACTTGATGAATTGGGTTGATCGGGGCATTAGGCCATGTCGATTATCATACCCTGTAAGTACCAGGGTCACGTCAGTTCGTTTGATTGAAGTGAATATCTCAACGAGTTCACCAAACCCTTTGTTGGGCCAGTAGCCTCCAGAAGACAAAAACATATACGGGGTCTTGATATCCTCACGGTCACGAAACCATGCCTGTCCAATAGAAGTCTCCTTGACAATCCCATGGCGCACCTTGACAGACTTTGTTTGTACCCCATGCTTTTCCACATGTCTCCAATCAGCCAATGTACTGCATCCGATATAGGTAGAATTTTCTAGTCCCTTGAGACAGACTGGCGACTCAGAAGGAAGAATCAGCATATAGAGCACAGGACCACCGAGTTGCGGATTGCTGGCGTTCATCAGGACGAAATTCTGCATACTCACATCCCCACCATGCACAACAATCAGATCCCAGGGGTGAGTCAATATTTCAGGATTACTCGACACATGCACACCATTCAGGTCTCCCTGGTGCTCACCGGCAAGCACAGCGACGATATGTCCCTGTCGCAAGGTTTCCTCGGCCATGTTGCGCACATAGGTTTCAGACCCTCCTGGATAGGGAGCATATCGATGGACACAATAGAGAATTCGTTTGGGATTCGGTTGAACAATCATCCGTAGATCCTTTCAAAGGACGCTTTGAGTACGGGGACACGGTCCCACTGGTGCACAATAGCATAGTGTTCTCCATTGGGGGTCTGGACATACTCACCCAGCACAGGTTGTCGTTCACGAAGAAAAGGTTTGTAGGCATCGATCTTATTGGGGTCCAATGTGGTGCCACATTGAGCCGCCCATGGATCTTCATGGTTGGCAAAATGTCCACAGTTACGATAGACATGTGTAGACAGCAGAAGATTCAAGGCCGCCTGATCGGGGCCTCCACCGCCAGGAACATGCTGAATGGTACCACGGCAGGTGAGCCAGAGCGTTTCACAGAGGCCCATGAAGGTGTGATATTCCCCCGCCAGGACTCCACAGTTATAGATCGTGTGTTCTTTATGGGCATCATACATGATCTCCCCAAAGGAAAGTTTGAGGTTATTGGCACCCCAGGGCTCGTCTTTGTAGGCGATGGCCTCGGAAGAGGCAATAAACTTATAGTCCTGTTTCTTATCGATGTAATTGGAGGGGTTGGTCTGGAAGATCACATCACGGATATCCGTGGCAATCACGTAGCGCAGAGGTTGTGAAAATGTTCTGAGGAATTGCCATATGTGGATAAAACGGTCCACCACAATCGCAAAGTCTTTGAAAGGGTATGAGAGGTTGCCTTGGGTATCCTTCTCAAATGTGACCAACAGATAACCGCGGGTGACGAGCGCAGCAGCCGTTGCCGCATCCATATTATAGGCCAGGACTACTTTATACCCAGTGAACCCTGAACGATCTAACGAGTTCACCCAATACTGAATCTGTTCCCAACGATAGCCTGTGCAGGAGGCGATCACCATATCGTGCATCATATACTCCATAATCAAAAAAGTAAACTGGTTTGGTCTCCTACTATATAGTCACTGTGTTCTTGAGGGGCCTTACTCTCTTCTTCGGCCCAGAGAGCCAAGGTATACTTATTCCATTCATCAATCATCTCTTGTGTCTTGTCGCAACCACCGAATCTCATATTACTTTGTCCAGTTCTTGGTAGCCGTGAAGTTTTGGTGTGAGAAGGACAGACGGTCGACCAACTTGACCGCGTTACCAATATGATCGACGGCCACGAAACCTTCATCACCCGCCACCGCATACCCATCTGCCGTCTTGTAGAACTTATGGGTACCTTGCACAGTTTGTAATTTATTCACAATCATCATTTTAGCATAAACCAGTTGGTTTTGCAAGTCAAAAATCATTTTTAATTCTGCGGCATGGCTCCTCAAGAATCCAAGGACCTCTGTCTTCTCTTGGGTACGTTTGCGCTTGGTGTCAGGCTGCTTGGCGTCCCCAATATCTTTGGTCAACTTGGTATTGATCCAACGAATCAACTCATTGGTATGCTCGGTCGTGTTGTTGATGGGTTCGCCGGCGCGCACCTTGGAATTATTGAAAATCTTGATGGGTGAGCGGAAGGTATCAGACAGGGCAATCTGGTTGAGTATCTTGGCATTGAGACCTTGGAAAATAGCCGTGGCTTTGGCCAGCACGACGGCAAGCGACTGAGATTCTTCGGCGGTAAACGAGACCGTGCCTGATTGATCCACCAGACTGGCATCACGGAACCAGACATCCTTGGTGTGCTTCAGGCGTCCCAGGTCGACCGTATAATTGGCCTTGAGGTTGCTCATGCTGCTACCATGATAAGACGTATGAAACACAATGCCTAACTGAGCCTTGTGTATGCGTTCCACCAGTTGCGTTTGGTCCAGGGGAATCGCATAGGTGATCGTGTTGGGGGTAAAGGTAATATACTTGATCCCTTCAATCGCCTTGGTGACCACATCCCCTTTGGTAAACATCAGCTCACCCTGAAGGATACCTGTGATGCCTAACTTCGAGAGATAGAAGAGACAGGTTTTCAACTTGGCATTCAGACCTTCGGAAGGATGATTCTTGTCGATATCCTTCTCGGTGTAGTTGAGTTTGGCGTCCTTATTGAAGATGCCTTTGGTACCCACGAAAAATTTCCCATTGTCCGGGTTGATACCACAGAATACCGCGGGTGCTCCGTCCCACTTGGTCGTGACATTGATGGGTTTCTCAATATGACCTGTCAGCATATTCCTGAGTGAATGAAGGAAATTGATCGCCTCTTGTGCTCCGGCAGCACCACGATTCAGCACCTGGTCCTCCAGGTGCTCATTATTCGAGGTGCAAATTCTTGCCAGATTTCTCTTCGGCAAGACTTACACCCCGACTATCCTCCTTATAAAATTCGGAAAGGCTATACATATTGCACCGTCATCCCATGTTTGGTTGATAATTTTCCTCTACGTGCCATTCCCTTCAATGTCGAATAGGGAATATAGCTATATTCATCATGAAAATACTTGAGGCAATCATAATATTTCTCTACTCCATCAACCACCACAAGGACCTTCTTAGCTTTGGGGTTATTATGACCATTGATTGTAGTTTTTCTACCCCAATGCCTATTCACGCTTTTGGAACCTATAAGTTTTTTGGTAACCTCTGTGTGATGTTTGCCAAGCATACTAAAGGAGGGTATTTTGCTCCATTGCCTGGCCGTCCTTCTCTCGGAAGGTGTCAATTTACCCCAGTATGTTTTCATGTACTCGCTGTTTCCACCAAAACCTCCAGAAGTTAGATTATAAAATAATGGATCATTTACGGCATCATATTTATGTATCCAAAATTTTTCTGCATCACATAATTCTCCGAATGAAGCACATTCTTGAATGATTTGGCGGACAAAAGACTCCTTACCGTATTTTTGAATAGCTTTCCTTAGAATTTTACCGGATCCCAAATATCCTTTAGCATGGGTGTTCTTACACATTCTTATGTATCGCTTACCATTGATGATGTTTATGGTGAGATAGATAAAACCGTATGGCATTAGGCGTCCATTCCTAGGGTTTCGGTGAAGGCGTTGGTTGAACTTTTACCGCGAAGACCAACCCAGGTTTTATATTCTTGAGCATAATTGACCGAACTGTAAAAATGATAGACTACAGTATTACCTTGTTTTTTTGCCACCGCATAGGCAATAGCCTTCTCACAGAGTACCATATCATAAAACATCTGATAGAAATTATATTTGGTGGTGGAATCTTGTTTCGCCGCATCTATCAGGATCTTCTCACAGGACACAGAAAAATTTCCAAACACAGGTTGAATGTCTTTGTCAGTTCTTAGGGCAACCTTCATAAACGCCAAGAGTGTGGCGATATCCTTGAGACCCACAGCGGGAGAGGTCAGTTCTGTCTTCGCGGTGACAGAGGCAAACTTCGTCTTAGTTTGTGACAGGGCATCTTTTAGAAATTTTAGTGTTGTGACTCCTGGCGGTAGGTAGCGAGCACGAATCACCTGTTCCGTAGCCTGGCCTGTAGCTTGCTCAGTCAGAAGATTTCCTACGGCAATCAAAGGATAGAGGACAGCTTTATTCATCGCTTTGGCAGTCGAGGCCGCGTGGGCAGTCTCAAAAGGACCCTTCTGATTCTCCCTGGGTGTCTTGTGCCCCTTATACCATGTTTCAACATCTTTAGTGGTGCCAAACGCATCTCCGAATTTCACGGTATTAACATTAGAGCCAGCCAGTTTTGCCTTGACGCTAATCTTAATGGTAGGATCACTATCCGCTTTCTGTTCGCTGGAGGTAATACTAATTTCATAATCCAAGAGGGGGACATTGGCAGCCAGTGGAATCATAATTTTGATCTTAGACCTACGTAGATCGACCGTCTTAGGAATACCCAAGACTTGGCGGAGGCGTAGGTCGTTTTGTTGTAGTGCCACGGATAATTTCAGTGCCGTTAATACTTCAAAAAATTCAGAAGGAATAGGATCTCCGATATCATCATAGGGTACAGTAAAGGATTTAATATTTTCTGTGTCTTTCAGAAGTTTCTCCACTTTCAACCGAAAATCTTTATCGAAATTAGAGTTCTTGAGATAGGTCAGGACATGCTTGACCATTTCATTTGAGGTAATCCATGTGTTCACAATCGATGGTTTAATATCTTTTGGTTTGAGGGAGGACTGAGACTTATCATGAGTGCCACCCGAGGGACCCGAGGAGGTCTTGACATCCGACGCCTTCTTGGCCTTAATAGTGAATTCCTTGTAGGTTACTTCCCCTGTGGCGTCTCCTTTTCCTGCAACATTCACCGAACCCTCAAACAATGACGCTATAGTGGCCAGCATGGCCTTTCGTTCCTTGCGAGGAGCAGGACCAATTACCTTGAATACCCAACCGCCATCATAGACTACTGCGTCCTTACCGTAGGTGCGCACCAGGACATCCTTGATGTTCTTTGCCACCGCGACCACTGGTTTTTTGATAGGCGCCATAACTCTCCTTGTGATACCCTATTTATGCTATATGTAATGCAGGTACCCAGAGATGGTATACTTGGGCCCACTCACGGCCTTACAGTCCCAGTGTGGATGGGTCCATAGGGGCGGGAATACCAAAAGTCTCCCTTGGACCGCGGGAATCGTCACATCAGGTTTATCTTGGACATGACCAAAACAGGTCTGACCCCCCTCTTCGACCGTGTTCAGGTACCATAGGAACGCCACAAAGCGCCTGGCAGAACCATAGTTTCCCACATCCGTATGCAGACGAAATTCATCTTTCCCATTGGGTAGATAGCGTTTCATCCGAAATTCCTCATAGCCATACTGCAAGGGCCATTGGACCTTATCAAGAATCTGCTGTTCATTCTTGTAGGCTTTGGCGGCACCCAGCACCGCACGGACCATGGACTCATGATCCTCCAACCGTCCATGATGTGAAATATTGATCTCTGTGAAGTGTCGCAGGTCCTCATAATCCGTCTTGACCTGTACTTGATCCTCATTGGCCTCAAACTTCTCGATCATCTCCCGACAGAAGGTATGAGGGAGGGCCTCCTCAAAGACCGAGACAAAAGGATAGCCCATCTGGTCGGCCTGAACACCAAGATTATATTCATTGCGCATGATTACAACTTAAATTTACTGAAGTCCCTAGACTTCTGTGGTCTATCGAATGGTTTATGGGGCGCATCGGCTTTTACTTGCCCAGCATCCTGGATGTTCTGTTGGGCTGACGGTGACACATCATAGAGTCTCATTTTTGGGCGATCCACCCCGACAACAAAGCGTTTATTCACATTCTTGTCCTGGTAGCGATTCTTAAGAATCTTTATCATGAGTTGTCCCAGGGCTTCCAGGTCCTCGTTGGAGATAATCGCCGCCATGAAGTCGGCGGTTGCAGGGAGTCCAAAGGACTCTGAGGTATCAGTCAATTCAAGGTCAGAGTTATCAAATCCACCGCGGGTCGTCTGTGTGGCTGACACCACAGGCACATCAAACTCAACCCCCATACCACGCAATTCTTCAGCAATCGCCTTGATATAGGTGTAACTGTTGACATTACCCCCTGGCCGAATACGGGACGAAGCACAAATGTTCAGATAGTCAATAAAGATAATCGCTGGCTTGAAGTTCTTTTTCAGTTGCAGTTCATTGAGCAAGGCCTTGAAGTGTAGGGTGGAGGCTGAGGCCGTAGGATATTCCTTGATAATGATTTTCCCATTGGTCTTGTTCTTGAGGCTGGCAAACTTCTTGTCATACTCAACCTTGGTCAGTGTCTTGAGTAGGTTGATATCCACATCGAGGAGGTTCGCATCGATACGCTCGGCAATGCGCTCTTCGGCCATTTCCATTGTAATATAGAGGACATTATACCCTCGGGCTGCGGCGGCCGCGGCCATGTGGCACATAACTAGAGTCTTCCCGACACCTGTGCCTGCCAAGAAGATATTCAGGGTCTTAGTTGAGAAGCCCATTCCTGTGACTTTATTGAAAAAATCTAAATCAAATGGCACTTTCTTCTCGGTGTGATGATAAAAGTCAAAACGGGAATCCGCTTGCAGCATGTAATCATGTCCGACGTGTGGATCAAATGAGATGGATAGAGCTTTAGTAAGAATATCAGGTATCGCTTCTTTGGTCTTACCGTCGGGGCCTGTCTTGGACTCATCCATCAGACTGACCGCTTCAAGTACCGCATTATACAGGGCGGCATCTTTACAGAACTTTTCAGTCTGCTCAGAGAGCCAAGGAAGATCCGTAGGCTCTGCACGATCCAGATGGACCATCTTGAGGAGTTCTACCGCATCTTGTACCTGCTTCTCCTTAAGAGAAGTGGATTCAGTGATATTGATGACCAGGGCTTCATGGGTCGGAAGGTTGTGGTACTTACCAATAAACGCGGCGATTTCTTGATAGACGATTCTCTCTGTTTGCTCTTTGAAATACTCAGGTTTCAGATAGGGAAGTACCTTGCGCATGTAGGCTTCACTGTATATCAGGTTCTTCAGAATTGTGCTTTCGAGTCGAAACATATTCCCCCTCCTGTGATTCGTCTAAGATGATAGCCGCTAGAATGTCCCCCAGGTAAGTTGTAAAGGCTATAGACTGCACCAGTTCAGACTTTAACAACCCCGCGGTATCCCAGATTGTATATTGATACGCCAGGCGATGGGTGTCGCCTTCGGGTATCACTTTCACCATGCCATAGTAAATTACCACATTCGCAAAGGGGCCTGTAAGAAGCCTGATAGCATCCACATGTTCCTCTGCCAGGATAATTCCCGTAAACTCATAATCGACCAACAGTTTAGGGAGCGGGGGCTGACTCGTCTGTGGAGAGAATGTCTCCAAAAGCCAATCCAAACTTCTTTGCCATATACTCATGGAACGCCTCATTTTCTAAAATATCATGCCAAAATGTCTCACTCTTGGTATCTGCCTCTCGAAACTTCACCCCACGCATTTTGGTCGTAGGATCAATTTTACAGTACCATCCGGGCGAGGGTTTCTCAACGAATCCCCCTTCAATAGCACTATCTAGTAATCCTGAATACGGCTCAATGCCACCCTCAAACCGTACAGAGACAGGAAACTTTGATTTCTCTTTGACGAATCGTGACTTCTCGGCATTCAAAATGAAATTGAAACCTGCCACATCACCATCGACCTTTTCCTGTTGGCGCCCCACAATCAGGAGGGTGTCGGCGGCATAGTAGGCACCGGTACCCCCACCTGGTACATCTTTACTATACATCTCAATGGTCTTGTAGGTGTGATTCACCACAATAAACGGAATATCTTTGATGCGCAAATGTGGCGTCACCATGCGAAACAAACTCTTAAGTTGTTTGGCCCGTGACATATCGGCGACTTGTTTTCCTTCAATTGCATCATCGACTTCCTTGAGGGAAGCAAGTTGTCCTAATGAATCCAAAACGATCAAAACATGATCCCCCCGCTTGAATTCGGCCAACTGTATCATGATATCATGCTTGAGTTGCTCCACGTCGGTGATTGGAGTGTGAAAAATTTTACTAGTATCAATGTTGAAGGTCTTGAAGTATGACTGGGGTGTACCGAACTCGGCATCATAAAATAGCACTACACCGTCCGTATATTGTTTGAGGAATGACCGAATTAACATCAGGGCTAAACCTGTCTTGAAGTGCTTCGATGGCCCAGCAATCTGGGTCACACCTGAAGTCAGTCCACCACGCAAGGTGCCTGACAGGGCAAGATTCAGAATAGGAATCTCGGTGTGAATCACTTGATTGTTCTCAAACACATCCGAGTCAGCTAGTATGCTAGCAATATCAATACTGCTGGTTTTCTTCAGTCTGTTCATCAACGACATATATACCCCTTAAAATGATTTGAGAGTGTCCACGACCGCAGCGAAAAGAAAATCTTTGAGGCGCTGTTCAACAGGCAGTTGACCATAGGGTACCATACAAGGATGCACCTTCTTGTCGGCATCCTTAATAGGGCCATAGGTCCACCCATCTGCCTCTTTGAACTTCAACCAATTATTATGGGAGTGTTCCGGGCTCGAATCAGGATTCTCCATATGGAAGGTTACCCCATCCAATGCGGACTGTTTGATATTCTCTGGCACCATGCGCCACGGTAACTGTGAATAATCGCCTTGAGCATGACAGACTGCTCTGTTGGCCTCGTGACATGCTTCGGCGATTTGATCGTATGTTAATTTCATATACCCTCCATTATAGCAAAGTTGATGGAAAAAATCAAGCGGATTCGACGGTCACCTTAACGATATCTTGCGGACTCTTACCGAAACATATATCTTGCATACACCGCCAATGCCAGTATTCCTCTCCTATTCTTCGACCATATACCAGACTGGTACTTGGGTACTCCAAACCGCACCTGGTGCAATGTACAAGATGACCCGGAACAACATGGCAACCTGGAATCTCTTCAAAGTTCTGTTTCATCAGAAGAATCCTTCCAGACTTGATGCGTGTTCATGTTTCCATCCTATTGCTTGTAGGACGGTATTCAATGGCTCCAGAAAGGCCTTTTCAAACTGTAGGTCATAGTCTACAAACTGTTCCAATTTGAATTCTTTAGGATATCTTCCAACAAATGAGATGACCGTATCATCGAATAGGCTTCCCGGTTTGAGATACGCAAACTTGATCTTTTCCCCTTCACGAATACTCTCATACTGAGTATTGAGATTCAATGATTTGAGGTAATGATTATAGATCAAGGCACCTTTGACATGTATCGGGGTACCTGAGATATAGAGGGCACTTCCTAAAAAGGCGTCATCTGGGTTGGCAAACCCACAGAAGACTGGATTATTCATTTCCGCTTTACCTGTCTTATTGCGATACTTCTCCAGACCATTCACACCACGAGGAAATGCAATATCAGCCACAGGTAACTTAGGAAACTCTTCCCTGAACTTGGCAATAAAATCGATCACCTGGTCCTCCGTGCCATTCATGATGATTTTCAAGGCGTCTTTAATCTTGAGTCGGCAGGCTCCTGGTGTGGAAGATTTGATCGCCTGGAGACCGTGAATGACCATATCCGCTTCACGATATCGCACCCCTTCTTGATCCCAGACATTCACCATATAACACTTCTTGGCCGTCCAAATGGCCTTGTCAATTAAGGCCTCCCGCTTCATCTGCATTTTCTGAGCATAGGCCTGAACATAATCAGCAAGGTCTTGAAAGGTAGCATCAATAAACGGTTGCAACTTTTCACAACAGACCGTATCCATAAAATTAATGATCTTCTGGGTATCACTGGGGTCCTTGAAGACCTTGTTGATAAGTGGTGCCAGGTTCAGATAGATCGAATCGGTATCGCTCGCTATCACATAATCGGTGTAAGTGGTTTTCATGAGTGCATTCATGAACAGATTGATACGGTCTTCAATCCATCGAATACTGAGTTGTCCTGCCAAGGTCACACCTTCCGCAATACGCACATCATAGAACCTGAAGTATTCAGATCCCAGGGCGCCGTAGGCTGAATTCAGACTCACCTTCTTGGCCAACTGGAGATTCTTATAGCGGGAGATGATGGATTCTAACTCCTTCTTGCGCACAGGATCCATACAGGCTTCTTTTTCTTTTTCCGCCTCGATCTGTTTCTTCTTATAGACCACACGTCCGTCATACATGTCTTGCATGATCGCAGGCAAGAATCCTAATACCCCTTTGGTAAAGAATTGACCATTGGGTGTCATTGTTGCGGTACCCAGCCCCGATAGATCCATCGACTTGGATAACAGTTTGGTCACATTCACACCGGCCGCAATGATCGCCTTCTGACCATCAGTGTAATTCTCAGGCTCGATGATCGTTTCGGGGGACATATTGTATTGCATCATCAGGTGAGGATACAAACTATTCAGGTCCAATGAGACAATCCACTTATGGACGCCAATATGGGGATCCTTCACATACGCACCCTCATAGGCCACATCTTTTGTGTTGTGAGACTTTGGAGGAATCACGACCCCTTTACGGCGAAGGAAGTTATAACAAATCGTGTCCCACATACGAATCTGACCAAACACATCCTCGTAGTTGTGTCGGTTGTCATAGGAAAGCGTCAAGGCCATTTCGATCAATCGACCCTTGGCATTCAGGCGTTCGACCAGTTCCACGTCCTTGATGTTATACTCAATAAATTTCTGATGATTCTTGTCATAGAGTCCGTGTAAGGACTCATACTCAGAATAGTCAACCTTTCGCTCTTTGAGTTCCACATGAGCGATATGATCCAACTTGTAACTCTCCTGGGAAGCATTCTTGGCATACTTACGGAACAGTTGCATATAGTCAAGAATCGCTAGACCCAAGATTTTATAGACGCGCTGAGGCTTATTGTAGAAGGTTTCTTCCTTGGCACTGATACGGCCCCAAGGCGACAACCACCGGGCTCGGTTCTCCCCAAAGGCTTCAAGCCCACAGAGGCGACCGACCAAATAGGGAATATCAAAGGTTTTACAATTCCACCCGGTCACAATGTCAGGATCTTTGTCTTTCCATAGTTCCAAGAATCGATCAAGAAGTTCCTCTTCGTTCCTACATTGGTACCACTCAATATCTGGTCGATGGGGATTATAGGTGCGACAACCCAACACATAATACTTGGGGTCATTGGAGAACTTGACGGTTATGGCCGTGATGGCATTCAGGCAGGTCTCAGAATCGGGCATACTATGTTCAGAATCCACTTCGATATCGATAAAGGCAGTAACAATCTGCTCCATATCCCAATCAATATGTTCCTCAGGATGCAGATCGGCTATCATGGTATACTCAAATTGTGAGTTCCCATGAATGGCAAAACTCTTTACATCTTCATATCGCTTGATAAACTCTTTGGCCTCTGAAATACCAGGAAACTCCATAGGTTCCATAGCATTCCCTTTGAGGTCCCTCCAGTAGTCTCGTCCTGGTAGTTCGGGAGCATTAGAAGGCACAAAAAGGGTCGGCTTATACTCCAATTTCTGGTGTACACGCCGACCGTTCTCGATGCCCCGATAATAAATATAGTTTCCCATGCAGGCCACATTCGTATAGAACTTCATGTCATTTCACCTTACAGTTATCAAAATGCCAGCGGTGCATAGGCCCAGAAGTTCCTACCTTTGTACAATCAGACTTGCCACTCTATCAAACTCATTGTGGGTAATTTCATTGAAGTAATGCAAGTGGACCTCAGCATGTTGCTCGGTACTAAGGTCCACTAGATTATCATGGGCATTGCAGCCGCGAAGACTTCCGAATCTTTTCTTCCACTCGTGACGGGGTATGATATGTTGAATTGACATAAGAGATTATATCATACTCCGTGGGTGAAAGCAAGGGAATTAGACACTACGAAGACCTGTTGGTAATACCAACCCGGATCCGAACTGGGCATTATAGGCATTCAACAGTTCACGAACTGGTGTGTTCACCGTCAAAATATCCCTGGAGAATACGGTAATACCGGTTTCCCACTCTTCGGTATAGCGAAGGAAAGGGGCAAAGGCCATTCCTGCCTTACCCTCTTTTTGATCGGCAGGAGTCATAGGTACAGAGACCAACTGTACCGCTGCCTTGATCGATACGGTACCTGTGGCGGCATCTTTTTCCCCAACTTCACCAATAATTTGTAGCCCGTTATTGAAAACAATAAGACGAATATCACCCATGTTCAGAACCCTCCTTGTTAATAATGACCGTCACATCACTCTGTTATATAGCCTCGCGGGAATCCCTATTCAAATACTTCTTAAAACTAGGCTTCTTCCATCCATCAGGTTTCTGGATCTTTCCATCGGCTCGGCGCTTGAGATTACCCTCTTCATCGAATACCAATTTGGCCATATTGGCACGATAAAGCTCCTGCCAGGCTCCCGGGATATCCCAGTCTCGGGTAATGGCATACCCAATGAGTACCCAAATCAAATCCATCGTCTCGTTGAGTTTATTCTCTTCAGTCTTGGAATCACAGAATTCTCTATACTCCTCATGCACCAACTTTTCATACAGGTCAATCTCTGATTGAGGTGTCTTGACTCCTGTCTTCACGGCACCCATGATCTGCGCAAAATCAAACACACCGTAAACCATTTCCATTATCTAATCTCCTTCATTATGGTTGCCCTGTGGTAGGGGACACCAATATATTCACTTCGTTCGACGGAGGACTGTCGCCTGCTTCATTATATGAAGTCACCACATAATAGTATATAGTGCCGATCATAACAGTGATATCAGTAAAAGTATTCGTTCCATATGGAACCTCACCTATTGGAGGTCCCAAACTCCATATGGGAGCAAAATTCTGTGGAGATATAGAATAGCCCCCAGGTACCAATGAACGCCAAATGTGATATCCTGTGGCTGTGACTGGTGTACCATCCGGATTCAGTCTCAATGCACCATCAGGATTCAGCATAGGGGCGAGAAGGCCGTCCCATGTCAATCTCACTTTTCCCGGCGCCGCTGGGGCTTGAAGGTTCATCGTGACCGAAAACTCCTTGGTGGTGGCCCCTCCGGCAATCGAGACGGATCCTGTATACACCTGAGGTGGGAGGATGCAGCCTCCCACACACCCCCAAGGAGTCTTTGTGACGGTAAAACTATACAACCCTGTCGCGCCAGGTGCGATAGTGAGCACACCATTTTCCGGGACCACATCAACGATCCATGCGGTACTTGAGGACCAGTGTAGGGTGATCCCCACGGTACCGGTATTCACAATATTCACCACAAATCGCGGGTTCGGAGCATTGGGATCCTCGGTGGCCTGTCTACTCACATTAAAACTAGTAGGTGTCAACGTCCACGCCACCGTACCTGTTGTAGGTGTTGTGAGTGTGAGTATATCAGACCATAAGGAACGATTTCCGGCCCAGTCACGCGCCTGAAGACGATACACATAATGAGTATTCGCCACTAATCCACTCTGTACAGAGGTCAATGCAGTAATGCCCTCGGCCACAACAGCCCAAGAGGTGCAGGTACTCGACACACCCAGACAACGCTGTAGATCAAATGAATGTACCCCTTCATTGTCGGTCACCTGAGGCCATTCCAGTTGAAGGAGTGTAGGGGAATGAGTATAACCACGAAGGATCGGGGTACCCGGTGGTGTGGTATCAGGAGTCAATGGTAGGGTAAGCTTAAATGTTGCACGAACCTGCACATGTTGATGAGGCATCACAAACGAGCAAGAGGCAGTCGGGCACGCCACAGGTAGCCCCACATAGCCTGCAAACACAGAGCCAGTAGCCGCCACGGCGGTCATACTCACTGGTGTGCCCACTTTCAACCTGAACGTGGAGAGACAGACCACCGGTGCCGGAGCAATACCACAGTTCACATTACCCACACTTGTGGTCACCGTACCAGTACCGGTGCCCACTTTCAATACCGCAATACTACGTCCCGGAGGCGGTGTCGTTTGGGCCAATACCGAGGACACACACAGCAGCACGACACAGAGGACACTCACAACAAATTTCAACATATCTCATATCCATATGACGCTTATACCACAAACCCCTGATGATAGACGGTCTTTCCATGTTCACGCACGGCCGTCAGACATTCTTTCTTCTGAAAATCTTCCACATAGGACACATGTACCCAACCAGAATTAGGTGCACCTGGGGTATAGAATTCTAGGATGATCTGATGATACTCAGGTAAGTTATCCCGGCACCATTCAGCGATCTGTGCATTAGGGATGCCATCCACCTCAAAGTCTACAGCCTGGCCTGTACAATGGCGAGAGAGTTTATTGATCGTTGACGTAAAAGGATTGACGGCCATGTTCAATGCCAGGGAACGATAGCCTGAGTTGATACGTACGGCACCCCAGACGGCACGTACAGGCTCCAGGACCCGCTCACACAGTATCGTGAGGTTCTTGAGATGGATATCTGTAGGTATATTCTCGATACCCAATCGCAAGGCCGTGTCAGACCGTGTCAATTCCCTCAGTGAAAAATGTGGTGTGACCAAGCTCATGTCCAGAGTCCTCCTCGCACATCAACCAAGAGTTTAAACATCTCAGTATCTTCTAGAGTATATTTATCTTCTAATTGTGATTGTGAATCCAAATACGCTGAATACTCAGGTGAGAGATGGAAAAACCCGTCTCTAAAGATCCTCTCGTGTTCAAATTCCTCACCACCGGTGGCAAAGGGTTCGATACGTGATGGTCTCGAACGAGTCCAGAATCGATAGAGCAGAAAGATGGACCGGGCAGATTCAGCCTGACTAGGCATCTCCTTGAGGTTCATGGCCCAACGGAGATGATGGAGGCCCCGACGGACATTCCGTCCATGGGGAAAAAACCAATGTATCACAGGTAATCTAGAGAGAATACGATAGGCCTTCTGGCCAGGGGTCTCAAAGCAATATGGTCCCCAATGGGAACCTAGTTCAATCTCCACAAAGTCCACAAGGACCTGGAACGCGGCGTAGAGTAGAATAGAATCAGCATCATGGTACCGACCTTTTGGGAAGTCCTCATGACGGATGTTCACCTGGTGCGAGGGACAGATCCATCGATTATGGATGTGGGCCAGGGTGCTCTTGAATGGATTATTACGGTAGGTCATGATAAAGACTCCTTGGCTTGCTGATAGCGTTTCTTGTGCGCCGCACTGAGATTGGCCTTATGCTCAGGTGTGAACACTTTACCCTTCCGTACCATACTCATCTTGGCCCTCGTCTCCGGTGAAGGGTTCCTACCTCTACTGGCCGCACCAATCAGGGCCTTCGTTTCAGGTGATAAAATTTTACCTCTATGAACCGCACCGATCTCGGCCCGACGCTCCGGTGATCTAGTCGTACCTTTTTGTGAGTCCCGCATCCGGGCCCGGGACTCAGGCGACATGGAATTATATGATTCTTTTCGCACCACACTCATCTGGGCCCGGGACTCAGGAGACATAGCCGCGTACCTACCTTTATGGGTTGTACTCATCCTAGCCCGGGTCTCTTGTGTATGTGAAGTACAATAAAAAGGTCCCACCGACAGGGCCTGGTTATAGTACCCGGGATCATTATGGGCATTGGTCGACTTGATAAAGTCCTGCTCAAAGGTAAGCATATCAGGCTGAGTACCATGCGCCACAATTTCCCTGGTGAAGTCCTGAGGCCTCATGTTATATTCCGTGAGCATTGGCTTACTGGAACACACATACCCATCATCAGGAGTACCCTTATGATATCCGATATATTGTTTACTGGTGAGAAGGTCTGTCCATATGTATACGAAGGAATCATTCATATTCTATACTTCCGGTAGGTCGTTCGGGACTTTCGTGTCTTCTTAGGTGTGGCCTTTTTGACTCGTTTAGGTAGTAGGCGGCGTCCTCGCCGCTGCTCATTCTTATGAGTTTGAAGTGCCTTCTTCTTTCGTTTGAGGAGGATGCCCATACAGGCATGATAGGCCTGGAGGTCCAATTCATTATGGTTCAATTCATAGAGTAGGAGGTGTACCTCCGCATGTTGGGCTATGGTGAGAATTATAGTATTATCAGGCGCATTCACTCCCTTGAGGCTACCAAATCGTTCCTTCCATTCATAACGAGGAATAATATGATGCCTGGCCAAGGTACCTCCTAATCGGTAATTTGGAATAGACTTACCTAGGTATTGGACAAGGACCTTAAGGAGAAGGAGTTTCTTGCTTTCGCTACGCTACAGCAAGTTCAAGAATTTCTAAGGCTCTTATTAGGATTCTTCTAAGGAGGTAAGGAAGGAAAAGGAGGTCTCCGGATATATATACGTTCTATTTCCTGGAAACCATCAAAAACGCCTAAAAACGCCTGCCATTATGGCCTTGTGTGACGAATTATTTATACCACAACATATAGGGAGATTTTATTGGGGTTTCTTGCCAATCGTGTATTTGGGAATCAATTGCCAGTCAGATTTTTCTTTATGGGTAATGATTTTGATTTGATGTAGGGGCGCCACGTCACCCAAAATCATTGGGTCGAGTATCTTGGCCAGACCCCATTGCTCAAGCAAACCGGCAATCGCATTGCGGCGAGCGATATCATTCTCAGTGATATCTGAGGGTTTACCGTCAAGGATGAATAATTCTTTAAACATCATGATGGAGTATCTTCCCCGCTTGTGGAGAATATGACAGGACTGGTATAGTATACGCTCTTTGCGTGAGGAGACCCCGATACGGGAGAGGGTTTCTTTCACCTTCAAAAAATCGTCAGGAGAGAATAGGGTGATCTCGACACCCAAACCTCTAAAAATATCATCCATACCATAGTCCTTTCACATGTTAGGACTATTTATGATCTATAAGATTTGCCAGTACCACCCTCTTGGGTCATTAAGACGATAGCCGCAATCTGTTCCGGGGTCAAGATCCTTAAGGCTTCCATGGCTCGCCTGTCAGAGTAACCAAAGCCCAGTTTGATGGCCTTAAGGTCCTCTGAACTCTCAGGCTTGGCCCACTTGGGGTACCCCCGTTTCATGGAGCGCACGGTACCCAAGAGGTAATGGAACTGTAGTCGGTGATCCACGTGATGCCTGCGGTTCATCTGGTCAGCTTGAAAGATGCAGTCTTCCTGGTAGGACAAGGCGCGATTGACCAGAAACGGCACATACTCATTCTCACATTTGGGATCGTCCATCAAGTCTTTCTTGGACGTCTGGATCTGTTTGACGAATTCAAATGGAGATGTGTTTTTAGAACGAACCATAATCAGTTCTCCTCCATTAACTCGACAGATTCCACAGACAATTCCCACATGTTCACATGGACTTCCCAATTCTTAACGATCATCGGGTCTGAGACCTTTTTCCCTAATAATCTATCTATATTGTTCTTTGAACAGTGATCTCCATACTGTTCAAATAAACGCCTACTTTGAAGAATTTTGTAGTAAATTCGTATCCACGCATGGATTGAAGAGGAGTAGGGTTTTGGAACTTGGTTCAGAAGAAGCTCATATCGTTCCCAATTGACATGTTCTTCAACTGGAACGATTTGGTCTCCTCTGAGGATGATAGTTTTTTGTAGATCAGTCAGAAGATATAAAATATCTTTGTTGGGCAGTGAGGAATTGAAATGAATATTTGACACATCTCTATTTGAGCTTTTGCACTCTAAGAGATGAATATGATTTCCCCGTTCCCGTACTGCAATGTCAGAGGCTCTATACCTCCCAAAGGGGTGGTGGACGATAGACATTTCGGGTATAAAAGGGGTTCGACCTTCATCAATCCACCTCTTATAGTCATTTGTTTCTGGCCAATAAAGTCCTTTTTGTTTGTTTGTTGTTGGAGTATTTTTTAATAGTATGAATCCGGCATCTTGAAATCTTTGTATGGTGTCCAATTCATTTCGATCAGAAGGATTATCTGAGCATGAGGATTGGGTTCCAGGTGGAGTCTCTATAAGAGACCTTAGTACTGAGTTTGTAATCGGGTAGGTCACAAAAATTCCACACTCAACATCAGTTCAACAAGTAATGCCATGGTATTGATTTGTGGATCCGCGGCAAACGACCCCTTGTATTGGTAGTCCGCCAAGAGTAACACGGCCTGGGGTATCGATTCTTTCTTGATGACCTCATAGAGATTGTCATAAAGTTTGCGATACAAGACCGCAGGCTCAATGTCATTCGATCCTACCCACTTCCTCAAGGCGGCAAAGTCTTTGGCCTTGAGATACCCCACGACCAAGCCCAAGTCTACATCACCTAGGTGACTCAGGAGTCCTACATCGATCTTACCGAATTGTGAGAGCCTCTGGAGTTCATTGAGAATGCGCCGAAAGTCTGGAAAGAATTTCTGTACAAACTCTACAAGGACCTTGGCATCATACTCGACCCCTTCGGTCTTGAGGATGCCTTTGAGTCTGACAAAGAAGGCCGCTGCCATCGCTTGCTTTTCGGGTGCCTTCAGGGTAAAGTCTACACAGGCGCACCTGGAATGGAGGGGTTCGATGATACGGCTAGGAAAGTTACATGTGAATAGAAAGGAACAGTTACCGGCAAATTCTTCTATGGCCCCACGGAGTGCAGGCTGAGTACTCTGAGGATTCAGGTAGTCGGCCTCATCTATCAGTATAACTTTCCTTCCACCTGTCATTGAAAGGGATGATGCGTAGTTTTTTACCTTTGTTCGGAATGTATCGATCCCAGATTCATCGGATCCATTTATGACGAGGAAATCGGCTCCCACTTCATGGCAGAGTGCTTTGGCCACTGTAGTTTTTCCTATGCCTGCCCCTCCTGACAATAAAAGATTTGGTATAATACCAGACTTAGTGTATTCTCTGAATGGTATCTTTAGTCGTTCAGGAAGTATGCAATCTTCGATAGTTCTAGGCCTGTATTTTTCCGACCAAAGGACATGCTGTATGCTTGTTTCCATTGTAGTTATACTTTCTTTAGTTTGCAATTATCAAAATGAAATCGTTTCATCGCGCCACCGGCTCCTGTGAAATTACAGCTAGGGCAAGTCACCTTTGTATGTTTTACTCCTAAAGCGTATCTATTACCAATCATTTGTTTGGATGTGCTGATGGACTGCCGGAGTTTGAATTCGCTAGTATGGTGATAACCGAGGCCGCACTGTTTTCCGTGCATTTCCTTAGACTTGTGAATTTTCCATTCAGGAGAGGAAGATAATATCCTCATAAAATCAGAGTGTTTTCGACACCATTCTGGTGTATGTTGAACTCCGAGAGTGCCTTCTCCTCCTTTAGTATGGTTATACTCAGGCTTCAGGACCGAGATCCAATAAGGTTCTCGTATATTCTTTCCTATTTCAGTATTCCACCCCTCTTCAAGAACTTCAAGTTTGAAATTTTCTGCTCCATATTTTCGTATTGCGCAGTGGAGATACCGGTTAGAACCTTTTTTTGAAAGTGATATGTGGTGCAGCCATCTGGTTTTGACTGTTCTAGATGTATAGCCTACATAACGGTGGGTGTTTGTAAGGTTGATAATTTGATAAATTATAAACATAATAGATGTTCCGCAACCTTCTAAAACGCTCTAGGACCTGTGATCCCCTAAAAGATGTATCAGAGGTCATCTTTGACAAAAAGCCCGAATTACTGTCCGAGAGTCATTGTATAATCAATAACTTAGGAACCGAAATTCGGGCTTTTTGTGAGTTCAGGCACCTTTTCTACTTGCGATTGACCAATTCCCTGACAATACAGAGCAAGTCATAGAGATGACCCTGCTCCACCGCCGTGGACACGGACATTTTTCCTTCAAGGACACTGAGTTCCTGGAGTAATTGAATTCTCAGTTCCAAGCGGTCAGCCTCAAGAGTTCGGTGGCGGTCTTCGGTTGGGCGAGTATCCTGACATGACATATGATGTGTCCTTTCTGAGATATCGTGTAAGAATGATGCCTGTTCTTCTGGTGTCAGCGGGCTCTGGCTCATGATTACTTTTGCTTGGCTTCTGTGGCAATCCAATAGGCCAGTTTTCTGGTCTGGTGTTGGAAGTGAGACACTCCTTTAACGGAGATGGTCACGGCATAGTTGCCTGGTACTTGCTTCCAATTCTCAGTTTTGAATAAGAAATTCACATTGGCACCTGTATGGGGACCTAGATCCAATGTATCAGTATGAGCCGAGTCATTCTGGGCATCGAGGATCTTGAGGACCAAGGCACCATCCGCGCCGATGATGGCAATATTAGGACTGGCCAAAACCCCTGCGGTCTTCAAGGTCCATTCAAGGTCTGATTCACTCAACAGAAACTGTACATCTTCACTTGGTAGAGTGATCGACTTGTCAGGAGGTGTTTTAATCATTGTGGCATCACAGCATCGATAGGTAATCTTGCTGCGGCCACCAAGACCCTGAATGACCAGGTTATTGCCGGAGATCACCAACTCAGGAGCATCCTTATGGAGACTCAGAATTGAGAGTAATTGGTTCAAATCAAAGATGCCAAAATCAGATGGGAAGGACTCATCAATTGTGGCTTCCGCCAGGACGGTCTTGTAAGGGGAGACGGTCCGTAGGACATTCCCTGCCTTAAAGAACAGCCCGGTATTGATGGATGAAAAATTCTTGATAACTGAAACGGTATTGACTGACAATTTCATAAGGGCCTCACATGGATGAATAATATAAGAAGTATACAGTAGTCTGAGAGAAATGTCAACTACATTCGTATGGCTTGATCGGCAGTCTTCCTAGTGGGTACATCATGTTCAAATACCTGTGCCATGGCAACGATGTGGCGCACCTGGTCGCGTAACATTGATATCGTACCATCATTATATATGATATTCCTTATGGGGGAACCGACCCAATCCCACTCGGACTGATGCACCCCGATCATCTCGGTAGGGGAGAGTCCCTCACAGTTGACCCTCCAGGCCGTCTCATACCATTCAGGTTCAGGACCTCGGCGAACCCTCACGATAATTCCACCTTCTCGATCAATGGCCGCGACTTCGTTCTTGAAACGAACATCGGTGATCACCGTATTCTCCATACGCTTGTTGCACCGATTCAATAGACTCGCTACCCAAATGTCAGGATGAAATACATTGCGGCCTGCTTCAGTTCCCAATAATTGCAAGGCTAATCGAGGGGTAAATGTATACCCAAACTTCGCTGTCCAGAATTCATCAGGCTGTTCCCTCCAGTCTCTAGAGGCCTTTGTGGACCCTTCGACCATGTCACGGTCCCACCCAAAGATGGTACTGACGGCATCTTTGAGTGGGGCAGCAAATGAATCCTGTATGAACTTGTGATCTTGGACTAATAGTTCACCCACAGTTCCTTTTCCACACCCGATAAACCCTACGAGGCCGATAATCATGGCGTCACCTTTTTACAATTATTGAAGTGCCAACGGTCCATACAATTCTTACCTCCCATAACTCCGCAGTGAGGACATGTTACTTTTTGGTTTACGAATCCTCTCATACGCTTGCTTATGTTCTGTTTATCGGTGGCAGATCGTGTATATCTGCTACCCAGCGCATGTGTATTACCGATGTTTCGCAGACTTTGGGCCCTTTTCCAACTCTCAGGAAATATCACACCAACCGTCCCATCCCCACCCTTGGTTTTATTATACGCCGGCTTCAGCCATTCTATGTACTGCGGTTCGGCTACATTTTTACCATATTCAGCATTCTCTCCGACTTCCAGAATAGAGAATGTGAAATTCTCATGCCGGCATTTACGAATCGCGCAATGGAAATGCGTCATGACACCTTTTCGGGCCCGGCGCTTGTGCTCCGTCCATCTTCTTTCGGGATGATACTCGGTGGTAAACCCTATGTAGGATTTACCGTTGAGGTTGTTGGTTGCTTGATAGATAGAAAACAATTTAGAGTTTTCCAGTCAAGTCTGCGATTTTACTCATATTTCCTGTGAAGGCATACGTGCCCACGTGCTGAGTACAAACCCACGGGCACAGCCACACCTGGCCACCAATCCTGCGGTAATACTGACAGAACATATAGTCTTCTGACAAGTAGCGTTCGGACTGGGGGTCAATCACCGTATCAAAATAGGCGTGTATGTAGCGGGTACCATCAAAGTTCGCCTGGCCTACATGGTCAGGACGATACTTGAGTTCTGGATACGCCGCAGCAAACTTAGGGAACACCTCGCGCTTGATAAGAAGGTATCCCGTTCCTACTTCCATGACTTCCAAAGGCTCAGAGACCTGGAACTTTTCGGTGCCCTTCACGACATTAAACACATAGTCGCCTACCACATTCTCCAGTTCCTTGGGATCTAGAGTTGGGTGGTTACGGGCCGCCTGGGCGATATTGTGCCAATTTAATGCCTTCTTTGGATAAGGCGCACCAATAATCTCTTTGTCCAATGCCAGCATCGCCACAATGTCCTGTGGATTGAAATGAATGTCGGCATCGAGGAACAACAAGTGGGTAAAGTCGGTGCGCAAAAATTCATCGACCAGGTAGTTACGGGCGCGTGTAATCAATGACTCGTTGAAGATGAACGAGAAACGTGCCGGGATACCGTACTGCTGGAAGATCGTCTGAAGATCCAGACAGGACTTCATGTACATACCACAACATTGCCCACCGTACATAGGTGTTGCTATAAAAATCCGATTTTTTCGTAACTGCTCAATATCTATCTTGATTTCCACTTCAAACCTCCTTGATTATAATAACCCATACTCCTATGTAGTCAACCTTTTTTGCTGAAAAACTCGATGAGGATAATGACGAGACTGATAATGATGCCAGCAATACAGATCAATGTGAAGGAGAGCGGCGGCATCATCTTAGTCACCAGAATAATAGTCTATAACGAGTGTGAAGGCGATCACCAAGAGAAAACAGACGATTCCGACACCTACCCCTAGGAGAACATCTTGAATGATTTTCATGTGTGCTCCACAGGTTCAATTAATCCTGGCAACAGGACCACTTGGGCCCCCACTTCATGATAGAGGTCACGGCTCAAGGCAATCGAGTCATTCCATCGGGGGTTATCGTTCAAGGGGGCAACCACACGACTGATACCTGCATTGATAATGATAGAGGTACAGTGGGAACAGGAGAGGAAAGGCCAGAGATACAGGACACAATTATCAAGGTTTTGTCGGGCAAACATCAGGGCATTGATTTCCGCATGGATAACCATCGAATACTTAACCTCTCGCTCGTGTAGGCGCTCAGGAGTATCTCTGATCCGCCTGGGGAACCCATTATACCCCAAGGAAATAATACGATTTTGTTTGTCGGTAATCACGGCACCGACTTTTGTGGAAGGATCTTTGGACCACTGGGAGATATGTTTGGCGAGTTCGACAAACCTGAGGTCCCACTTGGTATGCCGATATAGTTCTTTACCGATCATAGTATACCTTTGGATGAGTGAAAGGGGAAGCAACGAAGCGGAGGCTCCCCAGAACGAGGAGCCTCCGCTGACTAGGAGAAAGGGAAAGGCGGATTAGGCCTGGGGTCCCTTTGCAGTCACACCGTTCATCTCACACTGGCTAATGAAAGCCGCAGAAGGACGGCCCCAACGATACATGGCCAACCGTGTACCCTGGGCAGTCTTCTTGGTGTTGGTGTAGATGGCATACCCTTCCTGGCGAAGCTCCAAGACGCGGGCCGCAACATTGCTGATACGGAAACGGGTCTGCGCCTGGCGGACCGTCAAAGTGTTATTCACACCCCTGGGGTTTGTCTTGGCAAGATAGGTAAGAATGCGTGACTTTGCTGAAACTTGACTCATGGAACACCTCATAATAACTGGGGCGAATAAAAGAGGTCGCCCCTTCCTCTATAAGACACATCAACCTATACTCAACGAAGATTCATTATAGCATAGTCTTCATGCTATGTCAACAACTATCTCACTGCCATGATGGTTAAGCCACTGGCACCTCTCCGGTTTGGTCAGCGACCACAGTGGTATTGGCGTCATCCATTGTATTAGCAACCGTCACACTAGCATCCACTTTGGTATACAAGTCAATGAAAGATTTCTTGGTCTCTTCGTCAAATCGGTTGAGACAATATGTGATGGACTTCATACGATCTCCGTTGAAAATCGGGTAGGCCCGAGCGATATGCACCAGACGCCTCGTAGAAATTACTTCACTGGATGCACCTTCTTCGTCATAGGCCTTGCGGATTGTCGATGCCCAAATAACAAGGAAATTAGCAAAGTCATCATCGCCACGTCCTGCCGCTTCCAATTCCTTCTTGACAATCTTACGTTCGACCGCATTCGGTGCCCATTCTTGCTCAAAGGTGATCGGGAATCGCTCAAGGAATGCTTCGTTGAGCACATTGGTAAACATGTAGCGGCCGTCCTCAGAACCCTTTCCCTTGGTATTCGCGGTCGCAATGATCTGGAATCCAGGAGCCGGCGTGACAATCTCGCCTTTCTTTTTCAAGAGGAACGGTTTGCCTTCCAGAACTCTCTGGAGACAGGACAAGTTCTGGGCACCGTAGTCGATTTCGTCGATACAGAGCACGGCACCTCGGCGGGCGGCCACAGTTACGGCACCATCGCGCCAGACCATCTGATTATCAATCAGTATGTAGTTCCCCAAAAGATCACCCTCATCGGTTTCAGGTGTCATAGACACACAAACATACTCTCGGCCGAGCAGGGCACACACTTGCTCCACAGACATACTCTTGCCGTTTCCTGAAGGACCTGTGATGAACACCGGGTAGAATTGCCGTGAGGTGATGATGGACTTGAGGTCCTCAAAGTTACCGAAGGGAACATAATTTTTATACTTGGGGGGCACACACCCTGCCTCCTCAATATCTGTGACCATGGACTGGACACGGAGCTTGGGCTTCATCGTCAACGGTTGCATACAAATTTCCTCAGCCACAGGTTCCTCCTTGGGGGCAGATGTCATAGACTTTACTGCTACATGTTTACCAGGGACACGATACATCCCTCGCCCGGCGCGATTGGTTGAGTCCTTGGTAAACCATTGGGGCACGTTCATCCCGGCACGATCACAGAGCTTTTTAAGGTCCACTATGGACACCTGAGTCTTCCCTATAGATTCCAACAGGGCTAAAAACTTTTCACGGGACTCACTTTTGACACTCATTCCATATGCTCCTTGTTAGATACAACCCATTCGTTATGATGTATCTTCTCATATACCGGTAGGTTTGTCAACAAAAATCGACGGTCTCCATATTATAAAAGTGACAATTTTTGTCATGAGTGTTCAATTCTGAACAACCCCGTAAAGGGTCTAGAACCGTGGATCTTTGGGCGTCCATGCTGTCATAGACCCGTCCAATCCTAAGCGGTCCTAGAGTCACCTTGCCGTTCTATTCTGCTATCATCGTGATAAACTTCGACACCAGCACCCGGGACACAGATTTCCGCTTGCTGACTTTTTTGAAGGCGGTCAAAAGGCGCCCGGGCGTCCACTTGTACCCCTCAACCGTATTGCCCAGGCCGGTTGCCTCAGTTTTGAGGTCAGAATTTCCTGGGATGAAAAATAACCTGGTATATCCATCAGCAAACGATTCTAGAAACTTATGCTCAATCAACGAGTGAGATAATTTGTCCAATGCCACTGTATGTTCAGGCGTCTGATCCCAACGGCCTCTGGGAATTTTGAAACCGCTCGGACCAGTGTATAACTTGGCCACATCAGATCGTACATCCCTGAGTTTGTTGCTGGTAATGTAGAATCCAAAGACTCCTGCGCCTGTGGTCATCTGGATCCACTTCATCAGACCAATTGTGACCCCATTATGAATTTTGGGTAATTTGATTTGGACTTTCTCCTTAGAGTCGACCAAGGTGACATGTTGGTGATCCACATCAAATCCCATCCTCTCTTTACTCCAATAATCCTTAGCGATTACCCGATACTCACGATTACCATCTGAGTCCCCATCATGGACGATGATCGTGTTGACCAGATCCAAACGATAGGAGGCTTTGAAGTTGCGAAGCATATCCCTCAACGGAATCAGGGCCTCGTTCAGCGGGGTTGACCCCATACCCTCATGACTAGGAGCCGAGTAAGATCTCTTGCGGTTGCGAAGTCCTTCGGCCAATAACAGGTGGTTGATAATGGCCGTGACAAAATCGTTTGCCGACATCCGTGAATTGAACATCTCCCTGAGGCTCAAGTTCCCCATATGAAGATCGTTCATATGAGTAGAAAACTGCTTCAGCGGCTTGGCATCATATGTCCCCCTGTTGGGAAAATCGACATCCTGGCATGACCCGATTGCTGTAAATGTATACGCCACAAACGGAATATTGACTTTGCGGCAAAACAACGCCATGACTAGGATCTGCTCCATGGCACCTTCAATATGCTCACTCATGCTGCGAGACTTGTCCAAGAGCAACACCAGTCCATGTGATTTGCCCTTATGTGTCGTCATCATCTTGCGGAACATATTATCTTCTAAGCGATAGGTCGCCAGTTTGTTCAAATCAATGTCCCCACTGTCAGAAATCTTTGCTTTGGCATAGGAGCGCGCCGCCTTTTTCATTTCAAATTCTTTGGCAAGCAACGAGATATAGTCCTCGTTCTTTCGTTTGAAATCATTGAACAGTTTTAGGCCCACGGAGCGGTTGCCCACATAGAATTCTGACAACATTTTATTGACCTTGGCCGCAGGGACCACGATATCTGACAAATTAGGAGTAGGGATGTTAATATAATGTGACTGAATATTATCATCCTTGGCCAGTGTGTGCTCCATGTTCCTAAAGGCTTCATCGGTCTTAGACTGGGGAATAAACTCAGAGTCAGAGGCCACTACACCCCCTGTACCCCTGGCGCTCTTTGCTTTGGCCTGTGACTTAGACTTGCTACGCTTGCCTTCCCCCTGGTCGGTTTGCTTCTCGGTCGTCGCATCATCGGCTTTTTCTTCATCGTCTTCGGCGGTGTCGCCTTTGCCGTCCCCATCTTTTCCGTCTTCCGCCTCTTCATCCTCTTCATCCTCAGAGCCCGGACCATTTTCACCTTCGGTTACCTCATCATCATCATCATCATCATCATCGAATCGCCAATCCTCATCATCCTCTTCATCATCAAATTCCGCTTCATCTTCAGCGGCATAGGTTTCTTTAAGGTGATCGGCGAGTTCCTGCTTTTTCTTGTTGCCCTCTTTTTGTTCTTCTTTGCTGTACGCATACAACTTGTTGGTCAATTCGACCACTTGCGTCCAGGTCTCCAAGGCCATCAGTTCATCGTAGAACGGTTTTTCCTTAGCGGTAAACCGAATGTTCATTGTGGTGCCCAGTTTGGCAGCAAGGTTCAACTTATCAACCAGATACAGGCCATTCATATCGGACACTTTGGACAATCCAAAAAAGTCACGCGCCAAGAGTTCTTTGTACCCTTGGATCATGGGGCGTCGAAGACCTGGATAGGTCCGCTTAATTAGTTTTTCAATGCGGGCATCTTCCACGACATTCAAAAAGTGACTAAACGATTTCTTGGATGCAGGACCCACATTCTTGTCCTTGCCAAAATATTTCTGTGCGTCATGCCATCCGTCTGCCGGTGTATTCAGGGCATGGGACACTTCATGCCCCATGAGAAGATCGTAAAGTTCCCCTGATATGTCAGACCAGATTGGCACAGTCAAAGTACGGTTGGTAGGACTAAATGAGGCGGTGCGGGTTCCTCGTTGTTCAATGGTCAGGTTTTCCATGGCCATTAACTTTGCTAACATACTTTTGGTCTCGACCGTATACATTCCCTTTTCCCCTCTTGTGTTTACGTCAATCATCATGTTTCTATACTAACATAGTGACTCCTGAGAGTCAACAACTATTTGTTACATAAGTCATTGATTTTGCTGTCTTTGCAATAAAATCTTTGGAGGTTTGCTTGGAAACGATCAAAACTCCGTCCCAAAACGCAGTTTTACGGACTTCCAGTGTCTTTGGCTCGATCCATGCGACCCAGACATAGTGCCGCTTATACTTCTCGCCGGCATCTTCCACAATCAAGCCCGATTGCTTCTTCATGCCGTATTCACTGATATGCTTGACAACGATGCCGACTTGTAGGGGTTTGTTCATGCTGTATTCTCTCATAACAGGGAGAATAAGTCAAGAATAAAAGGGCAAGATTAGAGAATTTTAATGTGGAGGGCGCAAGTGTATGAAAAGACTAAAATGGGTGGGTTTTGGGAGGTGTGGGTTACTCCCTATTGAGTCAAGGGGGGTCGTGGTTCCTGGGCCTTCCTCCGTGGTCCTTATAGGGGTTTACGGAATATCATAATAGGCTCATATTTCAGCCATATTCCCTTGACCTTCACAAAATTTTCAGTCTTGGGTAGCCCTGTGATAGCATCCAGACGATTTCCTCCAGGCATCTGCGCCAGAGACATTTTGACAGTCTCGACATATTTTAACCCTAGGTCCTCCATCATTCTGTATGAATCATCTTGGAGAGGTAGTCGATCTCCCCCGAATGTGGCATTAGCAATATTCCAGGCCAAGTATCCACCAGGACGGAGCCACTCATAGGCCGTCTTTAAGGTTTCTTTCAAGAACCCATCTCTCCAGTCATCATAATTATCAAACTTGATACAGGACTGGGCTGGATCTTCTGAGTATCGTTCTTTTGCAAAATACGGAGGGCTAGTAAATACTAGGCTCACCTTTCCTTTGTATTGTTGGAAGTCGGGCTCATAGTGCATCTCTTCTGAGCCCTGCTGCCAGAATTTCAGTTCAGTGTGCGGGCTGCCGAAGATACCACCCTTGCTGACATGAGAACCATAGAAGTCTGCAATCTCATGATACTTGGTGCGACCAGGGGTGGTGTTATGATCTGTGTTGGGATCGTTACCAAGATAGGTAAGGTGTCTTCCATCTTCCACGCTAAGTGCGCCCAATAAACGACCTCCCCATCCTGCTGATGGATCCCAGACATATATGGTGTCCTCCTTTTTCCATTTTTCAGTATACTTCTCATAGATGTACTTGGCAGTCAATGGGGGGAAGTTGGTGGCATATTGGCAGAAGGAGACTCTGAACGCCTTCAGGTTGATGGGGAATACTTTCTGTCCCTTTTCAAAGACTCTGATGGTGTAGTCCGTACGATCCTCAAGGACATTGGTCCGACAGTGGGTAGGAATAACATCCCCTAGACTCTTAATGTCATTGAGACTCAAACGCAGATATTTAACGGCTTTGAGGTCCTCATTATATCCCGTGTAACTTACTTCCTCATCATTAGGGCAGACCCAGTAGTCCCAGTTCCCTCGGTCTCTCCAGTGGTCCGACTCAAACATGTGGATCCATTCCACCCCTGTCCCGGCCACAGGGAGTACACTGTAACGTGAAATGTCGCTGACCTTGATGGGGACAGAGAAGTGATAAAAGGAATCACGCTTGAAGTGCCGACTCGCATAGGTGACAAACGTGTCTAGTAATAGGGGATCGGCAAAGTAGTCGTAGATGGATTTCCCAGATGAAGGATCTTTAGTATAGTTGATCCGTGTCTTCATCATACCTGGAAAGAATTGATTGACTGCATTCCCGAGGTTCGAGGTATTACGAACCACATTCTTTTCCCCGGTTAATTCATCAACCTGTTCAAAGGTCTCGGTGATAAAGGATTCCATTTTTTGGAACTGCCCGATGATTTCGGACTTATCATAACCGACGCGAGGAGGCTGACCCTTTTCGTCCCAGAGAAAGATGACGACCCGGCGCAACTCAATAACCCATTCCCGAAACTCAACAGGAGTCATCCACAACAATTCCTCAAAGGTCTTGTTGACAGAGGACTCGATTAACTCGGTATTCTTTTCATAGAAACAATGTTGCATAATACAGTGACCCTTTTGAATTATAGACCTTCACTGGGATTTTTCGTTTCTCAGATTGCCGTACCATATTCAGTGTGCCTTTGGAGTTCTGAATGTCATCATGGAAGGCTAGAACAAGGTCGGGCTTACCCTCATCGAGCATTTGGGTATTGCGAATGGGTCCTGCCGCTTTACCATACTTTTCCCATTCGGCAGGGAAACTCTGTACACAGATATCAAACACCTCGGCAGCTTCTAGTGACAAGGTATCGGCACCGTTGGCGCCGCCCTCAATGACCACTGTGGGTCGATGTTCTATCATCACATCACAAATAACCTTATAGTTGGTCCAATGTCGGTCGCCGCAGAATAAAATTCGCATGTACTATTATCTCACAATGGGAAGGAAAAGTCAAGCGGCAACATTCCAAAATAACACAGTAGCAGGCTTGGGGTGAGTGTAATACCATTCACGCATCACACTCCATCCTTTGGAATCATAGGTGGGTGCCGAAGGAAACGGAGGAGCATCACATGCCTTGACAGGGCGATCAAACTTATAAGGGCTGATATGATGAATCGCTCGTCCTATTTCTCTTGGTGACATGGAATGCCCCACTTGTACCACATGCACCTCGGCACTAGGGTAGGCTTGCTGTAGACCTCGGTTCAACGTGCCGGAAGAACCTACAGACCAAATGTGATCGGGGGTTATTGGTAGTTGTTCATGACAGACCTGCACGATTGATTCTAGGACGCTGGGGTGTTCAAGACCCAATGGTAATAGAAATCTATTACCTGGGTCTTCTTTGGCATACCATTTTGCATGGGCCTTGGTGACACCGAGCATACCCATTTTGACCCAGTGATAGACGGCGCCGAGTTCCAGACCTCTTTGTTGATAGGGATGAAGGTTATTAACGTCCCGGAGTGCCATGAAGAGGTGTGCGGTCTTGCCGTACCTGGATGCGACCCAAGGTAATGATATTTGAGCGTAACCTGTGGCAGGGCAGGAACCAAAGACGATTTCTTTTTGTGGCATATCCCGGATCATCCTATCCACAAAACGGATCTTGGAACCATAGCCCAGGAGATCGTCTCTGACTACGCTAAATCCGTTATGGGTGGTTATTTGTATTGGTGGGTTGGGGTCAGACCACTCGGTAGGCATTGGCAATCATCCTTTCAAGTGTAGGAGTCACGACGGTATCAACAACCAGATGAATCCGTTCTTCACTCCCACCATTCACGGCCATGTGAGGCTTACGGGTATCGATCACCCAACATTCCCCAAAGCCATAGTGGTACTGTTCGCGTTCATCGTTTCCGTTCCAGGTGCTAAACAGGACCTGCTTATTGGTTTTTAGAGGGAAGTGCAAGCGCGCCAGGGCGCCCAGTGAGTTGCCAGCATCGGGGTCGACCTGGTCAGTGTGTCGTGTGAGTTCTCCTCCACCAGGGGCTAATCGCATGAACCTGACCCGGTGCACTTCCCCATCTAAAAAGGAGAGAAGTTCCCGTACTTCAGGAAATTTGTCGTAAAGTTCGGTATCTTGTAGTTCAAAATGTTCGTCTTTGTGGGCCTCGTGCCACTTGTCATTCATTTCGGCTGGCTTGGTAATGAATCCTGGATCGGCTGAATACCCACGGAGTGCCAGGGCAGACCAGGCATTCATGGTATTGTAGTTGGAATAGTGATTGGTATAGTTCAACTTGAGCTGTTCAACCTTCTGAAGAATGGCCGCTAATACTATACAGTCAACCGGACAAATCTTGGCCATACTCACCAGGTCAGCCTTGGAGACTGTTGGATGTTTGCGGGGTCCGACACTTGATGTGGCCGAGTCACGGAAGTAGACGGCCGTGATTTCAGCAAACGAAGAGACCTTATAGCCTACTCTCTTGAATCCGTTCTCTTCGGCCAGCGCACAGATATCCCTTTGACCTGCATAGCAAGTCAGCCAGCAGTTGTCTTCGGCAAATGTCCATAGCAATGCTCTGCGCAGATCATTGAGACCCTCTGTTGTCGCACAGAGGTGGGAAACAGTGATATCCCCTTTCAGTTTTTCACCGATCACGGGCTTGCCGTGCATCATAATCTTTCCTGGAACCTTCGCCCGTTTGGAGACATAACAGGCCTCGATCCGGTCATTATTGCGAATTACAGTCAGTCCCCCGACATGGAGTTGCTCTGCCACGTTGTTCTTTTTGAACTGACCAAAGGGAGAAATCGCATGGGCATTATGGGGAGCATAGAATGCCTCGATGCTCTTGAGTAGATCCAGTTCAATTCCGTGCTGCCAGGTTTTCATGATATAACTCCGTTTAGTTCTCTCTGTGAGATTGTATCGCTGTGGACACCGGGGCATTCTGATGTGGGCCGGTTGATGGAGCTGAATGTTGTTGCCGTTGCTTCTGTTGTCTAGACTTGGTATCCATGACTGCCTGAATCTTCTTGAGCAATTTCTGCCTTTTCTTTTTGGCCATCGATAAGGTCAGATTTCCGACTCGTCGAGTAAAGACAATACCATTAAGATGGTCGATCTCATGTAGGGCCACCCGGGCTGTGGCGCCTGTCCATGTCACATCGATACGCTTCCCTGTCTCGTCTGTATATTTGAACCGGGCCGTCATGGAACGAGTAACTGGAAGAATCAACCCTGGAAAACTCAAACAGCCTTCTTTTTGGTGTGAGGTTTCCTTGGAAGATTCTACCACCATAGGATTGATACACACGATACCTCCCGACATAACAAAGATTCTTGCGGCAATACCGCACTGTGGTGCCGCGAGTCCTGCACCATTATAATGGGTCATGGTATGAATCATCCGCTTGGTTAGTTCGTTGATGTGTGCAAGACTCATGCCAGGTTTTGTAAAATCCACCTCAGGCTGTACAACCGCAAGCATAGGGTTTTGGTCGTTATAGAGGGGTAATAATTCTAATTTCGCGCTGGTGATTGAAGGGGGAGCATCGGTCTTGTAGGTGAAAACGGGGGCTTGACTCATGTTGTATTCTCCTTATGCCACAATATGGGAAAAATTCTGCTGTTTATGGAACCTGATGACATTCCTAAATTTATCCTGTAAAATGTCTCCTCGGTGAGAAATCACAAATACATTGGTGGCCTCAAGATTGTGTAGTATCTTCATTAACTCTTCTGCGCCATTTGAATCGAGGGAGGAATCGAAAATTTCATCCAGGATCAGAAGGTTTGTATCGGCCGAGTTTTTCAGCTTGGCGACCGCCCTCCAGGTGAGCAACAGAGCCATATCGATACGGGACTTTTCACCTTCAGAGAAGGAGTGATAGGTAAACTCATCCCTGAACCGTGACTTGATGGTTTCTTTGAAGGTTTCGTCCAGATTGAAATTGACAAAGAAGTCCATGCTGGCCAGGAATTTGTTACCAAGCGTATTTATGATCGGTAGGTACTGCCTGATGATCTTGGTTTTGATACCGGTATCTTTGAGCAAGGCACCCGCGGCATCATAATAGGCAGAGGTCTCAATCAAGACCTTCTTGGTGCGTTCAAGCTGTTCCAGGTCTTGCTGATGTTCGATCAATCGTAACCGTTCTCTTCCTGTTGATTCATGACTGCCCCTGAGTTGTGTGATTTTGCTTTCCAGTGTTTTATTGAATCGCTCTAAATGTGTGACACTCTCCTGATCCCGAAATATTTCTTGTTCGATCCTAATAATTTCCTGCTCCACCTCAGCGATCTCATTCAAGACCTTCTGGTGCTCCAGAAACTTTGCTTCCAATTTACTCAGACCCTCTTGACAGTCAAGAATTTTAACAAGGTGTTGGGTGATTTGTGTTTCTTTGAACACCTCATCGATCTTCTGGGTACAGGTAGGGCAATCATCCTGAGACTGAAAGAACTTGACCGTCTTCTGGTGCTTCGTGCGCACCTGTTCAATCTGGGCTTCTAATTGGGTGACCTTCTTGATGGTACTGAGTACCTTGGATTTATCGGTCACCTTGAGTTTGAGACCCTGGAGAAGCCCTTCACTGTACTCAATATCCATCTTGAGCCGCACGATCTCTTTGGTGTGGGCAAGTTGTTCATCCTCATGCTCCTGGATACGCAGAGCGACATCCTGTTGGGCTTCGGTGATATAGCGTTCCTGCATGGCAATGCGACCCTGAGCCCCTTCGATCAAGAGTTTATTGGCCCCGCGCTCCACCATGATGGTCGTCAGTTTAGACTTGACCAATTTGTTCATGACCGAGAAGATTTGAATGTCGAGTAAGTCCTCGATGATGGCCCGACGGTCCAGTGCTGAGAGTTGCATAAACGGCGTGAATGAGGCAGACCCCAAAATTACAATCTGGGTGAAGGACTTATAACTCAATTTCAGAATATACTTCTCCAGATATTCCTGGTAGTCCCCTGTGGCTGTTTGGTCCAGTAACACACCGTCCTTGAAGACCTCAAACAGATTCGGTTTGATCCCTCGGCGCACCTTGAATGTGTGTGATTCAGTGCAGAACTCGATTTCCACCAGGGCATCTTTCTGATTGATGGAATTGACCAGAGACGGCTTGGCGATATCTCGGAACGGCTTGTTATACAAACCAAAGCAGAGGGCGTCCAGCACGGTCGATTTACCGGATCCATTCTCCCCGACCACCAAGGTATTCTGGGATTGATTCAGGACAATCTCGGTCCAGTAATTACCAGTGGAAATAAAGTTCCTGAATCGGATCGTCGTGAATTGAATCATTGGGTCGCCGCTTCTGTGTTGACCGCTTCAACATACAGGTCCTGTAATAGGGCCTTGAGTTTTTCAGGTTCGACTCCGCCAGGCATGACCATAGTATCCACACATTTTCTAATAATCGTGACAGTATCTTCGGCTTGATTGACGATGCCCTGTGATGTATCGAGGGCATTCTCGGTAAAGTCCTCTACAATAGTCACATCGATAGGAACAGTCTTATATAGGCGATCCATGACTGTATCAAATAGATAAGGGTTCTGCTTGCGCATGACCACCACTTTCACATAGGCATTGGTGTACTTAGTGAAGTCTTGGTTTTTCCAAAATTCAAAACTCTGTATCGAGTCATCATAGGTGAATCTTCTAAAAAGTTTGAATGGATTTTCAACAAATTCTAATTTTCTTGTTTCGGTATCGAAGATATGAAATCCTCGAGGATCACCATAGTCTGCCCAAGTGATTTCTACCTGATTTCCAAGGTAATGTATCGTCCCATCATTTGACTTATGGTGAAAGTGACCACTCAGTACCAGATCAAATCGGTCAAAGATATCCTTGGTCAGTCCAGTCTGGCAGATGTTTCCGCGGTCCATTTCAAACCCAGTGATTTCTAGATGCCCCAAGATGATTGGGGCCTGTGTTGTTCTCAGATACTCCAGTGAGGTACCTAAATTTCCACTATTGATCCAAGGCACCATGGCCACCAATAATGTATCAAACAGTACATCCTGAGATTCCTGATAGATTGTTATGTTTTTATATCCACCTAGTAGTTCATCCAAGGCATTCACATGGTTGGTATTGCGATAGTACACATCATGGTTGCCGGTGAGCATATGGACAGTGACATTGAGGTCTTGTAAACGATCAAAGAACCCGGTACGCCATGAATTCCATATGTTGAAGTTGATGAATTTGCGCCTATCAACCACATCACCCAGGTGAACTAGGGTCTTGATATTATGACGCTCGATATAGGGAAAGAAGACCTCTCGATAGAACCTGTGAAAATAATCATTCACAGCAGGATTGTCCGCACGGGCCCCAAAGTGACTGTCGTTCAGCAAGGCTATGAGCATCAGTCTTTCCCCACAAGCTTGAGAGGCCCCACCACAATAGACCTAGAAATTCTATAGGTACCTGGAGGGGGTTGAATACCACGGTTAATACAGTCCTGAATAAAATCAGTATCATCGGACTTGAAAGAATCCCCATACCAGGGCTTCGGTACATAGATGATTTCAAGTTGATCTTCGATCATTTATCACCTACAAACTTCAAGGTGCCATAGGCAGAACTGTGTTTGACTTTGACCTTTTTGCGAACCTTTTGAGTGCGGACTTGTTCATAGGTGTGGATAAAATCGGTGATATTCTCATAGACCTGAAAGGAGCGGCTCGAACCCTGCCCGGCGCCATCCAATTCGTGCATAGGAGTTTGTTGCAGAATGCCTAGTTGCTGTGTCGCCTTATATTTGACATACAGTTGCTTTTTCTCTTTGCTGATTCGACGGAGGAAGGCAAAGTAGATGATCTGGGTGAAGTAGGCAAACGGATTCTTTGATTTGGCGGGGTCAAAGTTGTTCACGTACTGTAAACAGTTTTCCACCGCATCAGAAATCATATCCTCACGGAACGAGTAGGCCATGAAGTTAGGTTTTCTTGCCAAATGGTCAGCAATTTTGAGAAAACAGGTACCAATATACTCAGAGAGGATTGGGGTCTCCTCCTTGGCCTTTTTGGCTGCCTTGACGAGTTTTCGATGTTCCAATAGTGCATTGAGAAGATCGGTGTTGTTTACATATTCGTTACGCACTTTAGGTACAGACATATTTTATCATTTCCTTTAATTGAGCAGCAGTCATGTTCTTAGTTCGTGATTTTGGGATTGCCCCATTCGGTGTCCGATTCAAACAAGTCATACACGGCGTCGGGCACCTTCAGTGGGTTTTTAGTGAGTTGTTGGGAATGACTGTAGGCGCGCTTGAGTTGTTCATGTTGTTCAGAATAAAAGACCGAAATATCAGTGATCTGATCGGTATACTCTTTACCAAACAACACCATTTTTTCTCGTTCGGCTTTTACCCACACCTCATAGAACTTTACCAAGGAAGATCGAGGAGTAAGGACGGCTAGAATACTATCGGAGGCTATCGAGACACAGGTATTTTCCAGAAATTCATGAGGCACCCAGGGCTTCAAGAGAAACCCTACACCACCATGGGTACCATGATGGACAATCACATGGGCTGGTGTGTAGAGTGTGGTGATATCATCTTGGGCACGTCTACCGATGACTTCGCTAGAATACCGTGCAGAATCACCTATTAACATGATATTATTTGTGAGCATGAGCAGTAAAATATTCATCATAGTATAACAGAGTTAGGGGGTCTTGTCAAGAGGTTTCGGCAGATCGATAAAATACTGTTTGAATGGAAACTTTTCATCCTGATAAATTTTGGAGCGTTCCACATAATGTTTGAGTAAAAAGTTGACATGCTTACCTACTCGTAGGTCGTCCACGATATCAAATAGGGTGGCGCAGGTCTTTCCATCAGAGGTTCGTAGTCCTCTACCAATCGATTGTAGATTGCGAATGCGGGACTTACTGGGTGCTGCAAAGATCACATTATGTAGGTTCTTGATGTTGATGCCTGTGGAGAAGGTGCCATAGGATGCCACAATGATGGCATTGTCACGGGATTCCATGACCTTGCGAATCTCTTCCCGTGCAATCGTATCAGTGCCCCCATAGATAAAAAAGACTTCTCTGGTGTTGTTGGCTTGGGTGTACAGATCCTCAAACATCGGTTTGCCGTGCTTCTCAACCAATTGGAAGAGAATCAGGGTATTACCTTTCAATGAAAGGGCCAGGTTCCGAACAAACAGTGCCCTAGCTTTATTTTGTACCATGGCCTCGTATTCCTCAGGATAGGTACACTTCCTCATGGCTTTGCGTATGTCCTCAGGGTACTTGAGCACCAGACATTTGATTTTTAGTTCGGAGACCGTGCCGGCATCCATGAGTTGTTTGGTTGTGACGACCTGAAAGACAGGACCAAAATGTCCTTCGAGCACTAACCGATGGGTTTTTGTGCCATCCAATGTACCTGTGGTACCGATACGAGTATCGGCATTGATGAGGTGTGCCATAATGTCCGTGAGAGATTTGGCCTTGAATTGATGGGCCTCATCGCCGATCACAAAATCAAACTGCTTGAGGTAATCGGGGGTTTGCTTATGGAGACTTTGCCAGGTTGAGATGGTCAAGAAATGATTCACATGCCGTTCTTTGCCAGCGTACATGCGATGAACATATTGATCTGCATCCCACCCGTAGGACTTCAAGTCCCCGAAAAGTTGTTCGACCAATGAGGTGGTGGGGACAATAATCACACCCTTTTTATGTGTACACTGAAGATAGCGCACAATTAAATAGATAATCAGGGATTTTCCACTGGCAGTCGGGCTGACAATCAAGGCTCTTTTATTGCGAATACTCTGGGCAAACGCCTCAATCTGATAATCTCTAGAGAGATGGGGTAACGCAAGTGACTTGGCGAATGCTTCTGCTTCGACCAATGAGAAACTCGTTGTCAGGAGAATAGGATCATCAAGTTCAAGAGCGTATCCACGGTCCTGAGCAAATTTTTGGACAAGACTGACAAGGCCACCAGGTAGAGTACTATGAGTGCGATTATACAACCTGATTTTGCCGTCCCATAGTCCCTTTCTAAAGAGGGGTTGAAACTGATATCCTGGAGTGTAAAAACTAAAATACTCTGATAACTCCTGACGAGTAGACTCTTCACACGAGACTTGAATAAATGATTCATTCTTTTTACTCACCACCATAACAGACATTAGTGTGCCCCTGAGATAAACCGTTCCCACTGGATGATATCTTTAATCTGAAAGGTCCGGGACCCTAGTTCCTTGATGATTGACTGTGCCACCTCCACAATCTCCGTATGTACCCCCAGGACCTGTTTGGCATTCAGAATATCGACATCAGCATCCATATAGGTGGTCATGTCTGCCTTAAGGGTAAAGGGAAAGGGGGACCATCCATACTTTTTGAGGGTTTCTTGGTCCAGTCGTCCTGAGTAATATTCATATTTGATCCGGCGCAACTTGGCATACTTTCGCTCACCTTCCTGAAAGGCCCGCCGATGAGAGGACAGAATCGTGAGATATTTGGAATGCAACCCACCGATCTTACGGAGTTCCTCCGCGGGTTCAAGTTTGTCCATCGCAGCATCCTTCTTCCATTCTGCAAGAAGGAGGTCAACTTGGGTTGTGGAGGGTTTCGTGGTGTCAAGTATCATAATACCTTACAGTATAGCAGGTGCACAGGGTCATGTCAAGTTATATTTTTGTAAATTTGTAAAATTCAAATCTGAATGTCACATCTGCCGTGATAAGACTCTCGGGATCACTGGTGCTGGACAAAAGAATGTCAGACAAACTGGTAGGAAAACAATTATAGAACGATACACGGATTTTTGGATTCTGTTTGGAATCATGGATAATCAACATGGCATCTGAAAATTGAGGCATCGTAGTCAGTCCTGCTCCAATGCGCCGATCCAAGTTTTTATATTGGTTAAAATTCTCTGGAAAGGTTGTACCGACCATCCAGTTGAAAATTTCCTGCCAACCGGTGAGGTCCTCATCGACCGTGAAGGTCATGGAAAAAGGATTCATGTTGAGTTTTTCACCTGGAGACCATAAGTCAATAAAAGGTGTCGGTCGTGGCACCTCGCCTAAGTTGATGCCGGGTATGTTGACCGACTGCGCCCAGTAGGTGACCGTAGGTAATGCGGCAAATGATACCTGGAATTTATTGGGATGCAGGATATTAGGATTTACGGGTGTGTTGGGTACTGTAGGAATTGCCATAGAGTCTCCTTATAGACACTATTTATGCTGCTGTATCCAGACAAAAAAAGGGGAGCCCTTTGAGGCTCCCCAATTCTTTGTACTCTGTCAACTCGCTTATGCGATGTTGAGGACCTTAAAGGCGCGATAATACATGTTGGCACGGATGTTCAAGGCACCTGAACCCTGGACGGCTCCTTCGGCGAATGGGTTGGCGACGATGCCATAACGGGTTTTGAAACCTATCTTTGGCTGGAAGGTCGCGGTGTCAATCGCACGAACCATCTGGAGAGGGACGTATGGGCAATAGAAGATACCTGCATCAAATGCGTTAGTACCCTTGTAGCCGACCACAACAAACTCCTGGGTCTGTGCGGCTGGGAAGTAAGGATCAATATACACCTTGTAACGGCCGAGCAAGGTACCTGCGTAGGTATTTGCGGTATCGTCAACATTCAGGTTCACGTTGTCCTTCAAGGCACCAGCATAATCCAAGATGCCTGCAAGCGCAAACGCTGAGGCCACATCTGACGAGCAGATGACCACATTACCCTTGCCGCGACGAGTCTGCTTGGCGATGGTGTTCGCTTCGCGCTCGATCTGGAATGCAAGCCCCTTGATCTTTTCAACCATCCAACGACCATTGGAGTCGGTGTCAAGGTCGAATGCAGCGGCGGTGGTGGTGCCGACGGCACAACCCAACTTTGCAACGGAATACACGGTACGGATGACTTCGCGGTTGATTTCAGACAGCACTTCTGCGGAAAGGATGTTGGACAATTCTGTCTCAGCATCTAGACCGTGAACAGCCTTCAAGTCCTGGGCCAATTCAAGGGTGTATTCTGCCTTCAATGCACGGGTCTTAGCAGTAACAGTGACCTTTTCGATTGAGAAACCCATTTCGCTGAATGCTGGGTTGGTGCCATCACCCAAACCTTCTGCTACTGAGGTAGACATACCGACGCCAGGTGCAACTGGTGTTGCAAACACGGCTGCGGTGTTACCGGTTGCAGTCAAGGTCAGCGCAGTCTGTGCCACACCAGTACCGGTGAAGCTGGAATTCGCTTCTTGATAGAAGGCTTCATCCAAACGCGCGGTCGCATTGGCATAGTTGGAGCGCATCGCAAAGATCAACCCAGTTGGACCGGTCATTGGCTGCACGCCGCAGATGTCATAGGCGATCAGGTTAGGCAAAGAGCGACGAACCAAGGAGATGAGGATTGGGTCATAACCGGCCATAGGACCTGTTGCGGTCGCGGAGCCTGTCAGACCACCACCGGTTGCGTTCAACGCGGTTTCTGTCAACATCTTATGTTCGCCCTGTAAAGCAATCGCTTGGTTCTCAAGGACAATCGCCGTGACGGCGCGACGATACTTGTCGGCGATCTTAGGAATGCCTGGGAGGTCCAAAACTGGGGCCCACTTTTGTTCGAGTTGTTCCGATAAAAACATGTGTAATACTCCTTCTTAATAAAAACGGTTTAACCCTGTGTACGTGTCAATGCGGCAACGACTGAAGCCACACCCGCGTCAATGACTGGCGCCTTCTCTTCTGCCACTTCAGAAGCTTCTGTCAACATCTTGGCATTGGCATTGGACTTTTTCCCCGTGGTTGCAGGGAAGTAATTCTCTCGGATTGTGGAGACTTTGGAGGTATACTCACCTTCTGCGGTGTATTCGACGCTCTCTGCGAGGGTACGAACTTTTTCAACCTGTGTCTGTGTAAGTCCTTCACAGATACCGTTGAGAATTTCAGTCTTCTTGGATTCACCAAGCTGCTTCTTGAGTTCAACAGACTTGGCCACCTCTTCATTCAATTCGCTGGTCAATTCTTCGACCTTTGTTGCCAGTTCATCGACGAGGTCGACCTTCTCGGAAGGCACGTCAATGTAGTGTTCCATGAACAGGTCACGGAGACCCCCGATGAACTCTTCTGTCAGTTCGGAACGAAGTCCCTTTTCGATGGCCAATTCATTCTGGGTCATCCACTCTTCAACCACATAGTTCAGATAATCATTGACCTGTTCGGTCAAGGAGTCACGAACTTCGAGGACTGCGGCTTCAAACTTCTCGGCGTACTCGGCTTCAAGGGCTTCGGTGATGCTGAGGACCTTGTCGGTCACACGAGCCTCATAGATGGTACCGATCTTGGCGGCAAATTCCTTAGGTAGATCAGTTTCGTAGGCGAGGATGGCTTCCACATCTTCTGTGAGTTCCTGCTTCCATGCAGCTTCTTCGGCTTCTTCGGTCAAGCCTGCGGTCTTGAGACCCTTTTCGATCTTATCTTCGAGTTCTTCCTGTGTATCATCGCCTTCTGTTTCTTCGGAAGGATCGATAGACTCAGCTTCGGAACCTGCCAATTTTGCAGAAGGTGCCTTGGTGTCTGAGCTTGGGGCTTTCCCTGGGGCAGTGGCCTGCGATCCACCCACTTCCAACTTAGAAGTAGAATGCTTGGTGACGGTATCCCCACCAAGATCCTGGATCTCAGAACCTGTGAGTTTCTCTGGACCCATCTTGGGGGTCCCGGCTGCGCTACCCTTCAAAATCTCTGCTGCTGCTTCGAGTAATGTCTTAGACATAGAATAATCTCCTTGTTGTGATATTTATAAAAGTTGATATTTGCCCATTACAATTTACACATAAAACCTGAAAACAAGCGCACGGCGGCCTCATGGAGTTGTCGGCTTGATGCTTTCGTGATGACCTGCTTGGCCATCGCAACATCCTGCTCGGTGTAACGTCCATCAACAATCACCCACTCGCGGCCTTCCATGATACCCTGCACAAAGGCATCAGGAGCCGAGGGGTCGGCGACAATATCGGCCGCTGTGGCCAATTGATAATCGTCCTGGACTAGATCAATCCCATTGGACCCACGGACCAGGGTTCCGAGGCCTCGGGTTGAGACGGCGATCTTGGCGCCTTCTTCAAGCAGGGATTGCACGATCTTACCATAAGGAGTCTCAAGGATCTTGGCTTTACCATAAAAATTCTTACCGTCAGCCTTGAGTTCCTTAATCATATGACTGACCCGTTCAAGATTGATCGTCGGTGTATCGGGGTGGCCTAATTCACCAAAGGCGCGATTTTCCTTGATGTATAGATCATGGTAGCGTTTGGTTTCTTTATTCATCGACTCAAAGCAATATTGACGACGGTTCTTGTTGGGCATTTCCGTCTGGATGAAGATCCCCTCAATGTAGAAGGACTTCTTGCCTGTCTTCTCGTCGGCTTCTGTGAGGATCTTGACATCCTCGACACTTTCTCTAATCAACTTCATGGTGTGTTCCTTTGTGATCCGTTACTCTTTTGTCCAAAGTGCCCATGCCCAGACTGAAGGAATGACTTGAATGCTCGTCAGTTTGAAGCCAGCAGCATTTCGTGTTCCAATGGCCGCTGCTATAGCAGCGGTTAGCGCCTGCGGAGTACCTGTATTAGACTCATCGATGAATTGAATTTCTTGCACCGGCAAGGATGCCTGTGGTGGCATGATTGGATTCCCCTTTGCTATAAGTTGAGCGTGTATCCGCTAACCATTAAAGGTCTTGTGTTTGCACGTTATAGGTTGCCTGCTTGCTGAACGTGATAAGTGCGGTGCCTCCGTTGGTCACCGTGACGAGTACATTTGCCGCACCATTATTAGCAATAGGCATCTCATCATGCTGCCAGTAGCCGGCTTGGGCGACGTTGAGCACGACCACTCCATTCCGCGAAACTGACAATGAACCTACGGTAGGATGAACGGACCATTTTACAGAAGTCAATGTCACTGAACTGACATTCTCAGTACCAACATTCGCACTGAAGGCCTCCAGGGTAAGATTGGGGGTGGCACCATCAACTACACGAAGGTAAGAGGGCCCGCGGAGTTTATTTTTGATTTCGTATGGCATGATGTCTCCTTATCTATTCTTACAATTATCGAAGTGATATCGTTTCATCCCACTTACCCCACCCACTTTTTGACAATGACTACAAGATACACGTATCTGTGGGCCCTTTGGTATGTCTTTCTGAATGACTGAGTATCTTTGCCTGGACTCATTAGATCGGGTAGGATGTTTGATACCAAGGCCATTCGTATTTCCTAATTTTGATATAGATTGGCGTAACTTTGTTTTTTCGCTATGCCTGTTGCCCAAAGAATGCTGGTTGCCTTTATTCTTTTCTGATAAAATCTGCTTAGTTTCCCCAGTATGGTGATATCCTAGGGTCCCTTCTCCACCGTAGGTTTTATTATATTCAGGCTGTAGCCAGGCGATATACATAGGCTCGGCGACCTTGAGCCCAAATTCTTGATTTTCTCCCACTTCTAATACTTTTACTGTGAAATTATTCTCTCCATATTTAGTGATGGCTCTACAGAGGTGCCTTGGTTCACCTCTCCTGGCATCTGAAAAATGTTCAGATATTCTCCTAGATAAGTCATACCTGGTCGTGATGCCTACATATCTTTTTCTGTTGGTTTCGTTTGTTATCTGATAGATTGTATACATTAACGAATCCCCAAAGCACGTCTTTTTCTCATTGAAAGTTTTCTTTTTCGTAAAGTTTGGGCCATATGAGCTTTTCTTTTTCTGGCTGCCCTACGTTGGATTATACGAGCATGAATCCGCTTCGCCATCGGGATACGAGTGATCTTTCCGTGCCGCAACGTAAACCCCTTCACCGCGGACTTGCGAATCATACGTTGGACTTTGCCTTTGCGAATTCTGCGGCGAATCAAGATCGTGCGACCCTGGCGCATCCTGTTGCCTTCAGCAAACATGGACTCCGAAATCACTTTTCGCAAAACGGATAACTTCTTCTCAACAATCTGGTTGAGGGCGGCAGTGATAAAGGTCTTGGCTTCGGCAAATTTACCCTCCGCAACAAGCGCCACGGCATTCATTACTGGGCCCTCTTTTTATAAGGGCCGCGTTTCTTTCCCTGCTGCATAACACTCCTTGCTGCGCGAACTTCAGGAGAGCGTTTGGTTCCTTTGAGACCAGCACTTATGGCTGCTCTGATTTCCTGTGTTCGCGGTACCCCACGCAATCGAGTTGCTGCAATGGCCGCTCGGTGTTCTAATGAAAGAGTCCTTCCGACTAGGGCAGCACTTATTTTTTTACCAACTTCCAGATCGTTCCTTTTGTATTTTCCTCGTTTGATACCTGTCTTTGATGAATTATATGCCACCACTCGCTCCATTGCCGTGGCGTGTGCCATAATAAAGTTGTTCAAGAACCCATGTTTTTGGGCGTGAATATCAGGTTCCAAGGCCTCTAAGTTCAACGGATCATCGTTTCCATGATTCATGTCCTTATGGTGAACATGATATCCCTTCGGAATCGGACCATAATGCTGTTCATAAATCTTGCGATAGTTTGCCATACCTCACTTCACATTTTTCCAAGAAAAATCAAGCATTTTGTGGAACTTAGGCTTGGAATGTTCCAAGGCATCAGAAAACTTTTTGCGATTATCAGGATGCAACGAATCATGCACGGTCAGCAAGGCATTTGCAGTCTGGGGATCCACCTTCGTCTGGGATCCGTCTTTATGATATAAAGGCTTGTCTGTCTGAAATGCCTTGACCTTCTGGAGATGACTGATGGCATCTTCCTGGATCACTTCTTCCTTGACCGTGTCGCCAGGGAGCCATGTTTCCTTGAGGCTCGTGGGGGTGCTCATCGCGGTCACTATAGGTTGAAGTCTTTCACCATAAGGAACAGAGAAGGATAGGCCTAGTCGCTCATTATGGTAGAGCGCCACCATGGTAGATCCTGGGAACTGACGCACCGATACCCGTCTTAGCACCAAAATGTTCGGAGGCATCTTGGTAGTGGAAAGACTTTCATGCTCCGCTAGTGTCTTTTGCCCCAACTCGGCTTTTAGTACGATAAATTCCTTCATTTCCTTCATTAGTCTTTCTTCTTGGCGTACTCAAAGGCCTTGGTAGATTTTCCAAAAAGGCTCTTGGCCTTGTTGAGGAGTACTTTCTTAGTCAGTGGGTCTGCGGATCGTTCGCCCGCCGCATGTGTGGCCGATCCCTTCTTATATCGTTTCTCTCCTACCCTGAATGCCGTGGCCTTGGAAATTTCATCCAATTGTTCGGATTCTTCTGACAAGGCATCCGCACTTGGTGCAAACAAACTCTGGGCAATCACCTGTTTGTGCCCCTGCAAGGCATCCAAAATACGGGCACCGAGTAAGTCATGGAGCACTGGGGTCGCTTCAGCATGTTGTGAGGAAGCCACGAGGGTAATCATATCACCGATAGGACCAAATTGTTCGTTCATGTGAATATCTCCTTGTGATTATCTCTGCCTATTTATATACATTTACTTGTTGCGTGTGCCTGCAAACTGTTGATCGACGGCCCGATCCAGACCTGGGGTGAGACTTTCCTGGGGCTGTTCTTGGGAGTCCATGGTGTTGTCCTGCGGTGGCTGTGCCGGAGGCATTCCTGCATCTCCACCTGGGGACCCTGGTTGTCCTGGCATACCGCCGGCATCAGGTGTCATGCCAGGTATTGACAGAGGAAGTTCCCCACTCTTGGTTTCCTCATCGATCTCATCGGCAATTGTTTCAATCAGTTCATCTGACTGATGTAGTACATGTCGCTTGACCCACACATTTGAGTAGTAGGTGCCAATAAACGGCTGTACCTGCATCAGTAGGGTCACTCGTTCCCTGAGCAATTCGGCGTCCCGCAGTTCAGAGAAGTTGTTATCCGATTTGAAATCATAGGAGATATCTTCACGAAAAATGGCCCATTCTTCAACCGAGCACACACCGGTGAGGACCATATGCTGTTTCAAGGCTTCATCGAACAAACGAGCAAACTTGTTGCGCAAACGGTGAATGAATTTGTTGAATTTGACCTCATCCCGTGTGATTTCAGCCACACGACCTAGGCCGACGATCCCTCCACCTGCCGATTGAGAATCCAAGCGTCCAATGGGCACATTCAAGGACTTATAGAGTTTCTTCTGGAAGTATTCGACATCTTCCATTTTACCTAGGTTTTCCCCACCTGGGAGTGTCGTGATTTCCGTCCCTTTGGAACCTTCGCGGCGCGGAAGCCAAAAGTCTTCCAACATGGACATATGCTTGCGTTCATCACGGAGTTCACCCGTATTCGCATCATAGACGAGTTTATTGCGGTACTTGGACATAATGTCCTTGAGATACTGTTCGGCTTTAAGTTTAGGAAGTGTGCCCACATCGATGTAGAATATACGACGTTCGGGGGCGCGGGAGAGACGATAGATCACCACCGCGTCTTCGATCATGCGAAGTTGGTTCAGAGGCTTGATGGCCTTATGGAGCCAACCAATCACCATGGTGGACTTGGCATCAAGCAGGCCTGAAGGCACAAACACGATGGAATCTGTGGCGATACGGGTACCCTGATTGACAGAGGCGGTGTAGGATTGTGCGGTCAGACCCCGATCATTATAGACATAGTATTCCGAGATGGCCTTGATAAATTCCACGCCAGTCTTGGGGTCACGATCCTTGAGGATTTCACGGACCTTGCGGATCTTGCGGGGGTCAATGTAGCGGAGTTCAAGGACACCATCTTTTGGACGATCCTTGTCCACGACCACTTGAAAATACAAACGGCCATCGACATACCATCGCTTGAAGAGGTCTTCCCCAAGGTCCTGGAATGAGAGCATGGACTTGATTTGATTGAAACCTTCGGTGATCTTTTTCTTGATGGAGGCTGGCACCAGGAGTTTATCGAGGTTGATATCCACCACTTCACCATCATCATCTTGGGTCACGGCTTCAGTGATGATTTCTTCAATCGCCTCGGAGCATTCGGGGTGCAGAGACATTTCGCGGTAGCGTGTTATTAACTCTAACTCATTCCTGACACTTCCCTCTAGGTCAACATATGTGCCGTAATAGCTGCCCTGGGAAATTGTAATCGCACCATCATCGATTTTTTCCTGGGGAATGACCAGGGTCTGTTTGGAAGGATTCTCCACCTGCGTAACATCAGGAGTTTTACCGAGACTGTAACCAAATAATGTCCAGGCCGTAAGTCACCAACTTTCTTATAAAATGATGCGCGTCACTTGACCACGCGAGAGATTCAATTCCCTTGCCGCATCAGCAATTGAACCAAAACTACCATAGGGTGTCTCGATTCTTCTTGCATTGTTATTGTCACCACCGGTCTGGTTCACATGAGGACGAAGCCCCCGCATGGCTGCTTTGTGAGACTCAGACTTCGGAACTCCCTTGAGTTTTTTGCTACAAATATCCCAACATTTCACACGCATCATTTTATGAGTTTCGGGATTTTTGTATCGTTCTAAGTTTCTTTGTCTGTTTTCAATCCTTCGCTGAGGAAGTTTGTTAAGGTTTCCTGTTCTGCGACCGGCCTCTCTTTGTGCTTCTTTCTTTGCCGATGCCATGGTCATTTGACCAGACAAGGTAGAGTATGCCACCCAATCATATTTATTGGCATGTAATTCAAAGAGAAACAGGTGGGCTTGAGCATGTTGTTTCAGAGTCAACCAGACTGTGTTATCCGGCTCATTGAAATCTGGATCATACCTATCAGCGAGAGGATTTATTCGTATCTTCCACTCGTGTAGGGGAATGATATGATGTAAAGGCATAAAACTCCATAATGTAAAAAATAAGAATTGGGGGTCCGGGCCCCCAGTTCCTTATACGATAACCGTATTATTTTTTGATGTGCTGGTGAAGAACTGATAGGCCAAGGTCACGCTGAATTCTTCGATGGTGTCATTGGAAGACCAGTCTACATCGATCTGGCTAACGTCCACAGGGAAGACACCTTCAAACTTATATTCCTTGAGTGTAGACCCGTCCTTGCCAAACTGTCTGACAAGTGCTTGAGTGGAATACCCCAGGGAATTTCCTGCCCACAGGTCACGGACGTTGCTGACATGTCGGTTGATACCATTCATCCACTTTTCAAACGCATTGCGCACGGAGAAGTCTTCATCGTTGAGTATGGAAAGCGTCCATTCTGGGAATGTGCGATTTCCTGCAAGTTTGGTCTCACGGCCAAAGTAGAACACCGGCACATGGCCGATGGTCGAACCTGGTAGTGAGGCGGTCTTACACATGAAGGACAACTTCTTGTTTGCATTCCCGGCATTGACGCCGACAGGAAATGTGAGTTGCACCTCGAACAGGTTTGGACGGGCGCCATCACCCTGCATCTGTGCTCTGAATTCTGTGACATTGAAAGCCATGGATATACTCCTCTATTCTATCGTTATTTAGGATTTCTAAAACTTATCCACTACTAACTTAGAACTTGCCGACCACTTCGTCAAATGAAACCCCCGTCCTAACTGCGACAAAATTTAGTTGAATAAAATTGATCGATCTGGCTGGCTTGATGTAGATGTCCCCCACAAAGCGATTGCTGTCGATCACTTCGCCAGTGTTATTGGTCGTATCACACACCACACGGAAATCATAGATGCCACGGCGACCCTGTATGTCACGAAGGAAAGGTTCCACCAAGGACACAAACTGGGCGCGTGTGAATTCATCGTTAAATTCAAACAAGGAGTACCTGGCTGCCCGGGCAATCGACTTTTCTAGGATGATGAACAGCCGGCGCACGTTGATACGGTCAAAGGCACTAGGCTTGGTCTGCATGGTCTTATCCCCGTAGAGGAGGGTACCTTCGCCTGGGAATGAGACGACAGGATTGATACCATTCGTGTAAAGGGTATCTCGTTCTGTCTGGCTTGGGTTCCATGCTAGACGCACCGCATTCTTCACTTGACCGCGATCAAAACCACCTGGTGAGAACCAAGGGTCACGGGTTCTGTCTGTACGAGCGCAGAGACCGGCCATATCACCATTCAATGGAATGAATCGGTAGACATCGTTGTACTTATCATACTGATACTTCCATCCAGAGTCCAAGAATGCGTAGGAGGTTGAGGACAATCCCCCTGAAACGATATCCCCGTTTTCATCGAAGACGCCATTACGGAACGTCACAATGTCATCCGCTTCATCCCCGATATTGTTGACGCATGTTGCGCGTGGAGGCGAGAAGAACGCCACACAATCTAACCGCTTCAAGCAAACATTGTCGATGATGTATTGTGGTAGCGTGTTGTTTTCCACACCGGAGCCAGCAACATCTGCGGCATCTCCAGTGATAAGCAGAGAGGCATCCACAATGTCGGCATCCCTATAGAGATCCCAACCGCGCATCAGATCGCCCGCGGTGACCGCGTTGTCGGCACCACCAGTCAGTGAGTATCGACGAGGAATCAGCACATTGGTATAGGTGGTACCCAACGCAGGGGTACCCCAGTTTGTTCCCCCCGTTTCATGGTCACCCCAGTAGATATATTTTGATCGTTCAAATAGGACCTTGGGGTAGTAGGTTGACGAACCTGTATCATCCTTGGCATCTGAGGCCTTCGACATATTGGGGAACTTTTCGAGTATGGTGCCGACTTTATTTGTGAACACACCATTTTCATCAATGACGATCACATGGAGTTCATCATTGAAACCACCCTTTTCTGTCGCATAGGAAGAGGTACCAGGAGGTCCGTCAAATTCATCAGCGTATTCCCATTTGCGAAGGATTGAGGTATTTGCGGCAACATTGGTCTTCAGGCCTGGGGTGACGATATACATGTTGTTGTTCGCAAAGTTCACCTTGTAATACGTGCGACCGAGAACAGTAGGTGTCGCGCCTACAAACCGGATATAATCCCCGACGGACACGTTGGCGTTGGCCGTAGTCCCATTCATATGGATGCGTGTATTGCCCACCACTAGAGGTCCGACAACGGCGGCGTTGGTCGTGAGTGTACCACCGGATTGATAGGTCGCATTACTGGCGTAGGCGGTCTTGCTTCCGCAAGAAGACACCTTAAGGCTGTTCCCCAGGTTGCCGGGATAACGAGCGGCCCATTGACCGAAGGTACCTTGGCCGGCATAGTAACTGTTTTCGTAGACCGTTTCGTTTGCAATCAACCGTGCATTCGTATTTCCACCAGACACGGCGTTGTTGGAGAAGGTATTGGCGACACGGGTCACGCGAAGGTTATTACCATAGGCCAAGAAATTGGCCGCTGAGAAGAAGGATACAAAGGTGTTTGAATCAGGCTTGCCGAATGTATTAAACAACTTAACTTCTTGGTCAATCAAGGTACGTTCTTCTGCCGGGCCCCAAATAAACTGACCGACGAGTGCTCCGGTGGAGGTGCTCAAGGTCGGAATGATGGTGGTCAAATCGATTTCTGTGACATTAACTCCTGGTGATACGAGGAATCCCATTGGTGATACTCCTTATCTAAGTGTCAAAAATGCAAGTTGGTCATTACACACTGGTAATTCAACACATATTTATGAAAACGGCAATTTACAGACCATGAGCCCGTTCCACATATTTCTTCATGGCATTCTGTAGTTCTTCCTGGCTCATACCTCTCGTTTGGAACCAGACATCCCCATCGGACATTTCAAAGGGGTCTTCTAGTCCGTTGTCTATCACTCCAAAAGGGACGATATTGTCTTCTGTCAGGGCCGTTTGTTCAGTTTCTAGGGCCTTCATGATGTTCAAAGACGACCCCTGGGCTTCCCTGAAATATTTCTGGGTGACCAACCAGGCAAACATGACCAGGGTCATGACCAGATCATCGTGTTTTCCCTCTTCGGCCTTGTACGTCTGAAGTTGCTGGGTAAAGGTCGAAAATTCCGAAATCGTGTCAAAGTCTGTAATCAGGAGTTTATCCTGCTCAATCAACGCTTTGAGGTTCAAACATCCGATTCGCTTGACCGATTCGGTCATGCGGAGCCCCAGGCGCATATTCTTTTTGTAGCCACCGGCAATTTTGGAGCCTGTTTTCTGGGACGATTCGAGTTTGAAAATGTTTTCATACTCCAAATCATAGTGAAGCATGTCTACGACCTGTTGACCGTTGTCATTAATTTCGATCAGCACAAACGCATGGTTGTACTTGATCGCTGCATTATAGATCACATTAGGAAAGACCATCGGGGCAATCGTGTGACTATGATACTTGGCCACTCCTCGATATGGGATCTGTGAGATATCAACGACCCAGAAGGCCGAGGCATCACGGTCCAAACCACGGGCTGGATCGGTACAGATCACATACGCATGGTTCTGTTGAGGATGCTCATAGACCTGCCAGCCGGCTTCTGTGTGTATGGGTATCGTCATGGCCATGGAGGCCAACTTTGTTCCTGAGATCAGCGTATCACTGGAACCCAGGAATTCACATTGGACTTCCTGACGGAACTTTTGTTCACCCAGGGCCCTGAGTTGTTCTTGATACCAGGCTTGGTCACGGCTAGGTATACGATCCCAGGCATACTGTATCGGCACAAAGTCGTTATTTTTGGCGATAGCTTCGGTCCAGAACTTGTAGAAGATGTTGAGACCATTGGGGGTCGAGGCCATGAGAATTTTGGTTTCTTTACCAGAGGAGATCGTGGGGAAAATTGAGGTAAAGAATTCTTCGGCAATATTGTTTTGCACATGGGCAAACTCATCCAAAAATACCAAGGACAAGGAGTAACCTCTGATCGCACTCGAACTGGTGGCCGCGGCGAGTATGCGTGAACCGTTTTCCAGGGTAATCGAACGCTTATTCCATTCTACGATACCCTGCTGAAGAAACGAGGGGATCATTTCATACATCATTTGGATACGATTCAGAATTTCTTGGGCAATGTTGGCCTTGTTCGCCAAGATCGCACAGACCTTCTGGTCATGAAACAGGATGAACCAGAGAAAGAAGGCGGCCGTGGTTGTCGTTTTTCCCATCTGGCGGGGAAGTTTAACGATGACCTTGCGCTCACGGTGGTAGATATTGATAATCTCTTCCTGGAAATCATACAGTTCAAATGGTATGATACCCAAGTCTACATGTACGATTCGGCAATAGTGCTTGATGAAATAGACCGGATCCAAGGCGCACAAGGTGAATTCGTTCACCTGCTCTTGCGACATGGTTTGCTGGACACCCACGCGCTTGAGTCTAGGATTTTTTAAGTAGAAGGTCGTGCCGACAGGTTTGACCTTGAAGGTTGGACGAGGTTTTGTTTTTGTGGTGCTCATGGTGTATTGGAGGTAACAGGGCAGACCGTGATGGTATTGACTGCCAGTGCGGCCCGCTCCTCTGCTCGACGTGCCTTGATGATTTCACCTAGTTGTGCGGTTGTACCGACAAACACCGCATTCTGAATATTCACATCACCTACAGGTCCCTCAGGTTCTTGTACCAAGGCCTGCTCTTGCTGGTGAATGGTAAGCAAATCACTATTAAGTTCCGATAGAGTGGAAAGCAGGCCTGCTATAACCTCATAGGCTCTAGGATGTTTTCCGTCTTTGGCAATGGATAGTAAATCCACTAATGCTGTAGAACCCTGAGCAATAAGTAATCTTATATTGGATCGCGCATCCAATGAATCGTCTTGTATCGTATTGTTGGCTAAATGGGACACATTGGGAGGAATCACAACGGATGTGTTGGATTCTTTTATTAGAGGAACCTCCACATCCAATATTTCATTCAAAGACGCCATCTGTCACCTCATATTAAAGTGTACCGGGGAATTCTGTAATCACGGTGGAATACCCATAATCACTATCTGCGTTTGCCGAGATAGGTGCCTGTCGTATCAAAATTTCCACATCTTTTTGATTGACTGTTTCGACCGATTGTACAACACGGTGGGTACCCGATTGCAGTCCCCAAATTTCATCATTGGCCGCGAGTACCCCAGTCATACCAGAGAAGTAGATGGCATTCGTGTTGTTGGCCCAACCATATACCGTCCCTGTGATACTACGATTAGGTTCACGTATCACTTCATTCTCACGAAACCCATAGGGGTTGGTGGTCAGATAGACCTTCTGGATAGGTTTATTATTCACATCGACATACATGTTGATGTAGATACCACCAGTCACGGTGGCATTGGCATTAGCGACATTAGCAGACACCCCCATGATGATTGAGGTGTTGCTCACAGGTCCAAAGAGGAACCCCTTGAGTGAGAACACTAGATCCCAGGTGACCATGCGAGTTCCATCGGCAAAGGCACCCTCATAATCAATTTTTTCATTGACCGATTTCAGGATGATTGGAATATCCTTGATGATATTCAGTTCCTCAGAGACTTGCGCCGAGACCGTATAGTCGGGAAGAAAGAAGGGAAGGATCTGCTCGACAATCTGAAGTCCATCTTCGACGTTGCGCACATAGAGACTCAAGGAAAATTCAAAATTATAGGGTACCCCAATATATTGGGCCTGGGGGGAAGAAGCAGAATTAGGATTTGTGGCTCGATGCCTGATGGTGCTCTGTTGCTTCCTGGATTCATCATAGGTGATTCCCAGAAGTTCAAAGGACATGCGCGGCACCGTGGTCGCCACAGATTTGGTCAGCGCAGGATCAGAATAAATTCTGGTAACCCACTTCTCCTTGGGACCATAGGCAATAGGGACCTTCTGGCGTTCCTTCTTTTCCCCTGCGGCTGTTTCACGGACATAGAAAATGTCATTGAACAGTGCCGCAAATAAAACAACATATTTTCTGATAGACCGATGATAGAAAGGGGAGTGACCCAACAATTTACACCTTCACTTTCAATTTACAATGGTCGAAATGATACCACATCATGTCCATAATCCTAAGGATTCCCAAATGGGGAATTTTCATCGAAATCCAAAATGGCATTCGCTTCCGTTTCAACCTGTTTATTATCCGACAACTCCTCATATTGCCGCTCCAATGGAGTGTTCGTATCCAGAGTGCTCATGATCCATTGTGCTCCACTATTTGCGCCCTTGACGTTCGCGGTATTAGAGAATAAACCATTGACTAGTGCAATACTTAAAGTCGTATTGCCAGAATCCCACGTATGGGAGGTACCAAAGGCTGTTGCATTAGCCAAGTCTGTGCCCTGGTAGACAATTTCGGTATTTGTGGTGTCGAAGGAACCAGTACCTGAAGTCAAGATAAGGTCTGTGAGTTGGTAACTCTCCAAAATCTGATCGTCCACTTCCTGTACCCCCACTTGAATCTGTTCGTTACTAAACACAAACTGCTTGAGTCGCAGAGAATACACATACACATTGCCACCACGACCACGGCCCAAGGTATAGAACATGGCTTGCTGATTCTCATGCTCTACAAAGGTAATCTCCATGAAGTTTTGTACCAACGGGATATAGAGAATATCTCCTTCACGGGGTCTCTCTAAGAATGGCATCGTGGATCGAAAGCGGCGCCGGGACACCAGGACGGTCATCTCATCACGTATCTCTAGACCAAACTTACTAATCAGGTCTCCTTCGCCTTCCATCCCTGACACATTCTCGACATACATCTCAATCGTATACGCAGAACCGAAGGACCGCAGTTGTTCTTCGCCCATGAGCCGATCAATCTGATCCCGGCTCTCCTTGGGGAGATAGAAGACATCCATGGAATAGATTTTCAGGGCTTCAATGACCAGGTCTTCGACCAGTAATTGTTCCTGGGTGATCTTTTCTGGAAAGGGATTAAAGTAATGATTCGTTGGCATTAGTTCCTGGCGCCCACTGGTATACAAGTCAGGGTAATATTGATGATATTCTCCGACTTCATGGATAACAATTCTGCACCCAGCGATTTCATCATCGATACACAGTCGATACTATTGGTAAATTCATCCACCGGAAGTACAGCGTCGGCCTTAGGTGTGGCGAGTGTCAAGACCGACCACAAGATCCATATGGTTATCATGATACCTCTTCATCAATGTACTAACAAATATGTCCCAATCACATCTTTGCGCGTGGCACTATCGTCACCATGTCCAGACCACACAAGCACATTCCAGTGGGGTGTCGGACCAACAGGTTTCTTCATCATTTCGTCATAAGTGATAATGGTGTTGACATCCCCAATGGCATACTTATGTGCCATGCGATGCTTAAATTCATCAAGAGCCGCGGCATCTCTAAACTGCATACGACCTTGGGCATCCTTGATGAGTGTATTGCCTTTGCGGGCGATCAGATCAAAGAACAACTCTTTGGGGACCACTCGACTGTGCTTGGTCTTCGCAAAATCGACCAGTTTCTCCTGGGACGGTTGTGCCCCACCACTGAAATTGAACAGGAAGTTCTCAGGTCTATTGCTCGCCTGGGCGACTGCGGCAAGCTTCGTATAGGCGTAAAACTCAATCGATGGAAATCGACGGGCCACATCAAATGCCACGTCCATGTACTCAGGGCTAAAAAAGTCTCCGGCATCATGCCAACGCAAGACCACCTTGGTACCCTTCTTGGTATACTTGCGTTCCGCATCGGCCAACTCGCTACTCAACATATGCTTGAAGCCATCAGGATCATTGAGCAAGAAATTCAGGACACGAGTCGTGCCCAAACTCGCCGCGGGGTATTGAATATAGCCGCCCTTCATGGCATAGCAGAATGTCTTGCAGACCCCAGCGCCTGGACAGGTATCGACAATGACAAATTCACCTGTTTTCTCGTCTACGGCTAATCCTTTGAGGGCCGGCAATCCCACATTAAAGAAAATGCTGCTGGTACCATCGGAATGCTGCATCTTTTCATTCTGCTTCGTGATACGCGTGGGGCGTTGCGTGACAGAGGCCCTTAGTTTATCCAGGTCATATTCTTGCCCATGCTCACCCTTGATTTCAATATTGCTGCCATGAATATAAGGCTTGGCATACTTCTCCAATTTACCCTTGGTCTTGTCCTTCACGCGCCCCAAATAACCCTGTAATTCAGCATGAGGAAAGGGATGGGTCGTGGCGCCCAAAGGATTCCACATTTCCTGAAGGGCAGCGGTCTTCAAGAAGGTGTCAAGACTAATGACTGACAGGTTATTTTTCTTCTTGCCTGGAATACCTTCTGCAATAAAGTGTCGGAATTGTCTGAGTGCCATTGTGCTATGTATCCTTACTGGGTGGACAGGCCATGTAACATAAGTAATATTCTCTAGCCAACCAAGAAATCTGCTTGCAAGGTATTATAGGAAATAAATTCAGCTTTGATTCGTGCCAACTCCGCTTCCGCATCATTAAAAATTTTATCTCCATTGAGGGTCACTCCGCCTGGCATCTGGATGCCTGAAAACTTAGAGAGATTTTGTCCCCACTGCCGTTTTATCATGGCTGTGGCTAAATCTTTCAGGACACGGTCGCTCCAGACATCGGCATTACCGGCGACATAGGCCGTTAACCCCGTCTCTGTGGCTGACATCGCAGGTGTGACATTCATCACGGTGCCTGAAGAAATATCAGTGACTCGCACAGAGATATCCCCGTTGGCAGTCGTGATAATGACTTCATCATCCTTAAAAAATTCACGGTCAAACGTCGTACCCGATCCGATAATAGTAGTTGAACTAATCGCGGTATTCACCGTCCCCTCGATGGTGTGTCGATCCGGGGCAATTTTCCCATAACACTCAAGTACAATGAATGTGCCTACAGCAACATCTTGGTTCCAATCGGTATCAAGCATCAAGCGATTTTTATGGCGATGGAAGCGCATCTGAGGAGTACCTGAGAATAACATTTGCATGGTTCTCAGGTGTTGCATGGTGATTTCATAACTCACATAGGAGACACTGGTGAAATCATACAGGTCATGTAGGCGCAATTGGTACCTGAGGTCGAACATGTTGACAGAGGAGGCTGCACCACCAAAGTCCATGACCCCAGTGACGCCACTGATTTTTTCTGGAATGAGGATGTAGCGACGAGCATGATCTTCCGCAGTCATCTGGTGTTTCAGATAAATCTTCTCTGTCCCATCGAAATGGTAGTCATACCAGAATTCCAAGGCTTCATCGATACGATCATCCACTTGATCGTCGTCTATGTTGATCTCGATTACCGGTTTTCCAAGCCTTCTGAGACAGTATGCGGCGAATTGGGCTCTCGTAACAGGTTCTGACATCGTACTCTCCTATCATTACTATGATTCTATTTATCTTCTCTGCCGGCAGCGTAGAGGCCATAGTATCCCTCTTTTGCATCGATCAACACTGCCATTGAGACTAATCCCGCTCTTTCAGTTCTTGATTCCCTAGTTCTTCAATGTATTTAGGGAGTCGTTTCCAGTGTCCATTACGGAAATATGGCTCGGCATCCTTGAGATCGGATCGTTTACAGTCCAGGCAAAAATCAATCTGACTCATGGCCTTGGCTTGCTTGGGGAGCCTCCGTTTGCACCGAGTACATTTGAAATAATCCATCATGTTACCAACAAATAATTACGACGTAGCCTGCGCCCCCGTCACCGCCGCGGCCTCCGGGTGTAGTGCCACCTCCTCCACCTCCTCCACCAGATCCATAGATCCCATTACCTCCAGACATTCCAGGCGTGGCATCCACAGAACCCCCTCCCATACCACCAAACACAAACATCATACCAGGCACAGGATATCCACCTGAACCTGCGATCCCTGCGGCGGCCTGTGCTGGGCGCACTTCTGAGACCAGCGTGGCTGCCACCGCGGTCACGGCACCCCCGGCTTGTGCAGTCCCCGTAATGCCCCCACCTCCCGTACCACCAAGACAGTGAAGGCTCGTGGTAGGTAGGGTCAAGTTCCCGCCTGGACCCGTGATGGTGCCCCCGATTGTGCCGGCCTGGCCGGCGACCCCCATATATTGACCAAGCCCAGCGAGTGGTGCGGCGGTGATGACCGGAATCGTCCCGCCGACACTTACGGCACCTGCCGCGGTCGCCGTTCCCGTACCGCCACCGGTGGGGGCCGCGGCGCTTGAGTTTAAGAGAATATTATTGACCGTCACACTGGGATATACACTAATCCAAGAGAGTATGCCTGATCCTGCGGCACCTGACGTAGTACCTGGGTTTCCTAATCCCCCCGCACCAACCTGTATGTATAATATATCAGGAAGAAACATGACCGGGATGGTGAGACGTCCAACACCGGATCCGGCGCCACCACCACCACCGCCTCGGGCCGAAGCAGCGGCGCCAGCAAACCCACCACCGCCACCACCGCCACCACCGACACAGAGCATGAAGGCCATGGTTTTGCCCCTCGGCTTTTGCCACGTATGCCACTGGGTATTAGTAACTGTGGAAGGAATAGTGAATATTTGCACATCACTATCACCTGTTTTTGTGGGGAGAAAAAACGTATCAAGCATTAGTAGCGTCCTTTATTGACCTTATAGTTTGACCAATATAAGATTTTTGTTGATATTATTTGTAATACTATGAAATGTAATACACGGCTAGTAGCGCCCTCCAATAGCCGTGCAGCGCCAGCCGGCCGCGACCGTCGTTCCCAATCCCACCCAAATTCTAAAGCCTGGGTTAATCGCAAAGTTCATCGGATAATCAATATCAACCGTCGCCGCTGCATTGTTTAATGTCGTCGCGGGGAGTGATTGTTCTCCATAAAACACATTGTTGACCGCGACGGTTTGAACGCCTCCGTTATTGATGTAGATACGAGCAACGGTAGCAATATTCGTCCCAATCGCTTTGAATCGAATTCTCTGAATGTATCCTCCGTTATTTTCATCGGCACGAAAGACTTCTTGGTGGTTGGCACTCACGCCTGTAAAATCTGCGGTGGCCGTGATAACAATTGGAGCAAAGGCCGCGGCGCCGAAGGCCCCTGAGTTACTGGAGACTTGTGCTTCTCGTGTAAAAATCGGTGCCGTTGACGGGGTATTAGCTAATCCCATGATGAGTCTCCTTGGTTAGTGATAACTATTTATTTATGGCATTGCGTAGCCGCGACTCGCGGCTACGACGAGTCCCAGACTGACACCCCCACCTCCGCCGCCGGCGGCCGCCAGTGTGATGGTATCGGTACCTGCATTCGTGGTGATGGTCATATTCGTTCCTGCCACCAATGTTAAGGTATCAGTATTGGAATCAGCGACCACATCAGATTGCCCGGCCACAACGATGGTGACAAATCCTGTTTGTACGGCTCCGTTCGCTTTCGTGAAGGCACCGTTGGCCGTGTCCCGCGCAAATTGATCGGTCGAACTTCCCCCAGTTGCGACAATTTCAATAGACCCTTTGAGGTTGTTGATCGTGATACCGGAACCTGCGGTCAGTGTGGCGAGATCAAATCCACCACTGACGGTATTACCAATCAGTGTTTGCCCGTTGGCAGAAGAACCCGCGAATCCCGTACCTCCACGACCCTGAACCAACGTGCCTGTGGTAATCACCCCGGCGTCCAATCCTGCAATGGCCGTGTTGGTAACGGAAGTCACATGCCCAAAGGCATCGACCACGAAGACTGGAATTTGTGCGGCGGTTCCATAACCACTTGCCACCACACCAGAGGACGCATGAGATAATGTGATCGTACCCTTATCGTTCACAACAATCACGGGCGCGGTCTGGGCAATGGTCGCAAGATCAAATCCCGCATTGACGGTGTTACCAATCAACAGTTGTCCGTTCGCAAGACCAGTCGCGTCCTTACCTGTGCCTCCGCGGGCGACAGAAAGAATGCCTGACGTGACGGCACTGGCTGGAATAGCAATGGTGGTATTCACCGCGGCCGTGATATGCCCGTTGGCATCAATAGCAAGCACAGGAATAATTGAGGCTGATCCATAAGAGTCGAGTGCCACGACACCAGAACGTGCATGGGAAATGGTGATAGAGCCTTGGAGGTTTGTGACAATGACTGGAGCCGATTGAGCAATGGTGGCTTTATCAAGTCCAGTGGAGCCAGTATTTCCGATGAGAATTTGACCATTGGTGTAAGACCCCTGCCCTGTACCGCCTCTGGTAACCGTAAGTGTGCCTGCGGTAATGACACTGGCATCCAAAAGATCAATCGCTACGTTTGAGGTGGCAGTCAGGTGCCCGTGGGTATCAACCGTGTATCCTAGAACTCGGTTCGAACCTGAGAGGGTCGCAGGCGTGACACCTGACGAAGCATGGCTGAGTGTGATCGAACCCTTGAGGTCCGTCACGATGACCGGGGCTGTTTGTGCAATAGGTGCACGGTCGAATCCACCAGAGACGGTGTTACCGATGAGGAGTTGCCCATTCGCCGTGGCACCAGAGAAGCCTGTGCCTCCCTGTGCTTGAATTAGGACACCAGTCGTGATGGCTGAAGCAGGTAAATCCGCTATCGCCACATTGGAGGTGGCAGTCAGGTGTCCGTGGCCGTCAACCGTAAAGCCTAAGACTCGATTCGATCCTGCTAAGGTGGCCGGAGTCACTCCTGAAGACGCATGGGACAGTGTGATGGCGCCTTTATCATTGACCACAATGACCGGAGCCGTTTGTGCAATCATTGCCAGATCGAATCCTGAGTTGACCGTATTACCAATGAGGAGTTGCCCGTTAGCCAGTCCTGTGGCATCCTTACCGGTGCCACCACGAGCGACGGACAAGATGCCAGAGGTGAGTGCTGAAGCGGGTAGCTGGTCAATCGCTACGTTGGAGGCCGTAGTCAAATGCCCAAAGGCATCCACTGTGTACCCAATCACACGATTTGCACCTCCGTAGGTACCTGCTACTACGGCAGTCGTGGCATGACTAAGGTTTATCAACCCTTGGGTATTTGTGACAATGATTGGGGTGGTTTGAGCAATGGTGGATTTATCAAGTCCTGTGGATCCGGTGTTGCCGATAAGGATTTGACCATTCGTATAGGAAGACTGTCCCGTACCCCCTCGGGCGACAACCAATGTCCCTGTCGTGATAACTCCTGCATCCAAACCTGTGATGGCTGTGTTTGTAACTGTTGTGAGGTGCCCGAACGCATCGACCACGAAGACTGGAATTTGCGCAGCCGTACCATAGCCTGTTGCCACCACACCAGAAGAAGCATGTGATAATGTGATCGTACCTTTTCCGTTTGTCACAATGACAGGTGCGGTCTGAGCAATGAGGTTGACATCGAATGCACCGGACACCGTATTACCGATGAGGGTTTGGCCATTTGCGGTAGCCCCCGATGTGATGGCAGCAACACCGATTGTAATGGTGGTATTGACTGCCTCAGTGATATGTCCGTTGGCATCTACTGTGATAGAAGGAACGATAGAGGTATTACCATAGACGGCCGCAACCACACCTGAGCGAGCGTGACTCAGGGTGATGGTACCTTTGTCGTTCGTGACAATTACAGGGGCGGATTGTGCAATAGTATTTTTATCCAGGCCACCCGACACCGTGTTACCAATAAGGATTTGCCCATTGGTGTAGGAAGACTGACCGGTACCGCCACGAGCCACCACTAATGTACCAGAAATGACGGCGGCTGCATCGATGGCAATGGAGGTGTTCGTCACTGAAGTCACATGGCCGTTGGCATCGACAATAAACTTTGGTACTGTGGCCGCATCCCCATGACCTGATGCTACAACTCCCGATGAGGGATGTTGAATCGTCAGAGTGTCGGTACCCGCATTCGTGGTAATAGTGATACCCGAACCAACAATAGTCAGTGTATCGGTGTTGGAATCGGCGACGATATCCGATTGCCCTGCCACATTGAGGGTGACGAATGAATTTTGGGCTGCCCCGTTGGCTTTGTCTCGCGCATACTGATCGATGGCAGAACCGCCCGTTGCCGTAATTGTGATGGTGTTTGTTCCGACATCGGTGGTAATAACAATGCCTGTGCCTTGTGCGAGATTAAATAGATCATTTGCCTGGTGGGCCACAACATTGCTTTGACCTGCTACCGCAATCACACCAAAGGAGTTGGCCGCGGCTCCGCCAGTCGCAGCAATAGTGATCGACCCCATATCGTTCGTGATAAGAATTCCACTTCCTTGTGTCAGAGGGTTGACATCAAAGCCACCACTTACGGTATTACCGATCAATAAGGAACCATTGACAGTGACGGCTGTCTGTCCGGTGCCTCCTCGTGCAACAGCCAACGTACCACTAGTAATCGCGGCCGCAGAAATTGCCACGGCCGTATTCACCGCGGCCGTGATATGCCCATTGGCGTCTACTGCAAAGACTGGAATAATGGCTGAGGATCCATACGAATCGACCGCTACAACACCTGAACGTGCATGGGAAATGGTGATAGAGCCTTGGAGGTTTGTGACAATGACTGGCGCGGACTGTGCGATAGTTGCCTTGTCGAGACCTGTTGATCCAGTATTTCCGATGAGGATTTGTCCATTGGTATAACTTGATTGCCCAGTGCCGCCCCTAGCGACGACTAAGGTGCCCGTAGTGATAACCCCCGCATCAAGTCCTGCTATCGATGTGTTGGTGACTGAAGTAAGATGCCCGAACGCATCAACCACGAAGACTGGAATTTGCGCAGCCGTACCATAGCCTGTTGCCACCACACCAGAAGAGGCATGGCTCAACGTGATTGTGCCTTTTCCGTTTGTCACAATCACCGGAGCTGTCTGGGCAATCGTCGTGAGATCGAATCCCGAGTTGACCGTATTACCAATGAGGAGTTGCCCGTTAGCCAGTCCTGTGGCATCCTTACCGGTGCCACCACGAGCGACGGACAAGATGCCAGAAGTAATCGCGGCCGCTGAAACCACAATGGCAGTATTGACAACCGACGTGATATGCCCTTTATCATCAACCACAACTTTAGGCACCGTGGCGGCATCACCATATCCTGATACTGTGGCACCTGAGGTGGCATGACTAATCACTCCTGTGGTTGCGTCATAGTTAATCGGTGCCGTATTGGAAATATTCGCACGAATTTGGATGGCAGTGTAAATGGCCGTGTTTGCATTGGCATACGCAGCGTTAGCACGAGTGAAGGCCGCATCGGCATTTGCTGTGGCAATGTTCGCCTGACTGTAGGCAGAGGCCGCCACGGTGTTGGCGGTGGTGGCTAGTGTGAATCCAGAGTTTGCTTTATCGAATGCGGCTTGCCCTGTAACATTTGCGGTATTGGCCTGATTGAAGCCGGCGTTCGCATGATCCCTAGCATACTGATCGATGGCAGAACCGCCCGTTGCCGCAATCGTGATCGAGCCCTTATCATTGGTGATAACAATGCCTGTCCCTTGTGTGAGTGAGTTGACATCAAATCCACCGCTGACCGTGTTACCGATCAATAATGACCCGTTCACGGTGATGGCTGTCTGCCCGGTGCCTCCACGCCCAACCGTCAGAGTTCCGCTGGTGATCGCGGCAGCAGAAATTGTGATGGTGGTATTGGTAACAGATGTGACATGGCCTTTATCATCCACGACGACTTTTGGAACAGTAGCCGCATCGCCGTATCCTGATGCTGTGGCACCTGAGAGCGCATGAGAGATGACGCCTGTAGAAGGGTCATAATTGATCGGTGCCGTATTGGAAATGTTTGCGCGTATCTGAGCCGCAGTATAGATCGCGGTATTGGCATTGGCATACACCGCATTCGCTCGTGCAAAAGCAGCATCAGCATTGGTTGTGGCGATATTTGCTTGTGAATACGCTGAGGTAGCAATAATGAAGTCTGTATTTGCCTGATTGAAGGCGGCCTGACCGGTAACATTCGCGGTATTGGCTTTATCGAATGCGGCTTGCCCTGTGGTGTTTGCAGTATTCGCCTGGTTATAAGCTGCATTCGCTTGGTCACGAGCGAACTGATCCGAGCTACCTGTTGAAACAAATGTAATCGTGTCATTCGGTGCATCGGTGGTAATGACAATGCCAGCACCCGCCACGAACGTCAATGTGTCGTTGTTTGAATCGGCAACGATATTGGATTGCCCGGCCACATTGATAGTCGAAAAGACATTTGGAGTCGCATTGGCTCCACTGGCCACTTTCAACATTGTGAAGATGATTGAAGGTACGGTCGGACCATTAGCCAGAGCAGACAACCTGTAAGCGCCCATACCCAGGCCGGCTTGTTCCACGGCCTGAATGACTTCTACATAATCACCAGTGACTAATTGCAGGGAAAAGTTATCCACGAGTACGATGGTATCCGACACATCACGGAGACCGGCACGAACGGTTGAATTTGGGACATCCACTCCGTTCTGTCGTAACCAATAATCATATGCCCGCGGTCCTTCTCCTCCTCCTATAGTTCGACCAACCTGAACCCCTGTGACAATAAGATAGAGTCCATTTGAAGTGGCATAGACTTTTGAATCTCCAACGGTATGCCCGATGTTGACAAGCAAATCCTGCGTATCATAGGTGATGGCTGCCGGAAGGGTATTGGCAGGAAACTGATTTACATTGCTGGACAATTGAGCCGCAATGACTGTGGCATCACCTCCGCCACCGGTGCCTGTTTGTGGACCAAATTCAAATCGAGCATTAGCCGAGGAATAGGTGAGGACATACCCATTGGCGAGTTTTGCAGTGCTGACATCGGTCAATTGGACCAAACGGGTGGCACTCCCGGTAGGAGAAGAGATAGCAGTGGTTTTTCCACCCTTGATTTGAACAACAATAGGGGGCGGATTAGTGATGATAATGTCAGGCATTTAATGAGTGACTCCATTCGAGACCACGACGATACCTTCGATCATCCTTTGGACGATTCCTCCTGGTGTCGTGGTCGTGGTGTCATACACCCAACGCCCAGGGGTCAACAACCCTGTATTGGCCGGGGTCATGCTCAGGGTGATTTGCCCATTGGGGGCATCAGTAATTTGTGTGGTAATCACGTTACTTGACGCTGAATCATAGGATCGGCGCATGAGTGTATTGGCCATATATCCGGTAAGATTTTGGGCAGAGCCATTGCTGGCCTTCACCGTAATCACCCTGGAGAATGTGGACCATTGTTCGATTTCTAAGGGTACAAATCCAGCCACCTTACACCACCTTCCGTTTACAATTATCAAAATGCCACCGAGGCATTGAGTTCTTGCCTCCTGTTTTCTGGCAATGTGGGCATATGATGGATGAATGTTTTATGCCTGTTTTACCTTTCAGGGAATCACTGATCTTTTTTCTGGTTAGATTGCCACTCTATTTATATGTTTAGGTATAGGAGACACTGATGTAGGGGGAAAGATTGGCCGCGTCTTCCAGATCATAGACGACCCCTTTCCCAATATTCAAGGAAGGTCGCGTCACAGCCTTCACACAGCATCCTGATTGTAGTGCATCACCCAATGCCACACAGCGAATGTTTGCGCCTGTGGTCGCGGCACCTCCTATGAGAATCCAGGTATCATCTCCTTCTTGCAGGGTTTGCCCTGGTGCCACATCGATATAATTGGAATAGGTACCCTGAAGGATGTTCACCCCAGCAGGAAAAGAGTTGGCAATGGCATTGTTTGTGGTGTTGACACCAATGACCGTCAAGGTCGTCCCCCCGCCTAGGATGGGGGTGCCAGTGGCAATAGCGAGTTCTCCCCAGGTGACCGTAGCCGAAGCGTTACAGGTCCGATACTTAACCATCATGCGCAGACTGGTCTTGGGAGCCCTACCTATATAGGTGGCCACCGTTTCACCATCAGCATGAAGAATCCGCGCACCGGTGGGATTGGAGATGTTATCAAGATGTCCATAGGGTCCAAAGACCACGGGGAAAAACACTCCACCGGCTTGTTGGGGGCCATTCAGTGACGAGAGATGGGTTCTTCCGTTCGAGTCATAGAAGAGGAATCCAGACTGATCCTGGTACTGAAGACTTTCGCCGGCTTTAAGGATAATCGGTGCGGTCAGAAGATATTCCACGGCGGCCACATTCTTTTTCAGAGTGAGTCCTGTGGTGACGACATCCCGATTCCGAATCGAGAGAAATTTGAGTTGTCGCTGTGTACCTGAGGCTGGTCCCTCCAGTATGGTCGTATTCGCGGTCGTGGAAATCGTCGTTTGGCCTCCATTGGCCGTCAAGGTTACGGCCGTATAATCAGCGTAACTCAGGACCACATCGACCGTGACGGCTGTGGTCAATTGAAGATTGAGGGTCTCGTTGACTTGAATAGAAATCATATTATTACCAATAGACCTGAAAGAAGGGAGCGACAGCAAGTACTCCGAGCCCGGGAAGCGACACCGCTTGCCCCAATTCGACAGACGGCCTTCTCTGGGCTGCTGTGATAAATACTACGGACCCGCTGACCAGATCATCTTGACGACTCGCCACCAAGGTACACCCTGTGGTCACGAACTCTCCGTTGAAGGCAATCCAGACATCTTCTCCTGGAGGAATGACCATACCTGTCGGGGACGTGAGAGTCGTATCGTATCGACTGATCGTGGCGACTTCGGTGGTCACATTGGCATAGGCAACACAACGAGATTGGACCATGGCCATAGTCGCGGTGGCGTTGGCACCATGCGGTGAGGATCCGACATAGACGCCGAGTTCGGCCCAACTATAGCCCACCCCCGCAGTGCTAACTCTCCACCGCACCCGCAAAGAGTTCACTGGATAGCGCGGTGATTTCCCTACACATGTCGACCAAAAAGCCCCGGTGACATGGAGCCGAGCTGAGTCCCCCATTCCTATTGCCATAGGGCCCAACGAGACTGAAGAAATAGTCCCTACCACTGCCGCTTTGTATTTGACGGCGCCTTGGCGATTCAGGACTTTCCACCCCCGCCTGTCCATATATTCAAGAGACTCTCCCAAACCAAGAGCCGTATTCACGGTCAGATAGGTATCCACCCCTGCGACATGCTTCTTAACAAAGACGGTCTGTGCAGTAGGAGAAATATCCCGATTCGTGATAATCATGGTCTTGACTTGACGTTGGGCACCGGCCACTGGGGCAGAGACCGCTGTGGTATCAGCGATAGCCGAGATGGTGCCTTGATTGGCACTAGGCGTAAAGGTGCTTGTTGTATGATCGGCATAATACACCGTGAAATCCACCTTCCCGGCCGTGGTTGTGACCACATTCAATGTCTCTGTTGTATCCGTGAGGAAAATCATTAGGTGTATCCAATGCAAATAAGGCTGACACAATTGGCCGCCGTATTGCTTTCTGTTAAGAACCCTGTAGGTGTACCCAAAATCGTCGAGGGACGGGTATCGACCTTAGAAGAGGCCATCCCTTGTTGATGCTCGTCAATGTTGGTACCCTGACGAATTTCTGCCACGGTCGTGGCCTGGTTGCCTATGATAATCCAGAGATCGTCATATTCATGGATGGAGTGTGTGGCAAGAATTCGGGTATTCTTAATCCCTGTGGAATTGATGACCCCAGAAATATCAGTCGTACCGACGACCGTGAGTGCCGAATTGCCATTGGCGACGACCGGTCCTGTGGCGAGCCCGACTTCAGCCCAGGTAATCGAGGCGGCCGCCGTGGTCACATTATATTTCACATTCGCTCCCGCCAAGGCCCACGGCGCTTTCCCTACATAGATCGCCCAGGACGTATTGGAAAAGAGGGATTTGTTTGTGGTGGTCGATCCGACAGCACACCACTCAGGAAAGGTGATGGAGGATACTGGCTGATCCGTGACACTAATCAGATAGGGGAGCCCGGTGGCATTCAGGACTTCAAAGCCCCCCTGTTCAGAATACACCACCCCTTCATCAGCGCGGAGTGAGATCGGGGAGGTGATATGATAATCGGTGGCCCCTGTGTTCTTCTTGAAGATCACGGTGTTGTTTCCGGATGTGGAGCGATTGCGTAGCGATAGATATTTGATTTGTCTGACGGTCGATACCCCCGGTGCAGTTAGGATCGCTGTATTCGCTATTGTCGAGATGCTCCCCTGCATGGATCCAGGCGTGAAGGTGGTGTCCGTCAGATCCACGTAGGACACTTGATAATCGAGACTGATCGCCAGGCGAGTCTCAAGGTTCAGTGTCTCTGTTGTGGTATTCAATGTCAGCATGATTAGATTCCTAGACTGACGCGGGCCATAATTTGTTGATGGAGTGTTGCCGATGCAGTAATAGAGGTATTGGTGACCGCGGTCACATGTCCAAAGGTATCAACTGCGAACACAGGAATGCTATTGGAGTTACCATATCCTGACGATGTGACACCGGAACTTGCATGGGACAGTGTGATCGTGCCCCGTCCATTGACCACAATGACGGGAGCCGTCTGGGCGATCACAGCAACATCAAATGTACCAGAGACCGTATTCCCGATCAAGGTTTGTCCGTTGGCCGTAGAAGGAAGTGAAATCACACCTGTGGTTATACTATAATTAATCGGTGCGGTATTAGAAATATTCGCACGAATCTGTGCGGCCGTGTAGATCGCGGTATTGGCATTGGCATAGGCATTGCTCGCCAGGTTGAACGCAGCGTTTGCCAATGACGCGGGATTGTCGGATTGTTCAAGCGCGCCTACGATGTTGCGATAGATTCGATAATGCCCCCGCACATTGGGATGCAGACCGCCGGCGGTCCAAAGATTGAAGGAGGTCTTGTCTCGCGGAAACACCGCATAGTTATCGATGAAGTCACATGAATTGTGTCTAGCCACCTTCATGAGTGTATCACGGCATTCCTGCATAGAAAAGGAATAGATGGCAGAATTCTGGGTCAATACAGGCTGCGCACACATCATAATCAGGTGTGAGTTTGCCTTGATATCATTGACGAGCGGCTGAAGGCTCTTGGAAAACCCTGACACACCATTAGGATTCGTCGAGACAATGATACGGTCATTGGTGCCCAACATCATGAATACGAAGTTGTCTTCAATACCTATGGCGCGAGGAGGCGCAAAGGCACCACTGAGGCAGTTATTGAGATAGACTCTAGCCGCAGAACCACTGATACCCTGGTTCGTTATACGAATCTTCTTGGGTACCTCAATGGCATTGATTCTCAGGTATCTTGTATTTGAGGCATTGGGTCGCCGGCTGCGTATCTCTATCGAGGAATTCCGAACATAGGTGAATGTATGGACTCGCTTATTATGATTAGTAATATCCACAACACCCACATCACCGCCTAAGGCAGCCGACGCAAAGGTGTTGGCGGCAATATTGACTCCATTGGCAAACACCGTATAATCCATATAACCTGAATCGACGGCCGCATAGATGATATTGAAGGTGTTACCGGTAAAAGGTCCAAAACTGACAGAGACATTGCTTGTGCCTGCTCCGTTGGTTTCACCGTATCGCATCTGATACCCGGAATAGGCAACACCAGTGATAGGTAAATCCACAGGTCCTGTGACTGAGGCCCCATTGGAACTAAAGATGAACGGTCCGGTATTGGCCACGTTGGCCACAGGATAGAGGACCTGGTTGGTCGTGTATTCAGTGATGCAGTTACCGTTTGAACCAGCGGCAGCCCAATTGTATACCCGAGAACTGACGGTCGATGTATTGCCGTTGGCATATTCTCTGCCGATATAACGGCGCAATTCATTGGCCCAACTTGGTGAATATTCGTTATCCCGAGAGTCAGAGAGGATACCTGTATGTGCCGAAGGATAGTTGACATTGGCACTTTGAGGAGTTGTACTACCCCAAGTAATCGAGTCTCCGATCAATATGATGCTCACAATTTGTTGGAGTGGATCTCCTAGATATTCTTTGAGTAAACGAAGTTGTCCTCCATAGGGATGAAAACATGGAGCAGGCAGATCGAATCCTGAATCCACCACTTGAGTGGAATTCGCAGTAGAATTGAAAAAGTGGCCGTTTCGATAATCTTCCAGTATCGGAATATTCGTCACCGAGTAAGTGGTATTACCCAGGTCGACCACGGTACCAGGGCAGGCAGTTTCCATTGCAGTAAATGCTGCTGTATCATCAGTGATCCCATCCCCGATGGCCCCCCACCATTGAGGTACCATATTGATCGCGTTGCGGAGACCTGTGACTGTACCTGTTCCAGTAAAGACGCGCTGACGAGGTGCGGTGAAACTTCCATTGACCGTCAGGGTACGCGAGGCATTCAGAGTAATCAGGCCCGAGGTCGTGGATACCATCAGGTACACATTGGAAGGGACGGTGGTATTAACCGTACAACTGATATTGGAAGATACCATGATGGTATTTCCATATGGTACCGCGGCCGCAATGGCCGCTTCCAGTGTTGCATAGTTGGTGGAGGAAATAATACCGATGAGGTTATTGGCTAGATTGCGGGCATACTGATCGACGGCCGTTTGATATACGACATCATAGGTTTGTGCGCTGGTGTTATAGGAGAGTGAACCCCCAACATTGATGGTATTTGAAACGGCCGTGACCTTATAGGTGACTGCGTTTGCAGGAATAGGCTCCGGGACATTGGGCGTGGGTATCTGTGGAACAGCAATGTAGTCAAATGGCATAGCATCCCTAAATGAAGACTAGGTTGTGATTTATGTATAGGAGACAGAGACCTGGGGGGAAAGATTTGCTACCCCATCCAGCGTATAGACAACCCCACGACCAATATTCAGAGAGGGACGAGTGGCCGCATTCAAACACAGGCCGGTTTGCAGTTCATCCGGTATCGCAAGGCAACGAACATTGGCGCCCGTGGCGGCCTCATTGCCTAGTAGAATCCAGACATCATCACCCGCTTGGAGGGTCTGCCCTGAGGAGAGATCCACATAATTCGAATAGGTGCCCTGAAGGATTTGGACTCCGCTAGGAAAGGAATTGGCAATGGCATTATTGGAACCATTGAAACCCCGAACCGTCAACGTAGTGCCGGCACCCATGACAGGGGTCCCAGTGGCCACGGCAATCTCACCCCACACAGGGGTGATAGAATTATTACAGGTGCGTAATTTGACCATCACGCGACTACAGGTTTTTGGAGCTCGACCCACATAGGTCGCCACGGTGCCTCCGGAGGCATCCAGTATCCGGTATCCTGGTGGAGTGGAGGGGCTGACACTACTATACGCATAGGGGCCGAATAGCACAGGAAAATAGATGCCGCCTGCTTGTTGCTTCCCACAAGGAACAGTCTGACGGGTTCTTCCGTTCCAATCCGTCAGGAGGAAACCTGACTGGTCGGTATATTGTAGAGTCTCGCCCGCCTTGAGGACGATAGGGGACGTCATCATGTATTCGACTGCCGCCACATTCTTTTTAAGGGTCAACTCGGTCGTCAGAATATCGCGGTTCCGAATGGAAAGACCCTTCAATTGCCTTATGGTACCATTGGCCGATGGTGAGGATAGGATCGTGGTATTGGCGGTCGTAGAGAGATTCACGGCACTCCCGTTGGCCACCAATGATGCAACCGTATGATCCGCATAGGCCAGAATAATATCGACAGAGACGGCCGTATTGAATTGCACATTGAGCGTTTCATTGAATTGAATAGCAATCATGTTGTTACCAATAGACTTGAAAGGTGGGGTGATCAGACAGCGTACCAAGGCCTAAAAGCCCTACGGCCTGTCCGAGATCAACTGAAGGTCTTCGTGATGCCGCCGTGAAGACCGCGAGTGTACCAGAGACCAGATCATCATGCAACGAGGCCGATAGGGTGCATCCAGAGGTCACAAATTCCGAATTGTAGAGGATCCATACATCTTCATCGGGGGGAATCACCACACCAGTGAGCATGGGAACTGTGGTATTATGAATGCCGATGGATTCCACGTTGGTGACCACATTCGCGTATCCCACACAACGGGCCTGGACCATGGCCATCGTGCTAGTCGCATTAGCCCCGTGTTGGGAGGTGCCCACATAGACACCGAGTTCTGCCCAGGTAACCCCTACACCGGCCACCGTGGTGCGATAGCGTACCTGGAGTGAGGAGACAGGATATCTGGGGGATTTCCCTATATAGAGGGACCATACTCCCCCTGTGATAGGAGCACGAGTCACGACTCCTATACCAGAGGCCAATGGCCCCAATGCGAGCGACGAGACAGGACCTGATATGGCACTATGCACCTTGACGGCACCCTGTCGATTCAACACGTTCCATCCTCGGTCACCGAGGTATTCAAGAGATTCCCCTGTACCCAAAGGCACATTGGCCGTCAGTAGTTGACTGCCTTTAGCAATTACTACGGTCTGTGCCGTGGGAGTGGTATCTCGATTGACCACAATGACTGTTTTGATTTGACGCTGAGTGGCGACCAATGGTGTGCCCACGAGGGTTGTGGTCGTCACGGCCGACACGGTACCCTGCCCAGTACCTAAGGTAAAGGTCTCGGGTGTATGGTCGGCATAATAGGCCGTATAATCAACCTTCCCTGTCCCCAAAGTAGTCAATGTCAATGTTTCAGTATTACTCAGTAGTATCATTAGGTGTATCCAATGCAAATAAGGCTGACACAATTGGCCGCCGTGTTACTTTCCGTGAGAAATCCTGTGGCGACATCGAGAATGTCTGAGGGCTTGGTGTTGATCTTTGATGACGCCATACCTTGTTGATGCTCGTCAATGTTGGTACCCTGACGAATTTCTGCCACGGTCGTGGCCTGGTTGCCTATGATAATCCAGAGATCGTCATATTCGTGTACCGGTTTGGTCGACACTATTTTTATGGTCTTCAGACCCGTAGTATTTATAACACCTGACACATCCGTGGTACCCACAACGGTCAAAGCCGAGTTACCGTTGGCCACTAGTGGGCCTGTGGCCAAGGCCACTTCAGCCCAGGTAATCGAGGCGGCCGCCAGTGTGACATTACACCGCACATTGACACCCGAGAGCGCAAACGGGGCTCTACCCACATAGATCGCCCAGGAGGTATTGGAGAACAGAGATTTGGACGCGGTCAAGTTCCCTACTGAACACCATTCAGGAAACACGAATGATGGCGAGGGAGCATCGACCACGGAAATGAGATAGGGAAGACCATTGGCATTGAGGATTTGGAATCCTCGTTGATCGGAATATATCATACTCTCCCCAGCCCTGAGTGACAGTGGTGAGGTATAATGATACTCCGTAGCCCCCGTATTCTTCTTGAGAATCACCGTGGTGTTCACGGTCGTTGAACGATTGCGTAGCGACAGGTACTTGACCTGCCGTACGGTTGAAGCACCTGGTGCCGTCAGGATCGCGGTGTTACCGACAGCCACGATGTTACCTTTGGACGCATTTGCACTGAACCCGGTACTCGTATGATCCGCATAGGACACCATATAATCCAGTGACGCGGTCGTGCGGGATTCAAGGTTCAGTGTCTCTGTGGTGGTATTCAAGGTCAGCATATTAGACTCCTAGACTGATTCGTGACAGGACTTGGGAACGAGTAAGACGAGTATTTATAGTACCCCATACCCCCATTGGTCTGGAGAACATGACATTGCGCGTACCCACGGCTTCTGTAGATACCGCCACGAGGATACCAAGTTCGGGGGACCATACAACATCTGACCACCTCTGGGGGGCACCGGTTCGGACGAACCATGTGATGCCGTCAAACGAGATCATGTGTTTGTCAGATGTTGTCGAAACCGACAAAGACACAAAGGCACCAAATTGAGGCACCCACCTCACAGTCTTAGAATTGATAACCTCAGCAGGAGCGGTGCGACCGGTCCAGTTGATTCCATCGGTGGATGTGTAGATGACGGTGACGAAGGTCTGATAGCCAACGGTCACGAATACTCCTAGTGTAGGAGACCAGGCAACACCTCTAAGAGTCTCTTCTCCTGGCAATGTTCTGGATGTCCAGGTGATGCCATCAGGAGAAGTCATGACACCGGAAAGCCAACCTAATGCGGCAAATAGACCCAATTCCTTGGACCAGGTAATACACTGATATTGTACAGCAGGTGTTGTCCTGAGGGTCCAGTTGATCCCATCGGAGGAAGTCATGACACCATTGGTAGTACCTTGGCCTGACACCGCGACAAAGAGACCGAGTT
>ERZ1292625.183-Hain-H41-01um-R1-183-length-107432-cov-8_pt1 | contig 107432 bp, 103 predicted proteins | sample MGYA00564400_ERZ1292625 | MGnify/ENA primary metagenome ERZ1292625 (study PRJEB36523, sample SAMEA6512639) | groundwater metagenome | collected 2019-01-08 | study: AquaDiva: Metagenomics assemblies of 32 groundwater samples
GTCCTCGACGGTGTCGGGACTTCGGCGACTAAAAGGGGATGCCATGAAGTTCAAGCTGTTCGCCGTTCTGATGGCGACCCTTCTGGTCGCCTGCGGCGGTGGGGGAAACCCCAACTCGCCGTCGTTCGTGCCGTCCCCGGCGCCCAACGGCACCCAGTCCGTTCCCTCGTCATCCACCTTCTGTTTCGTGGATGACCTGAACCAGGTGTTGCCAACCGCCACCATCGGCCTCGTCTCCGGCGAAGTCATCGCCGTGGTCGCCGACGGATGCATCAGCCTCCCGGCTGATAAATCCGTCGCCTATGCGGAGGCTCCCGGCTTCCGACGCCTGACGGACTTCCCGCTCAACCGCGAGGACGTTCCTCTCCCCCAGGGCACCTACGCTCTGTGGCCCATCTCGGGGTACCTTGAGCATCTGGAGGAGGTGGACGAGACAAATGGAGTTGCGAACAGCGGTTTCGCATCGTTCTCCGGTCAGCGCCCCAGATCCGGCGTCTACACCGTCGGTCTGCCATCGGAGATGGGTTCCACCACTTCTGCCGATGTGAACGCTTACCGAGCCGCCATGGATACAATCCTGGCGGATGCATCTGCGGACACTAGCAACAAGATCCTCTTCACAGTAGCTACTTCTGGAGCGGCCAACATCCAGGTTGTCGTGGATCCGGCTCTGTCGCCGTTCTCGGGATACCTAACGGTGACAGCCTACGACTCCAAGGGGTTCATCAAGAGCGCCGTTCTCAAGATCCGCAACCTGGGTCTTCTCATCGACTGGCCCGGTCTCATCCGGCACGAGCTCGGTCACTTCAACGGGATCAACCACATTAACGACTCGTCCCAGCGTCTGATGTACCTAAGCCCAGCCGATTTTGCTGAAGCTACGGATGCCGAGGTAGTTCACATCCGGATGCGCTACCTCCACCCGATCCGCTTCGATGCTCGTAAGGGTTGAAGTCTCCTGTTGTTCCTCGTTCCTCGCTGTTCTTTCGTTCCCGCGGCAATCTCGCCGCCCAGTCCTCAAGTCACGTGCGCCTCGCGCACCTCTGACTTGAGGGCTTTTGTTACTATAAAAATATGGCGCTTTTTGATGGAATATGGTATAATGTAGTCAGTTCCCGAACAACTTTAGAAAACACGTCAGAGACAGGGAAAAGGATCAACATTCTTCCAAAGGTCTCCTACGTCCTCGACGGTGTCGGGACTTCGGCGACTAAAAGGGGATGCCATGAAGTTCAAGCTGTTCGCCGTTCTGATGGCGACCCTTCTGGTCGCCTGCGGTGGAAGTCACAACTCCACCGGCCCGTCTTTCGTGCCTTCGTCCGCTCCGAATGGGACCCAGTCCGTTCCCGCTTCGTCCACGTTCTGTTTTGTGGACGATCTCGCCCAGCCCCTGGCCAACGCCACGGTTGGCCTCGCCTCTGGCGAAGTCATCGCCGTGGTCGCCGACGGATGCATCAGCCTCCCGGCTGACAAGTCCCTGGCGTACGCCGAAGCTCCCGGCTTCCGACGCCTGACGGACTTCCCGTCGATCCGCGAGGATGTCGCGTTGCCCCAGGGTACCTTCGCTCTGTGGCCGGTGAGCGGCTACCTGGAGCATCTGGAGGAGGTGGACGAGTGGTCCGAAGGATCGTTCGGCTACCCGTCGTTCACTGGATACCGACCCAAGTCGGGGGTGTACACCGTTTCGCTTCCTGGCGAAATGACCAACTCGGCAAGCACGACCGACATGAGCGCCTACAGAACTGCGCTGGACGGTCTTCTGGGCGATGCTTCAGCCCAAGCGAGCAACAAAGTGCTCTTCTCGGTTTCAACCGGTTCGTCCGCCAACATCAAGATCGTGGTGGATCCAAACGGTTACAGGGGTTACTTCGAGTGGATCCTTTCTGGGCGATACATCACCGGTGGCACCCTGAAGATCAAGTCTCTGGATGTTCTCATCAACGATCCCGGAACGATTCGACACGAGCTGGGTCACTTCCTTGGAGTCAACCACGTCATCGACAACCCAAACCGCCTGATGTACCGAGGTTCCAGTGAGTACGCCTACGCTACCGAACCGGAGATCGTACATTTCCGGATGCGGTTCCTCCGCCCAGCTGGCTTCGACGCTCGCAAGGGCTGACCGAAGCTGTTCGCTACCAGTTCCTTCAAGTTCTTCGTACGCGGCATCTCGCCGCCTACCCTCAAGTCATGTGCGCCTCGCGCACCTCTGACTTGAGGGCTTTTTGTTGCTTCTGTATCCACCTCATTACATAAAGCTTTCAAATAACCTTGACCATTCTTAATAAAGTTAGTAAAATCATAGGCAGTACTTTAGCAACTGAGAACAACAGCGAAACTGTCGTTCAACAGATGTAAACACAAGGGTGTCCCATGAACAAGAATGGAAAGGCTGAGCAGCTCAAGCATGCGGTCGAGCGTCTCTTCCGCATGCAGATGGTGAACACGTCGAATCGGGCGATGTTGTCGATCGCCTACTCCACCGACCACCAGAGCTGAACACGGCAACAGGGTGGGCACATACGCATTATGTGCCCACCCTGTTCTTTTTCTTGATTTGAAGGAGGCCGAAATGACTTTCGAATACCCCACTAGCCCGGGTATTCAACTGCCTGGCGGTCGTGACGGACGGACAGATCGAGAACGTCTTTTCACGTTCAGCGTCATTGTCACAGGGCGATGTAATGTCGCCTGTACTTACTGCCACTACTACCTGGACAGAAGCCGCGCATCAGTGGCGTACGACATCAGCGACGAGCAGTACGGTGTCTATTTGAGGTTCATACAACACTGGAGAGAACAGGTCGGCGGCCACGTTGAGTATCGGTTTTCTGGGGGAGACCCCATGGTTCTCGGTAAGCGTTTGTTTACGCTTGCAGATCGAGGGTTTGAGTTCCTTGGTGTGAAGCCGTTTGTTCTAACAGCGGGCAAGGCGTTGGCGCCGCACTGGGCAGAGAAAGCCCGAAAGCACGCCATCAAGCACTTGTTTGTATCTATTGAAAATCCGTTTACTCCTGACCCGGGGGCACCGGATCCAATTAGGGTTGCGGAAGCAATCAAGCAGTGCCACACGGACGAGATGCCTGTACTGCCCGGCGTGTGTGTTGTGCAGAACGAGAGCTTCTCAAGACTCTTTGACATCTGTTGCTGGTTCTTTGACAGACTTGGTAGTATTCCGATCATGAGCGAGGTCAACTTCAACGCGTATTGCCCTCCGACAGAAGTAGAATGGAAGGCTCTCGAGGTCAACATGGAGCAGGTCGTGCGGGAATTTCACGGGAAAACACCCCTCAAGCTCTTCCCGTATGTTTCACCCGAGCTTTCCTTTGGTGGTCACGACCCCTACATCTTTGATCTTGACCTCGAGAACTCCTATAGGATGACTGCGGAAAACTATCAGTCGAAACTTTCGGAGTTTTTGAGGCGGTTGGATCAGGAAAACTATCCATCGCTGAAGTGTCCAGAACGACAGTGTAACTGGTGGGAGTTCTGTGACAACACAAAGTGGTTCTGGCAGGGCGATAGACAGAACCAACCCGAACAGAAGCTCCATGACTACTGCAGGTTCAAGCGGATACTGAACGACGTCTACTTCCGCATTCTCGTTGACTCGACGCATCAGCCTACGAGGACAGCGATAGATGCCGCCGAGTACCTCAAGTCACACGGCGCAGAGCGACATTTTCAAGGACGTCACCTGAGAGTACTATCATCGCACGATGGTTCGTAAGAACTTCGTGCAAGAAGGGCGCTGATATGAGATACTATCAGCGTCCTCTTTGTTAAATATGGATACTACAAATCTACTGAAAAATACCGTTGACGTTGTTAATAGAGACGACTTTGCACAATTATTGAAAAACAATCGTCCACTACGTGTGAAGGTTGGTTTTGATCCGACCCGACCCGATTTACACCTTGGTCACCTCGTTCTTCTTAAGAAGATGCGCCAGTTCCAAGATCTCGGTCATACTGTAGTGCTTATTGTCGGGGATTTTACCGCTATGGTTGGAGATCCGACCGGTAAGAATAAAGCGCGTCCGAAATTGACACGAAAGCAAATTTTGGATAGCGCAAGCACATATACACAACAAGCGTCAATTGTCTTAGATCCAAAACGTACTGAAGTCCGCTTTAACTCCGAGTGGCTTTCAAAACTGAAAATGCAAGATGTAGTCTCAATTGCCTCTCGGATCACGATGGATCAGATTTTAGCACGACGAGATTTTAGGGAACGTATCAATAAAGATCAGAATATTTTTATACATGAAGCGATATATCCAATCTTGCAAGGATATGATTCTATCGCCGTTAATGCAGATATTGAGCTTGGAGGTACTGATCAACTTTTCAACCTCCTTATGGGAAGACAGATGATGTCTTTATGGAGAATGACGCCTCAAGTTATAATGACACTGCCGCTACTGGTCGGCACTGATGCGCATTTTGAAAACGGGAAAATTGTGGGACAGAAGATGTCAAAGAGCCTGGACAACTATATAGGCCTAACAGAAGATGCGGAAACCATAAGAAATAAGATTCTCTCCTTGGAAAAACCGGTAGCTTGTGAATTTGCCAAACTCTTGAGCGAGGATTCAGAGTTAATCAATACGTGTTTATCACAAGATTCTTCACTTGATATCCGTCCCCGTATCGCTGATGAGCTGATTAAGTATCTACATAAAGGTTGAGCCTGGTTTTTTAATGGTACGAAAGAACCTAAACTATTTTTTGTATGTATACCCACCCGATAGGGTGGTGTCGTCTGGAATCATCCGTTATTACGGTTGTGCCCATCTACGACAGAAATAGGCATAAGCTTTGTAGTCATAATTCAAGAAATGAGGAGATAGACTGTTGTGAGGAATTTTGTATGGAGAGATTGCGAGTAAAGAAAGTTTTTAATCAAATTAGACTAAATCTATGAATGAATTAAAATTAGTAATTAAATTGGCCTTCATCACCGGCTTAAGGGACGTTGTTGTAAGCGAAGTAAGCCAATATCCAAATCTTAAAGTTATTAAAGAGGATGCGAGCTCGCTTTATTTGGGTTTTGTAGAAGATCTTACCGTCGTTAAAGATTTAAGAAGTGTCACGCGAGCATACATTGTTGTGCAAAGTTCTCAATATAATCCACTTTATATTTCCAACCATAAGTCAGTCTTAGACAACCTTATGGAGGTAGTCATCGGTGGAAACCAGGATACATTCAAAAGCTTTAAGATTATCTGTGCCGGATCAGATTCTCCAGAAGTCCGCAGTATTGCCAACTATATACGAGAAACGTACGGAATATCTGAAAAAGAGGAAGCGGACATGAAAATACACATAGTAAAATCTGATGAAGTTTGGGAGGTGGGTGTTCAAATGACCCCAAGACCATTGTCTTCAAGGAGTTACAAGCTTATACATATGAGCGGTGCAATGGATTCAACAATTGCATACGCAGTAAATTCATTGTGTGGACTGGAGGATGCCAATTCTTACTTAAACGTTTTCTCTGGGAGTGCAACGTTGCTTATTGAGGCGGGCCAATGTTATCCAAATCTGAAACAATTGGTTGGTTTTGATAATAATAAGGACTATATTTCTTTAGCTATACAAAACATCAAAAAAGCCGGATTGATAAGAAAGATACAAATTAAAGAAGCGAATATTTTTAATAAACCCAATCTGGGCAGATTCGACGTCATTACAGCTGATCTGCCATTTGGTATGGCTATATCAAAAAACGAAGACCTAGAAAAGTTATATCAATGCTTTATTGAGTACTCCCAGGATACGTTGCATGACGGAGGAACACCGGCTCTCTATACAAGCGAACACGAAATGTTAAAAAGAATAATCTTAGGATCAAGATTTAAGATAGTAAAAACACTAGAATTAAAGTTTATGACTTCGGTAAATGCATATCTTCGACCAAATATTTTTGTGTGTAGATTAAAATAAGGTTGAGTGTGTGTTGAGCTAAAATGACCAAGGTCATTCACTTCCGGATGCGGTTCCTCCGGTCTCCCGGCTTCGACGCTCGCAAGGGCTGACCGAAGCTGTTCGCTACCAGTTCCTTCAAGTTCTTCGTACGCGGCATCTCGCCGCCTACCCTCAAGTCATGTGCGCCTCGCGCACCTCTGACTTGAGGGCTTTTTGTTTTTGGTGAGTCGAGGTATTGATAAGTTTCAATAAAAATGTTATATTTTAGAAAGCACCTTGATACATCATCCGAGATTTTAGACTCCGAACTTAACTAGGTGGAGGAAGCAATGTCGGCAACAGTAAAGTCAGCCCAGGAGTTTCTGACGCACCGGAACGACCTGGTTGTCGGACGTTTCATGAAGCTTCAGAAGGTAAGTCAAGCTGAAGCGGAGCGCATCTTCCAGGAGCTGATGAAGTTCCTGTACGTCTGCGCCCACGTCCCCGCGAGCTCGCCCCCATCAGCAATCGTGGACGAGATGTGGCACACCTTCATCGTGTTCACGTGGGACTACTACGAGTTCTGCGTCAACTACGTGGGTCGCTTCCTCCACCATCAGCCCGTCGACAATCCGTACGTCGGCAACCGGCCGGAGATGTTGGAGCTCCTCGTGAACACCTTCGGTCAGGTGGACGACCAGTACTGGTACCATCTGACCAAGACCAAGCCGGGAACGCCGCGAAGGTGTGACGGTAACTACTGCTCCGAGAACTGCAACTCCAACATCCGGCGGCCCTCCCTCGAGGAGATGCTTCCGTTCATGGCTGACAACTCCCCTCAAGTGGCTCGTGAAGTCTCGGCTTGAGCAACCCTGAAGAGGTCACGGCGATACATCGCCGTGACCTCCTCTTTTTTGTAATATATTATGACTACTAAAGAACATTGGAATGCTATTTTCGAAAAGGGGCAGACACTTACATCTTTTAGTGACAAAGATCTTGACCTTGTTTTGGAGCGATGCGGCCGGCCTAAAACAGCTTTAGATATTGCCTGTGGCACTGGTGATCTTGTTGTCCAACTTGCACGACGCGGTATTACGGCGACCGGCGCTGATATCTCCACTGTTGCCCTCAATAAGGCTCAAGAAAAACTTCAATCGGAAAACCTGGAAGCGGATCTTGTTGAATTGGATTTTAATTTCCCCAACTTTGGAGAAGGTCTTACTGGCTCATACGACATTGTATTTATTCGTCTCGCATTTGCGTTTGTAAGGGAAAAAGATTTATTTTTGGAAGAGATAAAAAAGCTTATGGCACCAGGCGGCACATTCGTATGCACGCTCCCGGGATTACTACCAAATGTTGCCTACGATACTCGTCAAAATAACATTTCACTTCCAAAGAGTGATCTTGAACGCATATTAGGAAATCATTTTTCTTCCGTTGAGCTTGTGTTAGAAGATCTTACTTTAATGCGAGACTGGCCCCTCCTTACTTATTTGTGCAGGTAAAATATTGCTTGAGGGCTTTTCATTTTCATAAAAATACGCTAGTATATTCTTGCTTTTGAAACACCTGCGGGCGTACGTTGTACTCCCGCTTCATTCGGATATATTATCTAGTAAGCAAGCTTTCCGATAATATACTCCTCATTCGCGGGCGTAGCTCAGTTGGTTAGAGCGCTTCCTTGTCACGGAAGAGGTCACCGGTTCGAATCCGGCCGCCCGCGCACTACTTCGCCCCTCCTTCGTCAAAGACTACGGACGGGCAAGGCAAGGCTTCGTAGTGCAAGCCTGCGAAGAGGTATATAATTTTAGAATGTATTTCGTTTACATTCTCCAAAGCGAGAAAGATCATAGTTATTATGTTGGCATAACTATGGATGTAGATAAAAGGATCAGAGAACACAACTCTGGTTCATCTAAATATTCTTCTAATAAAAGACCGTTTAAATTAGTTTGGTATTGTGTTTTTAAAAATAAAAGCAGGGCGTTGAAATTTGAGAGATATTTAAAGGCAGGTTCTGGTATGGCTTTTAGGAGCAAACATTTGATTTAAACATTAAGCGCAGGAAAAACTTGCCCGAACTCTTCAGAAAGCAAAAAGTTAGGCGGGCCGCCCGCGCTAAATAAAAAACGGAAGGCATAATGTCTTCCGTTTTTTGTTCCGTTGCTTTTTATTTAATTTGGGAATCCGGGGTATTTAGTTGCACATCTCTCAAAAACATGCTATGGTTATACGTCCGCCACAGAACATAGGCGGAGCAGGAGGCCAGCTTGGACAGATTGATTGAAAAACGTATCCGGGAGGTTCTTAGGGTGCAAGACCTCACGGATATTTGTTTGTGTGGCCCAAGGGGTCGCTGGAGTATGAGTATCACTCCGGCTGAAATCGCTGGGATCCGGGGAGCCATCTGGGCATCAGGCCACGACCCCGAAGCTGTCGTAGCCGGCGTCCGACAGATGGATGCCGGCAGGTTGGCCAACTTCGATTTGAAACCGGAACTCAAGCACTACGGACAATGTGTTCCGGTATACATGGTCATCCTCGTCACAGTGAGTCTGTCGCAAACGGCGCAGTAACGCGTCGTGTTGGGGGTTCGTCGCAACGCGCGGCGAGCCCCTTCATTTTTATTATGTAGAGAGTTTTATGCACAGTTAGGCTTGGGTACAAGTTGGCGCGGGGTTATAATAAAGTTGTAATTCTCTATTCTCGTACTCTATGAACACTAAAAAAATATTTGCGGTGATTGCACTCGTTGGGCTTGTTGGAATAATGCCAGTTGCTGCAAGCGCGGCGACGTTAAGGGGCGGAGATTCTTTTTCAGTTCCGCGGGATACCACAATTTCGGGAGATTTTTATGCAGCCGGGGGTAACGGCAGCATTGCCGGCAATATTGACGGGGATCTAATGGTCGCTGGAGGTTCGCTGGTTGTATCCGGCAATATCGAACAGGATGCATTTTTGGCCGGCGGTTCAATAACTATTTCCGGAGATATTAAAGACGATTTGAGAGTTGTTGGTGGCAATATTACAATTACCGGTTCAATTGACGGTGATCTTGTTGTTGCCGGAGGCCAGGTTCAGGTTATATCGGGGGCCTTTGTTGGTGGGGATGTTGTTGTTGCTGGTGGGACTGTCATGATGGACGGTTCCGTGGAAGGAAACATTAAAGCTGTCGGCGGAAAAGTATCCATTGACGGTACAGTTAGTGGATCAGTTTTTGCAAAAGTTGAGCAGTTGACTATTGGTTCATCAGCAGTGATCGGCGATGGACTTTCATATCAATCTCGAAAAGAGGCCGTTATATCAGATAGCGCGGACATCCAGGGCGGGATCGATTACAAGCCTTTAAAGGGGCCGAATCGGGAGAATGTAACGCGTGGGATTATTGCCGCATTAGCGGTGGTGAAAACAGCTACTTTCTTAATGTTCTTGGCGGCCGCGCTTGTTCTCGGTCTCTTGTGGAAGAAATTTACAAACGATGGGGCATCGCGCTTAGGAAATAATTTCTGGGGTTCGCTTGGCTGGGGGTTGATAATGGTCATCGTAACTCCGGTAGTTGGTATTGCTCTCGCGATTACCATTATTGGTATTCCGTTGGCGATCCTTCTTTTCCTAGCCTATGGGCTTGGCTTGCTTATCGCCTGTATTTTGGCTCCGGTTGTTTTGGGCGCATGGCTCATAAAATGGATAACCAAGAGTGCCACACCGAAGGTTGATTGGGTTGCGATATTGTTGGGCGTAGTAGTGTTTAATCTGGTGGGTATAATTCCGGTACTTGGTGGATTGTTCAAAATAATACTCCTTCTCTCGGTTGTAGGTTCTTTGACTGTTGCATGGCGCAAGCTGATCTGGGATAATCGTTAGTGCCTATGCCATATAAAGGAAATATTCTTCGGGAAACCGAAGCAAATGAGAACTTTAGGAAAGTTTTGTTTACCGGCGTAAAAAGCCAGCTGGTGGCGATGCATATTCCTGCCGGGGGCGAGATTGGCCAGGAAACGCATGGTCATGTTGAGCAGGCGTTGTTTATTCTTTCCGGATCCGGTAAAACAATTCTAAACGGAGAAGAAAAACAAATTGGCGCAGGGGACGTGGTGGTGGTGACCCCGGGCACCCAGCATAATTTTGTGAACACCGGCAGCGAGCCGCTTAAAATATACACAATCTATTCTCCCCCGAATCACATTGACGGGCGGGTTCATGCAACTAAAGCTGATGCGGACGCGGACACCGAAGACGAGGCGTTTGGACACGCAATAACATCATAAACATGAATAAATCCTTCCTTATTATTACTGGGATCGTTGTTGTGCTTGCAGTAATATTCATCGTGAGCAATAATAGCTCTACTCCGGCCACATTAAAACCAGAATCAATGCATACCGTTACATTAAAAACTAACTTTGGAGAAATTGTGTTTGAAACATACGATGTTGATGCGCCAAAAGCGGTCAACAATTTTATTACGCTGGTCAATAAAGGCTATTACGACAACGTAATTTTCCATCGCGTGATCCCTGGTTTCATGATTCAAGGCGGTGACCCGACCGGTACCGGTCGGGGAGGTCCGGGCTATAAATTTGAAGACGAACTAGATCCGAACTCTCTCTCGGCTAAACAGGGTTACAAAAAAGGCGTCGTGGCGATGGCAAACTCCGGTGCGAACACCAACGGAAGTCAATTCTTTATCATGCTTGCCGATTATCCGTTGGATTATAATTACACTATTTTTGGAAAGGTGATCTCGGGTCAGGATATCGTTGATAAGATCGGCCAAGTTCCGACAGATGCCAACGACCGGCCCCAACAGCAGGTGGTTATTCAAAGCGTCACTGTGACAGAAACTCAATAAGTTTACCCCGCTATTACCATGCGGGGCGTTACCTTTGCCGGTCTGCATCGTTTTTACTAGTGCTATACTTGAGTAACACATGAACGAATACGCGGACGCAGATTTTTCCGCCGTACGCCGTTTTCATGACGGCGCTTCGGAGGCATTCGGGGAATTATACGATCGCTACGCCGAGGGAATTTTTCGTTTTGTTTATGCTAAAACTCGGCATCGTGAAACAGCTGAAGATTTAACCAGTCATGCGTTTATCAAGGCGCTGGAACATCTGCCCTCTTTTAAATCCGAATTGGGCGGTTTCAGGGCGTGGCTGTATCGCATTGCTCGCAACACGATAATAGACCATTATCGAACTAGCCGACCGACTTCAGATATTGAGGATGCTTGGGATATTGCCGGTAACTCCGATACGGCGAAGGAGATAGAAACGCAAATTGCCCTTCGCAAGGTTGAGAAATATCTAAAAGACTTAACGGCAGAACAGCGCGACGTGGTGTTTCTGCGTCTCTGGCAAGACCTTTCATACGCCGAAATTGCCCAGATTCTCGGCAAATCAGAGGCGAGCTGTAAAATGATGCTTTCGCGCGTGCTGTCTAAAATACGCAAAGACGTTTTAGTTATGTTACTTATCGGTCTCGGTCGCGTTATCAATTAAAACCATGACACACGACATTAAAAACATTTTAAGCGACCTGTATCAAATTGATCCGTCTTTACGCGAGCACGAAGTAAAACTTCAGCCCCTTATTTCCGAACTACTTGAAGCGCGGTCGGATCTGGCGATTAACCCGGCATTTCGGAATCGTTTGCGCATGATACTGATGAACAAAATACGCGATCAGAAAGTCGCCAAGCCTTCTTTGGGCCGCTTTTTTGCCGCCGGACTGGCTGGGCGGTCAATGTATACCATGGCCGGTGCGCTCGTACTTATCCTCGTCGTTGCCGTTTCAGTAACGATTCTTAACCGTGGCGGAACCCAGTTTGCCTTTGAACAGGATATTGTGAAATCAGGCAATAACGCATTTGGCCCCCTGACCTTGGTTTCGGAAGGCGGTCGTGGCGGCGGCCAGGAAACCTCCGGGCAGAAATCTTTAGATACTGTCGCGACAGCGCCGAGCGGTACTGGTGGATACGGCGGGGGAGGCGGTATGACAAAGCCATCCTCATTAATTTATCCAGTCCCGCAACCCTCCTACGCATTTAATTATGCAGGCGACCCGATTTCACTCACCGACAAATCCGTTGAAGTATTGCGCCGCGTGAAAGGTGTGGGCAGTATGCCGGCTTTTGATTCATTCCTCGGTGCGTTTGACGTTTCCGGCATCAATTTAAACTCATTTGGTGCTTCCAAAATTCAAAACCTGGTACTCGCGGGTGGCGGCGATGACGGCTATACGATTACGATTGATTTTTTTGAAGGCTTTATTGGAATTTCCAAAACAGTTTTTGACTGGGGTCCTCGATGTATGGCTCCCGAGAAATGCTTAGACAATCAGCCCTCCCCGACGATAAACCAAATGCCGGCCGATGAGAAACTTATCAATGCGGCAAATAAGTTTCTTAAAGAGCACGGGATTGAAACCTCCGCTTACGGCACCCCGATTATCCAGGACGACTGGGGAGTTGCTTACGAGCAAACGTCGCCTGAACAGCGAGCGATGTTCTACATTCCTGACGCGATTACCGTTTTGTATCCGCTTGTCCTGAACGGCCAGACTGTTTATGAACAAGGCGGAATGTTTCCAATGGGACTTCAGGTTCAGGTTTCAGTCCGAAACCTTATTGTGACCGGTGTTTGGAATATGACCTTACAGCGTTACGAATCATCTCAATACGAAGCTGAAACAGATTCTGCAAAAATTATCTCCGCCGCGGAGCGCGGGGGATGGGGCGGATACGTTATTATGGCGGAGGATGGTCACACAAGCCAGAGAAGCCAGGTTGCTCTCGGGACGCCTTCGCGTGGTTACCTGCGGATGTGGAATTATAATGATGGCTCCAATGATGAACTATATGTTCCAGCACTCGCGTTTCCGGTTTTGAAAGCGCCAGCCGGGTCTTACCTGCCTAGATATATAGTTATTCCGCTTGCCAAAGATCTCATGACCCAGCAGTACCCAGACATAATGCCCATGAAAGGCGTGGCTGAATAGTTTGACCGGTTATAGGATTTGTAGTATTTTCAGACGTAACTAGGAGGGCGGGATGCCAGAGATCAGCGAGTTCGGGCTGCTTCTGTATCCAGGAGATGGTGTCCTGAAGGTAGTCATGCGTGAGGGGAACCTGGCTCAAGCGGTCACAATCAACGGCCGAGCGGTCGTCATCGAACCATCGATCGTCACGGAGATCTCCCTAGAGGGTATTCACTTCTCCCATAGTTGGGAGGCAGTACGGGTTATTGGGTTGTTTCGTGACGGAAACACAGCAATCCAGGCGGCTCTCATTCCGCGGAAGTTTCAGCCCTGGGACGACTGGTTTGCCGACCAGACCGAAGCGGTACTGTGGGCGATCGGATGGAACAACCCGCTCATTAAGCTTATTTGGCCGGAGCTGTCCGGCCAGGTTCCCACGGAAGTCGAGCGGCGGTTTCACGACCGCTTGCCCGATCGACCACTCGCGCGCCGAGCGTAAGCTGGGCCTAAGGTTCCTGTGCCCGTAGTTGGGGTGCCGGAACCTTCTTCTTATTTGACGGCAAGTTTTAATACTGTAAAAATACAAACATGATTTCATTTGATGAATTTAAAAAAGTAGAACTCAAGGTGGCTAAAGTTCTGGAAGCCGATCGAGTTGAGGGAAGCGATAAGCTTCTCAAGCTTAAAATTTCACTAGGTTCAGAGGAAAGACAAATTGTCTCTGGAATCGGGAAAAACTACGAACCAGCGGACATGGTTGGAAAAAATATTATCATTGTTTCAAACTTGGAACCGCGCCAGCTCATGGGGCTTGAAAGCCAGGGCATGATTTTGGCGGCGAGTGATGACAACGGCCCTGCAATTCTTATTCCCGACCGCGGGATACCCCCGGGGACTGAGGTGCGCTAATTGCAACCTGGAGTATCTGCGTTATGATGGCCAGTAATGCCAGGCGTTCAAAAAATTAAGCGTAGTCCGGTAGTTATACTCAAAAACCTCATATTTCTTGAGGCGCTGGCGGCGATTGCATTTTTTATAGCCAAGATGCTTGCCGACTACGGCGAGATTTATGAACGAATCGGATTTCTGAATGTTATTTCATATAATATTGCCCAGACATTATTTTTGTTCATCGGCGAGGCGGTAATAATCGCGTACGTATTTTTTCGCTGGCACGTTGAACACGTTACCATTTCTCAAGACAAGATTTCTTATCAGCAGGGATTATTTTTGCATAGGGAAAATTCAATCTTGCGCGATCAGATAACCTCCTCCGGTTTTCGCCAGAGTCCGTTAGATAAACTCGTTGGTTCCGGCACAATTACAATCCGTGATAATTTCGGAAAGGCGCTTATTATTCCGGATATTGGAGAACCCGACAGTTTTGTAGACATGCTTGCAGGCCGGCGTTCATTGCCGATCGGCGGGCTTGCGGATATGATGACTGCCTCAAGCGTTCCGTTGGCAGAACTGATTTCTAAAACTGAAGATGGCGAACTTGAGTTTAAAGCAACCCTGCGCTGGGATATTCGGGGAAACAGAGTAAGTAAGGCCGTTGAAAAAGCGGTGATGAAAACGGTCGCGGCGTTTATGAATTCGCGGGGCGGGACGCTTGTTATCGGTGTGGATGACGGGCATTCGGTTGTTGGGTTGGAGCACGACTATTCCACTTTGGGAAAATCAAATGCTGACGGATTTGAAAACCACTTTTCGCACATATTTCAAAATATGATCGGTGCACAGTTTCGCCATTTAGCACGCCTTAATTACGAAAATCACGAAGGTAAAGAATGTTGTTTAGTGCGGGTGATGCCATCGGACAAACCCGTTTATTTAAAATCTGACGACACAGAAGAGTTTTATATTCGCACCGGCAATGGAACAACAGCTCTCAAATTTAGCGAGGCGGCCTCCTACATAACTTCACGCTTCATATAATTTAAAAGCGCACGCCGGTTCCTCAATCCGTGTGCGCTTCACACCTCTTCCTTCCGCAGGTATGATTGTCTTCCGTCCGCGGCACGCCGTACTCTCGGATAGCCTCCGCGATCTTCTTGATCTTGCGATCCAAGCTTTCAGTGCTTTCGTTGACGTTGACGATTTTGTTGATCAATCCGTGGCTGTTTTGGCCATCGCGTTTACGAAGAAGCGACCAGACCTCCATACTGGTTACGTTTCCAAGAAGAACAATTCTTGCCAACTCCGTAAACCAATCGTTGTCCGGGTGCCCCTCTTCTCGGATGCAGGCCAGGCACGGAAATGCCAGCCTTTTCGCAACCTCTATCGGCATTTCGCCCCCTTTTGTGGTTGGAAAAGTAACACCGTTTTGTTTGGGTGTCAATTAAATGGATACATTTTCTGGTTGGTGATAAAATAATCGCATGACAACATTCAAAGAAAAAGTGTATGCAGTTGTGGCAAAAATTCCTAAGGGAAAAACAATGACTTACCAGCAAGTAGCGCGTTTGGCCGGTTCACCCAATGCCTATAGGGCGGTAGGGAACATTATGAATAAAAACCCGGATACCAAAAAGGTTCCCTGTCATCGGGTGGTGCGCTCCGACGGCACCCCCGGAGGGTATGCACGCGGGACATCTCGGAAACTTGCGATTTTGAAGAGCGAAGGCGTTGTTTTCTAGGCTCTTTTTGTGGTAGATTGGCACTATGTCGGAATCGGAACATAAGCGGTCAACTCGCCAAACCCCGGAAGGGTTTGTTTTTGTGCGTGAGGTTGGCGGAATAAACGAATATACCCTTGTGTCCAATGGTCTGACCGTTTTAGTGATGGAAAACCATACCGCGCCTGTGGCGACGGTCATGGTTACCTATCGTGTGGGTTCACGAAATGAGGCCGTGGGCTATACCGGATCTACGCATATTTTAGAGCATATGATGTTCAAGGGTTCCAAGAATTTTAATGATGACAATGGTAAACCATTCTGGAAGACCATAGAGTCAACCGGGGCTGAACTTAACGGGACAACTTGGTATGATCGGACGAATTATTACGAAACACTTCCTATACAACATTTGGAAGAGGCGATTGCGATAGAAGCCGATCGCATGCGAAATATACTCCTTAGAAAATCTGATTTGGATACTGAAATGACCGTGGTTCGGAATGAGTATGAGAGCAATGAAAATGATCCAGCTGATGCTTTAGAGAAGCTGATGTGGAGCACTGCCTATCAAGCCCACCCCTACCATCACTCAACAATCGGGTGGAAGTCTGATATCGAAAATGTGACTATTGAAAAGTTGCGTGATTTTTATGACACATTTTATTGGCCCAATAACGCGACCTTAACTATTCTGGGGGATATTAGTGTTGATTCCACATTTTCATTTATAAAAAAATATTTTGGCCAGCATCAGTCATCTCCGAAGTCTATTCCGGAGATGCTTGTGAAGGAACCAAAACAGGAAGGTCCGCGCAGGTTTACGATAAGACGTGAAGCGAATAAGACTATTGTTGGCGTAGCCCATAAAACGCCCCCTGGTATTCATGCGGATACGGCGCCGTTGCTTGTGTTAGCAAGCATATTGACTTGTGGAAAAAGAAGTCGCTTTTACAGAAAATTTATTGATCGAGGATTAGCTACCGATGCTGATGTGCACAGTTCCCCTTTTCATGATAACGGGCTTTTTGAGGCATATATTACGGCCGCTCCAGGGGTTAAACTGGCAAAAATAGAAAAATTGTTACTTGCTGAATATGCAGCCATAAAACATAAGGGAGTAAGCACGGGAGAATTAAATAGAACAAAAGCCCAGGTTAAGGCATCTCTGTCATATAGGCGCGATGGGACCTTCTCTGTAGCTGGAGAAATAAACGAGGCAATCGCCATGGGAGATTGGGCTATGTACGTTCATTTGCCGGAAGCAATCGATCGAGTTACCACTGCCGATGTAAAGAGGGTAGCAGAAGCTTATCTTGTTGAAGACCAGAGTACGATCGGCTGGTTCGTGACCAAAAAATAAATATGGAAAAAATCTCTCCCAAAACAAAAGAACTTGAGCCTATTCCGGGACTTAAATTATTTTTGCTCAGGATGCCTGTTCAGGGCGTCGTATCAATAAAAGGCAGTATCCTGGGTGGGGAAGTCTTCAGCCCCAACGATAATCCGATTTTAGCATTGACCGTAGCAGATATGCTCGATGAGGGTACGCGAAGCCATTCAAAAAATGTGATCAGAGAGAAACTTGAGTCGGTTGGAGCCTCAATTTCGTTTTCTTCGGGGCAAAACAGGGTTGGTTTCAGCTCAAAATGTCTTACTCTAGACACCGCGCTTGTTATTAGATTAATAGCAGAGCAATTGCGCGAGCCAGCGTTTAAAGACTCCGAATTTGAAATATTCAAAAAAATTGCTATTGGCTCTCTTGAACAGCAACGGGAAGAAACAGGTTCACTAGTGAGGACAGCCATACGTCGTAAAGTATTTTCAGATGTCCACCCAAATTACGCGTTTGATATAGATGAAAGTATAAACTTTTTAAGGAAGACAACCACAGCTGATCTTAGAACATTTCACGATAAAAATTACGGACTCGGGGAAGCTGTCATGGTTGTGGTGGGTGATTTTGACGAAAAGAAAATAGTAAAAGAAGTAGAGAAGTCTTTTGGAGATTGGCACCAGTCTGGATTACCAAGGTCAATGGACTTTACCCCCATAAGTACCCGGAAACCAGAACATCAGTTTATTACCATTAAAGATAAAGAAAATACCGACCTTGCCATGGGTCAGGCTCTAGGGATAAATCGGGATCACCCTGATTTTGATGCGTTATCAATAGGGATCAGAATTTTCGGGGGAGATTTTTCTTCTCGTCTGAACACGTACGTGCGTGGCAAGTTAGGTTTAACCTACGGTATACGCACCCTTGTGAATGGGACCGCGGGTGGTTATGACGGGTTTTTTGCCATCCGAGGTATATTTGCACCAACTCTGTTGGGGCGAGGTATTCAAGAAAGTAGAAAAATATTCGAAACCTGGACTAAGGATGGTGTTACTGAGGAAGAACTGGATGAAAAGAAAAAAACAATTTCGGGTGAATACATTGTAGGACTAGAGACTACTGGTAGTTTGTCCGGCGGAATCTGTGCTGTTGCTGAACGTGGGAAACCGATCTCATACCTGGATGAATATCCGGAGATCATAAAAAAAATTACCCTGGAAGAGGTTAATTCTGCAATTAAAAAATATATTGATTCGGAAAAAATGATAACCGTCGCTGCTGGGTCAATTGATTCTCAAGGCAAACCGTTAGAGGACTAGAGAAGGACTATCAGGATAAGGATTCCAACCGCAACTCGATAAATTGCAAACGGCCGGAAGTTCCACCTTTCTATTATTTTTTCCAAACTCCAGAGGGCGAACAAGCCTCCGATAAGCGCAGACATAAAACCAACAGCGAGGGCGCCAGAGCCGGTTCCATTAAGTCCGTACTCAAGTATCTTTAGCACTTGGCTGCCCCCCGCGGCGGCTATGATGGGTATGCTCATTAAAAAAGAAAACCGGGTCGCTGCGCGGCGATCCAAGTTTGATGCTAAGCCAGCAGTAATAGTTATGCCGGATCGGGAAACGCCTGGAAATAAAGCGAGTATCTGTGCTAGGCCGATAAGAATAGAGTCTTTGAGGTCCAGTAAGGAAAGAGGCCTTGTTTTGCCCATGGTGTGGCGGGCATGATTTGCGAAGTCTGCGAGCCATAAAATCAATCCCCAAAACATTAAATTGACTGCTACGGAAATGGGGGATCGAAACGTGGCTTCAATCCAATCGCCCGCAAACAAGCCTACGATCCCGGCCGGTATCGCGGATGCTATCGCAAGCCAACCTAAGCGGCGATTGGCATCATGATGTGAACCGGTATTGAAAAAAGAGGAAAATATTTCTCGTATTGTGGAGCGCAGATAGAGAATGACGGCGGCCAAGGTGCCCAGGTGAACAATTAAATCAAAAACGATCCCTTGATCCGGCCAGCCGAGAAGTTTAGGAATAAATATAAGGTGCCCGGAAGAGGAAATAGGTAAAAATTCAGTAAGTCCCTGAACGATCCCCAAGACGATAGAGTGGATTATTGGCATGGGGTTTATTGTATCACAGGTTAATTATCCGTGTCTTTATTCTATTAAAACTTGTGTTAATATAAGGAAATACAGAGATTATCTTATCTCATCAAAGCCCCGCCATTCTTTATTATAAACGACTGAACCCACTGCCTACCCGCACGGGCTTTGATGAGATAAGATAATCTTAAAATAAAAACAATATGATTAAAATTGGCCAACCGGCGCCGCAATTTTCGAGCATTATGGCGTATATTAAGGGAGATTTTCAGAAAGTCAGCCTCTCCGACTATAAAGGTAAATGGGTTGTTTTATTCTTCTATCCGCGAGATTTTACCTTTATTTGTCCTACGGAAATTAAACAATTTGCGCATACGGAAGGCGAGTTTGGAAAACATAATGCAATTGTTATTGGCGCTTCAACTGACAGCGAGTGGTCGCATAAAGCATGGTTTGAGCGCGACCTGGCAGAAGTAAAATATCCGATTTTGGCTGACACAACACACCAGGTTTCGGAAATGTACAATGTTCTTGGGGATGATGGCGCCAGCCAGCGCGGTACATTTATTATTGATCCAGAAGGGATTTTGCGATGGACGATGATTTCAGATAATTCCGTCGGTCGATCGGTTTCAGAAGTTCATCGTGCGCTTCAAGCTCTTCAAACCGGAGAATTGTGTCCAGTAGACTGGAAGCCGGGGGAGACTACGCTTGGTGCTAAGTAAATTTAAAAACTTAAACTTCATCCGTTGCGCCTCTCGGCGGGACTCTCGGAGCGCGACGGCGCGAGAGTGAAGCGCGTTGCCAGTCCGGCAACGACGCTGTGCCCGACGGAGGCGTTCGGATGAAGTAATAATACTTTACACATGGAAACATCAAAACAATTTCCGCGTGACGTGTTCCTGTATCTGCTAATGATTGTGGCTCTTGGAATGAGCGCAGTTAATTTTGGGACGCTTCTGTTTCAATTCGTAAATCTGTACGTTCCCGACGCTCTTAATACGGCCGGCTATGACTACAGTAGTTCGTATCTGAACACAATAAGATGGACCCTGGCTTCCATAATTGTTGCGTTTCCGGTTCTGGTTTGGGTCACGCGTTTTCTAAAACGCGACATCATTGCTTCTCCGGAGAAAAGAGACCTAAGGATAAGAAAATGGCTGATTTATCTCACCCTTTTTGTCGCTGGTGTTGTCGTTCTCGGTGATCTTATTGCGCTAGTTTACAGCTTTCTTCAGGGTGAGCTGACCTTAAGATTTGCACTTAAAATAGCGAGTATCTTACTCGTTTCCAGTTCAGTTTTCTGGTACTACCTTCGCGAAATCCGCGAAGCGGTGCCGGTGTTATTCGGAAGAGTTATTTCTGTGGTGGTGTTTGCGGCGGTAGTTGTGGGATTCTTTGTTGCCGGTTCCCCTCAATCACAACGATTGGTAAGGTTTGATCAGGAAAGAATCAACAACCTCCAAACAATACAGTGGCAGGTTGTGTCGTACTGGCAAAATAAAAGGGTCTTACCGGCAAAGCTTGATGACCTAAAAGACGATATATCCGGCTTTGTGGCTCCAGTAGATCCAGAAACCCGGGTTGCGTACGAATATAGAGCTACCGGAGCTTTGTCATTCCGGCTTTGCTCCGAGTTCAAAACACAATACCAAGCTGCCGGGGGGAGAGCTTATGAGCAACCGGTTATTGGTAAAGAGGGCGTAGCTTCTAATTGGGATCATGCCATCGGAAAGGTTTGTTTTGACCGAACAATAGATCCTGATTTCTTTCCTCCCAGACAGCAATAATAAATCATTTCTAGGTAAGACTACCGACCAAAGAGGGGAGCGACGGCTCTCCTCTTTGTTTTTTGATTCAAAACACGCCAAAATAAATGAAATGTTTTAGCAAGAGACCACGCAACATAAACATTAATAAAGTTTACAACCTGTGGATAACTTTTTAATGCCTTCTGCTCCCTAGCGTCGCACAATATAATTACACGAATTTATTGACCGTGATTATAATTTATTGCAGTTAGCACTGGAATTATATTGAAAGGGCGGTTCATTAAAGATTTTTCTTGAAAATATTTTTTAATTTTTGTTTTATTCCCCAGTTACCGCGCATGACCCAATTCCTACACATGTTCATTGAAACGGCATAGTAAACGTGCTATACAGTTCGCGTTGGACATGTGCATCTCCGGTGGCCCGGTAGTAACTGAGGCACGAGCGCAGAGGGTATTGGTGGGGTGTCTGTGAAAGATAGATCTCTATGACCGATAAAAACTTTTTAAACCAGGGGATACGGACGCTATTTTTTGAAACTATACATGCTTTGGTACGGCTTGAGTTTCTTACGGCTGACACGTTTGTAATTACTAAGACTAAAACTTTTGTCGTTGAGATAATTAGCCTATTTTCTGAATACGAATTTTTATCCAGGGTTAAAAAAGAAACCAACGAGCGTGTCGCACAATATTATAGCTTAAGTAAGGTGGGTGTGGACAAGGTTCTTCTGGGGTTGGAGTATATCCAGCATTTTAATGCAGTTCCTCCGGCTCCCCTTCTGGAAGCCATCAGCTTGGTTCTTAAAATCAAATCCGAATTATTTTTTGATCCTGAAAATTCCAAAACCCAAATCCAGACAAAAATACCGGTGGGAAAAAAAGAAACTAATTCACAAAATAGAATTGAAAAAGTAAACGGGAAAAACTCGGCGATGCTAAGTGAAAACAAAAAGAAAATTCTTGAGTTTATATCCCAATCTTCAAGCGTTCGTCCTAAGAATGTTTTGAACCAGTTTAATCATTTGACGAAAAGAACCGTTAAGAGAAATCTACAAGAACTTTTTCAAGCCGGCTTTCTGAAAAAGGAAAATCGGGATAAGGCTGTCTTATACACAGTAGCCAAAGATTAATTTCGGTATAATGAAGGCATGTCCGTTCTTGGTGAGCGAAACAAAATAGTAATCACTGTCGGCATAGCCCTAATCTCTCTTTCTTTGGGAGCGATCTTGATAAATCGTCATTCGGGCAACGGGAATGTTTCTGACGCCGTGCCAACGCTAGGGGGTGCTCAAATTGCGAACATGGCGGAGACTATTAATAAAAGCTTGAAACCCAAAACATCGGTTACGCCAAAAACAACTAAAGACACTAATCCCAAGGATTCTTCAGAGGTGTCTCCGATGGTGTCGCAGACACCAAGCAACACAAAGACACCATCTCCGACACCACAGACACCAATTCCGACACCTACCCAATCTAAGACACCATCACCAACACCATCAAAAAATCCCACCCCGACACCAAATCCAACTCCCATACAAACGCCATCTGTTTTACCGTCACCAACCCAGTCTTTGACACCCACTCCGACACCTACACAATCAAATATCAATGCGTCAGTAATCATTAACGAAATTGGATGGATGGGAACAGATGCCAACGCCGCCGATGAGTGGATTGAGCTCTATAACCCTGGTGCGACACCTATTGATCTTGACGGATGGACATTACGTTCAATAACATCCTCAACCGCCTCATCACCAGACCCGAACATTACACTCCTGGGGATTATAGCTCCCGGCGGGTACTTTCTATTAGAACGAAGCGATTCTTCTACAACAGATGTGGGTGAAAACCAAATCTACGCCGGAGCCCTTAATAATACGTGTGAGATCCTTGAGTTACGTGACTCGCAGGGAAATCTTAAGGATCGCGTAGATTGCGGGGCCAGTGCTTGGTTTGCGGGTCAGGGCGGAGGCACTGTGGAGAAATTTAGTATGGAGCGTAGGGGTCCTGAATTACCAGGATCAAACCCGGCTTCATGGGCAAACAATGACGGGGTCACTAAAAACGGAAACGACGCGAATGGCAACCCAATAAACGGAACGCCTGGGTTTAAAAATAGCCAGGAAATATAAGTTTTATCCACAATTATGGCTATTGTGCCCCTGTTCCGACTATTCTATAATCAATTACGGTTAGCACCAAACCAGATAATTTTTCAATAAAAACGGCATCTTTATTGACTTTTTGGGGTAGTTTGCTAGGATTGATAAACGTTGATTTGGTTGGTAGCCAGCCCCGATGCTTCGGTCGGGGTTCCGACACATTGTCGTCGGGACCGTCAAAAAGCCTAAAAATATGGTAAAAAATGCATGATCAAAGGGTTGTAGATAACCTCCTTTGACTTTTGCCTTGTTCTGATACAATAGAAACAACTGAACTTTCTGCCTTCGGGCGTTACTTCGTCACAACGGTATCGTTATAGAATGGATACCTCTGTGCGAAGAAATTACTGAAGGTAGGCAGTTCAGAGGAAAGCACGTTAACAATTGAATACACAGAAACGAAAGAAAGGGTTGAAAGGATTTATTCATCCTCTTGTTATCCGTTGGAGAGTCTTGCAGTCGATTCAGGTCGCCGCCGCGTGCCGTCGGTCGAAACAGAACGGCGTTGCGCTCGAGAGCAATCTTGAGACGGCGATTGGTATGGGGACTCTCCCCGTCCTCGCTTCGCCCATTGGCGAACGGGACGGATTGTAGAAAGTTTGTCAGTTTAATATCCGATTCGCGATCGCCACCTCTGCCGTCCGGTAAAACGAACTGCAGGGCACGGTCTTGAACGGAATAATTTGTAATTCAAAATGAGTATCAATAATCGAGAGATGACTACTTTGAAAAAAGTGGTTGCTCTTCTCACTACAGTAGCGACGGTCCTGTCGCTCGTGGGTGTAGTAGCTGCGCCTTCCGCGTATGCCGCGAAACCTTCCGACTACGGCTTGACCGAAGGCAACACGATCAGCGCTGCCGGTTCTGACGATCCAGATATCTACATCGTCAACGATCCTGGCTACAAGCGTCTGTTCTTGAATCCGGTAATCTTCGGATTCTACGGCCACCTCGGCGGATTCCCCGCTGTGAAGACCGTTACTTCCACCGTTCGCGACGCCTTCCCGACATCCGGTTTGTTCCGGGTTGACGGAGACACTAAAGTCTACGGCGTTGAAACAACCGGTGAAGATACCGGTATCTTGCACTGGGTAAACACCTCTGGTGCACAAGCAGTTGCTGATGATCCGAACTTCTTCAACAAGGTGTTCGTCATCAACCAAAACGAATTCAACTGGTATGCCAAGGGTGCAGACTACACCTCGGTCAACCAGGTTCCGAACTATGTCCGCGGTTCTGGAAGCCCGAGCGTAACTCCTGGCGCAGTCACGGCCAGCCTTTCCTCGTCTAACCCGTCCGCAACGACAGTTACCACGAATGCGCAGGGCGTTGAGTATATCCGTGTCCGCCTTTCAGGCACTGGCACGGTGAGCGAAATGACCTTCAAGCGCCAAAGCGCTGGTAGTGTAAACGACTTTGACAACCTGTACCTCTATGATGGCGCACGCCGTCTGACATCAGGTAAATCACTCTCGTCTTCTACCGGTGAAGTAACATTTGTTAACTTGAACATTGCAGTCAGTGGATCCAAAGACCTGTCGCTCGTTGCGGACCTGTCCGCTACGGCCGGCAACGTCAACTCGTTCTCGCTGACCTCCGCAAAGCTTGCGGCAGGTTCAGTAACCGGTACGCCAGTCTCGGGCAACAACATGACCGTTTCTGGTTCTGCGAGTGGTGGCATTACGGTTAACAAGGTTGGGTCACTCCCGAACCCGAACGTAGGCCAAAAGGGCGCCTTGATCTCGGAGTTCAAGCTGACCGCAAACACCGAAGCCGCTTCGGTAAAGCGCTTAACTCTCTACCAAGCCGGGACGGTTAAGGTTTCCGACATAACGAATGTCAAAGTGAAAGTCGGCACAACCGAGTACCCTGGTACGGTAACAACCGACAGCTATCTCGTGTTTGACCTCGGTTCTGGACACACGATCTTAAAGGGAGGCGAAGCCGTGTTCTATGTATACGGCGACCTCGCTGGTAAGAAAGATGAGGATGTAAACCTCTACTTTGAGAACGTAACCGACATCCTTGCCACTGGCGACCAGTACGGCTTTGGTATGGCGGTCACGAACGCAGCTGGTACAGGTTTGACGAGCACTGCAGGCGACTTCTTTGATGTCACCCTTCAGGGTGGTGTCTTGACTCTCACCACTGCTGCGCTCGGTGCCTCAAATATCGGTACTGACACAAGCGACACCACGTTGCTTGAGTACACCGCGGTTGCAGCCTCAAACATTGAAGTAAGACAGACCGAGTTTACCCTCTGTCATGATCCTGCCGGCGACGGTTCGTACGCGGCCGCTGCTGACACGGACAGTGGTTGGAGTGACCTCGTTGACTTCAAAGTAACGAACAAGGCCACTGGCACGACCATCATTGGTCCTGCTGACGGCTCCGCGTTCACCACGAGCGATGCGGGAACCTGCGAAGACGCCGTAACCGGCGCCCAGAAGCAGTTCACCGACACCTATGACTTGCTTGCCGGCCAGACGTACACCTTCAAGGTTACGGCCGATATCAAAACGGCAAATACAGATGGAAACGGTTTGGGGTTGAGCGCCGCTGATGCAATCCAGGTATTCCTGGACAACTTCGTGGATGACACGCCAAGCTTGTCAGTCATGCGATACTCCGGCACCAACACTTCGGTAGCGGATGCCGATATCGTTCCGCAGGCAGACCTTTCCGGTCCGGCTCTGACAATCCAGGCTTCGTCCCTCCAGCTCGGTTTGAGCTCGGCGGTTAACGACCAGACCTTCGTCCGCGGTACCAAGGATGTAAATTCCGTTGGAATCACATTCAAGGCCGCGCAAGCATCCAACTTGCAAGTTACTGACATCGTTCTTACCGGTTACATCTCGGATCTTGGCACAACCGGATCCGTGGGTTCCGATACCGAAATCACCGTTGCCGACCGCGTATCTGCAGTCAAACTGTATGATGGCGATGGCACCTTGATCTCCGGTTCTCCGGCTTCCAACCAGTTGTCTAACACCACCGGTACGGTGACGTTCAACAACTTGAACTGGAACATTCCAGCCGGCGCGACCAAGACACTTATGGTTCGCGTTGACCTGGGTTCTAACCCGACGAGCGCTTCAGGAACCGACTACTTCTGGTTTGACGTGAATGCAACGACTGACGTGACGGCGCTTGACAGCTCGTCCCGCACGATCAATGCAGGAAATGCCGACCCGAACGGTGCAACTACTGCCGCAAACGCGGTAATAGTTTCTGTTGCAAACTCCGGTTCCATGACGGCTGCGGTCAACACCTCCGATACTCCGAATCAACATGGAGTGTACTGGGGTCAGACTGGCGACGTAGCTGGTGTCTTCCGCTTCACTTCAACGAACGAAGGTCAGTTGCTTGAAACTGTCCAGTTCGGTGAAGATGATATTGGCGGTACCCAAGAGACAGATTTTGCGACCAACGCAAAGACGATCTACATGGAGTACAAGAACAAGGCCGGCACGACGCTTACCGCGTCAGGTTCGCCAAGTTCTGCGGGTACGGTTTCGTTCGGATTCACCGGCGACAATCGCCCGTACGTACCTAAGGATGGTTCCCTGGACGTCAAATTGAAGGTTGATTACAAGACCAAGGCGGAGGGAGCAACCTCCAACAAGGTTTGGGATCTCGCTTTCATCGGCGACTCAGGTACCGGTACCAACACCTTCAAAGCTGTTGGTGACGGTTCAGGCGTAGTCTTGCAGGGCAACAGCGCCGGTATTACGAACCAGGATACGGCGACATCAAGCCGATCCACTCGCATCTACCGCGTGTTCCCTGAATTCACGCTTGTTCCCCCGTCAGCCACGAAGTTGAGCACGGTTGACCCGGTCTTGACCTTCACGGTCAGTGCTAAGGGTCTATCCGACTCACGGCTGTTCTTCGACAACGAAGTTGCCGGATCTGGCTCCATTGTGTTTGAGACGGTAGCGTCTGGTGTCGGCCTCACAGCTGATCCAGCCTTCACCATACGCGACAGCATCGGTACGGTGATTGACACTGGTACTATCACCAATGCTACGGATCCGTCCCTACAAGCGAGCTTGACGTTCAACTTCACCAGCCGGGATGTAGAAATCACAGGCGGATCAAGTGCGACCTTTAAGATCTACCTGGATTCTATCTCCAACTTCAACACTGTAGCTAACACAAGCAATGGTGTAGGAGCAGACTACTTCCAGCTGGTACTGCGTGATAATGAAGATGCCCTCATCAACTGGGTTGATAACTCAACAAATGCTACGTCGGATGCCGATACGGCTTCTACACAAGGCTACTTGAGGAACCTCCCATTGAGCGGTTATCAGTTCACCGCGCAGTAGGTAATCAGTTTGAGATTCCGCAAGGAGTTCTCATCTGACTCAACAAAGCCCCCGCATATGCGGGGGCTTTGTGTTGGAAGTAGGCGATAAATTTGGTAAGGTTCACAATATGAAATTTAGCCTTAAGATTTTATGTTTTGTTGTACTCGCCCTGATTCTTACTAACTATGCGGGTGACAACGACACCTGGTTTCACCTACGAATAGGACAGGAATTATGGGAATTAAAGTCATTTATTAGAACGGAATCTTTCTCATTTTCTGCTTATGGCGAATCTTGGCTAAATCACGAGTGGCCGTTTCAGCTTGGTATTTTTGCTTTATATAAAACTGGGGGATTCCAGGCGATTGCCGTTTTTGTAGCATTGATTGGAGCCGCAACCATTTTGTTATTAAAAAGGGGGGAGTTTTACTTTTCACAAGCAGTGTTGGCGGGTATTATTGCATTGGCTATACGGCCATTTATGGTTCCTCGCCCGCAAGTTTTAGCTTATCTTGCTCTTGCCGCGCTATTATTTTTTCTAGATAGGTACGCAAGGTTTCGCTCAAAAAAAGATTTAATTTTTGTCACGGGCACTCTTTTGGTCTGGAGCAATGTCCACGCGTCGGTAATTTTGGCGTTGCCAATCCTGGCGGCGTACGCATTGGATTTTGTATGGGGTCCGCTCAAGCTTCTTCCCAGGGAAAACAAGCGGGAGTTCTTCATCGCCTGCTTTGTCGGACTTTTTGCAACACTCCTCAATCCGCTTGGATACGAAGTGTATTTCCAAGCGCTCCAACCGCTCACGCATAAAGAAATATACGCTACACTTCTTGAAACGACCTCGCTTATTAAGCATTTGGGAAGTTTTTCGGAAAACTTTATTTTTGGGGTTCATGGTGTTTTGGGAGCGATGCTTGTTTGGCTGTTTGCCCGTCGTCGAGCATCTGGTTGGCGAGAATATCTGCTTGGTTCGGCATTTTGGATTGCTCCTTTTATATCTCTAAAATACACGCCCTTTTCATGGATTGTTATTGTGCCGATTGTTTTGCAAACATTGCCAAAGTGGCAGATGGGCAAAATTCCTAGGGCTGTTGCGGCGGGTGTCGTTTTAATTCTCGCGATCTTGTTCGCTTGGAAAATTGGTGGCGGCGCGCGGGATGCGCACACAGAATGGCCTCGTAAGCTGATACAATTTATGGAAGAACAAAAGCTTCATGGGAATCTGTATAACCCTTTAAGTTGGGGCGGGTACTTGATGTGGAACAGCCCTAATCGGCCAGTTTTTATTTGGGGCGGGTGTGATTGTTTTTACGATGAACAATATTTTGAGGCGGTTGATTTTGGAAAGGGCGAACGGGTTGATGAGCTTATAAAAAAGTATTCCTTTAGTATCGCACTCGTGCGTCCATGGGAATCACTTGCCCACTCCTTGTCTATAAGACCAGATTGGGCCTTAATATACTGGGATAATTTTGGCATGATTTTTGTTCGGCGCGGCGGGGAGAATGAGGCAACAATCAAAAACTACTCCCTAGACCTGCCCTATTTGAATGACACCCCAGAAGCTATTTTGCGCAAGGTGCCGAAGGAAAAAATACAATTCCTTATTCAGAATTATGAGGAGGCAATACGTCGTAAACCAGACTTAACTTTGGGTCGTATGTATATCGGTTCATTGTATCAAGCGCTTGGCAAATGCGATCTTGCGATTCCGCACTGGCAGGCGATTATAAGAGGGGGAAATAATCTTGGATTTGCGTATCAAAAACTGGCGGAGTGTTATCGCGCAACGGGCAACACGGAGTCGTATAAACAAACCATAGAATTGGCCAATAAATACAAAAATCAGGGTAAACTTTGGCTTGGCCGGCCCTGATTGAATACAGCGGTATTTTTTGATACCTTGGTTAAATGCATACTAGATATATCTATACTGGAGCGGTGGTGGCCGTTGTAGTGATTCTGGGCCTTTATCTGTTTTCGCGTCCGGCAAATGCGCCGGTTAATTCGGATTATTCGGTAACCGTTTTTGTTAAAAACCTGCCCGGTGTCAGGGTTGTCGTTTTTGATGATACTGGACGAATGTTTGCCAGCCAGCCATCCGAAGGAAAGGTAGTTCGTTTGGACGACTCAAACAACGATGGCGTTGCAGATAAGATTGTTACTATTTTGTCGGGTCTTCGTGAACCTCACGGACTTGCCTTTTACCAGGATGCCAAAACAAAATCCCAATATTTGTATGTAGCGGAGACGCATCAGGTTGCTCGGTATGCTTATGATCAAAGTAAAGGTACCGTAAGCGATCGGGGTAAGAATATAATGAACTTCCCTGCCGACGGACTCCACCCATGGCGCTCTATCGTGTTTGGCCCTAATCTACGTACCGGCGCGATTATAAGCGGTGGAGGACCCCTTAGCGACCCGCCGGGAGCGTCCAGTCCGATTAAGCTTTATGCAACGGTTCCGAGTTCATGCGATGCCTGCATTGAAACCAGTTGGAAGTCAGGCGCGATTATTGAGTCAGATCCTGATGGGACTTACGCCGCCGAGATTGCGGCCGGTTTTGCCGATGCTGAATTTTTAACTTTCCGTCCGGATACAAAAGAACTATGGGCAACTGATGCCGGCCGGATGCAGGGGCCGAGCGATGTGCCCGGAGAAATAAATTTGGTTCAGTTAAAGAAAAACTACGGCTGGCCGATTTGCTACGGAAATAAAATCACAGATACTTCTTTTAAGCCCGGCAAAATTGAGCGAACCGATATTCCAAAAGAATGTTCTGGAACCCAGTCCCCGGCAACACTGGTGCCTCATAACTCGCGGCCTCTCGGATTGGGGTTTATTCCTAAGGCAAAACCATGGCCTCAAGGTTGGCAAGGAAACCTGTTAGTGGTGCTTTCCGGTGAAAGAAAAATAATGAGATACGTTCCAAATGCTCAAAATTTGGGGACTCCTGAAGAGATCAACATTAATCTTGGTGATTCGGGCAAGCTGTCCGCACTTGCTGTCAGTCTGTTGGGTTCGCTTTATGTTTCCGACGAAGAGAGAGGGGTTATATTTAAAATTACCCCCTCTGGCCCTTAATAATTTATCTCCGGAATGCAATATCCATCAGTTTCTATTGTGGTACCGGCGCGCAATGAGCGTGGAACAATTGAAAAAATTGTTCGTGCCATGCCATCTTTTCTAGCGCCGGCCGAGCTTATATTTGTTGAGGGCCATTCTGATGACGGAACCCTGGATGAAATAAAACGAGTAGCATCTCTGAGGGTCTGGAATATGCCGATCCGATATGCCGTTCAGGACGGAATTGGCAAAGCGGACGCGGTGTGGAAAGGGTTTGATATGTCTACTAACGACATCCTTATTATATACGACGCCGACATGACGGTGCCGCCCGAGGATATTCCCAAGTTTTACGAAGCTGTTGCCAAAGAAAGCGGAATCGTTGCGAATGGGTCTCGGCTTATCTACCCGATGGAACCTGGTGCCATGCGCAGATTTAACTATATCGGCAATTTATTTTTTGCCGGACTCCTAAGTCTGTTATGCGGCCATCGCTTTACCGATACGCTTTGCGGCACCAAAGCAATTCGCCGCACTGATTACGTACGCCTGCGCGACCATCATTTTATCAAGGAGATTAAAGACCCCTTTGGCGATTTTACCCTGCTTATCGGTTCGGCGATGCTTGGGTTGAAAATAGTTGAAATTCCAGTTCACTATCGGCGCCGTTGGTACGGGGGGACCAAAATACGCCGATGGAGTGATGGCTGGAAATTGTTAAAAATTGCTATACGCACATGGCTTGTTGATAGAAAGGCAAGACATCATGATTGATTAGAGTTATAAACATTAGGATGTTTGAATTTACTGTGTAACCGTATACAATTGAACCTATGAATAAAAAATTTAACATTTTTGTGACATCGGCAGTTCTCATACTTGTAACCTTAGCCGTGATTACCGCGTACAGACCATCTTTTTCTTTCGCCTTACCTGCCGCTGCTCCAGTTGACGCAAGTTATGTTGTTACTCAACCTAATCAGGATTTAACAAATGAGGTCTTGACGACAGAAATTACTACAGACCTTATCGCATCTTCTTTATCTAGACCAAGAAACTTAGGTTCTTCTAGTGTACCCTGGAATTCTGTTTTTGGTTTAACTGGTAGATTTACTGACTTATTTGCAAATAGCCTAACTTCTAATGGGGTTAATCAGAATATAAACCTTACGCCCTCTGGTAACGGCAAGGTATTAGTTGGGGGTAGCTCTCTAAGAGTTAGTCAATTATCCTCTGATCCAGCCAACCCAGAAAATGGTTTAATTTACTATGATTCAACACTTAATAAGTTAAAGTTTTTTGAGGACGGGGCATTTAAGACAATACCTCAACCAAGTCAGCCGGGAAAATTAGTCCAGGCGCTCTTTGATTCTAGTGAAGACAGTCTTTTTCTTAGTCCTAATCAATCTGCAATAATTCCCGGAATTAATATTGTTACGACCACAGGAAATAATAATATAAAATTATCATTTACGGTCGGTATTCGTGCTTCAGTCAGCACGGCTCCTGATGTTGCGCGTTCAACATTCGCATTTATGGTTGATGGGGTAGATCAAAAACCATACTCGTTTTCCACCACAACCGGCGGAAATGACCAAAGCCCTGTAAGTACATACACGGCAGTCTTTATGAGGCCGATACCTGCAGGAACTCACACTTTTCAGATCAGAGCATTTGCCGGAGGCAATCATACATTGCAAGTTGGTGACGGAAGTATGCTGGTTGTAGAAGAAATCCTGCCCTAACGACCACCTGACGACTAATCATGATCACACCTAAAGACCCCGTATTAAAAGGGTTCTTGTTGCATGGTCATTTTATAATAGAGAACCATTCATCATCCATATCCATTATTATACCCACTCACAACGAATATAGGATGATTGAAAAAATATCACATTACTATCCCATTGGTATGGTGGGACAAAAATATGCTGATGGGGCGATTGCTTAAAATCACTATCCTTAACTGGTTTGCTGGTCGAAAAACAAAGCATAATTATCACTAGAAATGAACCCGAATTTTATTAACTGGATCAAGTTACACAACACGCTTGTTGCCGCTGTTATATTATTTTTTATTGCATTTGGGGTATATGCCAACAATCTCAATAATCAACTATTTTGGGATGACCTGGACTGGATTTCAAACAATCCAAGGGTGCATTCATTTTCAGGTGATAATGTTAAAAGCTGGCTTACCGAAAACACTCTTGCCGGCATCGGCCTTAAAAGCAACTATTATCGCCCGTTTTTATTTGCAACGTTTACCGCTAACTATGTGGTTCATCAGGATAAGCCGTTTGGGTACCACCTCGTGAACAATCTGTTGCACGCCGGAAATGCAGTTCTCGTATTTATACTTCTCTTTTTTGCACTCAAAAAACGCTGGCCCGCCTTTCTTGTTGCTCTACTTTTTGCCGTTCACCCGCTTCAAACCGAAGCGATAACTTACATCGCCGGACGCGGAGATCCATTGAATGTGTTTTGGATGCTCGTCAGTCTTTTGGCGGTAAGAAAACTTTATGAGCAGTCTGATAAGAAAATCCGCTGGTACATTATATCCGGCATAACAGTGGTGCTGGCGATCCTAAGCCGCGAAACTGCAATAATTTTTCCGTTCTTGGCGATGGTATACGCGGTGGCCTTCCTGGAAAATGGTCGGTTTTGGCAGTCAATCCGGGGCGCATTTATAAAGATGCTACCTTATTTTGTGGTCGTGTTTATTTATGGAATTTTGCGACTGACCGCTCTTAATTTTGAAAATACTCTAAATTTCTACGCGGTTTCTAATCCGTATACTGAAAACTTTTTTGTCAGGATGTATACGTTTATGGGAATCCTCCTCTCCTACGCGAAACTTCTTATTTTACCCCTTGGGCAACACATGGAGCGTGGAGCAACCGTGTTTCTTAACCCGTGGTATTGGCAGGTCTTGATTCCCGTCTTAGTCCTGGTGGCGATTTTGTGGGTTACGCGAAAACTTTATAAGAAATCATGGGACAGCAGGACGCCTACTTCGCCAGCTGGCGAGCCAGCGATGTCTAATGTCCTAGTCTTTGCGTTCGGCTGGTTTTTTATAAACCTAGGACCAACCTCCGGTATCACTCCGATAAACGCGCTTATGTATGAGCACTGGTTATACTTGGCGATGGTTGGTCCGTTTACGGCGCTGATGGTATTGGGCGACAGATTAATTTTGAATCAGTTCGCAAGAAAGACCGCGGTTTGTATTGTAATAGTTCTGGCGATATTTGGAGGCTGGTTATCTGTTAAACGCAATACATTATGGGGAAACCCCATCGCATTTTTTGAAGATATCCTTCTCTATGAGCCTAATAGCGCCAGGGTAAACAATAATCTTGCGAATCATTATGCGAGTATTGGTAATTTACCCAAGGCAGAGGAACATTACTGGAAGGCGGTTGAGTCCAACGACTCTTTCCCACAGCCATACTTTAATCTCGGCACACTATTGATGGAGAGAAATGATGTTCGAGGAGCGATTGAGGTGTTTGAGAAGGCGATTAAGGCTGATTCGTATTTTCCAAATGCATACGACCGGTTGTCGGTAATTTATGCCAGCCAGGGCAACTTAGTGAAAGCAAGAGAAATGGTTAAAAAATTCATTGAACTACAACCGATTAACCCGGCGGCCTATTATAATCTTGCGCTTATTGAGCAAGCGACAGGCAACCGCGCCGATGCGCGCACGGCTATCCAGGCCGGCCTTCGCTATGCGCCGGAAGGAAGCGAAGTTAAGAATGCTATGGAGAAACTTCTGACGGAGCTAAAATAGAGCTGTTGACCTCCCTGTTTTTGTTCGCTACAATAGCAGAACTATGAGCAAAAAATACACTCTCCTTACCGGCCTGATTATCGCGGTTATTGTTACGGTATTCTTGGTTTCTAAGAGTAATAATGGACAGCAACCCACCGGTTCCGAAACACCCAGCCCGTCCGGTAGTGGTTCCCCGAGCCCCACGCCTTCATCTGTAGGCAACAGTCCAGCTCCATTTGTCGGTCTTACCGGTCTCAAATCGCCAGCCACCTGCAAACTTGAAGGCGAGCTGGTATTCATAGCGCAGAACATTTCAGAAAACCATAACGCCCGTATAACCTGGAACAATGTAGATATTGCCAGCCGCAACATCACCTGGACCGTTACCCCTAGGGAAGATATCGGCATCGGCCCAAATTTATTTGCCAATCTTAAACTCCCGAGTGGAACAGAGACGATAACTGCACGGTTGCCAGACAACCCCAAATCTTCTTATCGTGCCCGCGCAGCTGTTGGATATGGCGAGCTCGTGAATGGAAACGTCGTTGTAAAAAATGCTACGTGTTCCGGTGAGGTGGTTATTCGCAAAGCTTTCTAGATAAACAATCAAATGACTGGTTGGATTAATTCTTGGTCCGGCGTGATCAGATCGAGGCGTGGCCGTTTGGTTTTTGTCGCTCTTGTGGCGTTAGTTGTGTCGTTTACTCTCTTCGGCAACTCACTAAAAGGGGATTTTGTTTTTGACGACACTATCGTTGTGGTGGGCAACCCGCTCATCAAGGGTGGCATTCCCGATGTTGGAGAAATATTCTCCACTTCGTATCATGCTTTTCAACCCAGGACCGGGCTTTATCGTCCGCTTACAATTTTAAGTTTTGCGTTAAATGCCTCTGTGTTTGGATTTTCTCCGGTGAGTTTTCATGTGGTGAATGCGATTCTTTATGCGTTGGGCGCATTCCTTCTGTTTTTACTCGTGAGTCGGTTCGCTGGAAATCGGGCGGGCTGGATTAGTTTATTGGTGTTTTTGTTTATGCCGGTTCATGCGGAAGCGGTAGCTTCAATTGTTGGACGAGCAGAATTACTGGCGCTAGTGTTTGGACTTGCATCGCTTCTCGCTTTTCATTCGAGCCGTTTTTTGCAGTCTGGACTGTGGCTTTTGCTGGGCCTCCTAAGTAAAGAAGTTGTTGTTGCAGTCGTCCCTGTGGCCGTAATGATGTCTTTGCGGGCTCGCAGTTTTGATTGGCGAAGATTAGTACGAGAATTTGCGCCATTTTTTGTTTTCGCGGTTATTTATTCCGGGCTTCGCTGGAATGCGCTGGGAAACTTTTTTCTCGCCAACGATGCGACATCCGTTTATAACCCAATAAAGTCAGCTTCATTTTTTCCTGGATTGTGGACAGCGATGAAGGTTTTTGTCGTTTCCGTCGGCAAACTATTTGCTCCCCTGACTTATTCCTCCGACTACTCTTTTAATCAGATACCAATTATCAGTAACTTATTTGCATCTTGGCCAGCGGTGGTAGGGATAGTTCTATTTGTTTTATTGCTGGGGTTGATTGTTTGGCAGAGAAAAACCAATTTGGGTATCGGACTCCTGTTCTTTTTGTCGGGGTACTTTGTGATTTCAAATTGGGTGTTCAAAATTGGAACCATTACCGGGGAGAGATTGTTATACTTGCCATCAGTCGGTGTGGCGATAGTTCTTGGGATTATTATTGTTAAGTTATGGGATAAACTGTCTGTTAAGTGGGCGCGTACCCTAATTGCTGTGGTGGGGATAGCTTTGTTATTCTGGTACGCAACACTGATTATTTTCAGAAGCGACCTATGGAAGAACGAGGAAGGACTGTTTAAGAATGCATACTCGGTTGCTCCTAATAGCGTGGTCAACATGACCAATCATGCCTACCTGGATTTTAAGGCAAGCCGTTACGACGATGCCAAGCGAACACTGGAAAATGTTTTAAAAATTGCTCCTGATCATCCGGCCGCCCTGAACCTGTTAGCGAATGTCCAAAGGAGATTGGGAAATTACCAGATTAGTGAAGGGCTCTGGAAACGTGCGATACAGGTAAGACCGGATTATCTCAATGCATACCTAAATCTTGGTATCCTCTACTATGATGCTGGGTATTACACTTCTGCAGAAAAGGTTCTTACTGATGCGGTCGCGATATATCCTCGCTGGAATGAGGTTTGGTACCTTGCGTTAACACAAATGGCACTTGGTAAAAACGATGAAGCTATCGGTTTAATAGAAAAACACTTTACTGCCCAACCAACGCAAGAAGAGTTGAGGTTTGCGCTTTCACTTGCTTGGTATGCGAAGGGAGATAACCTACGCACTGCCGAATATGCCAAAACAGTGTCTTCGCCGAATCTCCGCAAGGAATTAGAACGGAATATTAAACCGAAGGACCGGGCGACTATTCTAGGAAACTAATTATCCTTATTTTCCAATAAGCTCTCAAATAAATTTTCAAAGCGCTCAACCATGGCGCGAATTGAAAACTGGGCCAATATTGTTTGATGGGCCTGAATGACAAGCTCTTGGCGTAATTGATCATCACCAAGCAAGTTTCTAATCATGGAGCTCATTGCTGATGGTATGCCAACCGGTACGATAACTCCATTTTGTCCGTCCTTTATTATCTCCGGGATTGCACCAACTGGCGTACTAATAACCGGAATCTTAGCAGACATTGCCTCAAGAACAGCCCACGGGAAACCTTCTTTACTAGAACTAAAGGCAAAGACATCAAACGCAGGTAGATATTTATAAGCATCCGGAAGCCGCCCGGCCAAAAAGACTTTTCTTGAAAGGCCGCGTTCTCGGATATGATTTTCCAACTTTTCACTAAGCGGTCCATCGCCGATAATAATTCCAACAACTCCTTCCGGCAGTGCATCAACTGCATTTATGAATGTAAACAGGTCCTTGGCCGGATAAAAATTGGCGACGGTGCCGACAATCGCCTTCGCGTGAAACAAAGAAGAACCCACTCCGCTTTCGCGGGCAAGCCGACTTTTAACGGCGGCATCAAAAAGTCTTACGCGTGCTTCTTCATGTGAAAAAAGTTCGCGGTAGGGGTCAATTCCGTTATGGATTAAAACCGGAGCGAGACGGGGCTGTATTTTATATTTCTTTGCATCTGCAAGGTCGCTGGCACTATTTACTATAATAATGTCTTTCCATCCAGCGCTTACGCGTTCCATGAGGCGGTACAGGACTTTCTTCCATTTTGGCCACGGGTCATTAAACGTCCAGCCCCCTATGCGGTAGGCGATGCGAAGATTCGGTAGAGAGAGTTTTGCCAGCTTGGCGGCCAGAGAGCCCACAAAGCCAGCCTTGGAGCTCATCAAGAATACAATATCCGGCCGCTCCTTAATTATCGCGGAGCGCAGTTCTACGGTTGCCTTAAGATCGCCGATGAGACTCGGCCCTCTTTTTAGATTCTTAGTCGTGTACACAGGTACGTCAGGCGGTAGGGCGGCCTGCAGGCCGCCGTCTCCGTCACTGCCGGCGATTACTGAACATTCGTAGACGTTCTTATCCAGGCGCGATAGGAGTTGAACCAAAAACTGCTGGGCTCCGCCCAGTTCAGATTGGGTAATTATGAATAGAATCCGCCGCTTATGCGGCTCATTGAATGCACCCTGCATATGCGCTACCATAACAGAGGTAAGGCTGTTTTTCAATGAACCGACGGCGAATCCTGATAGTAACAACGAGCTATCTGCCCCTCATTGGTGGATCAGAACTAGCTATTAAAGAAATTACCCGGCGCCTGCCGGAGTTTGATTTTGACCTTATAACGAGTATGCCGGACCTGCCAGCCCCACGTCAGGAGAAAATTGGCAACGTAAATATTTATCGGGTTGGATCCGGTATCCACCGCCAGCGTTTATTATTACCCAAGGCCCTACTCCCGTTTGTAGTTTTTTTTAAAATACTAAGTTTGCAACGGAAAAATAAATATGCCCTGGTTCACGCATTCCAAGCGTCAGCTGCCGCAGGCGGGGCCTGGCTGGTAAAGATATTTATGCCCAGCTTGCCGCTTCTTTTAACTCTCCAGGAGGGAGAATTGCTGAATCACCAGCCGCTATTAACCAGGGTTTTTAGAAAAATGATTATTTTCAAGGCCGATTATTTTACGGCGATCAGCACTTATTTAGCGAACTATGTTAAAAGTATCTGCAAAGACGCAGAAGTTGAGGTAATTCCTAACGGGGTAGACATATCTGCGTTTGAAGTGTCATATGAATCTAGATGGCAAATAAGGGAAGAATTAAAGATTCCCAAAGATTGTACGGTTGTTATGACGGTTTCGCGGCTTGTTGCTAAAAATGGGATAGAGAATTTAATCAGAGCGTTTGCTGAATCCGGAGCCAACTTATTTTTGGTTATCGCCGGGGATGGACGACTGGATATGCATCTCAAGAAACTTGCCAACGATTTGGGTGTGACGGAAAGGATCCGATGGTTGGGAGAAGTGCCACCGGATAGAATACCGAAGTATTTGTTCGGTGCGGACATATTTGTCAGGCCGTCGCTGTCAGAGGGCCTCGGCAATGCGTTCCTAGAAGCCCTGGCGGCGGGAGTGCCGATTGTGGCGCCTATGATTGGTGGAATACCGGACTTTTTGAAGGATGGGGAAAATGGGCTTGCGTGCGATCCTAAAGACCCCGCCGATATCGCCGACAAAATAAAAATACTTGCCGCGGATTCAGAGATGCGTCTAAAATTAGGCTCAAACGGCCACAGAATGGTTGCTGAAAAATATGATTGGGACCATATTGCCCGATCTGTGGCCGAGGTCTACAATCACATAGCCAAATAAAATGAAAAAGTTATCCATTATAATTCCAGCCTTCAACGAATCCGGTACAATCCGGAGCCTTCTTAGTAAGGTGGAGTCCGTTCATATGGATGGAATTGAGAAAGAAATAATTATTGTTGACGATTCTTCAAATGATGGTACTGGATCAATTCTTGAAAGCTTAAAATCGGAAAATGTTATTGTCGTCAGCCATTCCAGAAATCGAGGCAAGGGAGCGGCTGTCAGAACCGGGTTTGCCAAGGCGACGGGGGACATAATAATAATTCAAGATGCGGACTTAGAGTATGATCCTACCGAATATCCAACCATCATCTCTCCAATTTTGGCTGGAGACGCGGACGTCGTATACGGCTCAAGATTTGTAACACCAAAACCGCACAGAGCTTTGTATTTTTCACACTACCTGGCGAATACACTCCTTACATTTTTCTCCAATGTTTTGACCGGCCTTAATCTGACCGATATGGAAACCGGCTTTAAAGCGTTCTCTAAGGAAGCGCTGGCTTCAATCTTGCCCCGTTTAAAATCGAAACGATTTGGCATAGAGCCGGAAATTACCGCACAGATAGCTAAACGCAAATTGAGAGTTTACGAAGTCGGAATTTCATACCGCGGGCGCACCTATAAAGAAGGAAAGAAGATAACTTGGGCGGATGGGATAGCGGCTCTTTGGCACATTATCAGGTATAATCTTTTCTCAAGATGAGTAGCCGCATTCTAATTATTACCGGAATCTATCCTCCCGATATCGGTGGGCCGGCTTCATATGCTCGCGCTTTAGCAGGTCATCTTTCTCAAAATGGAAAAAAAATTGCCGTGGTCACCTATTCTCGCCGATGGAAGGCTGACGTAGTTAATGGCTACCCCGTTGTGCGAGTCTGGAAACGCTGGCCATGGCCGATCCGGCACGCACTCTTTTTTATTAAGTCGTTCTCGCTTGCTAAAAGCGCTGACACCCTCTACGTACTCAACACAATAAACGGTGGACTTACTGCGCTGGGCATTAAAAAGTTGTTACACAAGAAGGTAATTATAAGAATCGCCGGAGATTATGCTTGGCAAATCGCGGTTGAAAAAGGAAAGACAAACATACTGATTGATGATTTTCAAAAAGCTCCGAAGACCGGCTGGATTAGTATATTGTGGCGATTGCAATCTTTTGTCTGCCAGCATGCCGATCAGATCGTTGTTCCATCGGAATACCTGGCGGGCCTAGTCCGGGGTTGGGGAGTTTCCGAGGATAAAATAAAAGTAATTTACAACGGAGTTGATTTTAAGCCGTCAGAACTCTCAAAGGAAGATGCGCGCAGGAAGGTCGGGATCAGCGGAAATATCATATTGTCCGCCGGTCGCCTGGTTCCTTGGAAAGGCTTCAGGATGCTCATTAAAATCATGCCCCAACTTTTGGCGGTTAATCAATTTTTCCGCCTGGTAATTGTTGGCGAGGGGCCGGATAAAAATAGACTCCAGGCTATGATCAAAAACTTGAATATTGACCGCCAGGTTGTCATTACCGGAGCCCAGACGCCGGATAAACTTGCAACGTTTGTCGCCGCCGCAGATGTTTTCGTTTTGAATACCGGCTACGAGGGATTTTCGCATCAGATTCTTGAGGTCATGCTGGCTGGCGTTCCCATTATCACCACTCCGGTCGGGGGCAATCTTGAGGTTATGAAGCAGGGCGAGAACGGGCTTATGATTCGCTATAACGACGAGCAGAACTTGGTTGAAGCCATAAAAACACTTTGGAACCACGCCGAACTCCGGGAACAGTTTGCTGTAGCCGCGAAACAGACAGCAGTTACATTTAACGTGGAGAGAATGCTCAAGAACACATCTGATTTACTAGCCCTATAACACAGACAACAATAGAATTTTTGAGTTATCCACCCCCCATTTTTTTAGAATTCTATAGTGTGTTAAGATTGAACTGAATAACGGTTTCATGAGTGCTCAATACTTAAAATTCTTAACCTTAAAGACTGTTGCCGTTATCTTGCTGGTCGTATTTTTGGTTGCTTCCAACGCATTTGCCGCGGACTTTTATTTTTTTAGAATTGATACAGAACTTGATGTCCCGGCATATTATGGTTCAAGTGGCGCAACGGTTACATATAAGTGTAATGGTACCGGTCAAGGGATTGTTACTGATAATACCGCCTCCGAGAGCACTCAACTGTTGGACGGTATAATAAAAATTGCTTCAACTTCCGTTGAAAACGATGCCAGCCATGCAGGTTGCAATGCTGGGGAGTCCATAACGGCTACCGCCTCTTTTAGTGGTTGGTTTTCGCGAACGGTAACCGGCACCGTGTCAAGCGCAGGCACCAATACAACCTTTACCACAATAGCCAGTATGGATTATACGATCTTGGTAAATGGAATTGCTGATGAATTAGGCTCGGGTCTGACACTCAATGGCACCACCGCCTCGGCAACGTATAGTGGAACGGTTGCCTCGCAGTCTTATAGCGGTGGTAAAAGATATATTGCCGCAACAACCAGCGGCGGAACGGTAAAAGGGGGCGCCGACGGCTATGTAAACAGGACGTCTTCAGCGCTGACCGTTTCGTCCGCCGCCTCACAATCGGTTGATTTCGGAACGACAGACAGTAGTACTCTTAATGAAAGCGGTTTATTATTTAGCACCAAAGTAACCGTTAATGGGACGACTCGATTTGGCGAAGCACATAATAATGTTTCAGGTGCCACTGTTACGGCAGGAAACAGTAATTCGGTAAGTTGCACTGATAACAGCGACGGAAAATATTACTGTGCCGTTCCGCTCGCCCATACCGGGGTGACCGCCCAAGCATCCGTAATACCCCATGGTCTGGAAGATGCCAGCTGCACTTATACTGACCGTACTACTGGTGGCGACACGCAAAGCACCTGTACTGTGGCCGCAATTGAACAGGGCGCATCGGGATCCGATACCCCTGCTAGCACCCCCACTCCCTTATTAACTCCAACTTCTATCCCCAGCACTACCCCAACTCCTGTTACAAGTCCGGAAGTAACCCCCAGTCCATTACCATTGCCAGCGAAACTTTATCGGCAAGCGGGAGATACTAAGGTGTATAAACAGGGTGCCGACGATATACTAACATGGGTACGCACTCTCGAAGAATTTAACCAGGCTGGCTATAGATGGGATGAAGTAAGGGTGGTGAGCAAAGAAGAATTCAGTAAGTTTATCTTTGATTCCCTATCGGGCACAAAACTATTCCGCGCACTCAATGACACAAAGGTATATGCACAAAGTGCGGATGAATTCCTAAGGTGGATTAAAACCGCTGAAAGTTTTAACGCCGCTGGCTATCTTTGGACCGACATTCAAGAAATTTCAGCACAAGAGTTAAGTACCAAAACATTCGCTGGGAACATTCAGATTGTAAGCGACATTGGATATTTACGAATTCGGAGCGAGCCAGCATTAAGCGGTAACATTCTTGGCCAGGCATTACCTGGCGAAATCCTGCCCTTCTCGCGCGTGTCTCCCGATCATTGGTATCGCATTATCAAGGATAATCTTACGGGATGGATATTTGGGGAATACGTGTCTGAAATATAATAATTCTCACGCTAAAAACAAAACTACCTCAATGCTGGGGTAGTTTTGTTTTTTAGAACGGGGCTGGTATAGTAGTTGCGTTGGCTTTACTAAAAATGGCAAGACTTCTTATGATACCAGGTTTGGGAGCGGTAGGGGGCCTTGTACAAGGCAAAAAGAATGCGCTCTATAATACCCTTGAAGAATTCCACAAGCACTGGGAACGGATTGATATTGTTGCCCCCAAGGTCAAGGGTCAGTTGGTACAAACTCTCTTTGGAAATGTGTTCATCCACTGCTCGCCTTGGCCACTTCTTTTCCATCCGTTTTTTTTCATCATAAAAATTATCTCCCTTCACCGCAAGGCACATTTTGATCTTATAACGGTGCATGAATTTCCCCCATTCTATAATGGTATCGGCGCACGATTATTGTGGCAGATCATTCATATCCCATACCTTCTGGAAGTCATGCATATTCCCGGTTATCCTCGGGCAAGCAATCTTAAAGAACGGGCTTACCTACTTGTTACGCGCTGGTTTATCGCCTTTGATGCTGCAAAAGCAAAGGCGGTTAGGGTTATGAATAAAAAAGAGGTACCCGATTTTCTCATTCGCGCTGGCGTACCCTCCGGGAAAATAAAATTCATACCGGCAATTTACATAGATCAAACCATATTTAAACCTCAAGATATAGATAAGAAATATGATCTGATTTTTGTGGGCAGACTGGAAAAAAACAAGGGCGCGGACATGTTTGTTGAAGCCGTTGCAGAGCTAGGAATTAGAGCGGTTGTTGTCGGAACCGGGCCGCTTGAAAATAACCTTAAATCTTTAGCCGAAAAAACGGGGGCCAACATTATTTTTCACGGTTTTGCCAAAGACGCATCTGAAGTTGCAAGACTTATGAATGAATCTCGTGTCTTGGCGATGTGTTCTCATAATGAAGGCGGACCTAGGGTGGTGGCGGAGGCAATGGCCTGCGGGTTGCCGGTAGTGGCGACGAGGGTCGGTATTGTTCCGGATATAATCCCCACTGAACAGCAGTGCGACTGGAAATCCGAGGATATAGCCGAAAGAGTTAAATGTTTATTAGATAACTCCGCCGCCTACAAAACTGCTCGCAATACAGGAATAGAATCAGTTAAACCATTTGAAAGGGTTTCGGCAATTAAATTTTATGCAGATGAATTGAAGTCTCTTACAAACAAATGAAGCGTCTCTTGATAATCACACAAAAAGTTGATCAGAACGACGATTTATTGGGTTTTTTCGTTGATTGGTTAAGAGAATTTGCAAAGCACTTTGAACACATCTCTATTATTACGCTCGGTGTCGGTTTATATGAACTTCCGAAGAATGTGACGGTATATTCGTGTGGCAAAGAGCGCGACACATGGCGCCCGTTTCGCTGGGTGCGCTTTTTGTGGCTTCTCATCACTCTTATTCCGCGCTCATCCGCCGTCTTTGCGCATATGTCTCCCGCATTTGCGCTTACGGCATGGCCAATGGCTGCGATCATGGGGAAAAAGGTGGTTTTATGGTATCTTCATCGTTCGGTAACATTAAGGTTGAAATTGTCTGAATTTTTGTGTCACAGGATAGTAACTGCCGACGTTGAAAGCTTAGGGATCACATCCAAAAAAGTGATTGCCGTCGGACACGGGATAGATACGGAAAAGTTCAAAACGTCCAGAAATTGGGACCATAGCGGTACATTCAAGATAGTAAGTGTCGGGCGCATATCGCCGATAAAGAATTACGAGACGCTTCTTGCCGCTGTACAAAAGCTGAAACTCACGAATCCTGATTTTCATGTTCGGATAATCGGCCGCCCGGTAATGCGTGGAGACAATGGGTATCTTGATAAACTGCATAAACTTTCAAAACAGTTGGGCATTTCGGACGTTGTGCAGTTCGCCGGGTTTATTCCGTATGACAAGATCGCAGATGAATATAAGGTCGCAGATGCAGTTGTCGGTATGACTCCGCATGGTGGTATTGATAAGGCGATACTGGAAGGTATGGCATCCGGAGCGCTTGCCCTGACATCAAATGATGCGATGAAAAAATATTTCAGTGATTATGCCGAGAAACTCCTGTTTCGCTATGGAGACAGCGATGAATTGGCGGCAAAAATCCGTTTTCTTATCGGGCTGACGCCAGCTGAAAGATCAGAAATGAGCAGGTTCTTGATGGTATCAGTATCGCAACACCATGCCTTACGCAATGCCGTGCAAAAAATATCACAATTGTTCTATTTGCCATGAAGATATTATTTTATGACTAGAATTCTTCTTTTTGGGACCTATGACCCGTGGTATTCAAGAAACAGGGTCATTACAAAGGGCCTCAAGAGCGCTGGTTTTGATGTGGCTGAATGCCATGACAAGTTCAGCATCTTCGGATTGTTTCGTCTTGCTGCGGGGCTCATAAAAAGGCGCAAGAATTTTGATATTTTGTTTGTGCTCTTTCCGGGCCAAGAAGTCATGCTCATTGCTCGCCTGTTTACCTCCAGGCCGATTGTTTTTGATGCCTTCACGTCACACTACGAGGGATACGTACTTGATCGCAAGAAATATAAACCGGGCAGTATGCGAGCGAAGTGGTATCGTCTGATAGACCGCGTTTCTTGTGCGCTAGCAGACGTTGTCTTACTTGATACGAATGCGCACGTGGAGTTTTTTGTTCGGCAGTTCGGTTTGCAGCGGAAGAAGTTCAGGGTGGTATACGTTGGAACCGATGATGATGTTTTTGTACCACGCGAAAATTCTAAACCGCACAAAAGGTTCCTTGTGCATTTTCATGGCCACTACATTCCATTGCACGGAGCGCGATACATCATTGAAGCGGCGTCAATGATCAAGGGCCGTGGTATACATTTTCGCATGATCGGCAAAGGGCAGGAATATGATATCATGAGAAAACTAGCGCATGAGTTGAATGCCGACAACATAACCTTCATTGGCAATGTTCCGTATGATGATTTACCAAAGTATATAGCCGAGGCAGATGTGTGTCTTGGTATATTCGGCGATACCCCGAAGACGGGCGTTGTTATACCGAATAAGGTTTTTGAATCCATCGCATGTGCCAGGCCGGTCATTACTGCCGATACTCCAGCAATACGCGAGATGTTCCATGACGGACATGATATCATTTTTGTGCCGGCGGCAAATGCCAATGCGCTGGCGACGGCCATTCTACGGCTACGTGACGATGAGGAATTACGTAAAAGTATTGCACATGGCGGACACGAACTGTTCGCGCATTATTTCACCCGTACGCATATTAGTAGTGTGCTCAAGGACATTGTCTATAACATACAGAATCATGCAAAGCACTGAACAAAAGGACATCATTACCAAGACGACCAGTGAGAACTTTTATGAAACGTACTGGCAAGAACGCGGGAGGATGAAGATGAAGCCACGGTATTTCGTTTTTGCACGTTGGATAAAGCCCGGTTCAAAAGTCCTAGACATTGGTGGAGGGGATGGGGTATTCGGAGAATTTCTCCGTGACAAGCTTGGATGTGATGTTGTGTGTCTAGATATTTCTGAGCGTGCTTTGGAGATGGCCAAGGAGCGAGGATTAAAAACTATATCGGCAGATGCGACTAAGCGTCTACCATTTGCAGACAATGAATTTGATTATACTATCTCATCGGAGTTTATTGAGCATATCCCTAATGCCGAAGATGCGGTGCGGGAGGCAATGCGTGTTACGAAAAAGTATTTTCTCATCTCGTTCCCGAACGCGGCATATTGGCGATACCGACTTCAGATGCTCATGGGGCGAACACCCAAGCAGTGGGAAAAACACCCGGCCGAACACCTGCGTTTCTGGGCAATCCCGGATTTTAAGGAGTGGATAGATATGCTTGGCTTCGCGGTGCTGGAGTACGAGGCAAGTAATGGTAAGAAATTCTTGCGTGATATCTGGCCAAACCTACTCGGTTTCCAAATGTGTTATAAGGTGGGAGAAAAGAATGGCGAGCGATAAAAAAATATTCATCGTCGGTTTTCCATATGTCCGCGAAAGCTACTTCGCGACGTTTTCCTGCTATCCAAATGGGGATCAACTTACGTTTCTCTTACCAAATATTTGGAAAATAAAGAAAGGCGAGGTTGTCTTCCATTCACCCAAGGATCCTAGGATCCACACTGCCCGCGCATTCTTCTCGCACTCGCACTACCCGATTATCGGAGGACTTTTGAAGGGATTGATGCCGGCATTTCCCCTTGTCCTGTGGCGTGTACGGCACCGTGCTGACCTTATCTATGCCTGCAGTGAACCGAATCTCTTGACGACAATGTACTACGCTCTCTGGGCGAAGATGTTTAGGAAGAAGCTCGTTCTCTTTTCGTGGGAGAATATCCCGTATGAGAAAAAGTTCTTTGGGCTCAATCTTCTTGTGAAGCGAATAATTATCTGGATAAATCTTGCGTTGAGCGACGGTATCATCTGTGGCAGTACGAAAGGGCGGGATATCTTCCAGAAACTCACACAAAATCCGATCGCAGTTATTCCTATGAGTGGTGTGAATACCGAATTATTTCAGCGACGGGGGACGGGAAAAAAGTTCAATGAGTACGATTGGAGAGAGAAGATCGTCTTTACCTTTGCTGGTGCCATCGGGTATCGCAAAGGCATTCATAATATCATCAAGGCGTTCGACTATATTGCGAGCGAGCTTTCTTTGGTGCACCTTGTTATTGTCGGCAGTGGAGAGTATGGGCGCGAGATTGACACGATGGTGCGCACTGTTCGTGCCGCTGACAAAATAACGAGGATACCATGGCTTGATTACAGCAAACTTCCAGCGCTTCTAGAGGCGTCAGATGTATTTTTGTACCCAAGTATATCGCATGGCGGCTGGGAAGAACAATTCGGCTATTCCATGGCCGAAGCGTCGCTTATGGAACTGCCAGTCGTCTCGACCCGATCGGGCTCTATTGAGGATGTAGTGGTTGATGGCAAGACGGGTATTTTGGTGGAACCTGATAATGTTATCCAGCTGGCGAATGCGATGGTACGACTTGCAATGGATAGTGCCCTACGCATGCGGTTGGGTCACGAAGGACGAAAGTATATAACAAGACACTTTTCACACGCGGTAGTTGCGCAACAGTTTTTTGAGTTTTTCAATCGAGTGAACGGGATCCGCCCGCATTGACGATGCGCAAAATAGGTGTATCGTAAATCAGATGTCCGGAGACAAAGTTTTGATGGTTATACCAGGAGAGTCCTATTTTACTGATCCGTTTTTGCGTTCATTCTTAAAATTGGGCTACGAATGTAAAGTTTTTGATTATCGGCAGGGGGTTGTATTTACCAATCCTGTATTAAGGCGGGTACTTAGCCGATTTCCATTACTGAAATTCCTCAAAAGGTGGCAGATTGCCAACACAAATCGGTTGCTTATGGCGGCCGTACGTGAGTATAAGCCGAAGTACTTATTCGCACAAAAAGGGGAAAGTATTTATCCGGAGACTATAGAAAAAATTAAAAAAACAGGAGTCATAACGATCAACTTTTATAATGACATGATCAACCAATGGGATACCATTGTGAGAATCGCTCCTGTGTATGATCTTTTCTTTAACCAATGCCATGTTGTACTGCGTCGTCTCTGGAGTGAACGGGGTCTTAAAAACTGTTTCTATATGGCGTATTCAACTGAGCCCCTCCCGGAAGATAAATTAATCAGGCACAAGAAGTATAATGTTTCGTTTATAGGTACGTATAATGATAAGATTTATCCGAACCGTGAGAAATACCTAACAGCTATCAGCGATCTCGGCTTGCATATCTGGGGAACTGACGGTTGGGCCAACACACCGTTAAAAAACTGCTTTCATGGACGCTCATATGATGATCAGCGATTTGGCATCTATGCCGATAGTAAAATTGTGATTGATGTCAATTGGGATGTCTGGCCAGCGGAAGGTCTTAGTAATCGACCATTCGAAGTTACCGGTTGCGGGTCATTATTTATGACCGATCATGTGAGGAAGGATATAAAAAGAGCTTATGCAGAAGGCCAGGAGGTAGTTCTGTTTCAGGATGAAAAGGATTTGCGAGAAAGGGTCAAATACTATCTTGCACACCATGATGAACGTGAGAAGATAGCCATGGCCGGTTATCGAAGGACGGCACAAGATCATACATATGACAAAAGAGTGATGCAAATTGTGGATACCATTGAACATCCAGAAAAGTATTTATATAAGTAGTCATATAGATTATTCTATGAAGAAAGCCTCTAGAAATATTATTAAAGTTAAGCCATGCAAAAAGGTAGCCACCTTTGATCCGAAAACAAAAAAGTCCAACGGGTGGCTCCTGGAAGTGGTAAGCGATGCAGATCGTTTTACAAAGCATCTGCGCGGGCAGGTATACCTTACCATTGCCGATCGGGGAGCATTTAAGGGGTATCATCTCCACGCGGGTGCTGATTATTTCGTCACATGTCTCAAGGGCAGAGTTAAAGAAATTATTTATAAGAACAGAAACGAGAAGCAAGAAATTATAATGGGAGATGATGACTTTAAAACAGTTTTCCTGCCGAGAGGATATCCTCATGCCATTGAAAATATTGGGGGAAAACCGGCGTATGTTTTAGTGTATCGTTACCCTGCTTGGTCTGTGCACGTCAAGGAGCAATTTGACATACCAAAAAATCAAATCAAAAGCACCGAAGCTTGGCGAAAAATCCGTGCTTTTATCAGAAACTTTCATAAAACCGATATCCGGCTCGAATAATCTGTATGGAGGTTCTTTTTTACTTATCTCTGTTTGATGGTTTCTTGCCACGCCACTAACGCCTGGCTTTCAGGGATTTCAACATCGTCAAAATTAATAATCTGTCCAGGCTCAACATATCTTTTAAGCACAGCATTAGATACAAGTCCTATTGGCACATGTTGTGGGTTTTCTGCAATCTTGATAGCCTCGCCTCTTACTGTAAAACTACCTATACCTCGTTTAATTATTTCTCCAGGAATTAGTTTTCTTTTGGCAATTGTCGCAACGCTTATTTGTGGATTTACACCATTATTTAGCAGAACACCCTCTCCTCTCAAAACCTGTTTAATGGTCTTTGATATTTCCAAATGGCAAAGATGGAAGGGTCTGGTAAGCACATAATATGGCCCGTCACCAAGTTTGAGATATTTTAAATAGGGTGCCTGCTCTGCCTTGTGTTTAGCCGTAATAAAAACACCAGCAGGAGACTTTGGAGACAAAACATAGTCGCTAATAGTTGTTCCCAATGAGCCTGCTCTTTCTGCAAGCCTTTTAGCCCCATCTTGATGATCAATGCACTCAATCCCCAACATTCCCCGTTGAGCGATATCAGCCCCCAAACCATTTGCGACTAAGGCTTGCTCAATTTGAATTTTAGTGCCATCCGTAAAAGCAATTACTTGGTTAAGACTAATCCCTTGTTTTGTTGCCCAATACTTCATCTCGTTCTCTACAGGAGTACGGTTTAAAAAACCCTTTATATTTCCCAATACAATTGGTTCAAAACCCATCTCCACAACTTCTTTGTAAAAAGCAGCAATACTTCCAGGCTGATCTCCTTCTGCTTCAGTAATAAATCCCTTTTTTGCAAGCCAGCTACCAGAGGTAATATGAAGTTCCGAATCCATAGTAACTACTTTCAGGCCAGCATCCATAGCTTCAGAAACTATCCCTGTGGCATACACAGGATCTCCACTGCACTCAACAATAATATCGGACTCATCAATCAATTCGTGAGAAGAGGCGGTTATTTGTCGTTCCTCTACTGCCAGACCTTTTACCTGTTCTGGATTTCTACGAGTAAGAACCCTGGATATATCCAAAGATAAATCATTCTGTAATGCATAACTCAAGCCCCTGGCAATAAAGCCAGTTCCAACTATACCCACTCTAGTTTTTCTTTCGCTTACCATATAATTTTAATTTCGTTTTAGCAACCTAACAATTAAAATTATATCATATAATATGAGAAAATAATACCCCTGCACTCACCATTAAAACCAGATTCTTTACAAAGATTATTTACGCCGAGACTGTAGACTTGCGTTGAGTTTATAAATTGGTAGAATGCACCAACCCTATGGAACAGAGTGTTATTGCACGGGTTGCCTTACTCAACGAGCAGCTCATCAAACTTAATCGAGTGGTACTAGCATCCCAGAGGCCTCGTACTGCCCTGGTCTTGGGCGCCGGTGGATTTATTGGTGGCCATCTCGTCAAGCGCCTGAAAAAGGAGGGATTTTGGGTTCGCGGTGTTGATATCAAAAAACATAAATACAGCGAGTCTGCTGCTGATGAGTTTACGGTAGGAGATTTGCGTGATCCTCTTTTTTGTCGTCATGTCATTAACCAGCCATTTGACGAGGTCTACCAACTCGCTGCCGACATGGGCGGTGCCGGATATATTTTCACCGGAGAACACGATGCCGATATCATGCACAACTCAGCAATTATTAACCTTAATGTGGCGCAGATAGGCAAGGAGCAGTACGTGAAAAAGATATTCTACTCATCTTCCGCATGTATTTACCCACGCCACAACCAAGAGGACTCCCAAAACCCAAACTGTGCGGAAGACTCAGCCGAACCGGCACAGCCGGACAGCGAGTATGGCTGGGAAAAACTTTTCAGTGAACATCTCTTCTTAGCCTATGCACGCAACCATAATCTTGATATCCGAATCGCCAGGTTTCATAATATCTTTGGCCCCGAGAGTGAGTGGACAGGCGGCCGCGAAAAAGCGCCGACAGCTATTTGCCGGAAAGTCGCAGAGGCAAGCGATGGCGGAGAAATTGAAATTTGGGGGGATGGAGAGCAGACCCGCTCTTTTCTATATATTGATGAGTGTCTCGATGGTATTCGACGACTCATGGATCACCCCACGTTCCATGGCCCTGTGAACATCGGATCCGATGAAATGGTAACCATTAACCAGCTTGTAGCGATGGCCGCTAACAGCGCTAACAAGCGCATTGCCACGCGACACATTGAAGGGCCGGTCGGCGTGCGTGGTCGCAACTCTGACAACCGCCTCGTTAGGGCTATGCTTGGATGGGCGCCCACCCTGCCGCTGCAAGAAGGTATCCGGCGAACCTACCACTGGGTTGCTCAACAAGTTAAACATCATACCAAGTCATAAAAACTTGAGCAAGATGAAAATAAAAAAACAACTAGTTGAGAGTGATATCCGATACGGAGCCTTCCAGAAGGCTATCAGGTTTGTTAATTATGAATTGGTAAAAGGAGATGTCTTTGAATTTGGTTTATATACCGGACGAAGTCTGGCACTCTTGCAAATTGCGAACGAAGAATATTTGAAAGAATCCATTCACAAGATAAATTTTTCAAGGGATTTTATTGGCTTCGATTCTTTTAAGGGTATGTTCAAAACCGATCACCCACGTTGGAAAAACGGATCATTCTCAACCAATCACAGCTGGCATCCAACGATAAAAGTAGGAGAAGCGGTGACCAAGGAAAAAGTGCTCAAATTTTTTGAGAGACTTAATTTGAAGCCCCCGGTCATTATTGAGGGCAGCTTCGAAAAATCTGTCAAAAAATTTTTAAAGAAATATTCCAAGAAGGCCGCTATCATACATATTGATTGTGATACCTATGAAAATACAAAGTTAATTCTGGAAAATATCAAAAGTATTTTGCAAGAAGGAACAATAATAATGTTTGACGACTGGTTTAACTACAAAGGAAATCCTAAAAAGGGCGAGGCGAAGGCATTTAATGAATTTAAGAAAGACTGCAAAGATTTTTCATTTGTTGATTATTTTAATTACGGAACTTTCTGCAAGGCATTCATATCGATAACCACTTAAATCTGCTGGCGGACGAAAGGAGGTGGTGCTACGTGGGGTCTGGGCCAAAAGCGCGTCAGTGGGGGTGCATAGTACTCGCAATTTTCACTCAAAAACGCTGCCCACCAAGAGAAAACGGATCCGCCGCCAATAATAATAGTGGCGTGCTGGAGCATCCAAAAATCGAATAGATCACCGGGAGCGCAAGCGTATAAATCGGGAAGCGGATTATGTATATCCAAGAGAATATTAGGATCCAGTTCATACCGTGCGGCCGGATCGTCTGATGCCAAATATACCGGAAGATTATCGCGGATACGGGTAAGTGTATCCAGATAGGTCTGCATAGGAATTATTAGCCCTGGTCTTGCATAGTCACCGCGTCGGACATGCATGCCTACCCAGGAGATTCCCTTGGTTGCAGCGCGGAATGACTCGTCAATTTCGGGCTTGAAACGGAACCATGATTGTACGCGGCTTTTGTGTTCTCGCAGTTTACTCAATGACGTTTCATCCTGCAGGTATCCATATAAACTTATGGCATCTCTCGGATGCGAATAGAGCTGATTCATTGTGCCCCTTTGCCATAAACCAAAGGGACGCAAAAGTCGTTCTGACCAATTCGTACTTCCCATGTCTTCCAGTTGAACGGTCGGAAGAAATAAGCGGCGCAGCCCAAGAGGTTTAGGGCGCATATTAAAAATGCGATCGCCGATCCATGGCGGAAATGCCCAATCAAAACCATTCAGCTCGGCATACAACCGCGCGCCGGCATATTGGAACAGCTGATTGCCGAGTCTGCCAAGTTTCCCTAATTTTTTATATGTTATCACGCAATAATAATGCCTGAAAATCAGATATACCTCAACCTGTGCAGAGATGCTAAGATGTGGTAAAGTAATCACTCATGAAATTATTGTACTTGGTAAGCCAGCGATTCCCGACCGAAAAAGCCTATGGCATACAAATAACTAAGACGTGTGAAGCATTTACAAATGCCGGAGTTGATGTAGAGCTTGTTGTTCCGACCCGAAAAGGCAAATTAACTGACCCATTTGAATATTACGATGTAAAGAGAAATTTCAGATTTACACGTATCGCTTCCCCAGACTTTTATTTGCCTGGAATGCTGGACAGAGTCGCATTTTATATTAAGCAACTTATTTCAGCTGAGCGATTGGTACGCTATGCGAGAAAGAACGGGGCTGGCGTTTTCTATACGCGCGACGAGCTTGTCGCATTTTTCTTGAATTTATCACGCTTGCAGACAGTTATTTTTGAGGCGCATCGATTCACATGGAGACGACGTCTGTTCTACCGACGCTTCTTGCGAATTGGCATGAAAATTGTTGTTATCTCACAAGGCATCAAAGATGAGTTTGTTAAGTTCGGATTTTCTGCTGATAAAATCCTTGTTGCACATGATGGGGTTGATATTGAGCAATTTGATATTAATGTATCTAAAGATCAAGCACGGGCAGAATTAAGGTTGCCTAGAGATGTATTTTTAGTGGGCTATGTAGGGCAATTAAAAACGTTAGGTATGTCTAAGGGTGTAGATTGTTTGATTGAAGGGTTTGCTATATTTCACCATGGTTACCCGAAAAGTAAATTGATAATTGTTGGAGGAGCACCAGAAGATATCAGGGAGTCACAACAGCTTGCTCAGAGGCTCAAAATTCCAGATGATGCTTTTATTTTTATCGGGCGTCAACCGCATAGTGGTATCCCGAAGTATCTTAAAGCTTTTGATGTGCTTGCAATGACATATCCGGATGAACCGCACTTTGCACGCTTTATGTCGCCCCTGAAACTCTTTGAATATATGGCATCCGGCCGTCCAATTATAGCCTCAGATCTTCCCTCAATCCGAGAAATCCTGAATGAACACAGCACATTTCTTATAAAGCCAGGTGACCCCCGGGCGCTAGCCACAGGTATTCAGCAATTTATTAATGATTCAGAATTAGCGAGTAGGCTTGCTAGGCAAGCCCGCATAGATGTACAACGATACACTTGGCAACGACGAGCTGATATGATACTTAATTTTATAAAACAACGATGAGAAAACTACAAGATATATATTACTCCGTTATTCAATACCACTAAATAGAAATATCCGAATGGCAGTATTTATTTGATAGACGGAGGAATTCTTGCTTTTACGGCAAAATAAGATAGTATTCATGGAAACCGAAATAGCTAATAGTTATATTTTAAAGATGGCAAAAAAAAGAAAAATTGGAAGACGTTTTAATCAGTTGAGGCACGATCTGATTGGTATTACTAAAAATCATGGATTTAAAATAAGCATTTTTTATTTGATCGTTAAAATAGTTACTAAGTTGCCCTTGCTATCCGCGATTTTTAAAAAGGCATGCGGACAGAAATTACTGGTTAAAGTTCTAGTCCTGGATAGTTGGATGTATCTTAATTTATTTGATCCAGGAATTTCGTACCAGTTGATTGTCAACGGTATCAGAGAGCCGGGGCATGTTGAACAAGTTCGGGACGCCCTAAAGGCGGGGATGAAGGGTATCGATATTGGCGCCAATATTGGTTATTACGTTCTGCTGGAAGCTCAACTTGTGGGTCTGGAAGGAAGAATTTTTTGCATTGAACCAGCTCCCGATAACTTCTCCTTGCTTAAAAAGAATGTATTAGAGAACAATTTTGACGATAGGGTTACATGTTTTCAATATCTGGTCGGTGATAAAAACGGACCAGAAAAATTATTTTTGTCAGAAGCTGCCAATAGCCATTCCATAGCCGCGATTAGTGGTCGCTCTGTTGAATTGCCGATGGTCACCATTGATCACTTTCTTGCCACCAAGCATATCAATCCTGAAGAAATAGATTTTTTGAGGATGGATATTGAGGGATATGAGGTGATGGTGCTTCAGCACATGCAAACACTGTTGGCTAACCGGAAAAAACCGCTAAAATTATTCATTGAGCTCCACCCGTCCTCCTATGAGCAGTGGGGTTGGACTCTTGAAAAGTTCATCAATTATCTGATGAGTTTGGGCTTTATTCCTAAGTCCGTGGTTGAAAGAGAAATAGATGAGCAGGGACTGATAAATGAGAGAGCTGTGAGCATGGTTAATGGCGTAGGGCTTGCTGAAGTGTTGAAAAGAACGATAAAGAAGGAGAATGAATCGGGATTTCTTGATAATTGGTTCTTAGAGTTGCCACCAAGATAGTTAAGCAAGCAATGAAAATAGTTTTCTTAACTCATGACATGAATCCTAAGAGCGGCTGGGGCAGATATGCTTCTGATTTGATTTACGGAGTCAAAAATGCTGGCCACGATGTCATAATTTTGAAAGAACAAGACGATGGGTTTGAAGGCGCCCCGATACTAAAGAGGGGGTTTGGTATTTTTTCTTCGGCTTTAAAAATTAAAAAATTTGTCAGGGTCTGCGATGTAATCCATGCCTTGGACGGCTATCCCTACGGCATAATCGGCGCTATGGCTAATTTGGGTGCTGGAAAGAAGCTGGTGATAACCGGAGTTGGTACTTATGCCGTTGCCCCCCTGTACGGCTCGTCGGCTTTCTTGATGAAGTGGGCCTATAAAAAAGCAAATAAAGTTCTAACAATCAGCAACTATACTAAGAGAGAAATTTTGAAAAAAATTGATTTGAAGGTTGAGATTATAAGGCCTGGAATTAAAACTTATTTGCCAGTGGGCAACACTCAAGTGAGGGGAAATATTATTTTAAGCGTTGGAACATTAAAATGGCGAAAGGGATACCATGTTTCTATTCCTGCATTTGCATTAGCAAAAAAGAAAATTCTAGATTTGCGATACAAAATTGTTGGGAACCAGAGGGACATCGGATATTTTTTGCGTCTGCAAGAACTTGCCAAACGGTATGGTGTAGAAAATGATATTGAATTTATATCCGACATTTCCGATGACAAACTCTTGTCGCTCTATCGAGAAGCAAGTATATTCATTCTGACTTCAGTGAATCACGATCACCATTTCGAAGGATTCGGCATAGTATTTCTTGAGGCCGCGGCTTCTGGTTTGCCATGTATTGGAACAAAGGGAAATGGTATTGAGGATGCAATCGATAGTTACCGTAACGGGTATTTAGTTGATCAGAACGATGTTGAAAATACTGCCAAGGCGATAATAAACATATTGAGCGATGAAAATAAATGGCTGGCCATGAGCAAAAATAGCTACGAGTGGGCTAAGAAGAATCATAAAGATTTAATGGTTGCACGGTATTTGGAACTGTATAAAAATTTATGAATTTATTTTTTAAAACTTTTTTTAGCTATATTAATCGATTTCTCGGCATCCGGACCGAACCGAAAAGATACCAGCAGCTCTACCCCTTAATTAAAGGAGTCCGAGCCAAAAACATCATGGAAATTGGAACCTGGAGAGGAGAAAGGGCAAGGTTGATGATATTAGAAGCCCAGAAACAATTTCTTCCCCAAGAAATTTCTTACTACGGTTTTGATTTATTTGAAACTATGTCTTCAGAAATGTTTAACGCAGAATTATCAAAACAGCCGCCATCTCTTGAGGCAGTGAGAAAGGAGCTTAGTAAAACCGGCGCTCTAATTGCATTATATCAAGGGAATACAAGACGGGTGCTTCCGGAGGTTGTGCCATCACTACCCAAAATGGATTTTATTTTCATTGATGGGGGACACAGTGTGGAAACGATTCAAAACGATTGGAACTATGCGAGCAAATTAATGCATGGCGGCACGGTTGTGGTATTTGATGATTATTGGCCGGAAAGAACTGATGTTGGCGCAAAGCCGATAGTTGACACCATAGACCGCTCTGCGTACGAGGTCAACATCTTGCCCGTGTACGATGTCTTTATTCAGCCGCACGCGGGTCGTCTCGTTATTCAATTTGCCGCAGTACAAAAACGTTATCATGAATAGACCTGTTATTTTTTTATCCAATTTTCAACCCTTTATCACTAGGAATATTTTAGATTCCGGCGTGTTGGATGCACTGGCCGAGCGTTCCCGCGTTGTGATTGTCGTTCACAAATATAAAGAAAACCTTTTTAAGGAACGCTATCAGAAGGGCAATGTCATTGTTGAGGGTATAGAACTCGCGGAGGTCGTAAAAAGCCGGAGGAACAAGGCGTTTATCAGAATCGCTGACTGGCTTTTGAATACCAATAGCAGGAGACTTCATAAGCTCGAAGTTGTAACGAGGAGCGGTGGCACTGTTAAATATTATTTCTCGCTGGTGTTTACAGAACTCTTCAGCCGAATGAAGCCGTTGAAGAGATTTATGCGGCATATTGATTACCGGTTGAATAATCCGAGGCCTTTCGAGCAGTTGTTTGTCAAATATTCACCGAACATAGTTTTCGCTACAGATCTATTCAGTGACTTCGATGTATTACTGCTCAAAAATGCCCGTGCCCGCAGAGTGAAAAATATCGCCATGGTTCGTTCTTGGGACAACACGACCGGTGCGGGTTATGCTCGTTTTGTCCCGGACTCGTTGATTGTTCAGAATGAGCTTATGAAAAAGGAAATGTTCCGGTATCACGATATCAGCGGGAAAATAGTTCATATCAGCGGAGTTCCGCAATTTGAGCAGTATCTCCACATGGTACCTACCGGTCGCGACGAGTTTTATAGACGAATCGGCGCCGATCCCGGCAAAAGATTGATACTATTTGCCCCGGCGGGTAAGTTTTTTATTGATACCGATTGGCAGATATGCGAGATTCTGAAAGAGCTTCGCGACGAAGGCAGGATTCCCCATGATGTACAGTTTATTATCAGGGTCCACCCCTTTCTGCCGGTAGATCTTTCCCGGTTCCAAAAAAACAGCAATTTCATAATCGATATTACGGGTCAGGCTTCAGCTGGAGCTGTAACGCATACAAAAGTTGGCGGTGAACTGAGTAAGGAGTTTTATCAACATTTATTCGATTCTTTACACTATTCCTCGCTCATCATGAATTCCATATCATCGCTTATCGTGGATTCAATCGCACTGGATAAACCCTTAATTACCATTAATTTCGATGGATGGGAAAAAGATGTACCGATTCTGAAGAGTATTAAGCGCTGGCGACTTGAAGATAATCAAATTTCCTGGATGAGCTTCGGTGCAACGCGAATGGTTGGGAACAAGGGGCAATTGGCTGATGCAATCAATGCGTATCTTGATAACCCGTCACTAGACAGCGATGCAAGGGCGGCATTTCGGCGGGCATACTGCGGGGAATACGACGGCAGGGCGGCTGAAAGAATTGCCGCATACGTATTTGACCACGTGTAAATACTTGACTACACTCAGATTGTGATGAAGAAAACCATCTATTTGGGCGGAGATGACGTCGAGAGGCTTTTCCTCAAGGATGTTGAATTTGAAACAGATAATGGTGATCGCGTTGTCGTTCAGAAGTCCTCAATACCGGGGGCCGACATGGCCGATCTCATCGCCCGGCACAAAGGAAGGTATTATCTTCTCGGCTTGTACTCGCGGCCGGGATATCGTCTGCTGGATTTCCCCTGCGGTAGCGGATATGCGGCGGATATTGTGAAAGAATTTGGTGTTGTGTACCATGGAATAGAAAAAGATCCTTTAGCGGTAGAATACGCACGTCACGTGTACGGTCGGAACGATGCAAGTTTTGAAGTCGGAGACCTGCAAAGCCCCACACTTCCAAATAATTTTTTCGACACAATCGGTTGCATCGAAGGCATCGAGCATATCGAAAATCAATTTCAGGAACCACTTATAAAGTCGTTAAAAAAAGCCCTCAAAAGGGGCGGTACACTCATTATCAGCTCGCCGGAGAGCCCCAGCGGTGTTTCCGGGCCAAGTGTCAGTAATATATGGCACAAATGGGAGCTCACAAGAAATGATTTTCTGAGTTTATTGCGGCGACACTTTGAGAGTGTTGAGTTCATAACGCACAAAGCCGTCTTGAGCACAGGAGAACTCTCAACCTGCTATTACGGTGTGTGTCGCAATGAATAATGAATAGAGTAAAAAACAATATCGGTTGTTTTATCATGTGCCGGATGAGCTCCTCAAGGTTGCCCGGCAAAGCGCTGGCTCCAATACGGGGGAAATCTGTTATACAGCACATCATTGAAAGAGCCCGGTTGGTTACCTGTTCGGATGTCATCGTTCTGTGCACTTCTACCGACCAGGAAGACGATATTCTTGAATCGATTGCCGGGAAAAACGGAATCGGTGTTTTTAGGGGTTCCCGGGAAGACGTACTGGAGCGGCTCTTGGGTGCCGCACTGCATTTCCACACAGATTATTTTATTAATTACACCGGAGATAATATTTTTTGTGACCCCGGACTCATGGATGCGGGGATTCGTCAGATGATTGATGGTAATCTCGATTTTATGAATGTACCGGCCGATCTTGTTGTTGGTGGAGCGGCGTATTGTATTGCAACCGAGGCACTTCAAAAAGTGTGCCAAACGAAAGATAATGACAGAACCGAATCGTACCCTCAGTATTTTATGACCCGCAAAGAATTTAACATCGGGAATCTTGATGCCGGGGACCCCATTTTTTACGACACGAACGTGCGGGTGACCGTGGATTATCCAGAAGACCTCGAATTCGCCAGAAGGATCTTTGATGAATTTGATACTGACGTGAATAATATCCCCCTGAAGAGGATACTGGAGCTCCTGCGTCAAAAACCGGAAATAGCACGTATCAACTTTTTCCGTCAGAATGATTGGGCCGCTCGGCAAAAGATTCAAAAAAAGACGACCGGCCCCCGGGGGAGCCGGTCGTAATCACATATCGAAGATGCGAAGCGTTTCGCCGGAGTCGACGTACTCACGCACCCGCATGAACGTGTCGTTCGGTATGTCGCTGAAATTCAGCGGCTCGCCTTCGTTCTCCAGCACCTTAGTCGCGTCATCGAGGTTGATGAGGTATTTGTAGAATGCCCGATCAATGACGGGGTCCCACTCAACACCGCTGATATTCGGCACGGCGGGTTGGAAGTGGAGGCCGAAGACACGGGACAGCTCGTTGCGGACCTTGTCGTTGTTGATGAGCGTTACGCCCGGGTACCATGTCATGGTGAACATTCGGGTGTTGACCGCTTCCTGCAGGACGCCGAATTGTGCGTAGAACTCCATCTGCCACTGCATGAACCGGACGCTTTTTTTGACATCGTCGAGTGTTTCGGTCGGCGAGCCGACTATCCATGTGCAGTTTCCGTGAATTCCGACGCGGGCCGCATTTTGAATGCCGACAATCATCGAAGTCGGAAACTCGTGGAATTCGCCGCCGACGGCGACACGAGTAAATCCGTTGGTGAGCGTGTGACCGCCCTTGCCGATAGCGGCCAGTACTTTAGCGCTGGCGCTTTCGGGACCAAAGCCGATGTACTTGCAACCGGCCCTTGCCATCACTTCTGCTGTGCCGCGCGTAGTGTCGTTCAGACCGGCGACCTCGTCCAATCGGGTGTGGGTACCCCAGGACACAAGGTTGTTCAGGTCGTGGATGCGACCCAGGGTGACGGCGAAGTTGTCGTCGGGGAAACCGTGAAACTTCATGCCGTACCGGGTTATGTGTTCCTCGAGCTCGCGCATGATGTGTCTCGCAGATCGGACACCCCAGCTCCGCTCGCCTTGGGTCTTACGGAAGCAGTACTTACATCCGAACGGGCAACCACGGCTTGAGACCGATGTCGTTTTGGGAACGACATCCTCATCTCGCCACGGGGCGGCGGACGAGTTATTTGCGACCACGCTCCACACGGGAACGTTCAGATACCACTCCAGAACGGGATTTCCGTCCACGTCCTGACGCAGAAGCTCGAGTTCCGCATGAGGCAAAGCATCCAGATTACGCGGCCGGTCGCCGGCATACAGGAATCGGTGGCGGCCGTTCACTAGACCCAGGTAATACGGTCGCAGTTTTCCTGACGCCGCAGCTGCGTCAATGCCCATAGTACGGATGATGCGGGCGTCGTAGGCAATCTTGATGATGACATCATCGCCCTCCGAATGGGCTACCGCGTCCAGACCGGGGATGTATGAGAACAACCCGGTCTTGAGCTCGGTGGCCAGGCCCCCGCCGGAAACCAGGAAGACATCGGGAAGGACATTGCGGATGATGCCGGCCACCGCTTCCTGCCACTTCAGGGTGGTGATTTTTCCTGACAGGGCAACTGCGTGCGGTTCACCGTGACGGGCGACGTGACGGCGGATCAGCCCCTTGGCCTCCGCGTGTGATAGGTGGCGTCCATACCGCAAGCCCTGCTTCCGGGCGATTTCATCGGGGATGCGATACGCATTCAGGTCGATGATAGTGGCCTCAACGCCGTATTGGGAGCGCAAGCGAGTTGCCAGAAGCAAAGGGCCCTCCGGGGTGGTGTTGGGACGGGCCGATTCCCGAAGGGGCATATTGATGAATAGTACCCGCATGCCCGAAAGCTCCCGGTAGGTGAGCGACGAAATGACGTCAGCCGGATGGTTTTGCATTCCAGCTATCGGCAGATTTTTCCCCATGCGTTTGTCTCCTTGTGAAGGTGCAACGACCTTGGGGAATATTATATCATTTTTTTGTAAATTAACAATAGATACCAAGAGAACCTTGACGTAGCCACGGACTCGTGTTATTCAGCATCAACACGCAGGTGCCAGCCGTGTGTAAAGACGTGTTGGGAGCAATATGGCTGGTTTGCAATTTCATGGTCGATACACTATAGTATCCAAATACTCCGAAATCCATGAGTACAATCAAAATAGGCAGCAAATTCGTGGGTCACGATCAGCCCTGCTATATTATTGCTGAGATTGGCCTTAATCATCAGGGTGATGTTGAGCTCGCCAAAAAACTTATTGATCACGCAGTGAAGGCGGGAGCCGATTGCGTAAAATTCCAGAAACGGTCGCTCAAGGATGTCTATAAAAGCGACGTGCTCGCTTCAGTGGAAAAAGAAGAGCATGGCAGCAACTACATTCTTACTCACATCAGGAATACAGAACTGACGGAGCATCAGATGCGGGAGCTGTATCGCTATGCATTGGCAAAAGGCATTGCCTTTTTATGCACGCCCTGGGACAAACAATCCCTGAAATTCCTCGCAACACTTAATCTTCCCGCCTATAAAATAGGATCTCCCGATATGTTCAATATCCCGTTAATCCAGGGCGTTGCTAAGCTAAAAAAGCCGATGATTATATCGACGGGAATGTCGTTTATGCCGGAGATTGAACAGCTAATTGAGCTCCTGGACGAACTCAAAGCGGCCTATGTACTGCTTCACTGTAACAGCACCTACCCGGCTCCATACCACGACATTAATCTTAATTTTATCAGGACACTCCAGAACAAGCATGAAAACATGGTGGTGGGGTATTCGGGACATGAATCGGGGATATCCGCCTGTTTGGCGGCGGTCGCTCTTGGGGCAAAAGTCATTGAGAAGCACCTAACGGTTGACAGGAATCTTCCCGGGCCGGATCACAAGGCATCTCTTGAACCCGATGAATTTGTTGACTTGGTGAGGGAGGTGCGGCTCGTTGAAATGGCCATGGGGGATGGTGCACGATATCCATCAAGAGGCGAATACCTCAACCGCCAATTCCTGTCTAAGAGTATTGTCGCAGCGCGCAATTTACCCAAAGGTACGGTCTTAAAGTTGGCAGATCTTGATGTGCGCAGTCCCGGGAAAGGGACAAGCCCCCAAAATATCGGTCTCTTCGTGGGGAGGCGGATTCTTGGTCGTGATATTCCGAAACACGACTATATTCTTGATTCGGATGTTGATTTTTCTCAGGCGGCTCGTCACGGTAAAGATGGAAGGCGGCCCGATATACGCCATCAATGGGGTATGGTCGCGAGAATGAGCGATATTGACACCATGCTCTATGCACGGCCCGACTTCTTTGAAATTCATTTAACTGATTCCGATATTAATAACGACGAAGATTATAAAAGAACATACGACTACAATGTCGTTATTCATGGTTCGGAATATAATGGTGAGCTCCTTCTTGATCTATCGAGCCTTGATCCGGGTATCCGCCGGGCTTCTGTTCAGTTCTTCAACAAAGCTCTTGCTCATGCGAGGAAGTTGAAAAAACTATTCAAGAACAGGAATGAATTGGTGAAGTTTGTCATTCACCCGGGAGGAATGAACGTCGAGCGCCCGCGCCCTGAAAATATTCCCCAGCTTAACAAAAATTTATTGGATTCCCTGAAGCAATTAAAAGCCGACGGTTTTGAACTTCTCGTGGAGAATATGCCGACTTGTGCCTGGTACTTTGGCGGCCAGTGGTACCAGTCCTCGTTTATGGATGCCGACGAAATCGTGGCGTTTTCCAAGAAAACTGGCTATGGCATCACGTTCGATGTATCGCACGCTGCGCTGTATTGTAATTATTTCCACAAGAATCTTCAGGAGTATACGAAGAAGATTCTTCCGGTCACGCGCTATATTCACATCTCTGATGCTTCCGGATTCAACGGTGAAGGTCTGGGTATCGGTCACGGCGCAATCGACTTCCGGAAGATTCTGTCGGAGCTCGTAAAAACCGAACTGGCGTTCTTGCCGGAAATATGGCAGGGACATAAGTTTGGCGGGGCGGGATATCTCCTGGCACTCAATACTCTGAAGAATATTCACGATGAACTTTAAACCTGCAAGACACATGCTCGCCACAGATTCGATTGAGCAACTAATTGAAAAAACGCTTATCGGAAATGGCAGTTCAGACCGCCATGCCATCACTTTTTTCGCGATAGCGCTCGCGAGTTTCGGTAAGCGCACGCTTGAACTGGGTGTAGAGTTTGGGGGCAGTACCCTATCTTTCTTACTAGCCGCCAAGTTAAATGATGGTTTAGTCACTTCGGTGGACATTAACGACACCCCCTTTGTTCCGCCAGATGATCTTAGAAAACACTGGAAGTTTATAAAATCAGACGCACTTGTGTTTCTTCGCTCCCTGCCCAGAGAGCAGAAGTTTGACCTCATCTACATAGATGACCTGCATACCTATCCCCATGTCCAGGAAGAATTAAAACTCATCCAGAACCACATGACTCCTACTACCGTCATTCTTATGCATGACCTGATGGATTATCGCTCTGAACCTCACTACCACACTAATCCTGCCCTGTGGAAAGGTAACTTTGCCTGGGGTGGGCCATACCGAGCGGTTGCGGAATTGGACTCTAGTTGGGAATGGGCAACACTTCCATGGCGGAATGGTCTGACGCTTCTACGCAAAAAGCAAGCGCTCCACCAAGACAGCCGGATCAAAATGTGGGCAAAGCGTTTGCTGAGCCGGATTTCTCCCGAGACGGCGAAAAAAGTACAAGGTGCTTACCGAAAACTGCTCGGTCGGAAAGCATTTGATGTACGGGAAAAAAGATAAAATCAATGAATATACTTGCTGTTGGCGCGCATTGGGATGACATTGAGCTTGGGTGTGGATTGACTTTAAAAAAGTTGCATGAAAAAGGGCATAATATTTTTTGTGTCGTGGTGTGCAGTTCCCGATACGGTAATGGGACTGGAGGAGCAGAAGAGACCGACGCCGAGAGATGCGGCCTGAAAGCATTCAAGCTCATCGGCGCGAAATACATCCCAACTCCTAAAGAACCCAACCAATCCTTGAGATACGGTTCAAAGATTATGCAAACCTTGGAAAACGTCGCGAACAAGCATAAGATCGATGCCGTGTTCACTCATTGGTTCGGAGATGTAAATACAGACCATCGGGCAACCTGGGAGATATCCCGTACGGCCTTCCGGAACGTCAAAAGTTTTCTGATGTATCAGTCAAACTCTTACAGCGATGGCGTTCACATTTTTACGCCGAACTTTTTTTCCGGTTTTGACCGCAAGCAGTACGTGTTTAAGGAAAAACTCCTGTCGCAGTATGCGGTGGAATGGAAGCGGAGAAAGGGGAGGTGGGAAAGGGAAATATTTGAGCGGGAACGGCACTGGGGATATTTGGCCGGCAACGATTATGCCGAGGGATTCCGTATAGGGAAACTCGTAGATTTTTATGCCGAATAACCTTCCAAAACTAAAAGTGGTGAGTGTCATCAGTACGCGTCCGGACATCATCAAGATGTCTGAGATTATTAAAGAACTGGACCGGCAAACCGACCACATTCTTGTTCATACGGGTCAGAATTATGATTATGAGCTCAACGAGGTGTTCTTCAAGGATTTGGGGGTACGAAAACCCGATTACTTCTTACAAGCGGCTTCAAGTGGCAAGGGTGTAGTATCCAATGCCGTGACGACGATTGCCAACATTCTAACAAAGTTTGATGAGTTGTTGGATCGAGTGAAGCCTGATGCCTTTATGGTGCTCGGGGATGTTAACGGAGCGTTGGCATCGGTGTATGTGGCGAAACGCAGAAAGATTCCCGTGTTCCATATGGAGGCGGGTAATCGGTCATGCGATGAACGCCTGCCCGAGGAGATCAACCGCCGAATGATAGATCATATCAGCGACATTAATATGACCTACAGTGATCTTGCTCGGCAGAATCTCATCAATGAAGGTCTGCCGCTCCGGCGACTCATCAAAGTTGGTTCGCCGATGTTTGAAGTGTTTAAAAATAACCAAAAAAAGATTCAAGCAGCTGATATACTGAAAAAGCTCAAACTTACGTCTCGGGATTATTTTACGATAAGCGTGCATCGCGATGAAAATGTTTCCGATGAGAAAAATTTTCCCAAGATTATCGCTATTATCAACACTTTGGCGGAGACGTATAAAAAAAGAATTATTTTCGGCGTGCATCCGCGCACCAAGAAGCGCATTGACGAGCTGAAGATCAAGTTTCCGAAACAAGTTGAGCTGATGAAACCCTTCGGATTTCTTGATTATGTCAAACTACAGACTAATGCCCTGTGCGTACTGACCGACAGTGGCACAGTAAGCGAGGAATCGTCTATTCTCAATTTTCCGGCTGTCAATCTTCGGGAGGCTCACGAACGTAACGAGGCGATGGACCAGGGCTCGGTCATGATGACTGGCCTAAATCCGGAACGAGTGATGCAGGCTATTGCCATTGCTATCAAGCAGAAGCGTGGTACTCAAAGAGAGTTCTACCTGCCCGATGGGTACGGCGAGGATAACGTGTCCAAGAAAGTCGTGCGCATCATCATGAGCTATACGGACTACATCAATCGCACGACGTGGTTTAAAGAAAACTAGAGCTCGGTAATCATGTCTGCTACCGAAGGGATGGCGAGTTTTGCGTTCAGGTCTTTGACGGTGGAGAGGGTGCGATCAACAGAGGTGGCCGTGGTAAACGGTTTAATGGTTAGTCCCAGATTGAAACGATTATTGATAAGGTGCATCAGTTCAAATTTAGTGACCGGAGTACTGAAGACATGGTACAGATCGTCTGCGAATAAATTATTGGCAATGATGGTATCACAGACAGCCGCATACTGCTTTGTTGTGATGCCGTTCCAGAGATGATTGGTGAATCCATTGGTTTCTTTGCCGCGCATAGATTTTGCCCATGCAATTAGGCTGGCGTGATTATGGAGCTCCTCGCCGATGATACTGGTGCGTAAAACAAGACAGTTGTTAGGTTCCCCCAGCGACTTGCTCTTACCATAAAAATCCAATGCGTCGTGGTCCACCTTCTCGTCGTAGTTTCCCTTGGTGCCAGAAAAAACGCAGTCGGTGGTGATATGGATGAGTTTTGCGCCGGTCGCCTTGGCATGATCGGCCAACTTCCAGGGGAACAAAGAATTGAGGAAAACGGCATTGTGTCTGTTCTTGTCTATGTGGGGCTTGATGATGCCGATGCAGTTGATGATGACATCGCCGTGGGGGATGGTCTTCATGTTGTCTTTTAACGGATCAAACGCGAACGCGTGTTGTCCGTAGGCGACCGTTTTATTGCGATACGAAAGTGCCACAGTGTAGTCTTGCGGCTTGGATAGGAAATGCGCGCCGACTGCGCTTCCCAGCATTCCTGTACTTCCGAGTACAATGATTTTTTTCATATCGCTATTCTATCTATATTCAATATCCCAAATGTTCCATTGATCGTAGGGAAAACGAATATCATCGCCGAGACTCTGTTGGAGTGTGGATGTGGAGAAAAATAGAATATCAGTGTTATCTTCTAAATTCATGAAACCGTTGGCGTGATTGGCTGGGATCCAGAGCACTTGGGGGTTTTTATCAGAGAGAATGAACTTTTTGACCTTCTGCGTCTTCAGGTCAACAACTCCCACCAGTGCAGTTCCTGAAGATACGTAAACATATTTGCCTTCCTTTTTGTGTCCGTGCCAAGCACGAATGAAGCCCTTTCGGTGATTTTCAACTTGATAGAATCTCTTTACGCCACGAAAATCAAAATCATTGACAAATCTGACCGTGCCCCGATCATCTACCGCCAACCCGCCGTCAATCAGTTTTATATTATTTTTTGAGTTCATGTATTGTCGCTGCTAACGTCGCCACATTGGAATAGATAGTATGATTCGGTTCTTTGATCCTTTTTTCTTTCATGATTCTTACCATCTCTAATATACCATCTTTGATCGTATATTTAGGCTTCCAGCCCAAATTTTTGAATGCATCAGAAATAACCCGGTAATTCCGCATATCCTCTTCGGGAAGATCCGTGTATCTGATTTTTGGCGATGGCATCAACTTGAAAATCTCTTTACTGATATCGCTAATTCTAAAATTTTTATAACTCAAATTATAGAGTCCTTTTACATCATTTTCAATGCCGAAAGCGATCGCTTCAGCGACATCCTTCACATGAAGTAGTGGCCGCCATTGTTCTTTGCTGGCTATAGTAGTGAGTTCTCCTAAGACCGCTTTCTTTGTTAGAACATTAACCACCAAATCAAGTCGGATTCTGGAATGATCGTCCCCCAATCCGAATAATGTCCCCAAGCGGAATATCAAGTAGTTTTTTGAGTTCTTTATGATTGTTTTTTCCGCTTCAAGTTTTGTTTGTGCGTACACAGACAGTGGGTGTAGTTCCGCGTTCTCGTCTATGAGGTTGTTATTGATTCCATACACCGAGCACGTTGAGGTAAATATAATTCTTCCCTTATAGTTTTCGGCGAACCATTTAGTAGCCTTGAAGTTTATTTCATTTGAAAGGGATGGCTGGAGGGCACAAGCCGGATCTCCCACCAATGCCGCCAACCATATCACCACATCGAATGTAGGCAGTAATTTCTTAAGTTTTTTCTTATCTCTGATATCACCAAAAATAAAGGGAACCTTTTTCAGGTACCTATGCTCATATATAAGACTGTCGTATACCGTAACGTCATATTCCTTTTCAGACAATAGATCAGTTACATAGCCACCGATGTATCCGGCACCGCCGCAGATCAAAATATTAGGCCTTTTTTTCATGGGTCCGAAGATTCAGGATGTACTCTATAACAAACTCTGAATTTTGCAAATGACTTACAATACCGACTCGGCGAACTGCTCCTTGGGGTAGCCCCAGTTTTCGGGGTATGTCGCGTATGGGATGCCTGTTGCGGCCATTGCCCGCATGTCTCGGGTTATTGTTTGAGTGTCCTGATGTGCGAGTGCGGGGTTGATGTTGTGCTTGATGTGGTAGATCGGCTGGGGAAGGACAATCTGCTTAAACCCATTGCAGGCGAACATACCGATGACATATGAATCAAGATAGGAATCAATGAGTTTCTGCTGATCATACCCGCGCACGGTGGCCCACGCGTCGCGATGGGCGAGCGTAAAGTGACCGGCCGCCACATCCTTGATGACGGGTTGTCCAGCCAGCCATTTTCTGATGGGATTAAAAAGCGGAGCCATCCAGAGATTTTTGGGCTTGGGCTTGTTTAGGAAACGTCGGAACCAGCGCGACCAGGATACATAGAAAAGCCCGTGCTCGGTCCAAACGCGGTCAACGTGGTCACGGCACATTACAAGTGCCATATCTGGGTCAACGGAATCTGCGATTTCCCGTATGTTCAGATCCCGGCACCGAGCCTCATATACCGCATCTTTTTCCAGGGGCTGGGTCAGGCGGGCTACCATTTCATCGCTGTAGACAATATCGAGATTAGTAGAAAGAATGAATTCACCATGAGCTCGTCGGATGCCGATATTTTTTGCGACGTACTCTAGGAACGGCCCCCTTCGCCCTGGGGCAATTTTTTTATGAAATGACTCCGGTACTGTGATAATGCGTATTGGCATAGCATCGGTTGCAAGATCTGCCAAAGTCTCTTCGTAGAAAGGTTGGTTCATGGGAGGATTATATTGCACAATAATAAACTCGCAGGAGAGCTTGTGTCGGGCGGCGAAGGCGCTTCGCAAACGGAGCACCGTGCGCAGGCGCACTAAAAATGATTTATCATGCTCGCCATTTCTGGCTGCAATGACAAAAGAAATATGGGGCCGTTTAGGCATATAATTATCGTATAGCCAAAAGGCGGGAGAGATAAGAACCCGTCTTCGCTATGAGTTCCTTTGGCGTCCCGTCTTCTATGATAGCTCCATCCGAAATCACCACAACTTTGTCTAAATTCTCTATGGTAGTGAGTTGGTGCGTGATAACGATGATCGTGGTTTTTCCACGCAGTTTTACAAGTGTTTCTCGAATAAGTCGTTCTGATTCTGCATCAATTGCGGACGTTGCTTCATCTAATATGAGGATGTGCGGTTTATGCGCAAGAACCCTTGCCAGTGCTATTCTCTGGCGTTGTCCACCAGACAACTTAACACCTCGTTCGCCGACAACAGTTTCAAATTTATCCGGCAAGGATTGGATAACGTCGTAAATATTTGCCGCTTTTGCCGCCTCAACAATATCAGTATCGGTTATTTTTTCGTTATAGAAACGAATGTTCCGCTTGATGGTATCGTTGATGAGAAATGTATCTTGGGGGACATAGCCGATATTCCTTCGCCAATCGGCAAGTCGGACATGTTCAATAGTGTCGCCATCAACAGTGATAGTGCCATGTGTAGGTTTCAGGAAGCGCAAGAGAAGGTCGGCAATGGTCGTTTTTCCGGCGCCAGATATTCCAATAATCCCGACCATCGCACCTTTTGATATTGAAAATGAAAGATCGCACAAGACTGGCTGCTTTTCGTGATAAGCGAATGAAACAGCATTGAACCGTAATTCGTGAGCGAGGAAGAATGATTTTGTCCCGCTGTTGTCTTCCTGGTGTCCAGCTACCGACTGGCGATAGTCAACCATTGTTTGAACATACGGCACGGCCTCACTGATACTATGGAGATGAGCTTGCATCGTTTTTAGAAAACTGAATATCCGATCAATGAGGTACACGATAACGGCAAAAGCGACAATATTAAATGACGGAGAACGATATGAAATAATGAACATCGTTGCAATAACCACAAAACCGAGCGGCTCAATAAAGGTCAATGTGGACTGTCGAAGCCACGCTGTTCGTAGATTTGCTTTGCGCAAGCTAGAAAAAAGGCGTAAGCCGACATCGATGACCGTATGTTCTGCCGCGGCCGACTTTATTATCTTTGTACCAGAGATACTTTCGCTAATGTGATGGCTAACCTCTTTCTGTGTTGCAGCGACTTCTTGAAAAAGCTTTCGAATACGGTATAGAATAGGCTTAAATGCAAACAACAGTAAGCCGCCGATGGTAATAATGATAAATGTAATCTTCGCAGAAATACTGAAAGCCACAGAGGTATACATCACAAAGTTTGTGATGGCAAGAATAGCGCCGCTGATGAGTGTTAAAGCTGTAGCGGCTCGTTCTACATCGTAGGTTATGATGTTTTCCAGTTGGCCACTTTTTTGATTCAAAAGGTATGGCCACGAAGCAGTTATCGTAGAGCTGAACAGTTCTGTTCTCGCGTTCTCTTCAAAGCGGCTAACGATACGTGCGTTGAAATAACGCGCAAAGAAGTATATGAATGCCTTAACAAAGAATAGCGCCAAGATAAGAGCTAAAAGGACTGGTGCAACGAGTGGAATGTGCAGGAAAGAAAATATATTCTCAATAAGGCGTGAAATAGTGTCTAGGCTTCCGCCGGCCGGCTTATTCTCGGTTATGATGTAGAAAAGCGGTATAACTACCGCAATACCAAAACTCTCGGCAAGGCCGCTTACGAGGCCGAGTATAATCATAAAGACAAACTTCAGACGATATGCACGAAATTCAGTTGCCAGGATTCGCGTCGCGCGTGTTATTTTGCCGACATTAATAAGCATTTCTCCAGTTATTATAGCGCATTTCGCGGTTTTTTACAATCTCAATCTTTTATTATATTATCAGTACGATGATTCTTTCTTTACGAGAAAAGCTTACATATTTTTATCAGCACTGGTTTGTGCGAAAGATGATTACGCTCCAAGCAGGAAGTTTTGTCGGAACTTTTGCGCAAGCATTGGCCGGGGTTATTCTTGCTCGCGTTTTACAACCTGAAAACTATGGCATATACGCCATCGCGTTTAGTATTGCGGGACTAACCAGTTTGTTTATGGGCGCGGGTGTGCAGGAGGCTTCTACCGTACTTCTTGGAGAAAGTTACGCTCAAAAAGATCATGAGCGAAGCAGGGAGATGATGGCGTTTTTGTTAAAGATTTCTATCTTAGGTTCTTTGTTGGGGTTAGTTTTTGCCGCATTTTCACCACTTATTGCTTCTCACTGGTATGGCGACGCACGTATTGGTCTGTATGCTGCCGTTGTCATCGTCGCGTCGGTTATATCATCAATTTGGCTCTCTTTTGTAATTGTGGCTCTGCAAATCGCTGGCGAAATTCGCTCTATGGCTGTGATGACGATGGTGGACCAGGTGCTTCGTGTTTCGTTGTCCGTTGTCTTTGCGGTTATCAGTAAGAGTATCTTTGGCGCTGTGCTTGGGCATCTGGTTGGCGCGACAATTATTTTCTTTGTTTCAATACAAGTCTGGCGAAACCTAAGAAAGCGCTATGATCTCTTCCCCAATCTGCGCCTTTTAGCACATCTTGTTTGTACGGTACATATTAAAAAGTATTTCTCGTTTACTTTTTGGATTACAATCGATCGAAACATTGCAACTCTTTACAGTGTATTACCGGTTTTACTCACTGGGTTGTTTGTTTCTGCTTCGGGGGTAACTTTTTTCAAGCTCGCTTTTGGCTATGTCAATATCGCGATGAGTCTTTTGGGCCCAGTGTCAACACTCCTGAATGTTGAATTTCCGAGAGTTAAGGTGGAGGATCATGCTAAACTTTCGGGAAGCTTTAGTCGTGTTACCTGGTATGCAGTCGGTCTTTCCACGGTGCTAACTATTGGCGCGATTATCGCTTCACCTATCATGTTCCGCATATTATACGGCAACAACTTTCAAGCTAGTGTGCCATATGTTTTCGGGCTCATTATCTACGGAGCGTTTTATGGGTTGGGCGTAGGTCTGGGTCCGATGTGGCGTGCCATAAATCAGGTTGGAAGGTCAATTATTATTAATGTTTTAACACTTGGTGTGGGCATCCCTATGGGCTTATGGCTTATATCACGTCTGGGACTTTGGGGTTCTGTTATCATGGTTACATTGTGGTACACCGTATCGCACTTGGCATCCTTTCTATACCTGCGGAGGGCGTTGCGTAAGCATTCACTTTCGGCTACCATTTGATAGTTATGAGATTTAACCTGGCAACAATACTGCGTTGGGCCGTTTATGCGGCAGCCTTTATACCATTGGTGATTTTCTCGCAGTATATTTCTCCTTTCCATTTCGGAAAGGTGGTAGTTTTTAGGTCCCTCGTAGAGCTTATGCTACCGCTCTACCTGCTGTTAATTTGGCAGGATCGTTCATATATGCCTCGTATGTCTCCGGTCAGTTGGGGAATCCTGTCTTTTGCACTTGCATTTACCCTGGCTACGATTACTAGTGTTGAGTCATTCTTTAGTTTTTGGGGAACCCTTGAACGAATGGGCGGCTTGTTTACGTTTTGGCACTATGTGGTGTTCTATTTTATCATGACAAGTGTCTTGAAGACTCCGGAGCATTGGCGCAGATTTATAGACTGTGTTCTGGTTGCCGGCGTGCTGTCTGCAATTTACGGTTTTGGCCAAAAAACTGACATAGGGTTTTTCGTGGGTTCCGGCGGACGCGAACGTATTTTTGGAACCATCGGCAATGCCGCCTTATTTGCCGGCTATGAAATTGTAATTTCGTTTCTTGCGCTTACCTGCCTAGTTCAAGAGCGGTTGCCTGGCCGAAAGAGATTTCTTCAAGTTGTATCTGTTCTTGGAATCCTGGCGGTTATTATGACTGTTGTGCGCGGTTCTTTGATGGGTCTTGGAATAGGATTAACTGTCTTTGCAGTTTTGCACTGGTTGAAGTTTAGAACTAAAACTGGCAAGCGTACGCTCATTGTTCTTGGTTCGGCGGCGATCATTTTACTTATCTTTGTTCTTACTCCACTGCAAAATAGCGGACTGGTTAAAAATTCACGGTTTCTATCCCGCTTAACGGATACTTCCTTCAACACCTTTACTGTCAAAACTCGTTTCTGGACTTGGCAATCTGGACTGGAGGGTTGGAAAGAAAACCCGAAAACCGTTCTTGTCGGTTGGGGACCGGAAGACTTCAATGTGCCTTTTTCAAAGCACTTTAACCCCAATATCTATACCGGACCCGGGTCTGAAACTTTCTTTGATCGCGCCCACAATATGTTTGTGGAAGTCTTGGTCACGATGGGAGTTGTAGGATTGGCCGCCTACGTAAGCATATTCGTTGCGATTGGTATTACCTTGTGGCGATTATGGAAATCGGGAGATGAATACTCAACTTATGCGATAGGATTAGCTTCTTTATTCATAGCATACATTATCCACAACTCGTTTATTTTTGACACTTCGGCGAATTTTATAGCCTTCTTTTCGGTTGCTGGGTTCGTATCTTTTCTGTATCTGCGCAACCAGCCTCTGCCTCTAAATACGCGCCGCAACGCCGGAGGCCTTTCCAAGGTCCTTGCCCTTGCCGGCGTTATGGCCGCAGTGATTCTGGTCTACTCTGTAAACGTGGTTCCAGCAAAGGCCAACTACTCTACAACGCGCGCGATTCTTCTGGGCTGGGCGAATGATTTTTCCGGTGCGATAGCGAAATTTAAAGAATCAGTCGCGTATGATGTGCCCGGAAAATATGAATACAGGCATCGTCTGGCTCAATTTCTTCTGGAGTACACGAATAATTCAAAACCCGTAACGCCGGAAGTTAAAGAAGTAATACTATTTACCATAAACGAGGTCAAGAAAAACATATCTGAAAGCGGACAAGATTACCTGCCGCATCTGTACGCTTCAAGGCTTTATGTCACTCTCGGTAAGGATGATCCTAACTCGCCCTATAATGATCTGGCACTAGAACAAGCCCAAGCGGCCTTAAATATCTCTCCTAACTTTGTAAGGACACAGTACGAATTTGCGCAGGTATATCTAAACCGTAAGGATTACGCACGAGCGGTTGAGTATTTTAAAAAGGCGGTTGAGCTGAATCCTCGCGTTGGGGTTTCTTATTGGTATTTAGGATTTACCGAAAAAGAAAGAGGAAATTATGCCGAGTCGGCGAAGATTGTGGAAAAAGCTTTTGAAAATGGCTACGCTCCATCTAAAAATGATTTTGGATTTTTGGTTGAGTTGTATTCAAGATTGAATGACAAACCCAAGATTGTCCGTACCTACGAGTGGCTGGTTGTTGCCGAACCGAAAAATGCGCAATTTTTTGCTTCCCTCGCAGCCGCTTACGCGCAAGTCGGCAGGATTGACGATGCGCTCAACGCCGCCCGTAAGGCGGTTGTCATAGATCCGGCGTTCATTAAAGAGGCTCAAGCGTTTGCCCGCTCTTTGGGGCGGGAGCTATAAAAATTACCTTCCGCCGGCACGCAGAACCAGCGCGATTGTCTTTAGAATAATTCCAAGGTCAAGCATTAGAGATCTGTTTTTGATGTAATATAAATCGTATTGAAGTTTTTCCGCGGCGTCAGATACGGATGCCCCGTAAAGATGTAACTGTGAAACTCCGGCCAGACCGGGCTTGATCAAATACCGCTCTTCATAAAAGGGTATGTTTGCCTTAAGCGTATCATGGAACTCCGGCCGTTCTGCGCGGGGGCCAACGAATGACATTTCGCCCTTGAGTACGCTCCAGAGCTGGGGAAATTCATCTAAGCGGGTGGTGCGAAGAAACCTTCCCATACTAGTTATTCGCGGATCATTTTCCTGGGTCCATACCGCTCCGGTATTCTCTTCCGCATTCAGCCTCATAGACCTTATTTTTGTTATATTGATTATTTTTCCGCCCCTTCCAACTCTCTTTTGGCGGTAAAAGATCGGGCCGGGGGAGTTTAGATAAACCGCGCCGGCCACAAACGGCATAAGCGCCAGAAAAAAGATTCCCAACAATGATGCTATTAGGATATCCGTAAATCGCTTGAAAGATTCGTAGAGAACGTGTTGATGTCCGGAGGCATTTTCCAAAAACCAGACCTGATTGATTGCGCCTAGCGGTACCTTGCCGGTAGCCCGTTCATAAAATGAAGCCAGATTGTAAAATGCAATCCTCTTTGCAAGGGAAGCATAAAACAAATCAATAACCCGCTTCACCTGGTAAGCTTCCGGACTTATTACAATTATGTCTATTTCGCCGCGTTGTATAGCGTCTTCCATTTCTCCAAGCTTATGGACTTTAACCGGCGTTGATTGCGGAATAAGTTCTCTCTGCTCGCCGATATCAATTAGGTAAGCCAGGTGATAGCCAAGTTGCGGATTACGGATAATAAATTCCGCCAATTCTATGGATTGTGCATTCGTTCCGACAACGGCGATTGCTTTTTTAAAACTTCGGCTGATTATCTGATTAAATACTGAACGGATACCGGTCTGGAGTAAGGCGGCAATTATCAAAAACAAAAATAAATTTGTACGCGGACTGATTCCAAAAAATGGCACAAAATAAAATAGCGCGATAGCAAAACCGGCCGCCACGACCATGCTGCGCGAAAGCGCGGTAAAGAAGCGAACATCGTTTCTTAATTCAAGCGTATCGTAAAGATTAGCGGCGAAAAAAGTCAGAACCCAAAGCACAAATAAAATACTGAACGGAAGCACGTGAAGAGCAAACTGGCTTCCCAGGTAGCCCGGATAGCGTATCCAAAGGGCGACGGCCAAAGCGCCATAAAGTGCGGCCACATCAAGGATAAATAGAGATAACTTTTTGAGCATAATTTACTGTCTAAGTGTACCTAAAAAATGCGTTTGCGTCAACATTGGGCAGAGCTAAAAACGGTGTTATGCTTAGGTTTGTGAAGTCTTCATTGTTTAGGCAATTTAAACGGTTTGCCGTTCTGGCCACTGTTTTGGCTTTTTGGCCCGGTGCGGCTCTTGGTACCAATATCGGTCAATCGGAACAATTTTTTGTTAATAAAAATTACGATCAAACCGGGCGCACACAGCTTACCGCAACCCTGCGCATTCAAGGCAAACACGCCTCTGTTTATTTGGATGATCGTTTTTTGAACGGAATTACTTCAAGACAACTCACAACAGTTGAATCAAACCTTAAGAAGTTCGTTTCCGAATTTGATTCAAATATTTACTCGACCGAAACTGTTGCCTGGGGAAGCGAACCAAATCCTGGAATTGACGGTGATTCTAAGGTTGTAATTTTAGTGGAGTCGCTCTTGCCCGGCTTCGGCGGTTATTTTGACGGCATCCACCAGTTTTCAGCCGAGCAGGCGCCGAACTCAAATCGCCGTGAAATAATTTTTGTCAGCGCCGATGCATTATTAGCCGGCAATGCGGGCATGTATGCTGCGCATGAGTTCCAGCACCTGATCTCGTTTAATCAAAAAGAGGTCTTGAACGGGGTTTCTGAAGACATTTGGCTCAACGAAACTCGTTCCGAATACAGCACCAGTTTAACTGGATACAACCGCCCCGTTTCCGGCTCCAATCTTTCTCGCCGCCTTTCAGTATTTACGCGCGAGCCGGAGGATAATCTTTTGAGCTGGGATAATACGCCCGCAGATTATGGCAACGCGATGATGCTGGGCGAATATTTGGTTGGTCGTTATGGTCAGGGAATTCTTACTGAGACGCTTAAAAACAAACTTACCGGTGCCGCATCGTTAAATGCGTGGTTGGCCTCGCGTGGCGAGCGTGAAAAATTCAGCGAGGTCGTGAACGATTGGGCGGTGGCAAGCGCCATTAACATCCAGGGCGACCCCAAATACGGATATGCCAATCCAGATCTTGCTAATTCGCGCGTTGCGCCGGGTGTCCGCCAAAGCCTACGTCCCCAAGACCACTTTATTACCGTGGTTGATTCCAAGCCTTGGCAGTCTTCATGGCATGAGTTCTTGTTTCCAGAAGGTTTTTCTGATGGCGCGGCGAAGTTTAAGCTCAGCAACACGGAACCCGACCACTCACTTGTTGCATCGGTAGTCACATTCGGTACGAATGGAAAGAAAAGCGTCCGCCAAATGTCTTTTAACTCTGGCACCGGAACGGTCTATGTCGCGGCTGATTCCGAATTCGCCCCGGTATCAAAAGTAATGATTGTTATAACCGATATTTCAGATCCGGAGAACAAAAACAGTTCCGACATAACGCTTGCCTCCGAAATGATAACCGACGAGGCTCTAGCGTCCGCTCGCGAAACAGAACGTGGCGCTATTTTTACGGATGAACCTGCTGTCGGAGAAAATTCACTCATCAAGCGCCGAGGTTCGGAAAAGGATGTTTACGTTATCTCCGGCCGTTATAAGAGAGTCTTGACCCCGCCGGTCCAAGCGTTATACGGGCACCTAGCGAATCAGCGTCCGGTTGAAGTGGACGACGCCGTCTTTAATTCGTACATGACGACCAACTATATCCGCCCTGAGAGCGACAAAAAGGTCTACACGGTTTGGCCGGACGGCACAAAACACTGGTTGAACATGACCGGCAAGCAATTTAGCGATTCCGGCCGAGACTGGAGTGCAATTTTCGTGGTCAGCGATGCCGAGGGGAGGCTTTACAAGTCTGGGGCGGACATAAAACAGTAGTCCGTTTCAGCGGGTTGAAGCGGGGCGTAATAATTGTTAGAATGCCTCTGGAATGAATATCGCCCTTACCGCTAAAAACATAGAAATAACCGAGGCGATCCGAGCCTTTGTTGAGGATAAGATTGGGGGGCTGGTTAAGCTTATAGGTCATTCCGATGCCTCTGCCAGCGTTGAAATCGGTAAGCCTTCCAAGCATCACCGCTCGGGAGAGGTTTTTTACGCCGAGGTTAATCTAAAAATGGGCGGCAATCTTCTGCGATCGGAAGCTCAACGCGACGATCTGTATTCGGCAATCGTAGAAGCCAAGGACGAACTTCAGACTCAAATTAAGAAATTCAAAGATAAGCGCTCCGAACACAGATAGAAATGTCTTTTCTTTCTTCTATTTTCGGCGACGCGAATGCGCGCCAGGTTCGCTCGCTCCAAACTTTAGTTGACCGCACGAACGCCCTTGAGGGCGATTTTAAGTCGCTCTCCGACGAACAATTAAAATCAAAGACCGAAGAATTTAAAGAGCGCCTTTCTAAAAACGAAACCTTAGACGATCTTTTGCCGGAAGCATTTGCCGCGGTGCGCGAGGCATCCCGCCGGGTATCCGGCAAGCGCCATTTTGATGTTCAGCTCATGGGCGGAATAATGCTTCATCGTGGTTCAATCGCCGAGATGCGTACTGGCGAGGGTAAAACGCTCGTAGCGACCCTTCCGGCCTATTTAAATGCGCTAGAGGGCAAAGGAGTGCACGTGGTGACCGTGAATGATTACCTTTCCCGCCGTGATACGGTCTGGATGGGCCAGATTTACCACGCACTCGGACTTTCCACTGCCTGTATTAACCACGACTCAAGCTATATTTATGATCCGGCGCACGAAGCGCCTAAAGACCCAGCCGACCAAGAGCGGGATTTGGTCGGCGGGTTTCGCGTCGTTCATGAGTTTTTAAAACCCGTTGCCCGTCGCGATGCCTACAACGCCGATATCACCTACGGCACCAACAACGAATACGGATTTGATTACCTGCGTGATAATTTGGTATATGAGGCTGCCCAAATGGTTCAGCGTCCGCACAATTTCGCCATCGTAGACGAGGTAGACTCAATTTTAATAGACGAAGCGCGCACACCGTTAATTATTTCCGCCCCGGACGAAGATTCCGGCAAACTTTACGAACAGTTCGCGCGCGTTGCTCCGCGTTTGGTTGAAAACGAAGACTACACCGTGGACGAAAAACTTCGCAGTGTTTCTATAGCCGAAAAAGGTATTGAGAAAGTTGAAAAAGCTTTAAGCATTCCCGACATTTACGCCGAGGGCGGGACGCGCTACGCACACCACCTTGAGCAAGCGCTCAAAGCGCAGGTGTTATTCAAGCGCGATAAACATTATGTCGTTAAAGATAACGAGGTAATTATTGTTGATGAATTCACCGGTCGCCTTATGCCAGGTCGCCGCTGGTCCGAAGGCTTGCACCAAGCCGTTGAAGCAAAAGAAGGCGTTACGATTCAAAAAGAATCGCGCACTCTTGCCACGATTACTTTCCAAAACTATTTCCGTTTATATAAAAAACTTTCCGGTATGACTGGCACCGCCCGCACGTCCGCCGAAGAATTCCATAAAGTCTACAACCTAGATGTTGTTACCATACCAACGAACAAACCGATGGTTCGCCAAGATTCGCCGGACAGAATTTATAAAACTGAAGTCGGAAAGTTCCGCGCCATTGCGCAAGAAATTAAAGCACGCAATGAAAAAGGCCAGCCGGTGCTCGTGGGCACGGCCTCAATTGATAAAAATGAACTTCTTGCGACCCTATTGGAACAAGAGGGCATCCCTCACAATGTTCTCAATGCAAAAAATCACGAGCGTGAAGCCGAAATAATTGCCCAAGCTGGCCGTAAAGGCGGAGTAACCGTGGCAACCAACATGGCCGGCCGCGGCGTTGATATTATCTTGGGCGGAAATCCTCCTTCGGCCGCCGAAGCCGAGCAGGTGCGAGGCGTAGGCGGCCTGCATGTAATTGGCACCGAGCGCCATGAAGCCCGCCGTATAGATGACCAGCTTCGCGGCCGTTCCGGCCGTCAGGGCGATCCCGGTTCATCGCAATTCTTTATTTCCACCGAAGACGAAGTAGTTCGTATTTTCGGCGGGGATCGGTTAAAAAGCATCATGAATACGCTTGGCGTTGGCGAAGAAGACGTAATAGAAAACCGCTTTGTTTCCAACGCCATCGGCCAGGCGCAGATGCGCATTGAAGGCCACAACTTTGATATTCGCAAATACGTTTTGGAATACGACGATGTGGTGAATAAACATCGCGAAGCGGTATATCGCTTGCGAACCCAAGCGCTTACTTCGTTGGATTCAAAATCCCAGATTGTTGAATATCTTTCCGGTCTCGTCCGACAGATTATCCGCGCACACTCCGTAAGTGAAACCGGCCAATGGAATATCTCCGAAATGAGCGAAGCTTTGGCTGGTGTTGTTCCGTTTGGCGATGATCTTAAATCAAAACTTGAGGAATTTTCCGGCTCCGGCGATGTTGAAGGCGCGGAATTATGGGCAGAAGAGCAAATTAAAAGTCTTTATGAACAACACGAACAAAAAGTGGGGGCAGAGCGTTTACGAACGACTGAACGCTTGGTGCTTCTGCGTACTATAGACGAATTTTGGATGGAACACATTGAGACACTTCAACACTTACAAGATTCCGTTCGTCTTCGCGCCTATGGCCAGCGCGATCCGCTCGTGGAATACAAAATCGAAGCCCAAGGCCTCTTTGATCAGCTCCTGAACGCGATTAAGAGCCGCGTGGCGAGCATTATCTTCAAGGTTACTCTGAATGAACCCCCAGCTCCGTTGAAGGGGCAGGAGATGAGGCCGGAAGTGGCGACAAGCGACAAGCAACAAGCAACAAGTCAAGATTCAAACTTGTCGCATAATAACATGTTGCCTGTTGCTGGCGTCAAAGAACCCGGTCGTAACGACCCCTGCTACTGCGGAAGCGGAAAGAAATGGAAAAAGTGTGGACTATTAAATACTAAAGAACACCAGGGTTTATTAAGCGGTAAATAGATTTGATGCCATTTTCGACCCTACAAAGTTCTCTACCGGAAAAGAAGTGCTAAACAATGGCTATTTGATAAGCATTGGTACACACGATGAGGGTCAGGGTTGTCCGTATGTGGGGTTTAGGTTGTCAACTTCAATAAGTGGCCTTTCGGTTGTATAATAAGCATATGAGAAAATATAGAATTTTAATGACAGTTCTTTCGGTGTTGTTGGCACCGGTGATTGCCTATGCGGTAGTCCAAAGCTTAAACGGACAAAGTGGCCAGAGTCAAACATTCTCAAACGATACGAACATAACAATAAATTCTGCTAACGATATTCATACACTTGGGTGGAACGGTCTTTTACCGGTATCTAGGGGAGGAACAGGAGTTGGCTCTTGGACTACTGGCTCTATTTTATTTGCAGGCACTAGTAATATCTCTCAAGATAATAGTAATTTCTTTTGGGATAACACAAATAAACGCTTAGGGGTTGGTACAAACACTCCATCATCAAAATTAACCGTTGCCGGAACAATTGAGGCAACAATAGGCGGATTCAAGTTTCCTGATGGAACCACGCAAACCACAGCCGCGACTCAACCAGCCACATTAAGCAATAGAGATGAGCATAACATTCTTGAGCTTTATTTAGAAAACTACTTTGCTGGAAAACAAACACCAAGTAAAGATTTGTTCTTTGATGGATTTTCGGACACGACCAAAACAGGGACGACAAACAACACGACAGTTGATTCCGCAAATAAAAGGTTAATTTTAAGCAGTTCGTTTCTTACGGGCGACTGGACATCAATTCTTTCAACCTTTCAGCAAACCAAGAAAACATTAAAACTCTGGGTAACTCGCAACTTTTCTGCAAGACTCAATTTAGCAACTTCAATCGCACAAGGAGCGACTACGCTTACCATAACGGGTGACCAAACAGGAAAATTCGCCAATGGTGATACGATTGACGTTTACGATGTAAATAACTTTGTCCGTGAAAGAAAAACATTAACCGCCACACCCATATTTACCGAGGGTATATCAGTTAACTCAACTTCAAACGGTGCGATTACCAATCAAACATCAATATCAATTTCGCATACTGTAAATGCGGGATCAAATCGTATTTTATTGGTTTTATCTCATCAAGAAAATAGCCAAACAACCTCAGTAACTTATGGTGGGACACCCCTAACCCTATACGTAGATGCGGAAGGAACGAGTGCTTATTCCTCAATTTGGTATTTGATAAATCCGCCCGTTGGCACAGCAACAATTTTAGCTTCGGGCGGTGGCACTATCAATAGAGAAATCGCAGGTCTTACACTTAATGGAGTTCACCAAACTACACCGTTCAGAGCGAATACTGAATTCACAGGAAGTGGAACATTGTTGAGTGGAAGCGTAACTAGTGTAGCCGGAGATTTGGTTGTTGACATTGGCGGATTGAATAATACCGCAACGGTTACGCCGGGTTCGGGACAAACAGAAATCTTTGATGTGAGCCAAAATACCACAACGGCGGCGGGCTCATATAAAACAGCAACCAGTACATCAACATCAATGAGTTTGACCTTTACCCTGGGGAGTACCTGGAGTTATGCCCTTGCTTCGGTAATTCCCGCTAATGCTTCACCCAACAATTACACAACCCTAGCCTTTACTCCCTCAATTTCAATTGCCTCAGGTTTTGGCACAACTGCTTATGTTGAGAGGATTGATGTAAAACCGCAGGTAAGTCTGGTTGCTTTTGGTGGTGCAGATAGTTTTTCAGATTTAACCTTCAAACAGTCGGTGGTTAATGAGATAAATGGAGAAGTTGAGGATGAATATGAATTTACTACATTACAGCCAGGACGTGATTTTAAAATAAAATTAAATTTGTCCAGAAACGATCTCAACCTTCTAGTATATATCAAGAAGTTGATGTCCGCGTTAGATTAAAAATAGTTTTAGTTTGCCTTTCACTACTTTTTTCGCTATTCTTTAGCAATGTTTGGTTACAAAATTCTAGATAATAAGTGGGCTGTTTTTTGTTTGCTGGCCTTGGTTGTTTTTGTGGTTTTCGGCAGAGTGGTCTGGTTTGACTATATACACCTTGACGAAGACGTATTAATAACGGGCAACAGCTTTTTTTATAAGACCGGCTCTGTTCTGACGGAGTTATTCAAGCATGACGTGTACTATCCTACCGGAATTTCGGCTTATTATCGACCGTTATATGTTTTCAGTTTTGTTTCGGATACTTACCTCGGCGCATCGCCGATGGTGTTTCATGCTACCAACATTATTCTTCACACCATAGCTTCGTTTCTGGTTTTTATTTTTTTAAAAAAACTGCAGGTTGTAGCAGGGATTAAAAATGACGCAAAATCTAGCGGTCTCGCGGTTTTTTTATCCCTCATCTTCGCCGTTCATCCACTTGTCGTCCAAGCCGTTTCCTGGGTGCCGGCCAGGGGTGATATCTTGCTGACGATTTTTTTACTGCTGTCGTTCATCTGCCTTTCAGACTATTTACTTAATCAAAATAAAAAGTACTTGTTCGGTCATTTGTCTTTTTTTCTTTTAGCCTTGTTTACCAAAGAAACCGCCTTCGTTTTACCTGTCGTCTACAGTCTTTTCATATATTGTTTCTACGGCAAAAGATTTATCAATTACACCAACCTCGGCCTCGCTTCAGGATGGGCGGTAATAGCCGCTTTGTGGTTTCTGTTAAGGCAAAACGCTTTGAATGCCATTGCCATTAATGACATTTCCATATCGGGAATGTTTGAGATCGTTTTCAAAAACATTTCTGCCCTCCTACTTTATGTCGGCAAAATGCTTTTGCCATTTAATTTGTCGGTTTTCCCGATAATAAGGGATTCAAGTTTAACGTACGGCATAGTTACCCTAATTGCAGTCACCGCTTATCTGGTCTGGAATCGTTCTAACTTGACTAAACTTTCCCTTGTGGGTCTTGTGTGGCTTACTATTTTTCTGGCCCCCGTTATCTTGAACTACGATGACCCGAATCAAATGGCCTTTTTTGAACACAGGGCCTACCTGCCACTTATTGGGGTTTTAATTTTAATTCTGGAGCTGGGTCCGAAGTTAAACCATAGATATATTAAAATTTCTGGAATCGGGGTTATTTTTTTGCTGGCGCTAGTGTCGTATGGTTATAGTTCAAACTTTAGGAACGGGGCGATCTTTTGGCGGGAAGCCGTCAGGGTGTCGCCGGGTTCCGCCAGGGCCCACGCAGAACTAGCCAACATTCTCGTTTCCGAGAAAAACTTTTCGGAAGCAGAAATGGAGTATAAAAAATCTTTAGAATTGAATCCGAAAGAAAAAAAGGTTTACAATAATTTGGCTATCCTCTATATTAAACAAAAACAGCTTGATGTTGCGGAATATTATTTAAAAAAAGAACTGGAAATAGACCCCAGCTCAGTTGTAGCCAATTTTAACATAGGCAATATTTACGCCCGCCAGAATAAGTTTAAAGAAGCATTATTTTACTGGCGAAAGGCTTTAGAAACCGATCCGAATCACATTCTTACCCACGAAAGTTTGGTTAAATATTACTATCTGATAGGGGACGCAAACGGTGCGAATAAGCACATCAATGAAATAACCAGACAAGGAGCTCCGCTTAGCCAGGAAATAAAAGAAATCTTGAGCAAGCTTAATTAGTGAATAAAATCTATACATGGATGTCAAAGAGTTAATCAAAGAAGTTTTAGACAAAGGTTATCTCATGAGTTTGGGCACTCACGATCAGGGCGGGGTTTGGGTTGCGGATGTAATCTATATTCATGACGAGGGTTTAAATATTTATTGGATGTCTGATCCAGAAAGCCGACATTCAAAAGCAATTGATCTGACATCTGCCGCCGCGGGCACGGTTACGGTGAGCGGGCCGGGCGAGGATAATCTGGGCATTCAGTTTAAAGGCGTTGCGGAAAAAATTGATGGGCCAAGATGGGATTTAGCCAAAAAACATTACACCAAGCGACAAAAACCGGAGCCCAAAGAAGGCGACGATGTGCTGGGCGGCGATTCGTGGTATACCCTTAAACCGAAGATCTTTGAACTCATCTACGAAAAACACTTCGGGTTTGAAAAACAGAAACTGGAACTTTAGCCGCTAGCGGGCTAAAATGGCCTTATGAAATGGAAACTTCCGCCGAAAATTAAGATTTATGAGGCTTTGGGCTGTATCGCCGATGGGCGCATGACCGTAGAAGGCAATACTGCTAAAATTTATTCATCAAGCGGGAACAAGTTTTATACCGTCACTTATGACCCTGAACAGAACGCCATCATGGCGAATGATAATGGTTCGTATTGGCGGGGATATCTAGGGTATCCGGCAATTGCGTTTTTAATGCAAAGTGGGGTTATTTTGTTTGATCCGGCATTTGCCGAAGCGTTAAAAGGGATTCACTGGAAAAACGTAAATACTAAATTCAAAAACGACTTTGATAAAACCGCCGAATATGTCCACTCACTCCTTGAGTTAAAAAACGTTTCGTTGGAAGATTTTTTGAGCGAGGTAGACAGAATCTTTGATCAAATAGAAAAACTAAATTTATCCCTTTTGGGACAAAAAATACTTCCACCTTCGGGAGAATAAAACTATGAAATATAACAAACTTGTTCGTGACAAGATTCCGGAGTATATAAAAAGTAAGGGCGGCACGCCAGTAATCCATGTTTCTGACGAAAAAGAGTACTGGCAGAAACTCAAAGAGAAATTAAATGAAGAAGTGGCGGAATTTCAAAAAGACGAAAATATTGAGGAATTTGCGGATATTCTAGAAGTCTTAGAAGCTATACAGAATTTTAAAAGTTTTAAAGTAGACGAAGTTCAGCAAACTAAATCTGAAAAAGCCGAAGAAAAAGGTAAGTTTGAAAAGCGGATTATTTTAGAGGAATCATAAAATGCCCGAGCAAAACTTATACCAAATTGCTATTACGGCGATTATCGTCAAAGACGGAAAGTATTTGATTACCCGCCGGGCAATGCAAAAGAAAAAGTGGCTGGGGAAGTGGACCGTCCCGGGAGGCAAGCTGGAACGAAGCGATTATGAATCATTGCCCAAAGACACAGTGAACGCCTGGTATAACATTCTTGAGAGGACCGTCCGCAGGGAAGTCAAAGAAGAAGTCGGACTGGAAATAAAAAATATTGATTATCTTACAAGTTTGATCGGTGAGTACGGGGCTGATGTTCCACACTCTCTTATTATCTCTCTCATTGCAGACTGGGATTCCGGCGAGATTAAGTTGCAGGAAGAAGAAACCGATCAGTATGCCTGGGTGACACTCGAAGAAGCTAAAAATTATGAACTGATTCATGGCATTCGTGAAGAACTTGTAATGGCTGAAGATTACAGGAGTGGTAAAAGGGGAGATTGGAAAAGAAATAATGACTAAGCCGATTAAAATATCTCGTTCTGGCTTAAAACTATTCTTGGAATGTCCGAGGTGTTTTTGGCTAGACCTTCACCATAAGATTAAACGTCCGCCGCCGTATCCGTATACGCTTGCCGCCGCGGTGGACTACTTGGTTAAGCAGGAATTTGATAAATATCGTGAGAAGGGCAAACTGCCGCCAATTTTTGCCGCGCAGAAAATAAAGGCCAAGTTGTACGCGGGTGAAGACCTTGCAACCTGGCGAAACAACTTTAAAGGAATTTCGTTTATGGACGACGACCTAAATGCCTCGCTCTACGGCGCGGTAGACGATATTCTTGAATTTCCAGACGGCTCGCTGGCGGTGGTGGATTATAAGTCAACCGGTTCGCGCGAAATCACCGTTTACGACGACTACCGAAAACAGATGGACACCTACGCCTACATTTTAGAAAGAATGGGGCACAAAGTTCATCCCGAGGCGTATTTTGTTTTTTACCAGGTAGACAAAACAGGCTGTGGATTCAAGAATGCGCTTCCGTTTAACGAAGAAATTCGCGCGGTTACGATCGATCCGTCTTGGGTTCCCGAAGCTTTTGAAAAGGCAATTGCGCTTGCTCGCCAAAAAACCGCTCCGGCGGCGGCTCCCGAGTGTAAGCATTGCGCGTACGTCGGCGCAGCCTCAATCCATGGAGGATTTGAAACCCATGATACTCAATCCGACCAAAATTATGTGCTTGTGGAGGAGGAATAAAATAGTTATTCACAACTTGCTTGTTGCGCGCCATGGCAGAGGTATAATAGGTGTATATGACGGCGTCCAAAACGCTGCGTGCAGAATGGGGGTGTGTAACCTAATGAACAAGTTGACCTGGTGGCTGCTTATTATCGGCGGTCTTAATTGGCTTCTCGCTGGTGTGTTCCAGTGGGATATTGGCCAGTTATTTGGAGGTATGGATGCGGTAGTCTCGCGGATTATTTACATCCTCGTTGGCCTCTCCGCGCTGTATCAGCTCTTTGCTGGCAAATCCAGCTCGAGCATGATGTAACTGCAAGACCGATGCCTCGAGGCACAGGTCGTTAGGTTACTCACACAGAAAAAGGCGATAACGCCTTTTTCTGTTTTTAGCTCAGCATGTTATTCTTAATCTGAATTATATGTCCGCTCCACGACTAACCGCCGAACATTTTTATAAGTTTTTTCAATGTCCGCATTGGATTTGGTACGACATTTACGCGGACGCCAAACATAAACGGGAAACCCCGCCGCTTTTGGACATGATTTATCGCGGCAAAGCGACGAATACCGATGCTGCTCTCCGCCCGCACAAAGAATTTGAAGAAATTAAACCTGAGATGCTCCGCGATCTGGAAGAAGGCTTCACCGCTACCTTGGAACTGATGCGCAAGGGAAAGAATATTTATCACGGCGTTTTAATGCACACCGATTGGGCGGGCATTCCGGATTTATTAGAAGCGCGCCCGGGAAAATCAAACCTTGGCGATTGGCACTATGTGGTTTATGACGTACAAAGTTCGCTTGATCTGCGCGACGAATATAAGTTTCCGCTGGTGTTCTACAGTTTAATTCTGGAACAGATTCAGGGTGTTCGGCCGAAGGAGGCTTATGTAATTGATCCGCAGGGGAGTGAGCGCTCATTTTTGGTTGATGATTTTGTAGATCGCTTTCATATGACCCGCCAGGAAATAGAAAAAATCCTTGAAGGCGAAAAACCGGCGCCGTTTTTAAAAGCCGGTTGCCGCCGGACGCCATGGTATTCGCTTTGTCTATCCGGCGCCCAAGAATGCAACGATGTGTCCCTGATATATCGCTTAAGTCAAGGAGACCAAAAGCGTCTTTACGATGCCGGCATACGAACAGTAAGCGATCTTGCTAATGCTGACATGGATAACCTGCAGGGCAAGTTGGAAGACTGGCCGTTTGATAAACTGGTCCGTTTTTCAAATCAAGCCAAAGTTTTAGTATCCGGCCAGCCGCTTGTTATCCGCAAGCCAGACTTTCCGGATGTAAAAACGGAGATTTACTTTGATATAGAAAGTGACCCAACCCACGATACTGATTACCTGCTTGGTGTTCTGACTAAAAATACTGAAACGGGAGAGACGGCGTACAAAAGTTTTGTTGCCGAAGATAAGGCCGGCGAGCAAAAGATGTGGCAGGATTTTCTGGATTTTCTGGCAGGCCTGGAAAACTTTGTTATTTACCACTACGCCTTTTATGAGAAGCAGGTTTTTGACCGCCTGGCGTTAAAATACGGAGCGCCAACTGAGCTTGCCGATAAATTTAGAACAAATACGATTGACCTGCACTTAAAATTGGTTGATTCCGTTGTTCTTCCGTTATATTTCTATACCCTAAAAGATGTTGGCCGTTTCGTGGGCTATGAATGGAGAGATCCGAACGCGGGCGGAGCGGAGTCTATTGTTTGGCGCACGGAGTGGTTAGATTCCGGCAACCAGGCAATTTTAGATAAACTCGTTCAATACAACGAAGATGACGTTCGTGCGACCATGTTGGTAAAAGAATGGCTTGTCGGCCAAAAACCGACCAAGCACAAAGAGAAGCTTGAAGAGGGAATTCAAATTTCGGAAGAGTAGACTGGAAAAATCATAACTCTTGCAATTTAAAAAGTAATCTGGTTTAATCCATCCAGAATAATTTTACGCATGAAGCGAAACGGCTACATTTTAATCGGAGTCTTAGTGGTCACTTTAATTCTCGGGGCTTTTGACGCCCCTCAATTTGTAAATAAAGTTTTAGATTGGAAGGGCGGCTTGTTCGGCCTGAACCTGCCCCATGTTCCTAACACGCCGTTTCGTTTGGGACTTGATTTGGTGGGCGGAACCCACCTTGTTTATGAGGCAGACCTCGCGCAAATCGGCGGCCAGAGCGCAAGCGAAGCCATGGACGGCGTACGCGATGTAGTTGAGCGACGCGTGAACATATTCGGTGTTGCAGAACCGGTAGTGCAGGTGGCCGGTAAAAATCAGCTTATCGTGGAGCTTGCCGGAATCAGCGATGTAAACGAGGCCATCAAGCTTATCGGCGAAACTCCGTTTCTAGAATTTAAAGAATTAAAGCCCGGTGCTAATTTGTCCGAAGGGCAGGAGGTTAAGATTGACGATGTTTTTATTGCGACCGGGCTTAACGGCAAGCACCTTCAGCGCGCGCAGGTAGTTTTTGACCCGAATACTCTCCGCCCGCAAGTACAGCTGAATTTGTCCGAAGAAGGCGGAAAGTTATTTGCCCAAATCACCAAGCGCAATATCGGCAAACAGGTTGCAATCTATTTGGACGGCGTTGTCATCAGCGCTCCGGTGGTTGAATCAGAAATTGCCAACAACCAGGCGGTTATCACGGGAAACTTTACTCCCAACGAGGCTAAACTTCTTGCGACGCGCTTAAACTCTGGCGCTCTGCCGGTTCCGATTAAGCTCGTTTCCCAGCAGACCGTCGGCGCTTCGCTCGGCGCAGAATCTTTGGATAAAAGCTTAAAAGCGATCATGTACGGCTTCCTCCTGGTGGCGATTTTCATGATCTTGTTCTACCGGTTGCCGGGTTTCGCATCAATTCTCGCCCTCGTGGTATACGTGGTCGTTGTCGGCGCAATCTACAAATTCCTGCCGGTTACGCTCACCCTTGCCGGTATTGCTGGATTTATTCTGTCTCTTGGTATCGCAGTTGATGCCAACGTGCTTATTTTTGCCCGTATGCGCGAAGAAATTAGTGAAGGCAAACCTCTTTCTGTCGCTATGCATGAAGGTTTCCGCCGCGCCTGGCTCTCCATCAGAGACAGCCACGTTACCACGCTTATCGGTGCGGCCGGTTTGTACATCTTTACTACGTCAATCGTGAAAGGTTTTGCGCTTACGCTTAGCGTCGGCGTGCTTACCAGCTTGTTTACCGCGACGGTTGTTACCAGAACGATTCTGTATTTTGTGAGCGGACCAAAATGGGAGAAACACATGTGGCTTTTCAAATAAAGAAATGAAACGGATTTACTCAATAATGTTCGGAGTTTCAATGACGCTTACCATCTTGGCGATAGTTGCGCTTGCTTCGTATGGTTTGCGCCTTGGAGTTGATTTCCGGGGCGGCAGCGTTCTTGAGATTTCTTTCTCAGCTGGCCGTCCGGAAATAAACAGCATTCAAACGATTCTCGGCGGGGCCAGCCTTTTGAGCAAGGATTTTTCTATCACCCCGTCGCAAACAAACGGCATCATTGTTAGAACTGGTGAATTGAGCGAAGCACAGCATCAGGCGGTCATCGCATCCCTTAAAAACGCTTTTCCAAAAGCGGGACTTACAGAACAAAAGTTTGATTCGGTCGGTCCGACCGTAGGCAAAGAACTGGAGAGCCGGAGCACAAAGGCGGTAATTTTTGTTCTCGTCGCAATTGTTATATACATCGCTATTGTGTTTCGCGGCATGTCGCGCGTACTGTCGCCATGGATTATGGGCATTGCGGCCATCATCGCGTTGCTACATGACGTGATCCTTCCGCTCGGCATCTTCGCGCTTCTCGGGCATACCGCCGGCATTGAAGTGACCGCCGTGTTTGTGGCAGCCATCCTGACGATTCTTGGCTATTCAATTTCAGACACGGTTGTCGTTTTTGACCGTGTCCGAGAGAATGTACTGCGTAAAAATAGTCAGGATACTTTTTCGGCCACCGTACATAAAAGTATCATGCAAACCCTTGTTCGGTCCCTCAATACTAGTGCTACGACGCTGTTGTCATTGATCGCTGTTTATTTCTTTGGTGGCGAGAGCGTTAAATACTTCGCCTTGGCGCTTATTATAGGTATCATCGCCGGCACCTATTCTTCAATCTTCATTGCCTCGCCGATCCTGGTTTGGTGGTCAGGCAGGAAGAAGAGGTAATCCACACCCAATATTGACGCATTTGAATAATAATGATATTATCTAAATAACGTGTTTCGTGGGGTAACCCCCTGGGTTGATCGCCGGACACACCTAAAAGTATGGCAATGAAAGAATCAAAAACTATCCGCTCTACCGTAGCCAGTTTGGTGAAGGTTTTAGCAACCCGAAACCGGGACATAATCACCCGCCGCTTTGGACTTCAGACCGGCGAACGCGAAACTCTGGAATCTATCGGTCAGAGCTATGGCATTACTCGCGAACGCGTCCGCCAGATTGAAGAGTTTACCAAGGCCCATCTAACCAAGGCTATCGTTGAATCAAAGGATGTTCATGCCTACACGGATGTCGTTTCTAAGTTTTTAAACTCCGAAAGCGGGATTGCCAGCGAAAAGAGACTCTTCCAAGAATTCAGCGGAAGCCATACTCCTTCCGTATCCAATGCTTCCCTGTCATTTTTACTGACAATGGCTGGTAGCCTTATCCACTCAGAAGAGAACGACCGTTTTGAATCTTTCTGGGCGGTATCAAAGAAGCATGCCGAAGATTTTCGTTCTGCCGCCGATAAACTCAAGGAAATATTTTCAAAGCATGCCAAGCCGGTTGCCGTTGCTTCATTAGCGTCTTTTGCTTCTTCAAACGGGGCTTCCTACCCGTCTCAATACTTGGAAGCCATCATGGCTATTTCAAAAGAAACCGGCCGAAATATTTTCGGCGAGGTTGGGCTGGCTTCCTGGGCCGAAGTAAATCCTAAGGGTGTACGCGACAAGGCCTATTTGGTAATGCAGCGCGAGGGCAAGCCCCAGCATTTCACAAACATCGCAAAGCTTATTGCCCAAGCTCGCTTTGATGACTCAAAAAGGGTAAATATCCAAACCGTCCATAACGAACTGATTAAAGACAAGCGCTTCGTGCTTGTAGGCCGCGGCATGTACGGTCTTTCAGAGTGGGGCTACAAGCCGGGCACCGTAAAAGACGTTCTAGTTGATATTCTCAAGGGTTCCCGCCAGCCGCTTCAAAAAGCTGATTTGGTTGCCAAGGTTCTCAATGTTAGAATGGTTAAGGAGAATACAATCCTCCTTAATCTTCAGGACAGCTCCTCGTTCACAAAGAACGACGACGGTACTTACGAAGTCCGCAAGGCCTAAACCGTTACGGGGCGTCCGCTCCGATGCATGAATTTTTCGCTGATTGATGCCGTCAAAACGGCGCTCCCTGCAGCTTTAAGCTATTGGTGGGTCTACCTGCCGGTGATTTTGGCTTTGATTCTCTGGGAAGAGTGGAAAGATTATAGGCAAGACGCCTATATAAGCAGTATGGAATGGGTTCTGTTGGAAATTACCCCTCCGCCTGAAGTTCAGCGCAGCCCCAAGATAGCTGAAAACATGTTTGCCGGTTTTCACGGCATTTATTCAAAGTCTCTCATCTGGAAAAAACAATTTTTTGGAGGCAAGGTTCCGGACTGGTTTTCGTTTGAAATTGTCAGTAACGCCGGAGATATTAAGTTTTTCGTACGCTCCACAAAAGAAAACCGAAATCTTGTTGAGTCAATTATCTTTGCTCAATATCCGGACGCGGAAATAAAAGAAGCGGAAGACTACGTTTCACAATTGCCGGAATCCTTAACCGGAAGCGACTATGATATTTTCGGAACGGAGCTGATTTTTACCAAAGAGGACGCTTATCCCATTAAAACCTACCAATTTTTTGAAGAAGATTCCGGCAAAGACGAATTTGTAAGAAGCGATCCTTTGGCGCCACTAGCAGAAGTTATGAGCGCGCTTGGTCCCGGAGAACATCTCTGGCTCCAGCTGGTTGCCCGGCCCACGGGTGCAGACTGGACAAAAGATGCGCAGAAAATCGTAGATAAAATTATAGGCAAAGAAGCTAAGAAACTACCGTCCAGCGGCCAAAAAATCGTGGGCGGCATTGATGAAGCGCTCTCTGGTTTAGGACTCTTGCCTAAAGCTGGTGAGGCGAAGGAAGAGAAAAAAGACAAAGCCGAGTTTAATGTTCAAAAACTAACACCGGTTCAGAAATCCGTTTTGGAGCAAATTGAAACGAAGATGGCTAAACTTGCGTTTAAAGCCGGCCATCGGTTTATGTACGTGGCGCGCAAGGACGCTTTTAACAAATCGCGCGTACCAACGGTTATCGGCATGTTCAAACAGCTTTACTTTAACAATATGAACTCGTTCAAGCCGAACAGTGATATAACCACCAAAGACGACGGCATACTCAAATGGCTCTTTCCGTCCGACACTGGATTTTTTTCCGAAGAAAGGACGATAAAAAAGAAGAGAAAGATATGGAAGGAGTATAAGAAGCGCAAATTCGTAAAAAAAGTAAATATTTTGAATATAGAAGAAATGGCTACATTGTGGCACTTACCGGGCCTGGCAATCAGGGCTCCTTTATTCCCGCGCGTTGAGGCGTCCAAGGGCCAACCGCCAAGCGGCCTTCCGACTCGGTAGTATTCTTATATGGAGGAAAACGACAATAATCCAGTTACTCTCTTCGGCCAAGTAAACTTCCGCAATCGGGATACGCTTTTCGGTATCAAGATGGATGATCGCCGTCGGCACATGTACATCATCGGAAAGACCGGCATGGGGAAGTCGGAACTTTTGAAAGCGCTGGCGATCCAGGATATTCAAGACGGACGGGGGCTGGCTTTTATTGATCCGCACGGTGACCCGGTCAACGACCTCTTGGATTACATTCCGGAAAACCGGCTTAAAGATGTAATTTACTTCAATCCTGCCGACCTTGAACACCCCATCTCGTTTAATGTCATGGAGCATGTTGATTTTGATAAGCGCCATCTGGTCGCCGACGGATTACTGGCGGTGTTCAAAAAAATCTGGGTGGATGCCTGGTCCGCCCGCATGGAGTACATTCTGAACTATACGATTCTTGCGCTCCTTGAAATGCCCGGCGCCACGCTTTTGGGTATCAACCGCATGCTTGCGGAAAAAGACTACCGTAGAGAAGTTATTGAACACATCACCGATTCAGAAGTAAAAGCCTTCTGGACCAAAGAATTTGCAGGCTATACCGAGCGATATACTGCCGAAGCGGTGCCGGCCATTCAAAACAAGATCGGTCAGTTCGTTTCAAACCGGCTTGTGCGCAATATCGTAGGCCAGACAACTTCCTCGTTTGATATGCGGGAGGCCATGGATCAAAGCAAGATTCTTTTGGTGGACGTCTCCAAGGGGCGCGTCGGCGAAGACGCTTCACGGTTGTTGGGAGCTTTACTCGTAACAAAAATTCAACTTGCGGCGATGTCCCGTATTGATATACCAAAAAATGAACGTCGGGACTTCGTGCTTATTGTAGACGAGTTCCAAAACTTTGCCACCGCATCGTTCGCTAACATTTTGTCCGAGGCTCGCAAGTTTAATTTGTCGCTCGTTGTTGCGCACCAATATGTCGCCCAAATGGAGGAAGAGGTGGCGGATGCGGTATTCGGCAACGTCGGCACCATCGTTGCTTTCCGTGTTGGCGCGGAGGATGCCGAAATGATTGAAAAGGAATTTGCCCCGGAATTTTTGGCGGAAGACATTGTTAATCTCGGTAAACGCCAGATATATTTAAAACTTATGATTGATGGGGTTGCCTCGCGCGCTTTTTCCGCAATGACGATGGACACACCAAAACCATTAGAACACAGTCTGCGCGAACAGATTATTGATGCGTCTCGCGCGTCATACACCCGTCCAAGGGAAGAGGTTGAAACGGCTATTACCGAATGGCGTGGCGTGAGCGGTCCAGGGAGCTCTTCGGTCCCAGTACAGCCTCCCAGACAGCCGTACAGAGATGAACGTCCAGATTCTCGCCCAAGGCACAGAAATAGAAAACCAGCCGGTAGCCTTGCGTCGCAGGGCGACAATCAGGATCAGCCCGGAATTCCTTTGAGGGAGGCATTTTCAAGCGAACCCGCGGATTTCAAACGCCAAAAGGGCGATCAAAATAATAGCCAGCCTGCTGGCAAATCAAAACCTGGCAATCTCGGCGATCTTCGCCAGGCCATCCAAGAAGCGCTCGGAAAGAAAGAGGGAAACTAACACCAACATTCATGTCCGCCCCCCGGGATTTGAACCCGGAACCAACGGCTTAAAAGGCCGCTGCTCTACCGTTGAGCTAAGGGCGGATCTCCTACGCGCTAGGCTTCGGAAGACCGACGGTTGGACAAAGTTTAGCAGAAAAGGTCTTATTTTTCAACTTTGTTATATAATAATTTCGTGCTAGGATAACCGCGTCCAATGAAGCAGATCCCAATACTCTCAACCAAAGACCTCGCCGGAAAAGAAGTTGAACTATTCGGCTGGGTTGCAAATCGTCGTGACCACGGCAAACTTGTTTTTATTGACCTTCGCGATAGAACCGGAGTGATTCAGGTTGTCTTCGGTCCGTTTACCCCGGATTGCTACGAGCTTTCTCAAAAACTACGAAACGAGTGGGTTGTTCGCGTTAAAGGGCTTGTTAAAGAGCGCCCTGAAAAAATGGTTAATCCGGATATTCCAACCGGAAAAATTGAATTTGAGCCGAAAGAGCTGGAAGTTTTAAATGAATCAGCCACCCCGCCTTTTCCGCTTGATGGCGACGGCTACGACATCGGCGAAGAAAACCGTCTTCAATACCGCTATCTTGATCTGCGCCGAGAGCGTCTGGTAAAAAATCTAGCCCGCCGGCATGAAACCCAGCTATTTGTCCGCAACTGGCTTTCCGAAAAGGGTTTTTACGAAGTTGAAACTCCAATCTTAACCAAATCCACTCCCGAAGGCGCACGTGACTATGTCGTTCCATCCCGTGTTCATGAGGGTAAATTTTACGCCCTTCCGCAGTCGCCCCAGCAATACAAACAATTATTAATGTCGGCAGGTGTAGAAAAGTACTTTCAGTTCGCCCGCTGTTTCAGGGACGAGGATACGCGCGGTGATCGTCAGCCGGAGTTTACCCAGCTGGACATGGAAATGAGTTTTGTAGACCGCGAGGATGTTATGGCGCTTAACGAAACGCTCTTAATTGAACTTGTTACCAAGCTGTACCCGGAGAAGAAAATCCAAGAGGTCCCTTTTCCAAGGATTTCATATGCCGAGGCCGTGTCTAAATACAAAACTGACCGCCCTGACTTGCGCAAAGACGCAAGCGATCCGAATCTGCTCGCATTCTGCTGGGTTATTGATTTTCCGTTCTTTGAAAAAGCCGACGGTGAAGGGTTAAGCCACAACCGATGGACTTTTACCCACAACCCGTTCTCCGCTCCCATACCGGAACACATTGATGATCTAATAGGGGGTAGAAATACAGAAAGTATTTTAACTACTCAGTATGATGTGGTTTTAAACGGTTTTGAAATTGGAGGAGGGAGTATTCGTAATCACAAGCCAGAGTTATTGGAAAAAGTATTTCAAACCCTGGGATATCCCATAGAAACTATTCAGGCAAATTTCGGCCACATGCTTGAGGCGTTCCGTCTGGGTACGCCTCCGCACGGCGGTATTGCTTGGGGATTTGATCGGTTAATGGCAATCCTGCAAAATGAACCGAACATCCGCGAGGTTATTGCATTTCCGAAAACCGGTGATGCGCGCGATCCGATGATGGATAGTCCGTCGGAACTGGAACCGCGCCAACTAAAAGAGCTCCATATTAATCTAGCTAAGAAATAAATCCGGCTTATGCCCAGGAAGCTCTTAATGCTGACAATTGTAGTCGTGGCGCTAGCGGGGGTTAATCTTTTTTTTGTTTTTAAAGCGCCGGAAGTTCAAACAGACGGCCAGGCGCGTCTTGTCCCATTCATCCCGGTCGCACAAGCGGCGCAAGTTTATGTTCTGCCGGTTTCTGAACCGAGTTATCTGCCGATCTTGGATACTAATTTAGCAAAACCTTCCATCGGCGCCGCAGCGGCGCTAGTCTACGATGCCCGTTCGTCACGTCTCCTATATGCGAAGAACACCAGCGCCCAGCTTCCAGTCGCATCGCTTACGAAGATTTTAACTGCGGCAACAGTTCTTGATCTTCTCAGGCTGGATGACGTCGCTACCATAGAAAAAACTGCGATCAGGGTGGATGAAGAAAAACAGGACTTGTATCTGGGCGAACGGATAACCATTCGCAACCTGTTGTCGTATATGCTCATTCCGTCATCCAACGATGCCGCTTACGCCTTGGCCGATTATGCAAAAACACAGGGTATTGATCTGGTGGTCGCCATGAACGCAAAAGCTGCCGAGCTTGGAATGGGGGATTCAAAGTTTCTTGATCCTGCCGGCCTCAACGACGAAGCTTATTCAACGGCATATGATATGGCCGTTTTGGTGGGCAAGGTTTTGGGCCGCCGCGAAATCTGGGATGCCCTTACCCAGTCGGAAATTTCAATAACTTCGGTTGATGGCGCATTTACTCACCAAGCCAAGAACACTAACCAGCTCTTATCTTCCGTTTCTAACGTCAAAGGGGGTAAAACCGGCTATACAGAGAAGGCGCTGGGGTGTATGATACTCCTCGTAGATGTGCCCGGCCGACAAGATACGCTGGTGAGCATAGTACTCGGCTCAAGCGACAGGTTCGGCGATACCAGAAAACTTATTGATTGGACGCTGGCGGCCTATCGCTGGGAATAATTCAATGCCCTCATTTCCGGAACAATTCACAATTTTCAACGTCGTTCGCTTGTTTATTGTAGCCACACTGGCTTTTTTTGTTAACATAATAATCACTCATTTTTGGACCAAAATTCTTTATAAATACTTCAGACCGGGTAAACAGATTGAACGCGCCGAGACCCCGATATTCAATGCGCTTCACAAGAAAAAAGAAGGAACGCCCACAATGGGCGGTTTGCCGATCTGGCTTACTGTTACGGTCCTAACCCTAGTATTCTGGTTTTTGTCCGATACGGTAGACGGCTTCTGGTCCAAAGTTAATTTTCTGTCGCGCGGCCAGACCCTTTTGCCACTCGGATTTATGATCGTGGCTGGGTTGCTGGGGATGGCAGACGATGTATTGGGAATATTTAAGCGCGGAGGGTTAAGTCTTACTAAGCGTTTACTTATTTATACCGCGCTCGCGATAGTCGGCGCATGGTGGTTTACCGCTAAGCTGGATTGGAACGTAATTAATATTCCTTTTCTTGGAGATATTATGGTTGTTTGGTGGGCGTATGCGCTGTTCTTTATATTTGTAATTGTTGCTACCGCATTTTCAATGAATGAGACTGACGGCTTAGATGGTCTTTCCGGTGGAGTATTTATGACCATCCTGGCCGCCCTAACTGCTATTGCATTTGATCAATCTAAAATGGATTTAGTCGTATTCTTATCCGCGATTATGGGCGCATTGGTTGCGTTTTTGTGGTTCAATATTTATCCGGCAAAATTCTTCATGGGCGATACGGGTGTTATGGCGCTTGGTTTTACGGTTGGCGTGGTTGCGATGCTCACAAATACACCACTTCTTCTTATTCTCATTGCCGTGATTCCCTTAATAGAATCGCTCTCGGTTATTATACAGTTGCTGTCAAAAAAGATCAGGAAAAAGAAAGTTTTTCCGTCCACGCCGATCCATCACACCTTTGAAGCGTTAGGCTGGCCGGAGACCCAAATTACCATGCGTTTTTGGATGATTAACGCCATTGGGGCAATCGTTGGGCTGGTGATCTTCCTTGTAGACTCAAAAATTCCACCACTTCTCTAGGTTTTATGATAAAATAGCCGCATGACCAAGCGGCTTGCCTGGATTGTTGGAATTCTCATTGTTTTTGGGCTTATCATGCTCTCCTCGGCCGGCGTCGTGGAGGGCCAAAAGCGTTTTGGCGACCCAAATTACTTTATCCGCCACCAGTTTCTATTCGGAGTTTTGCCGGGGCTGGTTACAATGTATCTTTTTTCACGCCTGAACTATCAATTCTGGAGGAAGATTTCCCTTTTCTTTCTGGTTTCCGCATTTATTCTAACGGCGCTGGTGTTCTTGCCAGGTTTTGGAATAGTTTTAAATGGTGCCCGGAGCTGGCTTTCGTTCGGTGGCTACACTTTTCAGCCGGTAGAGGTTCTTAAATTAGCCCTTATTGTTTATTTGGCGGCATGGTGTTGCGGCAGAGACGAAAGGGTTCGCAAATGGAGTTACGGTATCACGCCCTTTCTTATTGTTATGGGCGTTGCCGGAGCGCTGCTTATTTTCCAGCCCGACATAGGAGGATTAATTCTTATTTCCGCAATAGGTCTTGGCGTATATTTTCTCGCCGGAGTGCCGATGCGCGATCTGGCGATCGTGGTAATGGTTGGTCTTGTTGTCGTGGCGGGAATGGTCGCCCTGGAACCGTATCGCTTAAACCGAATAAAGGTTTTTATAGATCCCTCAATTGATCCGCGGGGGATTTCGTACCAAGTCAACCAATCTTTAATTGCGATAGGTTCGGGCGGTTTATTCGGGGTGGGCTACGGCGACAGTACCCAAAAAACTGGCTTTCTGCCGGAGGCAATCGGAGATTCAATATTTGCCATTATTGCAGAGGAGCTTGGATTGGTGGGTTCCCTTTTTGTGGTTGGACTTTTTCTTGCTCTTTGTAACACGCTTGTCATTATTGCCAAAAGAAGCGGCGACAGATTCGGTAGACTCTATGTGCTTGGTGTGACGGTGTGGATTACATCCCAGGCATTTGTAAATATGGCCGCTGTTTCTGGGGTTGCTCCGCTAACAGGATTACCTCTGCCATTTATAAGTTATGGTGGCACGGCAATGATTACGCTCTTGGCCGCACTCGGAATAGTGTTCAATGTAGCCAAACAGTCTGAATAAACTAAAACCCGCCGAGAGGCGGGCTTTAGGAGTTAGAATTCTATTTGCTTTTTAGCAGTCTTGTGGCTCGTGATTTTAAGCGGTTGGCTTTGTTCTTTTTTATGACCCCGCTCTTGGCCGCCTTGTCTACTTTCTGGTACACCTTGCGAATAAGTTCTTCGGCTTCTTTCATTTTACCGGCGGCAAAGAGTTTTTTAAACTCTTTCATCGCGTTCTTGTACGCGTTTTTCTTGCTTAAGTTGCGGGCTTGGCGGCGCTTTGACTGGCGCAGGGCTTTTTCAGCTGATTTAGTATTTGGCATTTCTCGGCGAAGGTTCCGGTTAGGTCGCCCGCGAGGGTTCCCATAAATAATCCCTTATGCTCGCGAGTTATTTATGGGATACGCGTTGGTGACCACCGGAATCGCTGTCGTTGTTTAGATTTTGATAACCTAAAGATTCTAGCATATTTACCCAGAAAAACAAGGGGTATTGTTGACCAGTATCTTTGTGTGGAGTATCATGTAGGTTAATGATTGGAAACGATTCTAAATTAAGCCTTAAACATCAAGTTCTCGCATTTGCGGCTATTCTTGGCGTCCTTACAATCGGCCCAGCAATTATGGATCATGGCATGGCGCATAGCGCCGGATGTATTGCCGCCGTTCTTGAGGGCGGAATTTGTCCGGATGTTATGGACGGGTTAAATCTGGTCAATCTGCATGCCGAAGCGTTTCAAACCTTTTACTCATTTGTCTCAATAACGGAAGCAGCTGTTTTATTTGTTTTTGCGTCACTTTTGGTTTGGATCTGGCATCTTAGCAAGGCCGATCTTGGGGTGGCTAAACTTAAGCGTGTTTGGTTTCGCCTTCGGAAGTCAGTTGCGTTTGTTTCTCCACCGATCAAGATAAATCTCTTGCGCTGGTTTTCGTTTCACGAGAATAGCCCCGCGTTCATAGAATGACGCCGGAATAAACCGTTTGTCTAACGGATGTTTCCGCGCGTCAATAGCCCCCTTGAGGGGTTTTGTTGTGTATTAACTAAAACATCCTATGAAACAACGAACTATATTCTTAACTCTTGCCGGAACCCTGGGATTTATCATAGTCCTTGCTTGGGTTGCACGGCCAGGTGTGCCTAAAGATGAACCGGTGGTAGAAGGAACTTCAATTTCCGCCGGAACCCTGGAAGCAAAAGAAAGCGCGTATGACTTCGGAACGATCTCAATGAAGGCAGGCAAGGTTAGCCATGTCTTTAGCGTCAAAAATGTCGGCGCGGATCCGGTGACGATCGCTAAAATGTACACTTCGTGCATGTGCACGACTGCGTTGCTTAAGGTTGGAGAAAAACAGATCGGTCCTTATGGAATGCCAGGCCACGGAGCGATACCGAGGATAGATCAGCTCATAAACCCCGGTGAGGAAGCGACGGTTGAGGTTGTGTTTGATCCGGCAGCCCACGGTCCGGCCGGCGTCGGAAAAATCCAAAGAGTGGTAACACTTGAACAAAATGGTGCCAAACCGGTTGAGTTTAACTTTTCCGCGCTTGTAACCCCATAAACAGATGAACAAAAGATTATTCTTACTGATTTCTTTTGCGGTGGTGTTGTTTGGTGGAGTCATCTTCTTTAAGGTTGGCAATATTGGTACGGCCGCATTGTGGAGCGCCAGCAATGGCGGTCAGTGGCTTCTTCCTTTAGTTGGTGTTGCGGCGCTCATAGACAGCATAAATCCATGCGCGTTCTCAATTCTGCTTCTCACTGTCGCGTTTCTAGTGAGTATTGGAAAAGTGCGGGGTGGAATCCTAAAGATTGGCGGAGCCTATATCCTAGGCATCTTCATTGTCTATATCTTGATAGGACTGGGGATTCTCCAGGCTCTGCATCTGTTCAACACCCCGCACTTCATGGCAAAAGTCGGTGCGGGACTGTTAGTCGCCTTTGGAGCGATCAACCTGATAAATGAGTTCTTCCCTTCGTTCCCGATTAAGTTTCGCATTCCGCAAGCTGCGCACCATAAAATGGCCGAGCTTATGGAAAAGGCGTCTTTGCCGACGGCGTTCTTCCTGGGTGCACTTGTGGGGTTGTGCGAGTTTCCTTGTACCGGAGGCCCGTACTTAATGGTTCTTGGACTGCTTCACGACCAAGGAACATACCTATCGGGACTTGGATATCTGTTCTTGTATAATCTGATATTCATTCTCCCCTTGGCGGTAATTCTGTTAATCGCCAGCGACGCCAGCCTGCTTAACAAGGTGCAAGCCTGGAGAAAATCAGAAACCGGAAACATGAAATTATGGGGAAGCATAGCAATGGTCGCGCTGGGCCTTGCAATATTCCTTATCTAAAACCATGATTACCAAACAAAAATTTGAGGAACTAATAAGTAAGATTGAGAAAGCTAAAACATCCAGCGGGGTGGATCTTTCAACCGAAGAAGATCTAAGCATTGCTGTCATGAATCTGATTAGTCTGGAAGAACACTTCTTTTTTACCGGCGCCAGAACCGGCAAGCCCGAGTACTTTGACCTATTGGGCGAAGTACGCGAGGCGCGAAAGGCTCTGCTTGCGCGGATGATGGATAAAAACGAAGGCGAGACGTGGTGCATTGCTAAGCATCTTTTGGCGACAACCATGCGCTTAATTGAGGTTGGAACCAAACTTCGCGCTGACGGAAAAAAAGAAGAATCTGAAGACACATTCGGACATGCGTATAGGATATATTCTTTGTTCTGGGCGCTTCGCCTGAAACTGGTTGATGTTTCAGACCTCAAACAAGCGGCCGCCGACGAAAAGCCTTGGACACTGAACGATATCGTTAGCAAAATGGTTAATTGCTGTGATGAATAAAAAAATATTAATCACAATCGCCGTAGTAGTGCTTGCATCTGTGGCCGGTGTTCTCTTCTTCCGGCGGGATGAATCCAAAGCAAGCCTGGATGAATTTGCGCAGTGCCTGACGGATAAAAACGCCGTAATGTATGGGGCTGAGTGGTGTGCCCACTGCCAAAACCAGAAAAAAGAATTCGGCGATTCATTCAGGCTCGTATCTTATGTAGAGTGTCCGCAAAACACCCAGACATGCCTTGAAAAAGGGATAAGCGGTTACCCGACCTGGATTCTTGCGGATGGCCAAAAACTTGTCGGCGAACAGGAACTTGAAAAGCTGTCTCAAAAAACTGGCTGCGCATTGCCGCAGGCAAAGTAATAATTAAACCAACCTTAAAATGGAAATAGAAAACCATACACAAACAAACGAAACCCCGGCTGTCCAGGCGGCCGGGTTAGCTGGAAGGAATTACATCTTTCCGTCCAGTCTTGTTATTGCGATTGCGATTGTTGCGGGCGCTTGGATATATACAAATGGGTATAGTCGCCAGGACGCGCCGTTAAATAACGCCGAGGTTGCAAAACTTGAGAAACAAGTTTTGCCGGCGGACGGAGTTGAGCTTCCGGTAAAATGGGGCGATTTAGGAAAGCGGATGATTGACGCAGGAGTTATTGATCAGACCAAGTTTGAAGAGCTTTACGCACAAAGAGGGGGAATTGATGAAAAAACCACGCGCTTATTAAATCAATCAGATAACGGGAAGATTGTTATAAACCAAGAAAATGCTGGAACCTTACTGAACCTGCTTTGGGCATTGGGCCTTGGAAACAAAAACGAGATCTTAGAAAAGGGTCCGATGACGGATAAGACCTATGGCGGAGACGCCAGTCGCTTCGCGTCAACCGGCGGCTGGTCTCTTGCTCGGGGCCAGATAATGGATCACTACAGCATGCATAAGTTTATGTCTTTGACCCCGGAACAGCAGGCGCTGGTGGAAAGTACGAGTAAGGGGATTTATCGTTCATGCTGCAACAATTCAACCTACTTCCCGGACTGCAACCACGGCATGGCCATGCTTGGACTTCTGGAGTTAATGGCTTCCCAGGGCGTAAAAGAAGATGAAATGTATAAGGTAGCGCTTAAGGTAAATGCGTACTGGTTCCCGGATACCTACCTAACGATTGCAAAATACCTTAAAGCTCAAAACCAAAGCTGGGATAAAGCGGATCCAAAAGTCTTACTGGGCGAGAGTTATTCAAGCGCTTCCGGTTATCGTAAGATATTATCGGAAGTTGAGCCGGTTAAGCGTTCCAATGGCGGTAGTTGCGGGGTATAATTAAAGAGTATATTAAAACACCAATAATATGGATACTAACAAACTCATTATAGCTATCGTTGGAGCAGTTATCGTTTTCTTTGTGGGATACCAACTTGGTTCGGATCGTTCTGTGATTCCATCCAGTATGCATATGATGAACGGCGGGGCGATGAGTAATAACGACATGAACGGAATGATGCAAATGATGGAGGGTATGCTTGAAGGCAAGAAAGGCGCTGAGTTAGATGAAGCGTTTATTCAAACTATGATTCCCCATCATGCCGGAGCTGTTGCCATGTGCCAGCCTGTTCTCAAGGACGGCCAGCGCGAAGAATTAAAATCTCTTTGCCGCGGAATTGTTGAAGCGCAAAACAAGGAAATAAATATGATGAAGGAGTGGCAGGATCAATGGTTTCAGTAGTAAGTTGTAAATGGTCAATTTTATGTGAGCGTCTATAAGTATTTCACCCAGAAAAACTGTAAATTGGAAACTATGAAAAATCCAACATATTGGAAAAAACACTATGTTGTCCATGGAAACGCTGACGAAATTGAGCGGAATATCAAATCGGCTTCTTTCACTTCGGGCAGACAAAATTTCGAGCTTGTTTATTTTGAAACAAGCAAAAATGCCCCCAACATCCTCATTTCCGAAGGATCCGGCGGTCATGCATATGTTTTCGCGGAACTTGGGTACCTAATATATCTGCGCGGCTATAATGTGTTCATTATGCCTAAACATGGTGGGTATACGATTCAGGAATTGGTTCAGCGACACCGCGACGCACTGTCGCATATTGCAGAAAGTTATGACAACCGGATTGGCGTATTTGCTGAGGGGCTTGGTGGGTTTGCCGTTTTTTATCTGACTCTGGCCGGAAATGCCCCGATTGCAAGCGCTGTGTATCAAAATTCACCCGCATTGATCACTGATCCGGAATGGCAGAAGACAGCTATACAAGGTAAGCATTTTCTGGTGTTGCTTGGAAAATTGCTTGCAAAGTTCTTTCCACAGTTCCCATTCCCGATCTCTGCCTACTTGAATTGGACGGGGTTGATTGATCCGAAAGAAGGAAATCGGGTTACCGAAGACAAACTGGTGCGAGAAGGATACCTGTGTGACCCCGACTTTGACAAATGGTACCCACTTAAGGCTATTCTTTCTCTCATGACAACCCATCCACCCAAATCACTGGCAGAATTAAAAACTCCAACCATGTTTATGGTTGCGTTGCGGGGGTTCGGTGGAAGCGCTTACGTTAAGTATCTAAAAGATTTATACGCCCGATTACCGGTGATCAATAAAAAAGTAATGGAAATCGACGGGAGTGTTTATTGGATGCTCTCTCACCCAAAAGAAGCAGCAGAAGTAATAACTGGCCGGTTTAATGAAACTCTTTAGTGAAACTAAAAATCTGTGAAAGAAGAAAATAAAAAAACTCTGTCAGCCATTCTGTATTGGCTTTGCTGGCCGATACTCCTTGGTTTGATTGTGTATGTAGTCTTAAAGTTAATACAATAATCCTGTGGAAGAAAGCACCGAATATGAGAATTATGTTATGAACGACAGGGATAAAATTGAGCTCCGCTTCGACTAAGAGTTATACACAGGTCAGGTAGTTGACAGATGGGCTATAGGGGTATACCCTATTAAGGTAGGTCGATAATCTATTATTAATTACCCAAACTATGATGGATCAAAAGTTAAAACATCGCGCAGTTCATCGGGCAAAAATTATTGCTGGTCAGTTAGACGGTCTCATTAAAGCTATTGAGAAAGAGGAATATTGTCCCACCTTGTTGGAGCAATCTCTCTCGATTCAAAGGTCGCTCAAGAGCCTCGACAGCTTTCTTTTAGAGAATCATCTCCGCACCCACGTCAAACACCAAATGCAAAACAAGGATAGCGACGAGAAGGCAGTCAAAGAATTGATCAGGATTTACACGTTATCAAATAAGTAGCATGAAAAAATCATCGTTCATTCATAACGTATCCATTGTCATCGGCATTTGGGGCGCCCTCGCCCTCATTGCCGCATGGATCGCGGGAGAAGGGGGTACCACGTTCGGTTTCTCCCAATCGCACCTGTTCAACGATGCAATCGTTCTTACGCTTCTCTCAATTTCGGGCGGTGTATGTGCCATCTATCGCAGGCAGTTGGAGCACGGAAACTAAACGCAATAACCGTCATGTTTAACATCAATAAACAACTCAAAAAAGCTGGAGTGCACATTGAACCGGAAAGCAAGGTGTTGGATGTAGTGTGCGGAATGGAGCTTGATCCGGCTCACGCAAAACTACACATTGAGCACCAGGGAGGGGTCTATTATTTCTGCAGTACCATGTGTAAAAATCATTTCGTCAGCGATCCGGAAAAATACGTCGGTTGATAATTAAAATTAATAAAAACAATATGAAATTATCAAAATTAATGCATGTTACCAGTGTCCTGGTGGGACTGGTTGGAGTGCTTACATTTGCGGCGGCAATTGTGGGCGGGTCTGACAATTTTGTGTTTGGTGTCACAAAAGTAGATGCCCTACTCTGTGCCACAATTCTTATTCTTATAGCCATCTGGGTTCAGATTGCGACAATCCACCACATGATGATTGAGAAGCGCGGAGAGATCGTTTAACCAATTAATTCAAACTTATGCAACTATCACTAAAAAAATATGGCTGGAAGTGTGTTCTTGGGGCCGAGGTGACGTATGTGCTTTGTCTTATCGGAGGATTCCTCCCTTGGCGATCAGTGGCCGGGGTGCAACTTCATCACACCATCTTTGAAACCCTGCCAGGCTTTACATGGATCAGTCTTGGTAGCTTTATCCT